>Ga0182015_10002038_pt1 | contig 25248 bp, 17 predicted proteins | sample 712P3MmetaG_FD_120478 | JGI IMG/M metagenome (GOLD analysis project Ga0182015, IMG submission 120478) | Permafrost microbial communities from Stordalen Mire, Sweden - 712P3M metaG | ecosystem: Environmental > Terrestrial > Soil > Wetlands > Permafrost | place: Sweden: Stordalen | collected...
AGTTTTGTACCCGAGCTGAGTGCCATGCGTGCGCGTAATTATAGCCTACGCAGCACGTTCCACGCGGATGCGAAGATTCTGGATGGTTTGGCGGCAACTCGGAAACTGTCCAGAAACGGGGTTGTGGGAAGTCAGACGTTGGGCGGATTGTCAGCTACTCGGAAGCAACGGGTCAAGTACTAGGAAAGAGCTCGTCCAATTGATTAGCTTCTTTGGTCTGCCCAATCTGCTTGTATCTCTCGGAGTTTCTCAACCAGCGCATCTAAGTCCGTCCAGACCTTAGTTCTCGGGTGGCGTTCGCTTTGCTCTCTGATTAAGCAACTCATTGTCGTGACCACCTGGTAAAGGTCGTAATGGCCTTTCAAAGGCTTCTCTACGGTCTTCATAATTGCTCCTCTCTATCCTCTGAACGTTGTCGTTACGTCAGAAATTGAATCTCAAGACTCCCTCAGTCATCGTGCCATTTGTGTTTTGGGAGCTCGAGTGGGTATTGCGCCTACCGCTCGTGCCGCTCAGCCACCGGGTAATCGGACATGGTCATGGGGTTCGGCTGGTTCACTCTGCTGTGATGGGACCTCCATTTTGCTTTCGCCCTCCGAGTCATCATCACTTTTCGTTGCTGCGGTCCGGCACACTGTACGTGTTCGGTGCCGTGTCGCCGCGGGTGCCGATCTTTTTGCTGCTCTTCATTCGTTTGACCTGCGATATGGTCTTTTGGCCGGCTTCGAAGGTTGCGGCAACGAGAGAAACCACGCGTCCACTTCGGAGGCAAGGAAACGGAGGTACTTGCCAACCCGTCGATGGGGAATCACAGGTGTAGAGTTCTGTGCCCCCCTGTACCGTGTCCGCTCATATATAGATGACCGCGGAATTTGCAGGCGTTGAGCCACCTGTTGAACCGTCAAAATGAAGGGTGCTGCGCTTGGGGGATTGAGCACGGCAGTGTCGGTGCCTGTCTTCCCCGTTGTTCTTAGTTTGCGTTCCACTTTCGGACTCCCTGTTTTCATTCGGATCTCAACTACTTCTTTCAGTTTACTAGTTGACCAGACTGCTGTACAGATGGTATGGTTACTATTGTCTAGCAGAAGGAAAGAAGGAACCCCAATTGTCTAGCAAGCATAATGAGGAAACGAGGGCCGTCTTAGACGCCGCCGATATGCTCGCGGAGTTCGCCAATCTAGAGCAGCCGGCCACCGTGGATGCCTTTCGCAGGGACCACTCCGACTTTGCGCTACCCGCTTGGTGGAAATATCAATCAGACCGGGCGGAATCGTTGGGGTTGTCCAAGCATTGGCAACTCACCCAAAAATATGTACAGGAAGCGTGGATAATATGGGTTTCCGGATCTGAATTCTTTTTGGATGAGTGGCTCAGACTTCTTACGTCTGTGTTCGATCCCACGGCCTTGCTGGAAATCATGCTCCCGTTATCGCCCCCCGTTCATCCCGCCTTTGCCAAGGCGGACGAACTCGCTGAGATGACTCCGTATCACAAGGCGATTGAATTTATTGCGAGGGAGCCGTGGCGAGCAAAGGTGTGTAAAGAGTGCGGCAGGAGATTTGTTGCGGATCATGCGAAACGAAAATATTGCTCGCTACCGGGCGCGGACGGTGCCAAGTGCTCGACGAAAGTTATCAAACGCCAACATTTGGACTGGGGCAAGGAAAACAACTGGGGAAGAGTAAAGAGAAAAGGGTTGAAACAGGATTTCTCTAACCACCTCTGACAGGAGAAGCAACTGTGCAAAAAGGCAAGATTTACAAACACGGTGGGTGGTGGATGTTTCGCTACAAGACTCCCGTCATGGTCGGCAATCGCAAGGTTTGGAAGGACCAATATGTAAAGCTTGCGCGAGCTGACGAATACAATTCGGCCGCTGCAGTTGAGAAAGACGGCCATGTCAAGCCATACCGTGAGATTTTGGATTCGTCTCGTCTGACTCCGAGCACAATGCAAGCTGTTGCGGACTTCGTTGAGGACGTGTACTTTCCCGAGAAGAAAACAAAGAAGGTGCTGAAGGCTTCGACCCTTTTCGGATATCGCCATATCTTCGACCGCCATGTAAAGACCCGACTAAATGGTAAGCGTCTATGTGATTTCAAACTACAAACGGCGCAGGAATTTCTTGAAACGGTTGCCGCGGAAACGGCGCTGTCCGCGAACAGCCTTCGTCATATCAAGTGGTTCTGTGTCGCGGTCTTCGATTTTGCAAAGCAGAAAGGCGCTTACAACGATGCTAATCCGTTTTCCGAAGTGAAAATCCCCAAGGCGCAGCGATCAATCAAGCCGACTCGATATGCAACCCTGGACAATGTGCTGGATATGATCGATGTTTTGCCTGAGCCGGCTGCCACCGTGGTTGCCGTCGCTGCATTTGCAGGACTACGGAAGTCTGAAATTCAAGGGCTAAAATGGGAAGACCTGCGAAACGGCGAGCTACACATTGAGCGTGCAGCATGGCGCACCACTACTATCGAGGAGACGAAGACCGAAGCCAGTAACGCGCCCGTGCCCGTCATTAAGGAGCTGGCCCAACACCTCGAAGCACATCGTGATGGTTTACCTGCAAGTGGATTCATTTTCACCGGTCAGAAGTTAGCGGGGCCACTCGACCTGCATAACCTAGCGAATCGTGTGGTACGACCTGCGTTAAGGAAGGCCCGAGTTGACTGGTGCGGGTGGCACGGTTTCCGTCGGGGTTTGAGCACGAATCTCAAAACATTGGGAGTAGATGACATGGTGATACAGCGGATCCTGCGCCATGCCGACGTGACTGTTACTCAGCGAAGCTATATCAAGATTGAAGACAGCGTTAAAACCGCTGCGATGAAAAAACTGCAGAAGGCCCTCAACGCGAAACGAAGATCGCGGAACCACCCGAAAAAAGAAGCCTGATTTTAGGTACAATTTTGTGTAAAAATCGGGCTAGCTAGATCGCAGTTATCGCTGGAATATGCTTAAACATTGAGGGAAATTGGGGTGAGCGACGGGGTTTGAACCCGCGACCCTCGGTGCCACAGACCGATGCTCTACCAGCTGAGCTACGCTCACCAACGAATGATGATGAGAATGTTACGCAAGTTTTCGGCTGGTTGCAACCCGCACTCGAGTCAGGGAGACTCATCAATACGGGATTACTGGTGCGCCGTTGGCATCACGAGCTTCTCAACTACGGGCATCGGCAGTGGTCCCTGATCGAGCACGAGGTCGTGAAATTTCAGCATGTCAAAATTTTTTCCGGCGGCAGCCTGATAGTTTTTGCGGAATGCCAGCCATTCGCGAAGGCCTACGAAATATGTGGGCAGCTGCGTGGAGCTGAGTTTCGCGCGCACGAGTTTTCCTTCGGCTTCCGCTTGCGTTTGGAACGCGTCTTTGGTCATTAAATCTAGGGCTTGCTCGTCGGTCATGCCCATGGTCTGCATTTTTACGTCGAGGATCGCGTTGGCCAGCAATCGCAAGCGGATTTTGCGCATCACCATACGGAAACGCGGATCGTTGTTCAGGAAGCCTTCGTCCATCATCACCTGCGCGATATATTCAGCCCAGCCTTCCACGTAAGCGCCGTTGGCAAACAGTGACCGCAGCAGGCGGCGACGTTCCGGCTGAATATTATTCAAATGCTCGAATTGAACGTAGTGGCCGGGGAGTGCTTCGTGAATGCTCAGCCAATAAAGCGTGTAATTGTTGTACTCGCGAAGCTTGGACTCCACTCTATCCGCGGGCATCTTGGGATCGATGGGGGTCACCCAATATTCCGCTTCTGCTTGAGGCTCCAGCGGCGGCGCGCTATGAAATCCCGCTACGGAATAAATTCCGCGCTCGAACATCGGAGTTGGAATCACTTTCAAGTTGTCACGCGTGCCTAACGAAACGATCTTTTTCTCGCGTATGAACTGCTTGATGCTCTCCAGGTCTGCTTCGATTGTTTTCTGCAAGTCTTCGGGACGCGGATGCCGGTCGGAAATCTCGCGCAACACTTCGCTAATGATCAGGTTTTGGCGCTCGTGAACGCTGAGATCGGAATGATCGCTATGGTCCGGATACATCTGCTTGTGCATGGGCAGGGCCAGCTCGAGCATTTCGGCGCGTACCGAGCGGAGTCCTTCTTCGGCGTCGGCGAGCACTTGCTCGGGCGTGACGTCCGTTTCCATTACCAGTCTGAATTTCTGATCGTAGAGTTCCTTGCCGAGGCGCCAAGTTGCACGCGTAGGCCGCTTGGCCAGGTCGTTTTGCAGCCATTGAGAAAAATCCTTCAGCGCGGCGATAGCCGGCGGCGCAACCTTGTCGTATTCGGCTTTCAACGAGGATCCGGCCGGGATTTCCGCAGCAATCGTGTTTTCGATCAGATCGATATTGCCGTTGTTTTCCTGAACGGCGGTGGAAATGAAAATTGGGTCGGCGTCATTCAGATATTGTTTCACCTGGCTCAAAAGCAGCGGGACGGCACTGACTCTGGAGAGAACGTGGCCCACACGAACATCGTGCAGGGCATAGTCTTGTGTGAGTGGCAGAAAAAGTGCGTTGCCGATTAGCTCGACGGGAACCGTCGGGTTGTGGCGATAGTTCTGGATTTTGTCGAACTCGAGCAAGTTCAAGCCAATTTGGTCGTCAATGAGTTGCCAATCCGCGGCATCCTGCGGGTCTAACGCCGAAACCGGTGTCTCGTTCCGGAATCGCTCGCGCCATTGTGCGTAAAATGCGCGCTGGGCCGCTATGGATTCCAAACTCAAATCGTCGAGCAACGCGTCAAGTTCGATTGTCTTGCCGGTTTTGGCATCAATATGCTTGTGGTAGCCAGCCTGCGAAGCACTACTGGGAGAAAGCGCGAGGGAATCTTTCATGAAGCGATCGCTTAACTCCGCAAATTTCCGAGCGGCCGGAGCTTGGGACGATTTCGCTGAGGAATTCATTTCTTGCGGATTTGCAAACATCGCAGAAAAGCCCAGCCACAGAGTAGCGCAAACTGACAAGACCATCACACGGATCATAGAGATTCCTTTCAAATGGGCAGAAGCATGGGTCTAGCTGGGACGGCGGAAGGGAATCGGCGCAGTATTTTTTCGCCGGGTTGAAGATTGCCGCAAACGAGCGCGGGCTTGTTCGGCCCAAGCGCCATTTGGCGCGTAGCGGAGATAGAGTGTCCAATGGTCGCGAGCGGCCCGACGTTCACCCCTTTTTTCATATGCCAGGGCAAGATTGAAGTGCACGTCCGCATGGGCGGGCATGGCGCGAGCGGCGCGACGCAAATGGTCGATGGCCTGGTCGTATTCGCCGAGCTCCTCCAGCGTGCAGCCCAGGTTGTAACGCGAGATGCCATTCAAAGGATCGAGTGCCACGGCGGCGATGAACGAGTCGCGGGCGTCGGAAAGTTGACCCATTTGGTAGTACGCTACCCCAAGATTGATGTGCGCTTCGATCCAGTCCGGGGCGAGTTCCACCACACGCTGGTAGTTCTCAATTGCTTGAGGAAGCATTTCCTGTTTCGTCTCGCAGCTCAGAGCGGTCTCAAAGAATTGTTCCGGTGTGGGACCGGCCATGGAGTGCAATTTCGCCGGCCGCGTGGGAATGTCGAAGGGAAATGCCCATTGTCCCTGAATTGGATTAAACGGCTTTTCGGCGCCGGGAGGGATGACCAGAACATCACGCCCAAGTTCGACCAAATGCAATTCTTGCAGCGGAAGCGAAGAGCCGCCGAACTGTTTTTCTATCAGCGCAACAGCGCGGCGCAATTTTCGCGCGGGAATGCGATTCTGGGTGATCCTTTGAATCGAACGCAAGGCAACCAGATCGCCAAAACTATAGAAACGCTCGCCCCACCGTGCTTCAGGGCGCACGAGGCGCAATTGCTCCCAATAGCGCAGACGGTTTGTCTCAAGTCCCAAGATCCGCCCGGCTTCTGTACGGGTATAACGATTCGTCAAGCGCCCAGCCCCCACGTGCGGAACACTTTCTGCGATTGATTATGCACCCATTGTCAAATTGTGTGTGGACGAGTTTCGTGTGGACATTGATTCATTCGCGTAAACAAAGTTGCCAATTCGCCGATTACTAGAAGCATACACGCGACTGCGCGCTCTGCGTGCCCCGTAGCTCCTGCTTGTTAGACTTGATTGAATCGCCCGCCACGATGGCTCTCGAAAGCGCCGAACGATTGTATCTGGACCGTCAGGTAACCCTGGCCAGAGTCGTCCTTGTAGCTCTTGCGTTGGTGGCGCTCTTGGAAATGTCTGGGGGAGCGCAACGGCGTGCCCCAGTATTGTTTCTGGCTGTCTATTTGCTTATAGCGTTGACTGTTGTTTTGTATCAGCGCATCGTAAGCGAAGCACATTTTCAGATCCCACTCGCCGCGGACGTAGCTGCGTTAGCTGTTTTTCTAATCTTTAATCCGCCCGCCTCCGTATCGTGGTTCCTATTCTTGTTTGTCGTCTTCGCGCTGGCTACCCGAGGAAATACAAAGGCTATGCTTGGCTTAGTGAGCGCGGCGGCCGTCGGCGTTGTGTTGCGCGTAGCTGCCACGGAGGCATTCAGTTGGCGCGGACTCTGGCATTGGTTATCGATTGGACTGGGCACTTTGATTTCCGGCCTGGGTATTGGATTTTTGGGCGCGCGAGAAAGAAGCCATCTGGAACGCCGGCAATTCTTGGAAAAAACAACGCAGCTATTGCAATTCGATCGAGGCTTAACCGAGTCAATTCGCCAAACGTTGGGAGAGCTGCTGCTGGAATTTCGGTGCGAGCAAGCCTGCCTGGCGATTCGTGATGACGAGTTGGAACGTATCTTTGTGTGGAGAGTTCGTGCGGCGGAAATTGAGCCATCCGGGCCGGAAACCCTGTCACCTTCGCGGTCCGACACGTTTCTTACGGACGCGTTCGAAGTGTCCATGTGCTGGGAATACAAAGACGGAAAAAATACAGGCTTCGGATGGGACCGGCGCACAGGCCATCGCGTTCGCACGCTACTCGCGCCGCCAAACTCCACACGCGAAGAATTCGGCGTTCGCTCCTTGCTAGCCGTCACGATCGACGCCAGCGGTCGCCCAGCAGGCCGAGTTCTGTTGATCAACCCTGAGAAGCGATTTAAGCCGGCGGATCTGCATTGGTTGGAACAAATTGTTCGCCATATCGCCCTACCGATGGAGAACGTCTTCCGGCTTCGGCATTTGCGCGCCCGGGCAGTGGAATCGGAACGCAGCCGCATTTCGCGCGATTTACACGACGGAATCCTGCAAACGATGCTCAGCTTGAATATCCAACTCGACGTTATGCAACGCAAGTTCCCCTGGGCTCCGGAACAGGCCGGCAAAGAGCTGGAGACGTTGCAAAACACGATAAAACAAGAAAGCGAGGAGCTCCGCAGGATGGTTACCGACCTGCGGCCGGTACGTGTGGAAAGCGCGGACATGCGGGAATTGATGTTTGGCTTTGCGGAACGATACCGCAACGAATCCGGCTTGGCAGTCGATCTATTCATAGAAGACCGCAGCCTCCGCATGCCTGACCGTATCTGCCGCGAGATGTTCCAGATTTACAGGGAAGCACTTAACAACGTAAAAAAGCATGCGTCGGCCAGCCACGTCGTGGTAAAACTAGAACAAGACGAGGCGAAAGTCTCACTCGTCGTAGACGATAACGGCCGGGGTTTCAGCTTCTCGGGGCGATTTAAAAGCGAAGAGCTGGACCGGTTGCGTCTCGGGCCAATTTCGATCAAAGAGCGAACACGGAGCGTAGGGGGGACGCTAACGGTGGAGTCGAATCCCGGGCACGGGGCGCGTCTTACGGTAGAAATCCCACTGAATTGAAAATGACGAAAGCGAAACAGGTGATTCGAATCCTGGTCGCGGACGACCACGCTATCTTTCGCGACGGCCTCCGCAAGCTGCTGGAAGCGGCCGACGAAATTCAAATTGTCGGCGAAGCTTCCAATGGAAATGAGTGCGTCAAAATGCTGGCGAAGCTCAAGCCCGACATTCTTCTATTGGATTTACGCATGCCGGAGAAAGATGGCCTCGGCGTGTTGGAAGAAGTAAATTTTGAGACTCTGCCGACCCGCGTGATTGTACTCACCGCTGCTGAAGACGATCGCGATGTTGTCCGCGCCATGCGCCTGGGCGCGCGCGGAGTGGTGCTGAAGCAATCGGCCAGCGATTTGCTGGTGAAAAGCATACGCAAAGTGTTTGACGGAGAAATCTGGCTCGATAACCGCATGACCGCGGAAGTAATCGACGCTTTTAAGAAATCCGCGGAATCCGGGCAACGCCGCGAGAAGCCTCTGCTCAGCGATCGCGAAAAGGAAATCGTTCAACTCGTGGCTCAGGGTTTTCGAAACCGTGAAATCGGCGAGAAGCTCTTCATCAGTGAACAGACGGTAAAGAATCATCTTCACAATATTTTCGACAAGCTGGGCGTGTCCGACCGCCTCGAACTTGCACTCTACGCAATTCACCACCGATTGATTGACCAAGCATAATATTTCCCTCTACTTTTTTTCACGCCATTGGGGTCCGAACCTCAAGATGAGGTATTCTTTAATATTGGGCATCGGATGAGTTCCCCGGCAAACACCATCGTGGTTGGGAAAAAAAGCCCGCGGATTTATTCGCGCGAGGCCGTGCTGTTTGGTTGCATCCTGCTGCTGGTATTATTCGTGATCTTCACTGCGGCGGTTTCCAGGATGTACCACAAAAAGATTCATGTTTTAGCTGACAATTGGTTCGATCAGGGCGAAGCGAGCTTTCGGGCCGGCGATATCAAATCGGCTTTGACTGACTACCGCAACGCGATGGTCTATTCTCCCGATAACGCGAAATTTCAGTTTCATTTGGCGCAAGCGCTGGCTGCGGCAGGTCGCGGCGACGAAGGCCGCTCGTATTTGCTGAACCTCTTGTCCGAATCGCCGGGCAGCGGAGACGTGAATCTCGCCTTAGCGAGGATCGCAGCGCACAAAGGTTTGACCTCGGACGCGCTTCGCTACTATCACGGTGCGATATACGGAGAGTGGGACAATGATCCGATTGGCAGGCGCTGGCAGGTTCGACGCGAACTTGCCGAATATTTGTTGGATCGCGGCTTGCAGCAACAAGCTGTACCCGAAATCATCGCCCTGGCCGACAGCACTCGCGCAAATGACACAGAACAACTCAGGGTTGTCGAGAATTTGTTGTTGAGAGCAAAGCTATGGACTCGAGCGCTGGAGGTTTTCCGCACGATTCTATCCGCGAATCTCAACGATGGGGATGCGTTACTGGGAGCTGCCACGTCGGCTTTCAATCTTGGCCAGTACAGTGCTGCGCTGGATTATTTCGAGCGACTGCCGGAAAAAGACCGCAACGCATCGGGAGTCGCTGAAATGTATAAGACCGCGCAGCAGATAAATGAAATGAACGCGTTCCTCCCGGGCCTTTCACGCGAGGCCAAAGCTCGAAGGGCAGCGAGCGCCCTCTCCCTTTCCGCCACCCGACTTCAGCAGTGTGCTACCCAAATGGGCCAATCGCTTACGGCAATGCCTCCACAGACACAGCTCCAGAAAGCTTTTGCCGAAAGTAAAGATTTCACTGCCGACGAGAGTTGGCAAAACATCGCCAAACATCCTGAAACGGTGGACGAAGTAATGGGTCATGCGTTCGAGATGGAGAATGCCGCCGCAGTGGCGTGCGGAGAACCTGAGGGCGCGGACCAAGCACTGTGGCTCTTAGGCCGCAGCCGGGAAGGTTCGGCACAGTGACCGAACCTACTGCCGTGACTTCGCCTGGCGCTATTCCGCCCGCTGCAAGCGAGCCGGCAAGCTCGGCCTCCAAATCCGGCTTTCGCGCGATGTGGGAAAATTGGACAAGCCGCGTCTTCACCATGCGGGAAGACCGGTTCTTTTTATTTCTCGCGGTCTTGATCGGAATACTTTCTGGCCTGGCTGTGGTTTGCTTTCGCATTGCAATCGAGTGGACGCAGATTGAGCTGCTCGGGTCGTCTCTGTCTCCTACATTCCCGCGCGTGGTCTTGGCGCCCACACTGGCCGGCATTGCGGTAGCGCTGCTCGTGATTTACGCGTTTCCGCGAGCGCGCGGGAGCGGGGTGAATCAAACGAAGTCCGCAGTGTACGTTTCCAACGGCTATATCCCATTCAATACGGTGGTTGGGAAATTTATTACCTGCGCTCTGGCGATAGGTAGCGGTCAGTCTCTCGGACCGGAAGATCCGTCGCTGCAGATGGGAGCCGGAATCGCTTCGCTCATTGGGCGGCGGTTGCGCCTATCGCAAGAAAAAGTCCGCTTGATTGCGCCGGTAGGTGCCGCGGCGGGGCTGGCAGCGGCGTTCAATGCGCCTATTTCGGCCGTGCTGTTTGTTCTGGAAGAGGTGATCGGAACCTGGAGCGCAGGCGTGCTCGGAGCGATCGTTCTAGCCGCGATATCCAGCGTGGTGACGATGCGGGCGTTTCTAGGGCCGGAATCCATGTTTCGGGTTCCGCCATTTCGCGTGGCAAAACCCGCGGACTTGTTGGCGTACGTCGCGCTCGGAATCGTCGGCGGTTTAGCTTCATTGGTTTTCCTGAAATGGCTGGCCTACGCTCGGCCGCGCATTCAATCGCTTCCTCGCTGGACGCAGCATTTTCAGCCGGCAGTTGCAGGATTGCTGATCGGAATAATCGGGATCCGGTTGCCGCAGGTGATGGGCGCGGGCTATCCCATCATCGATCAGGCGATGCATGGCCAATTCACGTGGAAGTTGCTGTTGGTATTGGCAGCTCTGAAAATCCTGGCCACCGGATTTTCGTTCCTAAGCGGCACTCCTGGCGGGATGTTTGCGCCCAGCCTGTTCATTGGCGCGATGTTGGGAGGTGCCGTCGGCGCTATCGAACAGCATTTTTTCCCGGCCTTGCCGGGTACCGTCGGCACGTTTGCGCTGGTTGGTATGGGGACTTTTTTCGCGGGTTTTCTGCGTGTCCCTATTACATCGGTCTTCATGGTCATTGAAGTTTCCGGAAACTATACGGCGATTCTGCCGGTAATGATTTCAAGCTTGATCGCCTACGGAATCTCGCGCTCTTACATCAAGGTTCCTCTGTTTGATTTGCTCGCGAGGCAGGACGGCCTGGTGCTGCCTTCTGTAGAGGAACAACGCGAGCAAATGATTCTTACCGTGGAAGATGCGATGCGCGTTGACGCCGCAATGGTCTTGGAGCGAGCCGAGAAGGCAGCTGACGCGATAAAAAAATTGGAAGGAAAAGAAGGTTTACTGTCCTTTTTGCGCGTACGGCCGGGCGAATGGAATTTCATCGAACACAGCGAACTTCAGAGGCTTGCTGCGGACACGTCGCAGAGTCGTACGGTGGAGGAAGCCAGTTCCAAGGGCCCGTTGCCGTTTGTTTTTCGCGATATGTCCTTGGAAGAGGCGCTCCATTGGGCTGGGGATTGGCCTGCACTCCCTGTGCTAAGTCGCGCGGACCTCAGTAAGCTCGAAGGCGTGGTCACTTTAGATGATATTTTGAAGGCCTTCCGGAAAGTACCTGTAGCGTAGGCCTCTTCTGCAATACAACGGAAATGCCGTATTTAGCGCAGTTTGCCCTTCCGTTCCTAGTACTTCCGTACTTTGATATCCCAGAGAATTGAGGCTTTCGCTCTATTGGTTCTAAGGAGCATAGGCAGCAAGATAGTCGCGTAGTCAGGGAGGTAGTTTCCTGTGGCTCTAAAAGAGCGACGTGCAACGCGAAGATTTTTAATGCGCTTACCGCTCACCGTCCGTTGGACGGATGAAAGCGTGGTTGGCGAGGCGGCAACGGAATCGCGAGAAGTTAGCTCGCGCGGCCTCTATTTTCACTTGCCCAAAGGATTGCGCAGCGGCTCGCCGGTCGAGATCGTAATGACTCTTCCGCACGAACTTACTCAGGCAGGTCCGGTTCGAGTCCGATGTCTAGGACGCGTTCTGCGGTCCAGTCCGGAAAATGCGGGCGAAGTGGGAGTGGCAGCAGCAATCGAGCGCTATGAGTTTATGCGTAACGGCGAATCCGCCGCTTAACGAGTTTCTTACCCAGACCCTGCGGAGATGGGTGAGAAGAGCCGGGTGGCTAGGGTCCCTCAGCCTAAGCCCCCGGCTATTTTTCTGCGTCCGCATTTATTGCAATTGCGGGTTACGGCGAAGAGTAACTAGTTCCTCGAAATTGTGGCCTCTTCTTGTAGACTTTCCGTTGGCTTAAAATAATTAGTGTGACGTTTGATGAAACGCTTTTATCGGTATGGCAACAGGCGCTTGTTGACGACTCGACCGTGGTGAAACTCGGTGGCGAATCCTATCCCGTGCACCGGACCCGAAAACGGAGTCTTCGGCAAGTCGATTTCATCTTTCAGAGACGCGAACTGCGCGGCCTTGAACAGAACCCCGATACAAAATCCCGTTGGGCGCAGCTTGCGCGTTCCGGAAAGCACGTGATGCAATTCCTGGGTGAATCAGGCTATCTGGCGGTCGTCTGCGATGGCAAGGTTACGCTATACGGCGAATCGCAGTCCGACCCGAAATCCAAAAAGATTATTTCCTGATTTGTCTTGCTGAAATTACGATCAATCGAATTCCCGGGACGGCGGAGTCTGTTTGGAACCCACACGCCCGGCGACGATTTCTGCGCGGGAATAATTTTCAGCGCGCACCGGAGAACCGGCAAGCCGACGAAGGATCGAGATCTGGCCGATGTGAGTTAGCGAGTCCGCGATCGCTCCTTGAAAGAGCTTTTCGGGAGTGGCATCTAGAGCCGAATCTGAAGCTATATAATCATCCAGGGCTTGCAGCGTAGCGAAAAATCGCTCTACTTCTTGGTCCCAGGGCAGGGGCTTGGAATCGTTCCATTTCTCCTGACCCTTCGCTTGCGAGAGCGCCCAATCATACAAATCGCCGATGTGCCCCAGTATTTGGCCTGGCGTCCGGCAGGACTCGTCCGCGCGAAATTCCGCAAAGGTGTTAGGCGCTCCGCACAACGCTTTGCCACCTCGGTAGGCAACGGTCGCGAGAATGTGGCGCAGAAACTGGCGGCTGGTATCGGCGGGAGTTTTCGAACTCTTTGCATCCATAAGAAGACCTCCGTGTGGGCGGCGAATGATATCGAATCCATCGAACGCAATATTGTAAACCCAGTGGCCGCCTTCCGTAGAGCCGCGAATGCACTATACTGCTTGCGTGAATGTGGAAATGGATCTCCTGCCGGCGCTGCGCCGCTACTGGGGTTACGACTCGTTTCGCCCGCTGCAAGAAAGAATCGTTCGAAGCTTGCTGCAAAAGCACGATACCTGCGTGGTGATGCCTACGGGCGGCGGCAAATCTCTATGCTACCAACTTCCGGCTGCGCTTCTTTCCGAGCAAAGCGTGATCGTAGTGTCACCATTGATCGCGCTAATGCAGGATCAAGTGGCTCAGCTTACGCAGGTGGGAATCACAGCAGCATTGTTGAACAGTTCGGTGTCCGCAGCGCAGCAGACCGAGATCATGCGCGAAGCGAGCAAAGGGCGATACCGGCTTCTATATCTTTCGCCGGAACGGCTTGCGCGCGCCGACACAGTCGAATGGCTTCGCAATGTGCCTATTTCGTTTTTTGTCATTGATGAGGCGCACTGTATTTCTGAATGGGGCCACGAATTTCGCCCGGAGTACCGGCAGATGAACTCTTTGCGCGCTAATTTCCCGGAGCGGCCCATCGCAGCTTTTACCGCCAGCGCCACTCAGCGGGTGCGCCACGATATTATCGACCAGCTTCAACTGCGCGATCCTCATAAATACATCGCTAGCTTTCACCGGCCGAACCTGCGTTACATTATTAAAGAATGCGCTGGACGCGAACAACCGAATCTTCTGCTAAAGGCGCTTCGCGCATACGCGGAGCAAAATGTGATTGTCTATGCTCCAACGATCAACAAGGTGGAAGAAACGGTTGATTTCCTCGAGGAGCATGGAATTTCGGCCATTGCGTATCATGGAAAAATGGATAACGATACGCGCAGAGAAAATCAGGAACGCTGGATGTCCGATGAAGTGCGCGTCTTGGTCGGTACGGTGGCATTCGGGCTCGGCATCAACAAAGCTGCGGTTCGCGCGGTAATCCATCTTTCGCTCCCGAAATCAATCGAGCAGTTCTACCAGGAAGCAGGTCGCGCGGGCCGCGATGGGGTGCGGGCCGACTGTGTGGTGCTGTGGCAGAAACGCGATGTGGGACTGCTGACTTATTTCGTCGAGCAGTTAACTGACCCGGAAGAAAAAGAGCGCGCCTGGAAACGCTACCACATCATTCGAAATTTTGTGGAATCGAAGCGGTGCCGTCACCGGCAAATCTGTTCGCATTTCGGCGAAAATCCAAAATTTGAAAAATGCGATGCTTGCGACGCGTGTGGTTCAGGCCTCGATTGGTTAGCCGAAGCGGTTGTCGCAAAACAGCCAGCATCAAGGATTCGCGCGGTGTCAGCGACGATCATCCCGGCATCTGACCATGTAGGATCATCTGCCAAGGCCACCGGCTCTGCTGTGGATCCCGAACTTCGCGAATATCTTCGTGAGTGGCGCCAAGCCACGGCGAAAGAGCAGGGCGTTCCTGCATTTGTGGTGATGCATGACACATCACTCGACGAGCTATGCCGAAAACGCCCCCGATCCATGAGCCAGCTTCTCGCGGTTCCCGGATTCGGCGAGAGAAAATCCGAGATCTACGGTCAGAAGATTTTCGACGCACTTGATAGGTTCAGAAATGGCGCCAGAGCGTCCGCAGAATCCGGAATCAAAACCCGATCCAGTCATAGGAAGAAGCTTCGAAAAGCCGCCGGTCGATGAGTCCCGGGATTCTCCCAGAGCTAAAGGACTGGGCAGGCTCTTTAGCCTGGATTCCAGTGTGCGAAGCTTTTTATAAGGCACCGATAATCAGTAACTTAAACATCATGTTGGTACGAGACCTCATCGGGTATTGATGGTCTAACACTCCGTGCTTCTAAAACGCCAATGGGCCGAACATATATACAGTAATCGCTGTAGATGGCTGGCAACCTCTTTATGGTATTAGATTTGTTTCAAATAAGTTTGCAATCCAATAGCGGAAATAGGATTTTGTGGCCCGAACGTCACGCCATGTGAACCCTTGTTCTAGGTTTTAGTGGTGCGGGTGTGTTTGGGACACGCGAAATGTTAAAAGGCTGACTGAACTTGGAGTTGGGAGACGAAGTATGAAGCGATCCGAACAAACCGTCACGACTGCGAATGCGGAAACGGACGGGAAGTCAAACGCTAAGAGCAATGGTCAAAACGATGTGCGCGCGGATGTTCCGTACGCGGATCTCAGTGTGATTCTGTCGAGTCTCCAGACCATGCGCGACGGCGACTTCTCAGTGCGCCTTCCTGGCAACTGGATCGGACTGGCTGGAAAAATTGCCGACACTTTTAATGAAATTGTTACCGCCAACCAGCAAATGGCCAAAGAGCTGAAGCGCGTGGGGAAAGTGGTCGGCAAAGAGGGAAGAACTCGCGAGCGCATGCGCTTCGATTTGCCGAAAGCTGCGTGGGGCGAGATGGAAGTATCCGTTAACACGTTGGTCGATGATCTTCTGCGTCCCACGACGGAAGTTACACGTGCGATTGCCGCCGTGGCGAAAGGTAATCTGACGCAAACCGTGCAGCTCGATGTGGACGGTCGGCCTTTGGAAGGCGAGTTCCTGCGGTCCGCAACAATCGTGAACACCATGATTCAGCAACTTGGCGTGTTCACCTCAGAAGTTACGCGTGTGGCGCGCGAGGTGGGAACTGACGGAAAGTTGGGCGGTCAGGCACAGGTACCCGGAGTAGCCGGCACGTGGAAAGACCTTACTGACTCAGTGAACTCAATGGCCAGCAACCTGACTGGCCAAGTCCGCAACATCGCCGAAGTAGCAACCGCCGTGGCCAGCGGCGACCTCTCACGCAAGATTACGGTGGACGTGCGCGGTGAAATTCTCCAGCTAAAAGAAGCAATTAATACGATGGTGGATCAGTTGCGCTCCTTCGCCTCGGAAGTCACGCGCGTGGCGCGCGAAGTCGGTACCGACGGCAAACTTGGTGGACAGGCTGTGGTGCCGGGCGTGGCCGGAACCTGGAAGGACTTGACGGACTCTGTAAACGCGATGGCGGGCAACTTGACCGCTCAGGTTCGCAACATCGCGGAAGTGACCACGGCCGTTGCGCGCGGCGATTTGTCGCGCAAAATCACGGTGGACGTGAAGGGCGAAATTTTGGAATTGAAAGACACCATCAACACGATGGTGGACCAATTGAACGCGTTCGCGGGCGAAGTGACGCGCGTGGCGCGCGAAGTGGGAACGGAAGGAAAGTTGGGCGGCCAGGCGCAGGTGCCCGGTGTTGGTGGCACGTGGAAAGACTTGACCGACAACGTGAATTTCATGGCCAGCAACTTGACCGGTCAAGTCCGTAACATCGCTGAGGTGGCCACGGCCATCGCTAAAGGAGACCTCTCGCGCAAGATCACCGTGGACGTGCGCGGCGAGATTCTCCAGCTCAAAGAAACGCTCAACACCATGGTGGACCAGCTAAACCGGTTCGCCGGTGAAGTGACGCGCGTGGCGCGCGAGGTGGGTAGCGAAGGGCGCCTCGGCGGCCAGGCCAACGTGCCGGGAGTCGCTGGAACATGGAAGGACTTGACGGACTCTGTCAACTCCATGGCCGGCAACCTAACCGCGCAGGTTCGCAACATTGCGGAAGTAACCACGGCAGTAGCGTTGGGTGATTTGTCGCGCAAAATAACGGTGGACGTGAAGGGCGAAATTCTGGAATTGAAGAACACCATTAATACGATGGTGGACCAGTTGAACGCGTTTGCAGGAGAAGTAACGCGCGTGGCTCGCGAAGTGGGAACGGAAGGAAAGTTGGGCGGCCAGGCACAGGTTCCGGGCGCGGGTACCTGGAAAGACCTTACGGACAACGTGAATTTCATGGCCAGCAACTTGACCGGTCAGGTGCGCAACATCGCTGAAGTGGCGACTGCGGTGGCAAGAGGAGACTTGTCGCGCAAGATCACCGTGGACGTGAAGGGCGAAATTCTCGAACTCAAAGATACTTTGAACACCATGGTGGACCAGTTGCGCGCGTTCGCATCGGAAGTCACTCGCGTGGCGCGCGAGGTAGGCACCGACGGCAAACTCGGTGGTCAAGCACAGGTTCCTGGAGTTGCCGGTACGTGGAAGGACCTCACCGACTCCGTGAACTCGATGGCCAGCAACTTGACCGGTCAGGTCCGTAACATCGCGGAAGTTGCTACGGCCATCGCGAGCGGCGACCTTTCCAAGAAAATCACGGTAAACGTAAGCGGCGAAATTTTGCTGCTCAAAGACACCATCAACACGATGGTGGACCAGCTCAACGCGTTCGCGGGCGAAGTGACGCGCGTGGCACGCGAAGTCGGTAGCGAGGGACGCCTCGGCGGTCAAGCTAAAGTGCCTGGAGTCGCAGGAACCTGGAAGGACTTGACGGACTCGGTCAACTCCATGGCCGGCAACTTGACAGACCAGGTGCGCAACATCGCGGAAGTGACCACGGCCGTGGCGCGCGGCGACTTGTCGCGCAAAATAACGGTGGACGTGAAGGGTGAAATTCTTGAATTGAAGAACACCATTAACACGATGGTGGACCAACTGAACGCGTTCGCGGGCGAAGTGACGCGCGTGGCACGCGAAGTGGGTACGGAAGGAAAGTTGGGCGGCCAGGCGCAGGTGCCCGGCGTCGGCGGCACTTGGAAAGACCTTACGGACAACGTGAATTTCATGGCCAGCAACTTGACCGGTCAGGTGCGTAACATTTCAGAAGTCGCAACCGCCATCGCCAGTGGAGACCTTTCGCGCAAAATCACGGTAGACGTGCGCGGAGAAATCTTGCAGCTCAAAGAAACGCTGAACACCATGGTGGAGCAGTTGCGTTCGTTCGCTGCGGAAGTGACTCGCGTGGCTCGCGAAGTAGGTAGCGAAGGACGTCTCGGCGGTCAGGCCAACGTCACCGGCGTCGCCGGAACCTGGAAGGACCTCACCGATTCTGTAAACGCGATGGCCGGCAACCTTACGGCACAAGTCCGTAACATCGCCGAGGTGACCACGGCCGTGGCTCGTGGTGACTTGTCGCGCAAAATCACGGTGGACGTGAAGGGCGAAATTTTGGAATTGAAGAACACCATCAACACGATGGTAGACCAACTCAACGCCTTCGCCGCCGAAGTTACCCGCGTGGCGCGTGAAGTAGGCACCGACGGCAAACTCGGAGGTCAAGCGCAGGTGCCTGGCGTTGCCGGCACGTGGAAAGACCTTACGGACAACGTAAACGTGATGGCTGCAAACCTTACCGAGCAGGTCCGCGGAATTGTGAAGGTTGTGACCGCGGTCGCCAACGGTGAGCTAACCAAGAAGCTTACGGTGCAAGCGAAAGGTGAAGTTGCTGCGCTGGCCGACACCATCAACAACATGACAGACACACTGGCGACTTTCGCCGACCAGGTAACCACCGTCGCCCGAGAAGTGGGCGTGGAAGGCCGCCTCGGTGGACAAGCGAACGTCCCTGGCGCCGCCGGCACTTGGAAGGACCTGACCGGTAACGTGAACCTCCTCGCTGATAACCTCACTAACCAAGTTCGCGCAATCGCCGAAGTGGCCACCGCGGTAACCAAGGGCGACTTGACTCGTTCGATTCAAGTGGAAGCCAGCGGCGAAGTGGCTGAGTTGAAAGACTACATCAACACGATGATCGACAACCTCCGCCTCACGACGGATCGCAATAACGAGCAGGACTGGCTGAAGACGAACTTGGCGCGCTTCACAGGCATGTTACAAGGACAGCGCGACCTCGCCACCGTGGGTCGAATGTTGTTGTCCGAGTTGGCTCCCCTAGTGAATGCGCAACAAGGCGTGATTTACCAGATGGAGGGAGAAGAGTCGGGGAACATGGCATTGCTCTCCGCGTTCGCGGATGGTGCGGACGAAGGGCATCCCGATCACCTGCACGTGGGCCATGGACTCGTCGGACAATGTGCAGGTGAGAAACGGCGTATGCTTATTACCGATGTTCCGTCTCATGCCATTCCGATTCGATCGGGATTGTTCAAGGCTGTTCCACGAAATATCATCGTGTTGCCGGTTCTTTTCGAAGATCGAGTTAAAGCGGTTATCGAACTGGCCTCCCTCAACGCTTTCACCGCCTCGCACCTTGCGTTCCTGGAACAACTGACCGCCAGCATCGGCATCGTGTTGAATAGCATTGAAGCCACGATGCAGACGGAAGGGTTGTTAAAGCAATCACAGCAGTTGGCTGCTGAGCTTCAGACGCAGCAAACAGAATTGCAGCAAACCAACGAACAGCTCGCGCAAAAAGCCCAACAGCTCGCCGAGCAAAACGTGGAAGTGGAACGGAAGAACCAGGAAATTGAACAGGCGCGCAGAGCAGTGGAAGAAAAAGCCAAAGAGTTGGCTCTCACGTCCAAGTATAAGTCGGAATTTTTGGCGAACATGTCGCATGAGTTGCGTACCCCGCTTAATAGCATTCTCGTTCTCGGCCAACAGCTCACCGACAACCCGGACGGTAATTTGACTTCCAAACAAGTTGAGTTTGCCCGCACCATTCACGGAGCCGGCACAGACTTGCTTAACCTGATTACCGATATTTTGGACCTCTCAAAGATCGAATCTGGAACGGTTTCAGTGCAGGCAGAAGAAGTTTTTTTCACCAGCTTGCTCGACATGATTGCGCGGCCGTTCCGCCACGAAGCGGAAAGTCGCCATCTGGATTTCGAAGTACAGACCGATCCCAATCTCACACGAAGCATGGTTACCGACTCAAAGCGGTTGCAGCAGGTGCTCAAGAATCTCCTCTCGAACGCATTTAAATTTACGGAGCACGGCAGCGTGCGCCTGAGTGTATTTGCAGCGGAAACCGGTTGGAGTGAAGACCATCCAGTGCTCGGTAAGTTAGCTTCGGTCGTTGCTTTTGAAGTCACTGACACAGGTATCGGTATTCCCCCCGAAAAGCAGCGGCTTATTTTTGAGGCGTTCCAACAGGCTGACGCGGGTACCAGCCGGAAATACGGCGGCACTGGTTTAGGCTTGGCAATTAGCCGCGAGTTGGCTGGCTTGCTCGGCGGTGAAATTCAGCTACGCAGCATGCCGGAAAAGGGAAGCACGTTCACACTTTATTTGCCTCAAACGTATGTCGGACCATCTACAGGCCTTGCTACGGTCGACACGAGAACCTCCGCAGTTTCCACTCAGCGGCGTGCCTCCGTGGTGGTGTCGTCGGAGCGTTCGAACGAGCAGATACCCGACGATCGCGAAAGTCTGAAGGAAGACGATGCGATTCTTTTGATAGTGGAGGACGACCCGCACTACGCCAGATTGTTACGCGATCTATCTCGCGACAAAGGCTTCAAGGTCTTGGTCGCCTCGCGCGGTACCGAGGCGCTAGAACTTGCTCGCGAGTTCCATCCAACTGCCGTTTCGCTCGATGTTTTCCTCCCGGATATGCTGGGATGGACTGTTCTCAACCATTTCAAACAAGACCCGACGATGCGACATATACCCGTCCAGATGTTGACGATGGACGAAGACCGGCAGCATGGGTTGGCCAGCGGAGCTTTCGCCTACGTGAATAAACCAACGAGCCCGGAAGAGTTGGAAACCGCTTTCGCTCGTATCAAAGAATATACGGCGCCGCGCCGTAAGCGGCTGCTGGTGGTGGAAGACGATCCTCGCGAGCAGCTCAGCATCCAGGAACTGCTTGGCTATGACGACATTGACGTCCAAATCGCTGCGACTGGTGAAGAAGCGCTGGAAGCTGTTACCAACGAATCTTTTGACTGCGTGGTGCTCGATCTGCGCCTGCCCGATATGTCGGGATTCGATATTCTGGAGCGCTTCCGCGAGATCCCATCCCTAAATAATCTGCCCGTTGTGGTCTTTACCGGTAAGGATTTGTCTCCTGAAGAAGACGCTCGCTTACACATGCTCGCACGCAGCGTGGTTGTTAAAGGGGTCGAATCGCCTGAGCGGCTACTGGACGAAACGGCTCTGTTCCTGCATCGCGTGGTCACCGATCTTCCGTCGGAAAAGCAGAAGATGCTCGAACGCCTGCATCATTCGGACGAGGCGTTAGTCGGTAAGAAAGTGCTGGTAGTGGACGACGACGTGCGCAATATCTTTGCGCTTAGCAGCGTGCTGGAACGCCGCGGAATGTTCGTGCTGACTGCGGGCACCGGCCGTGAAGCGATCGCGACTCTGGAGTCAACTCCCGACGTGGCGATTGTGTTGATGGACATCATGATGCCGGAAATGGATGGATACGAAACGATGCAGGTAATTCGGCAAAATCCGTCGTTCCGCCGGCTGCCCATTGTGGCTCTCACGGCGAAAGCCATGAAGGGCGACCGCGAGAAGTGTATGGAAGCTGGCGCATCGGAATATCTGGCAAAACCGGTGAATACCGAGCAGCTGCTTTCCGCGCTTCGTATGTGGTTTCATCGGTAAAATATTATTGCAGCCGGATAAATCGATTGTCGTCGCACAATAGTAATTTATTGGCCAGGGTGACCAAAGAAAGATGAACGAGCAACAAAAAGTAAACATTCTGATGGTGGACGATCAACCTGCCAAGCTTCTCAGCTACGAAGTAATTCTGAAAGAGCTGAACGAGAATTTGATCAAGGCCCATTCCGGGCGGGAAGCCTTAGACCTGCTGCTTAAAAATGAAATCGCGGTCGTGCTCATGGATGTGAGTATGCCGGAGCTCGACGGTTTCGAGCTTGCAGACATGATCCGCCAGCATCCTCGATTTCAGAAAACCGCTATTATCTTTATCTCGGCTGTGCATCTCACCGATGTCGACCAGCTCAAAGCGTATCAACGCGGCGCGGTGGATTACATTTCCGTTCCGATCGTTCCGGAATTATTGCGCGCAAAGGTGAGCGTCTTTGCGGACCTCCATCGCAAGACACGGCAAATGGAGATGCTAAATCGGGAGTTGCGCAGCCTCTCGTCCCGCCTTATCGCCATGCAGGACGAGGAACGCCGGCGTATCGCACGTGACTTGCACGATAGCGTGGGCCAATTGGTGGCTACGCTGTCTATGAATAATGGATTGGCTCTGATGCAAGCCGAAAAGCTCAGCCCGCCGGCTGGAGAAGCGTTGCGCCAAAATACCGAGCTTGTAAAGCAGCTTTCAAAAGAAATACGTACCATTTCGCATTTGCTTCATCCGCCTCTTCTCGACGAAATTGGTCTGTTGCCCGCGATTAAGCTGTTTGCCGATGGTTTTGCGGAGCGCAGCGGCATACAAGTTGCTGTGGAACTCTCTCCCGAACTCGGGCGCCTTGCACCCAAGGTGGAAATTTCGATTTTTAGGATCGTGCAGGAATGTTTGACCAACGTTTACCGCCATTCGGGAAGCAAAACTGCTGCGATAAAAATATGGCCGTCCGACGAGAAGATGCTTACTTTGCAAGTTTGTGATCAAGGGAAAGGCATTGGCGTGGAGCGGCGTGTCTCCATGGCTTTGGGGACAAATAACGGAGTAGGACTCAGTGGTATGCGCGAGCGCGTAAGGGAGCTCGGCGGCACGCTGGATATTCAGTCGACCGGTAGTGGAACGACTGTTACTGCTGTAATTCCGGAGACAACTGCTGCGACCGTTGGCGTTTCATAGTGGTTGGCCATTTTGCATTTTCTCCTGCGTATCTGAAATCGCAGCCGGTAGAACTGCTAACGGAAAACCTGGAAGGATTGTCTGAATGCGCACTCGGTTTCTAATTGTGGACGATAACGATCTTGTTCGGCAGAGCCTTCGCACTGTCCTCCAAGCCAATCCTGAATGGGAAATAGCTGGCGAGGCATCCAACGGACAAGAAGCTGTGGAAGTCTTCCAGACATCCCGTCCGAACCTGGTAATCGTCGATTTTCAAATGCCGGGGCTGAACGGCATAGAAACCGCGCGCCGGATTTTGGAAATTGCGCCGGCGATGCCAATCGTATTGTTTACGCAGCACGCCAGTCCTGAGTTGGAGAAACATGCGTTGAGTGCCGGCATCCGATCGGTAGTGTCCAAAACAGATACGTTCCCGATGGTTGGAATTATTGAAGTCCTTCTCGGACCTGGCGAACCTCCGCGACCAACGAGCAAAAAGGAAAATAGGTTCAATAATTCCACGCAATAAACGCACTATGGTTCCCTGCGCGGTGGCCACTACCTCGCTAAGTAAGCTAGAATAAAAACCCACAATGTCGGGGCGTAGCGCAGCCTGGTAGCGCGCCTGCCTTGGGCGCACGACACTCGACTCCAACAACTCCGTCCATTACTTCTAACTACTAACGTTTCCAACAAATCGGGGAATCTGCTTTTCGCTCAAAGATAACTCGAACTGAATGAAAACGTTGGATTCGTGCACAGTTCGTGCACAGGCTGTCTCGCTCCAGGGATTCACCCAAAACCACCGCCCAATCTCCGACGGCGTCTGGAGAATCCCGCAGTTCAAGGCCTGCCTAACAGAGTCATATCCCGTCAAAACAAACCAGTCCTGCCTGACAAAACGAGACTGTGGGACGGAACAGAGCCTATATCAAAGCCGAGCTTGGGACTTCGAGCTGATAAAACATTCGGCAGCCTTCGTGCGCTCGAGCCTCGGATCCTTGTCCGTCCCGATGTACTCGCTTAAGAAATCCAGGACCTTCTTGATCTTCGGCGTCAGATCGTTTGGGCTACAGTACAAAGCGACAAGCGGTATAGGTGAAGGGGACCAACCCGGTAAAACATGGACCAGTACTTTGCGTAAGGCTGGAGCTCTCGCCATCCAGAGCGGAAGGACCACAATCCCCACTCCGTCCAATGCTAGTTGTCTGGAGACAACCGGATCTCCCGTTGTCACGTGAAATGATACAGGAGGCACGACCGTGTTTTTGTTGTTTGTCAGTTCCCAGCGAGAGATTCCTACACAGCGATGATTTACTAATTCCAACGGAGTCTTAGGAAGTCCGTATGCACGCCGATATTCTTCATTTGCGAACAGTCCTCGCTTTGCGCTCGGGTAAGAGCGAATCATTCGTGAGGAGTCGTTGGGGGGCGAAACCATAAAGATTATGTCCACATCCAGACGCGGCGAAGGAACGTGCGCCGGAGTGTAGTCCTGAAGATCAATCTTCAGTTTGGGAAATGCGTTGACCAGTTTTGTCATGATCGGCGCCAGGAGATGCCGAATCATTGTTCCGGGGCATGCAATTCGGATGCGCCCTGTAGGATTAAGGCGATGCCTATCTAATTGTTCATTGCCGTTGCTGAGTGCACGCAACGCGTGTCGACAAGATTCGAGGTATTCCCCTCCGGCATCGGTCAAGACGAAACCCTTGGAACTCCGATTGATGAGCAGCATCTGTAGATGTTGCTCAAGACGGGTGAGGGAGCGGCTAACGGTGGAAGTCGGAACGCCCAGCTCTTTTGCGGCGGCACTCAAAGTGCCGGCTTCAGCGGCAGCCACGAAGACTACGATGTCATTGGCATAGTACTTGACCAATTGAAATTGCCTAAACCTTCATGTTTTATTGGCTGTGAACTTTAGCACACAACAGGACGATTTCAGCAGAATGAAGATCAAACGGCGGCGCCAATCGGATCAACGCGCGCGTCGCACCCTTCTAGCGTAACGGGCCTTGACCTCAGGCAGTCCATCAACAAGGCTCGCTGGAAGATCCTGTTCGTCATAGTCCAATCAGCAGAACTCTTGAGCGTCACCTTCAGGGCATCCCTGCCAGGACTTTATCGAGCCACGTGTAGAGAATGTCTTCGCCCCCGGGGTTCCCCATGTAGCTTCGACTCGGTCCAGTTGACTTTCTGTCGGTTATGCGACAAGACTTTCGCTTGTAGATCGCTGGGGTCACTCGATCCCTCCAAAACTCATCCAGTTCCCAAAGTAAGGAGCTTCAAATGCTCACCATTGAACAACGCCTGCAACACCTCGAAGATGAAGCTGCAATCAGGGACCTTGCTGCACGATTTGCCGATGCTGCGACACGGGCAGATTACGAAACCATCAGATCTCTTTTCACCCCCGACGCGGTCTTTACAATTGGCGAACCTTTCGCGGTCACCTGTAAGGGGATCGATGAAATCCTTGCACTCATTCACAAGCTGCGAGACGGCAAAGACTTTTTCGTCGAATTTGTTCACAGTGGGCTGATCCAACTCGACGGCAATACGGCGTCAGCGCGCTGGCTCTTACGAGAGGTAGGTCTGG
>Ga0182015_10002039_pt1 | contig 25238 bp, 21 predicted proteins | sample 712P3MmetaG_FD_120478 | JGI IMG/M metagenome (GOLD analysis project Ga0182015, IMG submission 120478) | Permafrost microbial communities from Stordalen Mire, Sweden - 712P3M metaG | ecosystem: Environmental > Terrestrial > Soil > Wetlands > Permafrost | place: Sweden: Stordalen | collected...
AAACTCCAACGCACGCGCCACCTGCCAGCCTCCCAAGTTCCCAGCCGCAGCATTTCGCCACACATGCGTGCTCAGCGCAGAGCCGGCGCGGCCCACCTCGCGCGCCACTTCGACGATCATCCGAGCGTCCGCTCCAGACTCTTGCGCCGCGAATTCCGGCGTGTAGGGAGCATAAGTTTGCTTTAAGATCTCCAGAAACGACTCGAAAGTTTGCGGCTTAGCCGCGTGCTCCTCGCGAAGATACTCTTCCCAGTTCACCCATCGCCGGACGAACTCGCGATCGATGAGATCTTCTTGCAGCAGCACGTTGCACATTGCCAGTAGCACAGCCGACTCGCTTCCCGGCCACGTCGAAAGCCAATAATCGGCCTTGGACGCAGTGTTCGATAGACGCGTATCAATCACGCACACTTTGGCCCCAGCCATCTTGCCGTCGATAATTCGCTGCGCGTGCGGATTGAAATAGTGTCCCGCTTCTAGGTGCGAGCTCAGCAGCAGAATGAAGCGAGCATTCGAGTGGTCGGGCGATGGCCGGTCAAAGCCGTGCCAAAACGCGTATCCAGTGCGGGCGCCAGCCGAGCAAACGTTGGTGTGGCTGTTATGTCCGTCAATGCCCCACGAGTGCAGCACGCGCTGGTTGTAAATGAGTTCATGCCCGGGGCGACCAACGTGATACATGATTTCGTTCTTGCGTCCCTCTTGCAAAGCCAGGCGAATGCGCGCAGCCAGATCATCGAGAACTTCATCCCAGCTCACGCGCTCCCATTTTCCTTCTCCTCGCTTGCCGGCCCGCCGCAAGGGATACAAAATGCGTTCCGGATCATTTATCTGGTTGATGGTCGCCGGCCCCTTCGCGCAGTTGCGGCCGCGGCTGCCGGGATGCGCGGGGTTGCCCTCAAACTTCTGCACCCGCATTTTTTCTTTGTCCACATAGGCGAGCAGTCCGCACGCAGCTTCGCAATTGAAGCAGATGGTGGGAATCAACGAATAATGTTTTTCGACTTTTTCCGGCCATCGCGCAGGGTCGTATTCCGTCCAGTCATCCCATCTGTCCGCAGGGGGATAGCTGGCGAGTCCTCCGGCGGGCTCGTCGAGGTCCAGCGCTTGCGGATTCAGCGGTAAATGTTCTTCCATAAATATTCGACTAGCTAAGCGGCGCGGATTGTCCGGCTTTGATCCAGAGATCTTCAAACCACCACAAGCCGGCCAATGCCAATATTGCAGCTGCGATTGAGAACGCGACCGACGCGGTCGACCAATATGCGATAGCTGCGCAAATAATTGGCGCGATCATTCCAGCACACACGACCAATCCCCAGAATCGTCCGCTGAGTTGTCCTTTTATCAACGCGTGTGTCGCGATTCTTACGTCTTCGCTGACGTGTGGCAACGCTACTTCGCCCATGATCATGGCCAGGCTGATGATCAGCGAGATTAACAAGATCCGGATCGTCGTGTTTCGAATTTCTAACGGCGTTCCAATAAAGTATCCCGCAATTAAAATCGTCGCCGAGCCAGCGGTCAGCGCCTGAACCAGCAAATGCCACAAAAACAGCGGGCTCTGCCACAAGTCGCGGCCCTTTGCCTGGGCAAAAAGAAATGCGGAATAACATGCGCTGGCCATCGCAAACGCCGCGGCCAGCCACTGCACCACGATCGGCGCCGAGCCTAAGAAAATCCCACACAGTAGCCATGTCAATGCCAGAGCGCCATAACCCATCAGAAAGTAGCTTCCGATGACCAGCCAGGAGCGAAAGTTTGGTTTGGTAATGAGGTAAAAGAAACGATCAGGCCGCTTGAGATCAAAAATAAGCAGAGCTGAGGTTGCTGCCAGCGCGGCAAGAGCTACCGCTGGACAAACGATATTAAACAAGAAAGAAGTTGGCTGACCGGCGAAACTCAACAGCATCGCCGCGAGCAGCAACACGCCAGCGGAAATGGCCTTCGTCCACAGATAGGCGGCGATCTTCCATCCCCACTGCTCGCGGTGCGGCACATCATAAACTTCGCGCGCCAGAGATCCGGCTAAATCAATCCCATCCTCTCTCCCACCGCCGAACGGTTTATCTCTGCGATCTGCAGCAAAATATGTGTCCTTACGCGAAATCCTGCTGGGCTCGATCAAATCACCCTCGATGCCAACATAAAACAGCTTTGGCTGGGTGCCTTTCTGCGGCTTGCGTACCGAAACTTTTTTGTTCGCGATGGTGCGGCTGACCTTGCTGCCGGGGTTATCCAAATCTCCAGCGAGAATCGCCTGCGTGGGGCAGACAATTACACACGCTGGTTCAAGGCTCATCTCAACCCGATGGGCGCAGAAATTGCACTTGGCGGCTGTGTTGTTGTTGGGATCGATATACAGGGCATCGTACGGACAAGCCTGCATGCAGCCTTTGCAACCGATGCATCGGCGGTTGTCGAAATCGACGATGCCATCGGGCCGCCGGTAGAGTGCGCTAGTGGGACAAATTTCCGTGCAGGGAGCGTCATCGCAGTGATTGCATCGCATCACGCCGAAGTGTCGTGATGTATGTGGAAACTCGCCCTTTTCGATGTGCTTAACCCAGGTCCGAAAAACCCCAACCGGCACTTGGTGCTCTTCTTTGCACGCGACCGTGCAAGCATGGCACCCGATACAACGGTCCTGATCTATGACAAAACCGTAGCGCATTTATGGAGGATCACTCTCATGTCGCGGAATGCACAAAGATTGCAAACTCGACATCATAGCTGATTCTTGCTCGTGCCAGATATTTTCAACTTGAAAAAGAGGTGATCATTGATGTGCGAAGTCGTTTGCGGGAAGAAACGGCCAGCTCATACCGTATGAACCGAACGAGCTATGCGATTGGCTGAGACTCGACTGTCTCTCCTACTGCCTCGCCGAGATGCTGAAGTGTCTGTTTCACCGTCAGGGAGTACATTTCCTGTCCCACGCCTTGACCGGATTCCAATGCGTTCTTGAGATAGTGTCCCGCAATCTCCACCGCCAGCGCATCTGTAATCCACTTCCCCGTGCGCTTGTGATATTCGACCCACGCGGGATGCGGCAGCGCGATCCATACTGGACGGCCGTCAACCATGAACTTGATGTCCACCGCATCGGCGTGTCGAGTAGCAATGGCCACAATCAGTGCCTGATAAATACAGTGCACTTCCTTTTTGGTCCAACGATCGACAGCATGGAAGTCTTTGTACATGTACTGCAGAAACTATATCGAACGAACACGAGAAGGGGCAAACTGGAACCGCCGGCTGGCTCAGTCATCCTCCGTCCAGGGAGAGCTGAGTGAAGCGGATTGCGCGAAGCGAAAAAGACAGACCGCTGAAGAATTGCTGAATTATTATGGTCACTGCGAGCACCGATGAAAAATCTCGGGATCCTTCTCTCCGGACGCGGTTCCAATTTTGAAGCCATAGCCCGTAATGTCGCCGGGGGGCGCATTCCCGACGCCCGCATCGCCGTCGTCATTTCCAACCGGCCGAACGCTCCGGGGCTGGAAACAGCCCGTGGTCTGAAACTTATCTCATTGGTGATTCCATCGCAGGGCAGGCAGCGGGCTGAGCACGATCGTGAAGTTGTGGCTGCGCTGCAGCAACACAACGTCGACCTTATCTGCCTGGCGGGATACACAAGGCTGCTTTCGCCGTGGTTCGTGCAGCAGTTTCCACGACGCATTCTTAACATCCATCCATCGCTACTCCCCGCGTTTCCCGGACTCGAAGCTCAAGAGCAAGCCTTCGCCTATGGCGTGAAAATTTCCGGCTGCACCGTCCACTTAGTTGATGAAGAACTCGACCATGGCCCGATAATCTTGCAGAAGGCCGTCCCCGTGCTCGATAGCGACGATGAGCGCACTCTCGCTGCCCGCATTCTCGAACAGGAGCACATCGCTTATACCGAGGCGATCAATATTGTGTTGGCCGGGAGTTTCGAAATTCAGGGACGAAAGCTGGTCAGCCGATCCGCAAAGTCCGAGTAAGTCCACTCTCCATCTGGCTGAACGCTGTCCTTCGCACGTTGCGAGAAAACCGCAGTGTATCCTTACACGCGTGATCCGACTGCTCCAAACGCGGCGAGTGTTCGTCGCCATCCTCGCCTTGGGACTCTTTGCCATGGCGGCGCGAAACGTGACTGATCCTGACGTTTGGTGGCACCTGCGCACCGGGCAACTCATGGTGAAGAACCATGCCGTTTTTCACACTGACCCGTACTCGTTCACGCGATTCGGCCAACCCTGGATAGACCACGAATGGTTATCCCAGTTGCTAATTTTCGGCGTGTACAAGTTGGCGGGCTGGGGCGGCCTGATTGTGGTGTTCGGCATTGTCATCGCAGCCGCATTTATGGTGGTCTTCTCTCGTTCTCCAGGCCGTCCGTATATCGCGGCAGTGGTCACCTTACTCGGCGCTTTTGCCTCCGCTCCCAGTTGGGGTGTGCGTCCGCAGATGCTGACTTTGCTTTTAGCCAGCGTGCTCTTGCTGCTACTGGAACGGTCTTATGAACGCCCTGGACTTTTGTGGCTGGCCCCTCCACTCATGCTGCTGTGGGTGAACTTTCACGCGGGATACGCGTTGGGGATCGCGCTCATCGCGTTATTTCTGGTGGGGGATGCACTCGATGTGGCATTTGGAGTGGCAGACTCCGCTCTCAAAGACAAGTCTGCGCGCGCCCTTCGTTTTCGCACCCTAGCCTTCGTCATCGTGGCTTGCGCTGCAGTCGTCATGCTCAACCCGTATGGTACGGCGATGTATGCCTATCCTCTGGAAACTCTCCGGTCGCAAGCCATGCAGAGCTACATCGGCGAATGGGCTTCACCCGATTTCCATCAACTCATATACCTGCCGGCGCTGGCAATGATCCTGGTAACATTAGTGCTGCCTGCGCTTTCACCCCGCCGCTTGCGTCCACGAGAATTGCTGTTGCTGTCGGTCGCCACTTATGCGGCTTTGCGTTCTGTGCGGCATATACCGCTTTACACCTTGATCGCGATTCCGATCCTGAGTGCCACGGTGCAAGCCTGGCTGTCACCGCGCGCGAACGCGAAAGCCGACAAGGACCAGCAAGCGCCCATGACCACGGCGAAGGCTTCATTCAACGCAATCCTGTTGGCGGGTTTCCTGATTTTCCTGGTGGGCCGGTTGCGTTATGTCGCCAATCGCCAGACCGAGATGGAAGGAAAGGATTTTCCTGCAGATGCCGTCTCATTCATTGCCGCACATCGACCGCCGGCTCCCATGCTGAACCACTACAACTGGGGCGGGTATTTCATCTGGAAACTCTATCCCGACTATCGCGTGTACGTCGACGGCCGCGCCGACATTTATGGCGACGCTTTCATGAACAACTTAGCCGCGGTGTACTACCTCAAGGGTGACGCTTGGAAGAGTACATTTGCCGAGTGGGGGATCCGAACCGTTGTTCTTCCGCCAGACGCTCCGTTGGCGACAGCCCTGCGAGCTCTACCCGCTTGGGAAACAATCTATTCTGATAAAGAAGCCGTAGTTTTGACTGCCAAGATGCGATAAATGCCCTTGGGCGCCTCCATTTCTCCGAGGTACCGGGTAAAAGCCAGGTGATTTCGACCTCTCACCCCGAAAAACATGCACTGTCGGCGAAAAAATCCTATACAAATACCCCTGTTACCCGCGTTTACATGAGAAACTATGATTACCGCAGGCGAGGCAGGGTGTGCAACAATTTGTGCTTTGTCCTGATACCTCAGGGTATTATGGGCGAGGAGAATTGGGACACCACTTTCCTCCTTGTAAACCTTTGATTCAAAAAACAAGTCATCGATGCAGTGGACGCCAAGTGCGCATAGAATTGCACAGCATGCGACGGAAGCGTCCGCCTGACGACTTGCGCAGGAGAACATAGTGAAGAAAAAGTTTCTTAGTCTCTGGACCGAGGACGAAGCGCAGGATATTGCCGAATATGCAGTCATGCTGGCTGTGATCCTGGTCATCGTTGTCGGTACTATCCGTCTTATCGGTAGTAGTGCTAATAATGTCTTCTCTTCCGTTGCCAGTTCAATCTCGCAATAGGGATCGCGATCCACGGCGTTCCAGGGGAATTGGTTCGCGATCTCTCTTGTTGGAACGGGCGACCCGACTGTCGGTTGTGCTCTGTCTTCCTGGACATGGCATGGCGGCCAATGGGAGTCCGATTCCTGAGGAGCAGTGATGAATCGTAACCGGCTCTTGTTAATCGGCTTCATCGCCCTCGCGTTGGGCGCGTTCGTGAGCTTTGTGGTGTACCGCACCCTGCAGTCCAGAACTGCCTCCAAAGCTCCGCCGGGCGAAGAAGTCATCGTCGCCGCTAACGACCTGCAAGTTGGCACGAAAATTGAGGATAAAGACATCCGCTTGGTCCGCTTCCCCAGCGCTGATTTGCCCGACGGAGTTTTCCACCAGCGATCGAAAGTGGTGGGCAGGGGCGTCATTTTGCCTATCGCCAGATCAGAATTTATTCTAACCAGTAAATTGGCAGGGGAAAACGCGGGTTCCGGTTTGCCGGCCCTGATTCCGCCCGGTATGCGAGCGGTTTCCGTCCGGGTAAACGACACTACTTCCGTCTCTGGTTTTGTTCAGCCCGGTACGCGTGTAGACGTCCTGCTGACCGGCAACCCGCAAGGTTCCAACGAGCAGCAAACCACCACCGTTCTGGAGAATGTTTTGGTCATTGCTACCGGTACGAGGCTGGAACGCAACTCCGCTGGTGAATCACAGAGCGCTCCGGTGGTTACGCTCTTGCTTTCTCCGGACGACGCTGAAAGACTTACGTTGGCTAGTTCGCAAGGTCATATCCAACTGGCTCTGCGCAATCCGCTGGATACCAAACAAACGGACGTAGCGGCAGTGAAGGCCAACTCACTGTATAAATATGTCTCCGAGCCAACTCCGGCTGCGTCGCACAACAAGCCCAGACACGTCGCGGCGCCGGTTGCTCCTTCGATTCCGAGTGCTTACACCGTGGAAGTCTACAAGGGAGACAAAAAGGAAGAGGAAAAGTTTTAGACGCAAGTCAGGCGTGCGAGGTAAACAAAAACATGTCGATCTGCTCCCGTAAGTGGGAGAAACGTGAAATACGAGCCAGCCGATTTATAGGAGTCGTGGCTGGCATGCTGTTGCTGCTCTGTGCGATGAGCGTCGCATTGCAGGAACCGGCTGCCTCGCAAGGCGCGACTTCGCAACAGCCGCCAGCAAATCAGTCTGCGGCTCCCGAGCAATCCGCGCCTCCCGTTTCGCCGCCACAGTCGGCTCCTGAGCAAGGCCCGGCGGCGTCAGCCCAGGTTCCTTCGGAATCTGAATCGCACGGTGCTGCCCCGCTGCGGGTCATGGTTGGCAAATCTCTGCTCATTAATACCACGGAGAGGCTAAAGAGAGTCTCCGTGACGGATCCCAGTGTCGCAGACGCGATCGTGGTAACGCCTACACAAATTTTGGTGCATGGCCGATCAGCCGGTGAAGTTTCCCTGTTGATCTGGGATGAACTGGAGCGCTCCCGCAGCTTTGATCTGCGAGTCGATGTAGATGTCAGTGCCGCAGCCGAAGAAGAACGGCGGGTCTTCCCCGACGAGCAAATCACGGTTACTCCCTCCCGCTCGGCTATTGTGCTCTCCGGTCACGTCACTACCGAGGATATTGCCAAGCGCGCCGAGATGATCGCCGCCGCTTATTCGAAGAACGTGGTCAACGTGCTCACTTTCGGTCCCGTTGGAGCGCAGGAAATTCTGCTGGAAGTAAAGTTCGCCGAAGTGGATCGCAGCGCAGCCTTGCAGTTAGGCGTTAATTACTTCACTCCCGGCACCGGCCATACCACGGGAACTCTAGGCACGGGACAGTTTGGAGGTGAGACCGTCTCAACCAGTTCTACCACCACGCAAACTGCCCCGAGTGGCGTAACTACGACCACGACGGCGGGTACGGCTCCCACCATCAATCTCACCAACCCATTGAATCTTTTCCTCTTCCGCAGCGACATCAATTTTGGGGTTGTGGTTCAGGCGTTACAGCAAAAAAATCTGTTGCAGATTCTCGCGGAACCGAATCTGATAGCGGTGAACGGCAAAGAAGCCAGCTTTTTGGCGGGAGGCGAATTTCCTTTTCCGATTGTGCAACCTGGGCAGGGATTCACTGCCGTCACCATCTCATTCAAGGAATTCGGCGTCAGGCTAAGGTTCACGCCGGTAATCATGCCCAACGGGAATATCCACCTGCGGGTGGTGCCAGAAGTTAGTGAGTTGGATTTCACCAACGGGCTGACAATTTCTGGATTTAATATTCCAGCGTTGAGCACCCGTCGCGCAGACACTGAATTCGAATTGCGGGATGGGCAGAGCTTCGTGATCGCTGGATTGATGGACAATCGGCTAACGGAAATCGCAAACAAAATTCCCGGGCTCGGCGACATTCCAATCCTCGGCAACTTATTCAAAAGCAAGAATTTGCAAAAGAGCAAAACCGAGCTGATGGTGTTGTGCACCGTTCATCGCATCTCGCCCAACAACCAGCCGCCAGCCGGTCCCAATGATCCACAGCCATTTCTGGATAAGGAAAAGTTTGATGGAAAGAAACCATCCGGAGGAAACAAATAAAGCACCCCGCTGGAGCGCGCAGGGGCTCTATTAGCAAGAAATCGGCAGGAGAAGTAGCAGCGTCATGCCTGAACTTTCAGTTGTAATCGTCGCGCCAGATAACGAACAGCGAGCCGTATTGCAGGTGTTGGTAGAGGGTACCAGTGTGGCTCGCGTAGTGCATACCCACGGCAATTTCCCTGTTGCTGCAGCCGACTCGTTGATGCACCGCATCCAGGTTACAAAGGCCGACGTAGTTCTGGTGGATGTTCCTACCGATAATGCGATCATGGCGCTACGCGGAATCGAGTTGATCCATCAGGAAATACCGGCGTTGGCCATATTCGCCATTGGCAGCATCTCGCAACCGCAGATGATTGTCGGCGCCATGCGATCCGGGGCTCGCGAGTTTATCGAACGTCCCACCACCACCACCGATCTTTTGGAAGCCTTTGTCCGGCTGACCGCAATAAAACGAAAAGTAGACAGGGAAGGGACAAGCGGCAAACTTTTCAGCGTTATCAATGCCAAAGGTGGCAATGGCGCCACTACGGTCGCTGTAAATCTCGCCCTGGCTTTGCAGGCCACCCACGGCAGTACGGCTCTAGTGGACCTGGCACCGCTCGGACACGCAGCGCTGCACATGAATCTCAAGCCGCTGTTCAATGTCACGGATGCCATCCGTAATCTCCATCGTCTCGACAGTTCCTTGCTCGAAAGCTTCATGACACGCCACAACGGCGGGCTGCAACTACTGGCCGGTGTCAATGTCCCGGTTGCCGTAGAACCTTCGACCGCTGATTTTGCGCGCCTGTTCGATATGTTGATGGGACAGTTCCGGTACGTGGTGGTTGACGCTTCTACACGCATCGATCCAACCTCGCGGCTCATTTGTACTTTGTCCCAATCGGTTTTAATGGTGGTTAACGCCGATGTTATTTCCTTGTGGAGTGCGGCGCGAGTGCAGCAGTATCTCGCGGAAGCCGGCGACCGCGAAAAAATTAGTCTGGTGCTGAATCGTTTTCGCAAGATACCGGGTTTCAGCGAGTCTGATGCCGAAGCTGCTGCAGGGGTGAAATTACTGTGGAAGATACCCAATCAGTATTTCGCCGTATCGACCGCAATTGATCGCGGAGTGCCGGTGATGGCTCAGAACAACAGCGAAATTGCACGCGCTTTCGCAGGTTTGGCGGCTCGGCTGACCGAAAACGACTTAGACGTAAAGCGCAAAGCCTGGTCTTTATTCAAGACGGTTTAGGTTTAATACTTCATGGCCAATTTGCAGACCTTCGAAAGAACCGAATACCAGCAAGTAAAGGCGGATCTTCATCGCAAGATCCTTGATCGTCTCGATCTCGAAAAACTGGGCAGGACCCCCAGCGAAACCGCCCGCGACGAAGTTCTTCTCCTAATCCGAAATACCGTGAACAGCGAAGCCGTGCCTCTCAGCTTCGCCGAACGGGAACGGCTTTCGCGGGAAATTCTGGACGAAATCTTTGGCCTGGGCCCGCTCGAACCTTTGCTCAAAGACCCAACAGTCTCCGACATTTTGGTCAACCGCTATGATCGCGTCTACGTAGAACGCGCGGGCAAACTCGAACCCACCGGGTTGAGTTTCAAAGATGATTCTCACCTCATGCAGATCATCGACCGCATCGTGTCTCGAGTTGGACGCCGGGTCGATGAGTCGTCGCCCATGGTCGACGCGCGTCTTCCCGACGGATCCCGTGTGAACGCCATCATTCCTCCGCTTGCCATCGATGGGCCTTGCCTTTCCATTCGGCGTTTTGGCCGCGATCCTATCACCGCGCGCAATATGATCGAAAACAAGACGCTGACGGAACCCATGCTGGAATTGCTCTCCGCCATGGTCAAAGGACGGCTCAACCTGCTGATCTCCGGTGGAACCGGTGCCGGCAAGACCACGTTGCTGAACGTCCTCTCCGGCTACATTCCAAATTCCGAGCGTGTCGTCACCATCGAAGACGCCGCCGAACTGCAAATGAAGCAGGAACACGTGGTGCGCCTGGAAACCCGCCCGCCAAACATTGAAGGCAAGGGCGCGGTGCGACAGCGACAGTTAGTGATTAACAGTTTGCGTATGCGCCCCGATCGCATTGTGGTCGGCGAGGTGCGCGGTGAAGAAGCGTTTGATATGTTGCAAGCCATGAACACGGGCCACGAGGGCTCGCTGACCACGGTACACGCTAACGCCAATCGCGACGCCCTTGCTCGTTTGGAAAGCATGGTTTCCATGGCCAACCTGAATCTTCCCGAACGGGCCATGCGGCAACAGATCGCATCCGCCATTCACGCCATTGTTCAGATCGCGCGTCTCTCCGATGGAACCCGCAAGGTGATTACTGTTTCGGAGGTTACCGGCATGGAAGGCGAAGTCATTTCCATGCAGGATATTTTTGTCTTCGAGCGTACCGGGATCGATGAAAGTGGAAAGGTGAAAGGCGTCTTCCGCGCGACCGGCATCCGGCCTAAATTCGCCGAGCGCCTGGCCACCGGAGGCTGTCGCCTGCGGGCAGCTCTGTTTGATTCTCGCGTGGAGGTCTAAGGCACTCTCAAGGTCCGTCAACGGAAAATCATGCTAGCGATTATTGCCATACTGATCTTCGTAGTCGTTGCCCTGGGCGTTTTCGTGGTCGCTTCCCTGATGGACCAGCGCAGCTCCCAGGCCAGGCTTCTGCGCGAACGTCTGGCAACCGTACAGGAAGCCGCATCCCGCCAGCCCAGTGAAGAACTCGCCCTGCTGCGCGACGAGATGTTGAGCAAAATTCCGGCGATCGATAATCTGCTGCGCCGGTCGTCGAAAATTTCGAATCTGCAGCCTTTCCTCGAACAGGCAGACCTGAAGATACGCGCAGGTAACATACTGGTTCTTTGTGTGGTCTCAGCTGTCGCGATGGCCAGCATAGGCTATATTCTGGCTGGTTCTTTGCCGCCCAATCAGGCTTTATTGTTTGCCATGGTGGGGCTGGTTATTGGCGGCTTTGTTCCGTACTCTTACGCCTCGTATCGCCGCAACAAGCGCTTCCAGAAGTTTGAGGAGTTGTTTCCCGAGGCCATTGATACCTTGGCCCGTGCGGTGCGTGCCGGACACGCTTTCACCACCGCCTTAGAGTTGATCGCCAACGAACTCTCCGAGCCGGTTGCGTCCGAATTCCGCAAGCTCTTCGAAGAGCAAAAGTTCGGCCTGCCAGTCCGCGATGCTCTCATGAACCTTGCCGAACGCATGCCCCTGGTGGATGTAAAATTCTTTGTTACGGCGGTAATGCTGCAGCGCGAAACGGGTGGTAATCTGGCGGAAATCCTCGATAACCTTTCTTATGTGATCCGTGAACGCTTCAAAATTATGCGACAAGTGCGGGTATACACGGCGCAGGGACGTCTCACCATGCTGCTTCTGATGGGATTACCTCCGGTAATCGTAGTAACGATGCTCACGACCAGCCCGGCCTTCATCCATCCTTTGTTTGCGGATCCCATCGGGCACGTTCTGGTTGTGGCGGGCATTGTGTTGCAGACTCTCGGCTATTTCGTGATTCGAAAGATCATTCAGATTCAGGTTTGATGCATGGCGCTTGTCCTCACAATTGTGGTGTTTCTGACCATCGCCCTGGTGGTGTTTTCCTTCGGGGCGGCGGCTTATGCACCTTCGTCGCTGCTCGGCGCGCGCTTACGGGCACTGGGCTGGCAACGCGCCAAAGCTCCAGAGAAGCCTGCCCTCAAACAGCGTCTCGAACAGGCACTGGATCCCTTCAGCAAGGCAATACCGCTTTCCCCCAGCGAAGTCTCGCGAGCCCGGCGTTGGCTGATCCAGGCTGGCTATCGCGAACCACGTCACATGACGGTGTACATGGGCAGCCGCCTGGCCATGGCGCTTCTGGGATTCATGCTGGTAGTTGCAACCGCCGGCTTCAGCTCTCCGATTTTGCTGGTAAGCGTAACCGCTTTCGGTTTCTTTCTGCCGCGGTTCATGCTAAAGCGCTTGATCAAGGCCCGTCAGCAACGGATCAAGCTGGGTTTGCCGGATGCCTTGGATCTCACCGTGATTTGCGTAGAGGCTGGACTGGCCCTCGACCAGGCTCTCATGCGCGTTGGTCAGGATTTGCATCATGCCCACGGCGAACTGAGCGACGAGTTTCATCTGGTAAATTTGGAGATGCGCGCCGGCAAGCCCCGCGCCGAGGCTTTGCGCAACCTGGTGGAACGTACCGGGGTTGACGATATTCGTTCTCTGGTGGGCACTTTAATACAAACTGATCGCTTCGGTACCAGTGTCGCTCAGGCGTTGCGGGTACACTCGGATTCGTTGCGCACGGAGCGCCGGCAACGGGCGGAAGAACAAGCTGCCAAGACGACCATTAAAATGGTAATTCCCCTGGTTTTATTTATCCTCCCCTCGATCATCTTTGTCACGCTCGGCCCGGCGATCATCGAGTTAATACGCACACTGGCGCCTGTAGCGGGACACTGATATGCCATGAACGGCCAGGGACAATGTAGCGCCGCCGTCTCGGCGGCTGTGCGGGCACTCGTCCCAGCAATGAGGACAGGATGGCCTCGCAACAGCCGGCAAGATGCCGGCGCTACGAAAGATCAGGAGTTGTAATGTTGTTGCCAGTTTCCTCGGGATACGCATTTAATCGGACGCGCAACGCCTATCTCGCGACACGTCTGTCCATAGCCGGAACTCACTGGTCGCGCCTGCGTGGACTTATGGGCAGAAACGTCGCGAGTTTCCCCGCCGGCAATGGTCTTTGGATTATTCCCTCCCGAGGGGTGCATACGCTGGCCATGAGGTTCCCCATCGATGTCTTATACCTCGACCGTGACAAACATGTGGTCCACGTCGAAGAGAATCTGAAACCGTGGCGGGTAGCGAAAGTGAGTATCCAGACAGCTTCGGTTCTGGAACTGCCGGGCAATACTTTGAAATCGAGTGGAACCGCTGTTGGCGATGAAATCGAGATTGCGTTGAACGAGAACACGAGGAAGCAGCCATCGGAGGCGACCACAGCGTGAACGACGAGCTTAAACTTCTAGTCGAGTGGTCATCGCCGTGGGAGGAATTCCTCACCGCCATTCGACCTGCTCTTCGCCGTTCTCCAGAGCCTTTGGATGGAGAAGCACCGACCGGCCTGGTTCCCTACCGTGGGATGTTCGCCTCCTGGATCATTGAAGGCGCGTTATTTGCATTGGCGATCATGCTGTCGCAAACCATCGGCAAGCTGGGGCCCTATGAACCACCGGCCATGCCGAAGTACGACGTCATTTATTTCTCCGGCGAGGAACTGCCGCGAACGGAAGATGCGGGCGGCGCCCAAGCAGGCCTGTCCGGCCGAGCTGGAGGCCATGAGGCTCATCACCGAACTCAGACCATTCGCGTAGCTCGTGGCGAATCACTGCGCGACAAAGTTGTGGACGCTCCTAAGCTGAAGCTGCCGCAGTCAGACTCGGCGGTCGCCAATCTGCTGGCCTTTAAGCCAATCCCCGGCGTTGCGCCCGCCGAAGGCCTGAAATCGTCGCTACGAGCGCCAGCACTGACAGAAGCAGCCATCGCCCCCGCACCGGACGTTCGTAACGACACTAGTCAGCGCACGCCGGTATTGAACGCTAACATCATCCCGCCAACACCCGAGGCGCAACGCGATAAGATGCGGTCCGCCGTTACATTGAACGCAGCCATCGTTCCCCCCAGCCCCAGCGCACCTCGCCGGGATATTTTCGTTCCCGTGGCTGGTGCACAAGCTGTGAGCGTAATTCCGCCACCGGCCTCTGCTCCAGAGCAGGTCACGAACCAACAGGCACGGCTCACTCTCCCAGCGCAATCGGTAATTGCGCCCCCGCCTACGCAGATTGCGCGCGAGATCAACCCCAGAGGCCCAGGATTTGGCGAGGGCATATTGCAAACTCAGGTCGTGCCGCCCCCGGCTTCAATGGCAGCCTCCGCTACCGCACATCACTCGTTCAACGGTATGGGCAACGCCAGTGTCGTGCCGCCGCCGGTTCAGTTGAATGGCGCGGCGACCGGCACTCGAGCGGTCGCTGGTTTGGGCAATGCAAATGTTGTTCCGCCGCCGGTTCAGGTCGGCGGAGGCTCGCTGCACCGTGGCACGATGACCGGCTTGGGAGGCGGAGTATCGGCCGTACCGCCGCCCCCATCAATATCGGGCGATTCACTCTCCGGATTGGGTCGTGGAAATCGCGGCGCGGGCTTGGGCGGTCCCATGGACGCTGGCTCAGTGACTGCGCCCCCGACTAACAGCGGCGGCAGCGCCAAAGGAACCGGCATCGTAGTTTCCAGTCAGCCCGGATCAAAAATTGGTGTACCCGGGAACGCCGGTACGGGTTCGCTCGCGATGTCGCCTTCCGGAGGAGACAAACCCGGCCTCGGCGGATCGGGCAGTGGTGCAGGCATTGGACGCGGCACTGGGCCAGGCAGCGGCCTATCCGGCGAAGGTACTGGTGCAGCCAAAGAGGGCGCTGGCCGCGGATCTGAAACCGTGGCACGCAGCGGCATTTCTCCTTATCCCGGCCCCGGTGGCGCCGGCAATGGGACTACGGGTAAGCCGGCCATGTCCGGGGTCTCCGTCAGCGGAGGCAGCAATATTGTCACGTTGCCCAGTTTTGCCGGCGACGGAGCCGAGCCCAACGTTTCGAACCGATCGTCCGCAGGTAAGGATCACGAGGGCCCTGGAATTACCGTGGTTGGCAGTGCGCGCTCAGGAGGCGCATTCAACTTCTACGGCAAACTGATCGGTGACAAGAACTACACGATTTATATCGACACAGTGCTGGGTACGGCGGTCATGCAGTACGCGGACCCAGCGTCCGCGACTCATCCATACGCCGAGGATTTGATTGCTCCTCAACCCATGCGCTCCGACTTGCCGGCTAATTTAAAACCCTCGCGACTGGTCATCGCGTGCATCCTTGATCGCTCGGGAATGCTGCGCAATCTGCAGGTCCTGGAACCTGGGCGGGCTGACATGACCACCAAAGTACTGGCCGCGTTAACCAGTTGGAAATTCCGACCCGTATTTCGCGGCGACCAACCCGTGGAAGTAAACGCAATCCTCGGATTCGATATAGACACCCGCTAATTCCCATATTCATTAGCAGTCTTCGGTGAAAACTCACCCCACCGCCACGCTATTCAACAGTGCGACGCCGATCGTTCCGGCGCAAAAGCTAAGTGGGCATCAGTTCCCTCTTGGCGACTGATGCCCACCCGGTTTACTGCTTACTGTTTAGTTGAGCGATACCTACAATGCAGTGAAGCTGGCCAGGTCCACATATTCCTCTACCGTGACCGGCGAATTGACGTCACCTATGTCGATTTGAAACTGGAAGCCGACTCCGCTCGACCAGCCGTGAGGCAGATGGCCTGCAGGATAGCTCACATTCACCCCATGTTCGTCGCCATTGACCGTGACAGAGTCGTAATACATGCAAGGCATGCCGTCGCAGTGGTCCGTGTCGCCCGATACGCGGTGAGCTTCCCAGCGCACTTCGGTCCATTGATTCGGCGGGAGCGAGCACCCAACTGAGGTATTCATCCACTTTACGTGGAGTTCGTCGAAAACCTGCCAAATTTTACTGACCTGATTGCACTGAGTTCCGAACATGAATTCGATGCCGGTTGAACTCGAGAAGTCAAATTGATCGAACTCGAATGAGCCCGCCGATGAGGCAGAACCTGTGGGGTAAACCCAAAAAGTCATGGTGAACGTTGTCGCGGAGTCGTCTGCGCCAGCCTTGTAACTCCACAACGCATTGGTGTATTTCGGACCGGCCAGTAGGAATTCCATGGCGTCGCCGTCCTTGGACGGAGAGTGATGGTCGATGCTTTGTGAGACGTTCGTTGGACGGTTCTCGCCGCCAGGATTGCATGACGGCAAGACACAAACAGGCTTCCAACCAGTCATCGAATCATCAACATTATTTACGGAAACATTTTCAGTATTAGCTTCCGTCTGGGCTACAGACAATGAGGAAAATAGCAGGCTGACGCAGAACCCAACGAGAACTTTGTTCACGAATTTCATCTGTATCGTCTCCGAAATCTTGCCGAGGAATTTTGAAGCGGTCACGCTTGCAAGCAAAGTACAGGATTCGCTGTACGCCCCGTAGATGTCGGAAGTACATTACTCAAGTTTTTTCGCAAGAAGTTTCTGTAGAGAATTGAGGAGGGCACAACTCTCAAGTTCAATTATCAAAAGCGTGTAATTTTGTCGTGCGACTTTAGACGTGAGCTCATTTCGTGCGCCAATTGAGATGTTGCGGATGGGAATAAATTTCATCATCGCTGCAATTTTTTCTTTGTCGGGACGAAGGCCGGCTGCGATACATCCGATTCGTCTCAGTCGCCCGGTTGACTGCGCTGATTCTTTTCCACAGCCTTGTTGATTTTCGCAATTGACGCCACCGATTTCCTCGGATTTTTAGTGGAGGCCGGGTCCTCGCCCGGCTCAACGGACGAGCATGAGAAGACGAGCGAGACGCCCGTCTTCCATTGGGTGACTACGACTTTAAATACCAGGGCACGTCAACTATGCTGATTCGCTGATCGCCATTCACCAGCAGCAGCGCTGTGAGCAATTCCCCGCGCTGATTGTGCAAGAAATAGTGATACCAGTGCCGCTCCACCATGGTTGCAATCACCACGGCAACATTCCGATCCTTATTTTCCTTCTCCACCTTCAAAACGTATCCCACGATCGGATGCATGATTTGCCGGTACGGCGATGACAATGTTACGAGCTTCGGAACTCGCACCCCCGCCGGTTCATCCTCAGCCCATTGCCATTTGGGCTGGTCTTCATCCGCATCGCAGGTCACATGAACCGCCTGCACATCCGGGGAGAGCGTCATGGCGAAGCGCATTGCTTTAGCGGTTGCGGCGTTCCATCGGTCAACGGGAACAATCACAATCGGTGGCGTCAGATTTCGCGCGCTCAATACCAAGCCATTCTTTAGCGCTAGTTCTTCCCTTACCGTCGCATAGTGCCGGCGCACCCTCGTCATAAACAGCAGCAAGCCGGGAATGAGCAAAACCACCACCCAAGCCCCGGCTGCAAACTTAGCCACCACGATGATCAGCATCGTGATTCCAGTTGCCACAGCCCCAACGCCGTTAATGAGCATGCTGTATATTGCCTTTCCCTTGGCCGTACGTCGCCAGTGCCCAACCATTCCCGCCTGCGATAACGTAAAGGCCATAAATGCGCCCACCGCAAACAATGGAATCAACCGGTCTGTTACGCCTCCGAATAGAATCAGTAGCAAGCCGGAGAGAATCGCGAGACTTAGAATGCCCTGCGAATAGACCAACCGCCGTCCGCGCAGCGTCAACGAATGCGGAAGATAATTATCCCGGGCCACCATCCGGCACAAACGCGGGAAATCGGCAAACGACGTGTTCGCGGACAGACACAGTACCAGCAGCACCGAAAACATGGTGACGTCGTAAAAAATTCCTTTGCCGGCTACCGCCTGAGTCAGCATTGAAAGCACGCTCTGATATCCGGGCTGCCCTGGTTCCGTGGCCGTAATTTGGTAGCACCGCACCAGGAAGGAAATTCCCCCGAGCAAAACAATCAAAATTGCGATGATCGCGGTCAACGTAGCCCGCGCTGCGGGAACCACCGGTTCCTTGAATGCCTGCACTCCGTTGCTGACTGCTTCTACTCCGGTCAGTGCAGTACAGCCGCTGGCAAAAGCTTTTACAAGAATCCAGGCGCCCGCTGCTTCCAGCGCCATCGGCGCGTGATTTGGTATTGCTACTACCGGTGTGGGATGCCCCCCTGACACGGCGACTTTATAAAGTCCAATGACAATCACTAATCCAAGTGTTCCCACGAACAAGTAAGTCGGGGCTACGAAGGCCGATCCTGCTTCTCTCACTCCCCGCAAATTTACGACCGTCAATATAACCAGCACCGCCACGCACATCGCCAGAGTGTACGGCTGCAGCCGGGGCACTGCCGAAACCAACGCCCCGATTCCCGCTGAGATTCCCACCGCCACGTTCAGCAGGTAATCGATCATCAGAGCCGCGGCTGCCAGCAATCCCGCACCCTCTCCCAAATTTTCCTTTGCCACCGTATACGATCCGCCGCCCTGGGGATATGCCGCAATCGTCTGCCGGTAACTGAAATAAACAATGATGAGCAGGGCGATAACCGCGCCCGTCAACGGCACAATGTAGCGAACCCCGATCAGACCCAGTGGCAATAGCAGTGTCAAAGCCGCTTCAGGTCCGTACGCCGCCGAACTTAAAGCGTCCAATCCAAACGTGGGAATTCCCTGTACGGGTGAAATACGTTCGCCTTGGTCTTCGGAAGAAGCCAAAGGCCGCCCAAACAAAACATCAATCCATCCCATGTAGCCTCACAAGTCCAGTAAGAAGCCTCAGCGACTCTAACAAAAGCGCCGGACGACCGCGAATGCGTTACTGTCGAGCTTGAATTGCTGTGGTAACTCCGTGTTACCGTTACACTGACGCTTGAGATGGCAGTCGCGTCCGGAACGAATGTTTTAAGAGATGAAAATCTGCAAGACGATCAACGACATGCGCTTCGCGATGCGAGAAGCGCACCGTGCGGGAAAGCGATTAGGCTTCGTGGCAACAATGGGTGCATTGCATGAAGGCCATCTGTCGCTGATGCGAGCGGCAAAATCCGCATGCGATGTGGTTGCCGTCTCCATATTTGTGAACCCGCTGCAATTCGGTCCTACGGAGGATCTAGCCAAATATCCCCGCGCCTTCGAGCGTGACGCCGGATTGCTGGAGCACGAAGCTGTCGATGTTCTCTTCGCTCCAACGGCTGCCGAAATGTATCCCGCGGGAGCCGTCACGTATGTGACCGTCGAGGGCTTAAGCGACAAATTGTGCGGCAGGTCGCGTCCCGGCCACTTCCGCGGCGTTACCACCATTGTCGCCAAGCTCTTCCACATCGTCGAACCGGAGGTAGCTTTCTTCGGACAGAAAGATGCAGCTCAGTCGACGATTATTCGTCGCATGGTGCAAGACCTCAATCTTCCAATCGAGATCGTGGTCTGCCCGATCGTGCGCGAGCCGGATGGTCTCGCCATGAGCTCTCGTAACTCCTACCTCAAGCCGCCAGAGCGGAAGTCTGCCCTGGTGCTGCATCGCTCACTGACGGAGATAAAGAATCGATTCGATCGCGGCGAGCGCAGCGCCGCCAAGCTGATTGCAGCCGGGAAGCAACTGCTGGCGAAGGAGGCCGGCGTGCGTCTCGATTATTTGGAAATGGTCGACCCGTCTACGCTCGATCCGGTGATGCAACTCAATCAGCCCGCGCTGGTTGCTGTAGCCGCCGTCGTGGGAACCACCCGCCTGATCGACAACACTCTCTTGTGACCGTGTAGGCGCGGGCGTCTCGCCCTTGCTTTGGGGAGTCAAGAAGCGACGGCCAAGTTTCGAATCTTCGTGCCCGAGACGAACTCGTTTCCTGCAATCAGGTATCGCAGCGGAAGCCCGGCTGCCTTGGTAATCCCGATTCGCGCGGTCGTCAAGACATGCGGAACGCGGTAGCCATCGTCGACGATAAAGAGGCCAGAGCTGGCGCTGGTTAAATCTTTCCCGTTGTCCCTTTCGCGAGTGATGCCGAACGCCTCGGCCAACCGGCCCGGTCCGCTAGTCAACTTTCGCAGGTCGCGAGGTGTCTGGATAGTCACATTCCGTGACCGAGTCATTTTTTCCACTCCAGCCAAAGGTTCCAGCGCACGGAACAGAACTCCGCTAGGCACGCCATCAGCCAAACACGACACGTTCAAACAATAATGATTGCCATAGATGAAATAAACATAAGCATACCCGGGAGGCCCGAACAGCACTGCATTGCGCAGGGTGCGCCCGGCGAATGAATGCGCCGCGGGATCGTCTTCGCCCAGGTAAGCTTCCACTTCCACGATGCGAGCGGCCAGCACCTGACTTCGTTCTCTCCGCACCAGAACCTTGCCGAGCAATTCGCGGCAAACGCACCGCGGATCGCGATCGTAGAACCCACGTAACAGTGGTTTCTGGAACCGGGTAATGGCGCCGCTCAAAGGGAATTGTCCTTTCGCATGCCCGCTAGGCGGCGCCTTTTGCCGCACTCTTCAAATAAGTGAGCACTTCTTCGGCATGGCCTTCCGGCTTCACTTTGTGGAAGATGTTTTTGATATTCCCGTCCGGCCCAATCATGAAAGTAGTCCGCGCAACGCCCATCACTTTCTTGCCGTACATGTTCTTTTCCTGAATCACGCCATAAGCATTGGAAACTTTCTTGTCAGCGTCGCCCAGAAGCGTAAATGGCAGGTCAAATTTATCTTCAAATTTCTTCAGCGCTTTCGGCTCATCGGGCGAAACCCCCAGAACCACCGCTCCGCTCTTTTCCGTCTTTTTATGGGAATCGCGGAATTCGCAGGCTTCAATCGTGCATCCCGGCGTGTCGGCCCGGGGATAGAAATAAAGCACGACCCACTTCCCGCGAAAATCCTTCAGCGAAACCGGCTCCCCGTTCTGATTGGGCAAAGTAAACTCCGGGGCTTTATCATTGATATTGATGTTCATGACTGTCTCTCCTTTTCCATCAAGCTCTCGATCAACGTTATACCGCACTGCGCGGCGGCCCGTCATCTTCATCATTTTCGCCTTGCTTTTTCTCCTTGAAACTTCGCTAACACAAACCTTACCCCCGCCGAGCAGCCGTGCCGCGAAGGCCAGCAAAGGCCCGCGTGCCTTGGGCCTGCTCGAACTGCCGGCGAAGGGCAAAGCGCATTTAATTCCCATCACCATACTGATTGACGGCAAATATTACGATGCCAGCGCCTACAAGGCAGCGCCTGTGCCCATGGCGCTGTGGAGCGACACCCTCTATGAAGCCGTGCGCACCGGAGTTTCGCTGGGACTGTTTACCGTGACCGGCGCGCTGCAAGCCAAAGATGCAAACAATGGCATGGAATGGATAGCCGAAGGCACATGGCAGACGGCCAGCGAGGTTAAGGCCAAAGCGGCGAAGAAGCATGTGCCCTCGATACCGCGGGGCATGAATGACGACGAAGGTCCTCCGGTGCTATTGCGACGCAGTACCGAAAAGTCTAAGCCGTCGGATTCTTCGGCCGCCCAGACAACCACGGCGCAAACCCAGTCAACGCCACCGGCGACGACTGCTCAACCGCAGCCTGCACCCAATAGTGCACCGAGCATGCCCCCGGCCACGCCGCCGCCCGCTGTGACTCCGCCAGTGGCTTCTTCGTCTCCTGCGGCGACGGCTCCGTCCCAGCAAGCAGCCCCCGACGACCAGCCGCCGGAAGATAAAGATCGGCCAACGCTGAAACGAGGCAAGGCTGGCGCCGCTTCGGCCGAAGAGGCTCAGAAGAAAGCGGCAGCGGACACCTCCGCAAAAGCGGTCGGGCACGCTGCGCTCACCCCCGCCAACGCTGTGCCAGCGTCAGCCCTTCAATCAGGCGCACAAGCAGCGAACCAGATCCAGTTGGTGCCGGCCATTTCAGACTCGAACGGACCCGATCCGTTGCCTTACACTTACAGCATGAAACCGGAAGAGGAGCAACAGTTCCGCAAGAAAATGCTGGCCATGGCTGCCGATGAAATTCGCGTGCGCGCGGCCGGGCTGAACGGCGCAACCACAGGCGGCGCCCAACCCCCGCATCCTACCGCGCAACACCGCAAAGCAACAACGGCCAAACCCGTGCAGCCCACTTTCGACGACGTTCAGCTCCGCGTCTTTGATCTGGCGGATATCAACGAGCCTGAACTGGTGCTGACGGCAGATGCCCGTCTGCCGCAACCAACGCGCAAGGGCGAAGGTGCAAACCCCGGTTCGCAAGATCTGCAGTACATGATCACGTTAGTGGTTCGCGAAGATGTGAACGGCGATCTGCACAAGTCTCTGGCGAATGTGACTGACACGCAGCACTTGGGTGTAATCCCGCGGCTGGAACTCATTGATGCCGTCGATGTGGACGGAGACGGTCGAGGCGAACTGCTGTTTCGCCAGGTTTCTGATGCTGGCAGCGCGTTCATCATCTATCGCGTAATCGGCGACCGTCTGTACCCGCTATTCCAAGGCACGCCCCAATAGCAAGCCACTACAAGATCGTCATGGCTTCCGGTTTTGTTCTTCCGCCGAAGAAGCTTCTGGATAAATCCTGATCCAGTGATTCCTAACTTCGGGGCTTACTTTGCGGCCATTCCAGCTAAAAACGATAAGGTTCGACTGCTGCTTTGGCATGTGGCAGTCAATGCAATCACCGGCGATCGGGCGGGTCATTTTAGGATGGCTTTCGGTTTTATGGCAATGCAGGCAATGCTCGGAAAATGCCACCGGATCCTTCTGGGTCAGGTGAACATCGTGGCAAGTGAGACAAGTCATCGTTGAGGACTGGAAACAACGACTTTTCTTGAGCAGTTCGACCTGGCTTCCGTGGACGTCGACCGCCGCATCCGGCGCGAGCTGCGGCAATTCCAGGTACTTGTCCAGAGGTTCGCCGGGAACATAAGAAAATGCCGGCTGCAGCGGCTCGCCGTGCCCCGCGTGGCACCAGGCGCAAAGATCTATCTGACGCTCACGGGTCAGTCGGGCGGGATTAAGAATACCAGTGTTTGACGCGACTTTGGAGGTTTTTGAGGCGTAATGCTCAGCGTGTGCGCGTCCTGGTCCGTGACACTTTTCGCAGGTAACGCCGGTTACGAAAGCGGTTTCGCGGTAGCGATTCGGAGGCGGCGCCAGCGATTCGAAATAGGTTCCATGGCATTCCAGACAACGTGGAATCACTGGCCGCTCGAAGTAAGCAACGCCGTCACGATAGCCCGGGCTGTTCACCCAGCCAACTTGATTCCAGTACGACACTGGCAACTGAAAAAGTAGGTCGCCCTTCCAGAACAAAAAAGTCTGCCCTTTGCCTCCCGAACCAACCACCAGGCCAAAACGCTCGGTGCGAGAGGTCGTGTACGGCGGCTCGCCCTGGACAGCCGTCTGAAAAAAGCCGCCGTCTTTTGCCTCCATTCGAAAAAATAGATCGGGATTGGAAGTCTTGAGAACATTACCGTCCGGGCTGAAGCTGCCGAGAATGGAATTTCTGTCTGGCAGCCGTGATGTCAGATAGTGAGCGGTTTGGTGAAAGCTTTCGACTTTGTCCTGATGGCAGCTGCGACAGGCATCATCACCGATATAATTTTCTCTGGGACTGGGCTTTGGGGAAGAGCTCGCCGCTGGGTTTGCCTGAGAACTATTGCTTTGGCCCGCAACTTCCGCCGCAAAAATAAGAGCCACAACCGCGAGCAGTTTAGCCTTGCAGTTCATTGTCGGGGACTCTTCACTTCGGTTAATCATAATCTGCGGCAGGCTGGCGCAGCTATTCTCCGCTTCGCCCATGTACGGGTGCCCAATTCCGCGTCCTTTGCGGAAGGGTGGGTCGCGGAAACTTACACGGGATATTTTGCAGGTATCTTAAGCCGTTATCAGCGCTCGGAAAGAGATGCAATTTTTGTCGATATGAACTGGTAAACAATCGTCGCAGTACGCAAACAAAATATAGCGATTACAAGAACTATTTCTGCGTGGCGACCAGTTGCCCGTTTTCGACGTGGATATCGCCAACATCGTCCGGCAGTTTCAGACGATCCCGCTGTTCCGAAAGCTTCTTCTGTAAAGCGTCGCTCACCAGCGACACCGGAACGTTCAAATCGCCGACTTTGAATTCGGTGGGATCGAAAGTCGCATAGCCATCTTTGGAGCCAAGATGTCCGGCGAGCGTAACATAGACATCCTTGCCGCCAATCTGGGTTACGAATTGGCCGCGGGCCACGTCGCCGTCGAAATTAACCTTGTAGTCTTTGACTTCAGGCTCACCTTGCCCAATTGCTACATCAGGAGACGACGGCACGGTAGTGGGCAGACCGGGGCTGACTTGCACCGCAGGACTGGCACCCACGGCCGCTGATGCGGGAATGTTTGCGGGAAGCGCCGCCGCTGCTTGTGCCAGCGCTGCGGTGATTTCGTCGGAGCTAAATCGCACCTGGGCGGGAGCGTCGCCAGGGTTCTTGTGCTGTTCCAACTGCTCCAATTTGTTCTCCAGAGACTGCACGTTCGCGGCTGCGGCCGCGGGTGACTGTACTGGGGCCACGGGCTGCGGCTTCTTTAACACGAGAATTATTGCGATTAATGATGCGGCCAGCGTGGCGATGCTGATGATACGGTCAAGCTTCCATTTCATGCATTTATCCCCTGGCAAACAGTCAAACTCCATGTTAGCGGCGGGCGGGAGGTGCATCATGTGACGGAAGGCACTGGTCCCAGGGTTACTAAGCGAACATGCACGGTCTCAGCATCTTGCAAAGCCATGGCTCTTCGATGCACCCGGCGTGGAAGCAATGTGTTCGGAGTACAAGCAATCGGTGGGTCGAGGGTACAATTTAGTCGTGCCCATCCTTCACAATCTCCGCGTTACTCTGGAAATGATCAAGTGGGAGCACTCCATTTTCATGCTTCCATTTGCTTTGTGCGGAGCCATGTTGGCAGCCAATGGCCTGCCCAGCGCGCATGCGTTGGCTTGGATCATCGTCGCCATGGTTACCGCTCGATCGGCAGCCATGGCGTTCAACCGGTACGCCGA
>Ga0182015_10002041_pt1 | contig 25208 bp, 26 predicted proteins | sample 712P3MmetaG_FD_120478 | JGI IMG/M metagenome (GOLD analysis project Ga0182015, IMG submission 120478) | Permafrost microbial communities from Stordalen Mire, Sweden - 712P3M metaG | ecosystem: Environmental > Terrestrial > Soil > Wetlands > Permafrost | place: Sweden: Stordalen | collected...
GAAACCTCTTCGTTGGCAAACGATTCGTCTCTGGAGGAACGGCGTTGTAATTGCGGAAAGGATCGCACGCATACCTGAATCGGGTGGCGAACAATGAAGCGAATGCATCCTCCAAACCTCGAATGTTCTTCCCAAAGCTGTCGGGCGACGTTGCGACGCCACAATTTCTGCAAACCGTGGTCATACTCTCGATTGGAATTTCTCTTGGATCGGCACGTCGTTCCATCGGTAGCATTTGGATAAGACTCGGGAAGATTCGGAGCGGCGCGTACCGCATGTCCAAACCATCTTCCTCAACCAGGAAAATCGAGCACGGCATTCCGTCACTGTGGGCTTCGATTAAAGTGGCGATACTGGTAAGAACTTCGGTGAGGGACCTGCCGACCAGAATCATTTTCAACGCATCGACCACCGCCTAAGCAGATAGTGGCGATGGGATTGTCGACGCTCGATTTGGTAGCGACGTCGAGGATCGGGGCTCTGCCATTGGCCGAGTATCGCATATGTCTTTCGTAAGCGCTCCTCGGCGCCCGCAGCGACAGAATTGTGTCAGTTCCCCAGACGGGTGGCGGAAAAGCTGTTATTCCAAGAAGAAAGTGGTGGACGTGACCGGGATCGAACCGATGACCTCCCGCTCGCGTAGCGCGCACTCTGGCGTTGCCCCAAGACCTGAGGCAGGTTTTCGGTCCAACTTCGGTCCAATTTAAGGGGTTGGTTGCACCGCGCCGTTCCGCGTAAGCGACACCAGATGCGGCACTTGTGTGATTTTGCCTGCTTTCTTGCAAAGCAGGTGCTCTCCCAGCTGAGCTACACGCCCACATTCAACAATATTATTCTAGAGCATTTGCCGCCGTTCGAGAAATGCCAATCCTGGTGGCTTGCCGGATGTCGAACGGTTCCTTCGTCCAGCGCCAGTAATTCTGTGAGGCGATGAATCGCATCCTTCCGAAATTTTCTGAAAACGCTTACACTAGCCAGCCCTTTGTGTTTTCGGAGATCTACAGTGGCTATTGAGCGGGCGTTGATCAGCGTCTACGATAAAACTGGAATCGTTGAATTCGCGCGCGAGCTGGCCGCGCTTGGGGTGGAAATTGTTTCGACCGGGGGAACGGCCCGGCTTTTCCGCGACTCGGGGCTTCCGGTGCGTGATGTAGCCGAATTAACCGGCTGGCCCGAAATGCTAGGTGGCCGTGTGAAGACGCTGCATCCCAGAGTTCATGGCGGGATCTTGTTCCAACGCGCGAAGCCTGGCGACCGTAAAGAGGCTGGCGACCATGGAATCGTCCCCATTGACTTAGTCGTCGTGAATCTCTATCCGTTCTCGGCCACCGCCGCGAAACCGGGCGTCACCGCCGGCGAACTAATCGAAAACATCGATATCGGCGGTCCGGCAATGCTGCGTTCAGCGGCGAAAAACTTTCAGAGCGTTGCCGTTGTCACTGACCCTGAAGACTACGCTCGGATCACCGCGGAATTGCGCGCTAGCGGCGAAATTAGCCTTTCCACCAAGTTAAATTTGGCGCGAAAAGCGTACGCTCGCACTGCTCTTTACGATGGCGAAATTGCTACAGAACTTCAGCGTCTGGCTGCAAATGGCGACATTAGCATCGTCGCCAGGGAAAAATTGCCGCAGCGGATTCACGTATCTCTGGAGCGTAAGCAAACCATGCGCTACGGCGAGAATCCTCACCAGCAGGCCGCGTTGTATGTACCCGAAGGACGTCCTGCCGCTGGTCTGGCCGGTGCGAAGCAACTCCAAGGCAAGGAGCTTTCCTACAATAATCTTGTAGACCTGGACGCTGCCTGGAATCTCGTAGCCGAATTCCAACGTCCCGGGGTTGCAATCGTAAAACACAACAATCCCTGCGGTGCGGCTGAACGTGAAAGTTTGCTGGATGCCTACCTGAAAGCGTTGGCGTGCGATCCGGTATCTGCTTTCGGCGGTGTATTGGCTTTCAACGGCGCTCTTGACGCCGCGACGGCTGAAGAAGTTGCGAAATTATTTGTCGAATGCATTGTCGCGCCGGGATACGAAGACGCAGCGCTCCAGAAATTCGCCTCCAAGAAAAATTTGCGGCTGCTCGAAATGCACCGCAACGCTGCTTCTGAAGAACTCGAGCTTAAACGAATTTCCGGAGGCGTGCTGGTTCAAGACGCCGACCGGCACGAGCTATCTGAAAGCGATTTGAAGGTTGTCACGGAGCGTGCGCCCACACCGGAAGAACTACACGCTCTGCTTTTTGGTTGGAAGGTTTGCAAGCACGTGAAATCCAACGCGATCGTCTTTGCTCGCGACGGGTTTACCGTGGGCATCGGAGCTGGCCAGATGAGCCGTGTTGACGCCGTAAAGATCGCGGTAATCAAAGCAGCGACAGCCGGCCTTTCTCTTGCTGGCAGCGCAGTCGCATCCGACGCCTTTTTTCCCTTTCCTGATGGAGTAGAAGAAGCGGGAAAAGCCGGAGCCACCGCGGTCATTCAACCGGGCGGATCGGTTCGCGACTCTGACGTAATCGCCGTCGCCAACAAACTAGGTATGGCTATGGTTTTTTCCGGTGTGCGGCATTTCCGGCACTAGGATTTTCCGCCGCCAGCTTCTGCCGGTGATAAGTAATTTCCACCACCTGAATTTCGCCGTTTTCGGGGATGATTTCGGAGCGTGCCACGAAGGTATCCGCATCGAGTCGAGTCAATATCGCGCGTTTAGGCATGCCGTTTGTCGGATTCTCGAATTCAAACTTGGTACCCCCACGATTCGCGAGATGAAGCCGCGTCGCGTCTGACTTCTCCCACGGGATTAGTTGCGGCGTGAAGTGTCGCAGATAAAAATCTATACCGCTCGAATTCTGTACTAATGTGAATAATTCGATTACCAGCGTTTTTTCATTTTCAACCAGCCTGAAAATTCCAAGCGCCTCGCCTGCTTTAGGAGCGAGCCAAACCTGTTCTGCTGTTCTCGGACCCCATTCACCCCGCCAAGTCCCTTCCAGCCAGGAAAAATCCGCCAGTGACGGACTGGTTGCTTGCACCGCCGCAATTGCGGGCGTAGCAGGTTGCGGTTGAGCTGAAACCCAAGGGCTTAACAATGCCGGCAGCGTGCCGAATAAAATTGCCACAATCACTCGTCTGCTAATTTCAGTCATGAATTTGCCCCATCTCTTTGCTGAAGGCTCAGGGCCCTCTTAATTAGCTCGCGCGACATTTTTCGTCCCTACGCATCCGGGCGTCCTTCCTATACGTCTAAATAAATAGACTGAGGAACGCTGGTTAAGGGAATACTTTGACCGCGTCCGGCTGCTATACCATAATGGAGTTTCACGGTCGACGCATGAAAACATTTGCAAGTTTCCTTACTCTATCGATTTTTCTAATCTCGCCGGTAGTTCAGGCGCAGGATTCCGTACCTGATCAGCCCGTCGCACCCGCTTCGGCGCAGGGTTCATCACCTCAGGCTCCATCCAAGCAAGCTGACGCCGCGAGCACTCCCGCGCATGCAGATTCTTATTACTATTTCGCAGTCGGCCATCTGGACGAGCAACGCTACGAAACCACCCGCCGCCCTGAACTTGCTGCGCAGTCCATCGAAGCTTACAAAAAAGCGCTCGACCTGGCTCCCGGTTCCACTGTAATCATGGAGCGCTTGGCTGAAATTTATGCCAAGTCGCAGCGGCTCCGCGAAGCCGAGGTTCAAGCCCAAAATGTTCTGAAGCTTGACCCCGACGATGTAAATGCGCACCGCCTGCTCGCACAAATTTACGTGCACGCCTTGGGCGACATGAACGCCGGCGACTTACAGAAAGAAAATCTCGCCAAAGCCGTCGAACAATTTCAGGCCATTTTGAGAATTCAGCCTGACGATACCTATTCGGCGCTGTGGCTCGCGCGTCTCTACCGCTTTCAAAACAAGCACGAAGAAGCTGAGAAGGTCTTGCGCGCCACTGTAAATCTGAATCCCGGCAACGGCGCCGCGCTTGAACAGCTCAGCCAGCTGCTCATTGACGAAGGACGTTCGCAGGAAGCTGTCACGCTGCTGACCCAGGCGGCCGGTGATTCAGCATCCCCTGAAATTTACGATCTTCTCGGCGACGCATACGCGCAGTCGAAAGAATACGCGAAGTCTGAAGACGCTTACCGCAAGGCGGTGCAAGAAGATCCCGATGACCCAGCCCACGTTCACGGCCTGGCGCAAGCGCTGATGTCGCAGGACAAATATGCCGAAGCTCTCGAGCAGTACAAGCGTCTCTCCGAGTTGGAACCCAGCACTTGGGAAAATTTTCTGCGCATGTCGGAGCTCTACCGCAGAATGGGAAAATTTGACGAAGCGGAATCTGCTCTTCTGCGTTCGAAGCAACTTTCTCCAGACAATCTCGAAGTCCTTTACAACGAGGCGCTGCTTTACGAAGACCAGGGCCGCTACGACGATGCCGTGAAGGTCCTCACCGACGCGATCAACGGCATGAAGAATCAATCTGGCGCCTCCGGAAAATCTGCTGCTGCCGGAGCCGACACCCCCAACGCGAGCGCGTTAGCCATTCTTTACGAGCAACTCGGCCATGCCTACGTCGGCCAGGAAAATTATCCCGCCGCCATTCACACATTTGAAGAAATGGGCAAGATGGGCCCGGACGCGCAGAAGCGTGCGGAAATGCTTCTGATTGATGCCTATCGCCAGAACCGCGATCTTGATCACGCCATCGCCGAGACCAAGAAAGAACTTCAGGCGTCGCCGAACGACCAAGGTTTGATTATCACGCTGGCCATGTTGTACGGCGAGAATTCGAATACGGATCAGGCTACCAAGCTGCTGACCGGCTTGCTTCAAAACAAAGAAGGCGACGAAGGAATATATGTGGATCTCGCGCAGGTCCAGGAGCGCGGCCGGAACTATTCTGACGCGGAACAGTCCGCCCGGAAAGCCGATCAATTGGCGCGGGAAAATAGTGACAAGGAATCTGCCTGGTTCATGCTCGGCGCCATTTACGAGCGCGAGAAAAAATTCGACCAGGCCGAAGAGCAGTTCCGCAAAGTGTTGGAACTAAATCCGAACAATGCCGCCGTGCTGAATTATTACGGGTACATGCTCGCCGATCGCGGAGTGCGCCTTTCTGAAGCGACCGAAATGATTCAGAAGGCTGTTAAGCTCGATCCCAATAACGGCGCGTATCTGGATAGTCTCGGATGGGCCTATTACAAGCAAAACAAGTTGGCCGAAGCGGAAGAATGTCTTCGCAAGGCTTCCGAGCGCCAGACCCACGACCCCACAATTTTAGGACATCTTGGCGATGTGTACATGAAACTCGGTCAAACCGAACGCGCCGCCACTTACTGGGAGCGCGCGCTCGTCGAATGGCGGAAAGCCATTCCCGCTGATTACGAAGCCGATAAAGTAAATGACGTGGACGCCCAGCTTAAAGATCTTCGCCGCCACACCGCGCAGAAATCCACTCCGGAAACGGCCAAACCGCAGTAAGCTCCCCGCATGACTCGCGCGACGCCTAAGAAAGGATCGGTGCTCCTCCCCGCCTTTGCAAAAATCAATCTGTGTCTGCATGTGATGGGAAAGCGGCCGGATGGCTATCACGAGTTGCGCACAATTTTTCAAGCCATCTCGCTGCACGACACCCTAGAGCTCTCCATCACTTCCAGTGCATCAGTTAAGTTCGAACTAACATCGAATGACGCGGCATTGCCGCTTGGTTCCGAAAATCTTGTTTCGCGCGCCTTCGATGCAATCACCAGCGAAATCGGTTTTCAAGGTAGCGTCGCTGCTCACCTGGACAAAACAATTCCCGTGGCGCGCGGACTAGGCGGCGGGTCGAGCGACGCCGCAGCAACTCTCATCGGCATGTTGCGGCTCACAAAATCCCAAGTCCCGCTTCCGCGTCTGATGGAAATCGCCGCCGGCCTCGGGGCTGACGTTCCTTTTTTCCTCTTCGGAGGCCGCGCGGTGGCTGTCAATCGCGGCGATGAAATCTACCCGCTTCCGAATGCTCGGGAAAAAACCATCTTGGTTGTTTCTCCCCGCCACATCGGTGTGTCCACCAAAGACGCCTACGAATGGATTTCTGCGGAATTGACAAAGACTGCAAAACCCCCTAAAATCTGGGGGTTCTGCGCTCTGTGCTGGAGCAGGCAGGGAGCCGGTCTCTCGAATGATTTCGAGGGTCCCGTCTTCCGCCATCATCCGCGCCTCGGAGAAATTCGAGACGCATTGCTCAAGCGAGGAGCTGCAGATGCCGCGCTGGCGGGTAGCGGGTCGGCGGTGTTCGGAGTCTTCCGAAACCCAGCGCAGGCGCGCCGAACCGCTCGTGCGTTCCCGGAAGATTCGGTTTTCGTCGTCGAAACTCTATCCAGGGAAGACTATGGCCGTTTGCTTGGTTGGCGTGCGAACGGTTAAGGGGAAAATTTGGCTGACGACAAATTTAAGATTTTTTGCGGGACCGCGAATCCCGCTTTAGCCAAAGCTATTTGCAAGTACGTGGGCGTTCCGTTGGGGCTGGTCGAACACGGCCAGTTCAGCGACGGCGAAACGCGTTTTCAGATTTTGGAAAATGTGCGGGGCGCGGATGTTTTTGTCGTGCAGCCCTGCAGCCATCCGGTTGATTTCAACCTGATGCAGTTGTTGTTGATGATCGATGCGTTCAAGCGTGCATCTGCTTGGCGCATTACGGCGGTGATTCCGTATTATCCGTACGCGCGCCAGGATCGTAAAGATCGGCCGCGCGTGGCGATTTCAGCCAAGCTCGTGGCGGATTTGTTGGAGACGGCAGGTTCGAGCCGTGTATTAACGCTCGACCTGCACGCGCCGCAGATTCAGGGATATTTTAATATTCCCGTGGATCACTTGTTCGCCTCACCGGTGCTGGTGGAATATTTTCAGAAGATGAAACTGGGGCCCATGACCATCGTTTCGCCGGATGCAGGTGGAGTGGAGCGCGCCCGTTACTTTGCGAAGAGAATGGATGCACCGCTGGCCATCGTGGACAAAAGGCGCATCGATGTGAACGTAAGCGAAGTGATGAACTTGATTGGAGACGTTTCCGGGCGCCCGGCGCTAATTATCGACGACATTATCGACACTGCCGGAACCTTGGTGAAAACGGCGGAAGCCTTGCTGGATAACGGCGCGACGAAAGTTTTTGCGGCCTGCACCCATCCCGTTCTTTCCGGGCCGGCTGCGGAACGCATCACCAAGTCCGCCATCGAAGAAGTTGTAGTGGCCGATTCGGTGCCGCTTAACGAAGCGGCGCGAAAAGTATCGAAGATCAAAGTGCTTAGCGTGGCGCCGCTGCTGGCTCGCGGCATTCAGTCGATTCACGAAGAGACTTCGATCAGCGAATTGTTTAACTGACGTAACCCAATTTTTAACTAACTGATGGCATAAGAGGACGTATGGAAACGTTTACAGTAGAAGGGAAAATTCGCGAGGGTCGTGGAAAAGGCCCGGCGCGCCGAACGCGTCTTACCGGCATGGTCCCCGCCATTCTCTACGGCGGAAAGAAAGACTCGATCTCTCTCTCGGTGAATGCGAAACACGTTGCCCGCATTCTGCGCTCGGAGACGGGTCACAACACGATTTTCACCGTGCAGGTTGCCGACGGCGCTGCGGAAAAAGCCATGGTGAAAGACTGGCAGGTTGATCCTGTCAGCGGGTCGCTGCTCCACGTGGACCTCTTTCGCATCGCCATGGACGTGCGCATGCGCGTCCGCGTTCCCGTTCACACATTTGGCGAGCCGCAAGGTGTGAAGATGCAAGGCGGCATTTTCGAAATGGTTACCCGCGAAGTGGAAGTTGAATGCTTGCCCGCCGATATTCCCGAAGAATTCAGGGTGGACGTTAGCGACATGCTCATCGGCAAACAGCTTCGCGCCGGGGATCTCCCGTTCGACCGTGAAAAAGTGAAGCTGCTCACCGATCCAACGCGCGTGCTGGCTCACGTTGTCATTCTCAAGAAGGAAGAAGAACCCGCTCCGGAAGCTGCGGTGGCTGCGGAAACTGCTCCAGCGGAGCCCGAAGTCATCAAGAAGGGTAAGAAAGAAGAAGAGGGCGAAGCCGAAGGTGGCGCGGAGCCCGCGGCGAAAGCCGAGAAACCAGAGAAGAAGGGCAAGGAGAAGTAATCTCCGCTCTGTGGCGCTCCATCAGAAGCGCGGGATGCGCGCTTAGGCCAACCTATGAAACTGATCGTGGGCCTCGGCAATCCCGGAGCGGAATATGAATGGACGCCGCACAATCTTGGTTTCCTGGCAGTGAATGGTTTAGCTGGGCGCGAAGGAATCCGAGTCACACGGCCCGAATCGAAATCTTACGTCGGTCGCGGCAAGATGGCGGGGCAGGAAATTGTTCTGGCCAAGCCGCAGACCATGATGAATTTGAGCGGAATCGCCGTGCGGGAATTGCTCGAGCGTTACGAAGGTACTCCGGCGGACTTGATTCTTTTGCTCGACGAAGTCGATTTGCCTTGGGGCATGCTCAGAATTCGCGAACGCGGGGCGGGAAGCACGCATAACGGATTTCGGTCGTTGGTTAGCTCGCTCGGCACCGATGAGTTCGTCCGCATTCGCCTGGGGTGCCAGCCGGATTATCCGGTTGGCGACCGCGCGGACTACGTGCTGAAGCCCATGCGCAAGCCGGAGCGAGAGATTGCGGCGCAGATGGTGGCGGATGCCGCGGAAGCTGTGGATTTGGTTTTAACCGAAGGCGTGGATAAAGCAATGACCCGGTTCAACCGCCGGGTAGGTTCTACGGAAGAAGAATCGCAGTAAGGATTGGCAGCAAGCACCGAAATCGCGGATTAGATTTTGAAAATCGAGGACATATGGAAGAGCGGCTATACGATCTAATTTTCATTCTTCGGCCCGACACGCCGGAAGCGGACATCGACAAAGTCATCTCAACGCTAGAGCACGCTGCTACAGAAAAAGGCGGCAAGATTGACTCCGTAAATAAGTGGGGACGTAAACGCATGGCCTATCGCGTGCAGAAACTGCGCGAAGGTTACTTCGTTTACATGGTCATTCGTTCTAGTCACGGTGAAGTGGTGAAAGAGCTTGAGCGCCGGCTGAAGGTGTCCGACCCGGTTATCAAATATCTCACCGTGCGTCTGGACGAAGAATTGAAGCGCCAGGAGAAATTGAAGCGCCACCGCGAGCGCCGCGCTACGCGCCGTCCGCGCAAGGCCGTTGCGCCAACTCCGGCTATGCCCGGAGCAGAGCAAGCCGCTGCGCCAACTGCGTAACCGTTAAATCAACTCGCAATTTTGATTGGGGAGAAATCGAATGGCAGAAGAAAACGCACAGCAACAATCGTACGGAGGAGGAGGCAGTCAACGCTCTTCAGGTCCAGGAGGCGGTCCGGGCGGACGCCCCGGCGGCCCAGCAAAGCGCGGCAAGCGCAATTTCGTTCGCAAAAAGAAAGTTTGCCGATTCTGCGTGGACAAAGCCGACTTCATCGACTACAAAAAGGCCGAAATTCTGGCTCCGTTCATTCAGGAACGCGGCAAGATTCTTCCGCGCCGCATGACTGGGACTTGCGCCCGTCACCAGCGTTGGCTTACGGTCGCGATCAAGCGCGCGCAAAATATTGCTTTGTTGCCTTTCGCCGCCGAACTGTAATCAACTTACAGGCGAATTCGAAAAACGAATTAAGACTCGATTAAATTTAACTGAAACGATTTGAGGAAAACGCGATGCAGATTATTTTGCAGGAAGATGTAGAAAAGTTGGGCAATCGTGGCGAGCTGGTTGAAGTAGCTGCCGGTTACGCTCGCAATTTTCTTTTGCCGCGCAAACTCGGCATTGAAGCTACTCCCGGCAATATGAAGCGCCTGGAAAGAATGCGCGTCTCCTTCGCCAAAAAGGAAGCGACCGAAAAGGGCGCGGCGCAGACGCTCGCCGATTCTCTGCAGGGCGTCTCCTTGAGCTTCGCGCGCAAAGCTGGAGATAACGAACAGCTCTTCGGCTCGGTGACTTCCGCGGATATCGCCGAAGCTCTGGAAGCGCAGGGCTATCACATCGACAAGCGCAAGATCACGCTTGCGGATCCCATCAAGGTCGTTGGCGATTACGAAGTTCCCGTCAAGCTTCACCGCGAAATCGTCGCCAACGTAAAAGTCGCCGTCACGAAAGAGGCGTAATCGCAGCACGGCCGACTGCATCGAGATGCGGCGAGCCCAGGTTTGCCGCATTGGAAAATTTGTCATTTTCTTTCGATCAATCGCTCGCAAAACTTTTTCTCGGTTTTCCACTTTTCCTAAAGCGTCCACAGGCTCCGAGTCATTGACCTTCGCAGTACAACTCGCCACAATGTGCGCGTTCCATCCGTAAAGTTTTTCTAAATCGAATGAGGTTGAAATCGAAATTAGAACAGCACGGAACTTCTTGTGCTTGCGCAATCTTTGAGCGAAAATAGTGGGCGAATAAAAAGCGAATAATGGCAAACGACACGACTCTCGAGCGTCCGCTTCCTCACAATCTGGAAGCCGAACGCAGCATCCTGGGCGCCATTATCCTCGATAACCACGCGCTGAACGCCGCGGTGGAGAAAATCCGCTCCGAAGATTTTTTCCTCTCTCAACATCGCCAGATTTTTGAGCGCATGATTCAGCTCGGAGAAAAACAACAAGCTATCGATGTAGTCACTTTGATGGACGACCTCGCCCGCCGTGGCGAATTGGAATCCGCCGGAGGCGTCGCCTATCTCTCGCAATTAGCCGACGGTTTGCCGCGCGTCACCAACGTCGAGCATTACGCTCGCATCGTCAAAGAAAAAGCCGTGCTGCGCAGCCTGATTTTTTCCGCTTCCGCGATTCAGGAGCAAGCCCTCGCTGCGGGCGATGATGCCGATGTGATTCTCGACAGAGCCGAATCGGTCATCTTCCAGCTCGCCGAAGATCGCGTCAAAGCCGGGCTGATCGGCGTCAAAGAACTAGTTCGCGACAATTACGAGCGCCTCGAAAAGATTTTCAGCGAAGGTCGCCGGATCACCGGTCTCGCCAGCGGTTATCCCGGCCTCGATAAAGAGACCGCCGGTTTGCAGCCTTCCGAATTAATCATTCTCGCAGCGCGTCCTTCCATGGGGAAGACAGCGCTAGCGTTAAACATCGCGGAAAATGTCGCGCTGCGCCTGCGCGAACCGGTCGCGGTATTCAGCTTGGAAATGTCGAAGGAATCGCTGCTCTTGCGCTTGCTCGCGTCCGAAGCTCGAGTCGATGCTCACAAATTTCGCACCGGCCACATGGGACGCGACGACTGGGGGAAAATTACCGGTGCGCTCACAAATCTCGCCGAAGCGCCGCTGTGGATTGACGACTCGGCTTCCTCCACTGTGATGGAAATTGGGGCCAAAGCTCGCCGCCTGAAACGCGACCGCGGCCTTTCGCTCCTGGTAGTGGATTACCTCCAGCTCGTTGTCCCCACTCACACCGGCCGCGGCACGAATCGCCAGGAAGAAGTTTCCAGCATCTCGCGCGGCTTGAAAGGTCTGGCCAAAGAATTAAAAGTTCCCATTCTCGTGCTCAGCCAGCTCACCCGCGCGCCAGAACGCGACGAGCGCAAGCCGCAGCTTTCCGACCTTCGCGAATCGGGCGCAATCGAGCAGGACGCGGACGTGGTCCTCTTCATCAATCGCCCGAATTTTTACAAAACGGACTTGCCCGAAGAAGATCGCGCCAAGGCCGAGTTGATCATCGCCAAGCAGCGCAACGGCCCGACCGGCACTATGAATTTCGTTTTCCTCGCCCGCCACACGCGTTTCGAAGAAGCCGCACCGGATGCTTGGAGCAGCACAGTCGGCGACGAGTAGCGTTGCCGCCCGCCCACAGGACGTGTCGCCCCTTCGACGTTTCTAACCCTGCATTCATCCGCCAGATGTTTCTTCTCGTTTTCGCCACTGATAACCACTGTATTTTCCACGCAATGCCAGAGGCACTCATCAAGCCGTGATTTTCAAAAAGGCCCGGCAACTGGATCAACGTACCGTGCGACTGTTTACCTAAACGCGGCGTTCATCCCGGTTGGCCCGAATTTCGTTCGCGCCACCGACAAGGAGTCTGGCATTCTAAATGACGATGTCGAAAGCCATTCATCTCGAAGGCAGGCCGGTATGGGCGGAGATTTCGCTCAAGGCCATCATCCATAATCTCCGAGTAATCCGCCGCCACGTCGGCGCAAATCGAAAAGTTCTCGCCGTCGTTAAATCCAACGCCTACGGCCTCGGCGCTGTCCCAATTTCGAAGGCGCTACAGAAAGCCGGCACCGAATGGTTCGGCGTCACCTGCGCCAACGAAGGCATCGAGTTGCGCGACGCTGGAATTCGCAAACCGATCCTGGTTCTCACCGGTTTCTGGCCCGGAGAAGAAAAGCGCCTGATACAGAACCATCTGACGCCCACGGTGACTCGCGTCGACGACGTGCGCTATCTCGAGCGCGCCGCAAAATCATTGCACGCGAAATCGTCTCGCAAATCGTCTGCGAAATCCTCACGCGTGCGATTCCATCTGAAGATAAATACAGGAATGAATCGTCTGGGAATCTCGCCGGATGAAATCGATGCCTTCGCCGCAGCATTGGCCCATTCCCCGCACGTACAACTCCAAGGAACCTTCACTCATTTTGCGTCCGCAGAAGATTTCACTGCCGAACAAACGAATCAGCAAGAGCAGCTTTTCCGCGACTGCCTCGCTCGCCTACGCGCTCTCGGAATTTCTCCCGGCATCGTTCACATGGCTAATAGCGGAGCCATCTGCGCCCGTCCCAGCACTTGGGTGGACATGGTTCGTCCTGGCGCAATTCTTTACGGATACCATCAATCCTTCGACCCGCCTCAGAAAAGAGAAGAAGTGAAGGGCGCAATGCCGCTCGCTCCTTGTCTGTCTCTTCGCGCCCGCATCATCTCATTGCGCACAGTCCCGGTGGGACAGGCCGTGGGTTACGCCGCGCGTTTCGTCACCGCACGCCCGTCGAAAATTGCGGTAATCAACGCGGGCTATGCCGACGGTGTCGTGCGCGCTCGAACAAACCGAGGCTGCGCCTTGGTCCGCGGTCTTCGCGTGCCGCTGGTCGGAACTATCTCGATGGATTTGACGATGCTGGATGTAACCGACGTCCCCGGCGTCGCGCTGGGTGATGTCGTCACAATTTACGGAAAAGACGGCAACGCTGCGATCGAAGTGTCTGACGTAGCTCGAGAAATTGGTACCGTCACCTCTGATCTGCTCTGCGCTCTCGGTCGCCGCGTCCCCAAGTATTATCTCTAAGTCTTTCGAACGCGGCCCCTCCCCTCTAATTTTTCACCTGCGTACTTAGACGGACTTTTCCTTGTGGTTTTCCACTGCCGATATACCGAAATTCGGTGCTATGATGTTCTTATAATTTGATACTTGACGTTTCTTCATTTCGGCGCGGCAAGAAATTTCATAAAGCCGAACGTGCGAAAGGATGTAGCAGCGAACCAAAATAAATTGCATTAACCGCTCTTTCATACGCTTCATAAGGTGTTTCGATGCAAAGGCCTACTAATGTACCAAGCCGTCCCCCGGCGCTTTCCCCTTCGGAGAATCCTGTTCCAAAGTCAGCTGCTCATCCCCGCCTCGGTCAGGAAAGCGTTGGCAGCTTTTGGGACATGCTCGGCATCCGAATTATTTTCACCGCAATTTGCGTAGCGGCCGGATTTCACTTCCGCCCGTTTAGTGTTTCAAAAGAATCTGGCGCCGCAGCTGGCTTGGTCTTCGCCTTGGCCGTCATCCTATTTGAAGTTAGGCTCCGCCGCGCCAGCCTGCGCCGTTTGATCGGCGCGGCTACCGGCTCGATTCTCGGAATTTTGGGCGCTTACTTTACCACCCTGGTTCTCTCCCACACATCCATGCCCGAAAGCACCCGCTCGTTCTTCAGCTTGGCCACTTTTCTCGTCATGGCTTACACCGGGCTGATTCTGGGCGCCAATAAGGGTGACATGCTCAATCTCCAAGCCCTCGGCGGGCTCTTCGGCAGCGAGCGCAGCTTGAAGCACTCGTTCAAGGTCCTTGATACTAGCGTCATCATTGACGGTCGTGTGGCCGATATTGCCGATGCCCAATTCCTCGACGGCACCGTAATCATTCCTCAATTTGTTTTGCACGAACTGCAGCTCGTCGCCGATTCGGCCGATCCGCTCAAACGGCAGCGCGGCCGCCGCGGCCTCGAAGTGCTCCAACGCATCCAGAAAATGGCCCACCTCGAAGTTCAGATTGTTGACGAGGACTTCCCGCAAGTGCCCGACGTGGATCTGAAGCTGATCGAACTGGCCAAGCGCTATGAAGCGAAAATTGTTACCAACGATTACAACCTGAACAAAGTTGCCACACTCCAAGGCATCGAAATTCTCAACGTCAACCAGCTTGCCAACGCTCTCAAGCCCGTCGTGCTCCCCGGCGAGACCATGCGCGTTTTCATCCTGCGCGAAGGCAAAGAGTACAATCAGGGCGTCGCCTATCTCGACGACGGCACCATGGTCGTCGTGGATAGCGCGCGCAAAATGATCAACAAGACCATCGACATCACTGTCACCTCCGTGCATCAAACCACCGCCGGCAAAATGATTTTCGGCCGCTACGACGAACGGGGCGAACAATCTCCGCCACGCCAAATCTCCTCCGTGCCGCAATCTCAACCAGAACAGCAGCCCGGCCCCCGCGCCGTGGATGATCGCGTCGGTGGCGAACGTCCGCCCCGCCCGTTGTATCCCGAGCCCGGCCGCTCTTAGTTTCTCGCCGGTTTCTGAGGCGAATAGGACAAATTCGACATCATAATTGAGGTGCAGCGGAAGGAGTGTGAACATGAAGTTCCGAAAACTCGGTAATACCGGCCTCATCGTCAGCGAACTGGCGCTCGGCACCATGCAGTTCGGCGGCAAGATGAACATGGGTAACCTCGGTCAGGAAGACACCACGCGAATGGTGAAGTTGGCTCTGGACCGTGGAATCAACTTCATCGATACCGCCGACGTGTACAGCCTTGGAGAAAGCGAAACTCTGGTTGGTAACGCCTTAAAAGGCGTGCGGAAGGAAATCGTCCTGGCCACCAAAGTTCGGCTTCCCATGGCCGAAAATCTCAACCGAAGCGGCGCGACCCGCGTCAACATCATGCGCGAAGTGGAGGACAGTCTCCGACGGCTGCAGACTGATTACATCGATCTTTACCAGGTTCATGGATGGGACAGCAACACGCCGCTCGAAGAAACCGCGCGCACGCTCAACGATCTCGTGCGCCATGGGAAAGTTCGCTATATCGGACTCTCCAACTATATGTCGTGGCAAGCCGCAACCGCGGTCATGCTGCAGGAGCGCCTGGAGCTGGAAAAATTCGTGACTGCTCAGATGTATTACAGCCTGGTCGGTCGCGGTCTCGAATACGAATTTCAGTCCTTCGCCGAGTATCACAACATTGGCATCCTTGTTTGGAGCCCGCTTGCTGGCGGCTTCCTCTCGGGCAAATATAGCCGCGCCAACCCTGCTCCTGCCGGCACAAGATTCGCAGAAGCCGGTGCATTCGTGCCCTTCGGCAAAGAGATGGGCTACCGCGTGGTGGAAGTACTGAAGCAGGTGGCTGGCCGGCATAACGTAAGCCCCGCGCGCGTGGCGCTTGCCTGGGTGTTGGGACGCCCGGCCATCAGCAGCGTGATTATCGCTGCCCGAAAGGCGGAGCAACTGGAAGACAACCTCGCTGCCGTGGATCTTCATCTCTCGCAGGAAGATGTTCGGCTTCTCGACGAAGCCTCCGATCCGGGCGTTCCATATCCGAAGTGGATGGTCCTTCAACTCGACACGTCGGAGGACCCTCGCTCGAAGGCCCTTTACCCCGAGCGCTATGCGGCCGGCGGTCCGTGGAAGGATCTGCGCGGGAGCCGCTGGTCGAGCTGAGCGCGCTTACGCGGTTTCAACACATGAACTAGGACAATGGAAGCTGATCCAATACCGTTTTCTCCACCTCCGTGCGCAATTGCGATAGACTGTTGACCCTTCGATGAGCCGAATTGCTGCCATCATTCCCGCTGCCGGCCTCGGCACCCGCATGGGCGCCGAAATGCCAAAGCAGTTTCTCGAACTCGACGGCATGCCGCTGGTGATTTTTGCGCTGCGGCGCTTGGCCGCATGCTCGGAGATTACCGACTTTTTTATCGCCACGCGCGCCGACGACATCGTGTCGTTGCAGGACAAAGTTGCCAAAGCCGCGCTGGGTCGTCCCGCGCGCGTAGTTCATGGCGGCGACACGCGCCAACACTCCGTAGCCAATGCGCTAGCACAAGTAGATCCCGCCACCGAAATAGTTCTGGTGCATGACGCCGTCCGCCCCTTCGTTACCGCCGAGCAAATCGATCGCGTAATCGCCGAAGCTCGCGCACGCGGCGCGGCGATTTTGGGTATTCCGGCCATCGATACAGTGAAGGAGGTAAAGCGCGCCAGCCTTCCGCAAGACGTTGCGCTGATTACTTCCACGATTCCACGCGAACGAATCGTTCTGGCGCAAACCCCGCAAGCATTTTCATACCCCCTTCTGCGTGACGCGTTTCGCAAAGCACAGCAGGATGGAATCACCGCCTCGGATGAAGCTTCGCTGGTCGAGCGCTTCGGCCACGATGTCTTCGTCGTCCTCGGCTCCGAACGCAACCTTAAAATCACGCGCCCCGCCGACATGGACCTGGCCCGCTTCTATCTGGAACAGGAGCGCCGCCCGAAATGACTCGCTCCGGGATCGGCTACGATCTACATCGCTTGGCCGAAGGCCGCAAGCTGATGATCGGCGGGGTCGAAGTCCCTTTTGACAAAGGTTCGGTCGGGCACTCGGATGGCGACGTTCTAGCACACGCTCTCTGCGACGCACTACTCGGTGCCGCCAGCCTCGGTGACATCGGCACGCATTTTCCTGACACGGATCCGAAATGGAAAGGCGCGTCCAGCCTGCTGTTCCTCGAGCACACCAGAAAGCTTCTGGACGAAAAGCGTCTGCGTATCACGCACCTCGATGCCGTAGTAATCTGCGAGCGTCCCAAACTGGGTCCGCATTTTCCTGCAATGCGCACAGCGCTAGCGAAATCGCTTGGAATCGCGACGGAACAAATCAATCTGAAAGCCAAGACCAACGAAGGCACCGGCGAGATCGGCCGCGGCGAAGCCATCGCCGCCCATACCATCGCAACGCTCGAAGGCTGACCTCCGCCCAAGTTGTCAGTCCGAGCCGAGAGTCGCGCGGTTCATCTTCCCTCCGCAAAGCGGACGGCGCGACAAGCAGAAAGGAACTGCTTTTGTATTCAGATCTTACGTACCGCGCGAAGACGCAGCGAAATCGAGCCTCAGTACTTGCGGGTTTTTGTAGCGCCGGCATCTTGCCGGCGCTTTTTCTTCTTACCGCTCCAGCCCAGCTTAACTTGTCATTCCGAACGGAGTGTCCCGAGGTTCTTCCATTCGTCCGTAGTCTGGACGAATGTCGGGACACGTAGAGAGGAATCTGCTCTTGGTTTAGAATCACCCCTGGCGCGACCAGCCTCCAACTATGAACTGGCTAACCGGATTCCACGCCGTAGAAGAAGCACTCGCCGCCGGACGCGCGCTTGACCGCATCGTGATCGCTCGCGGTCGTCACGGCGACCGTGTAGAAGTAGTCGTCCAACTGGCGCGTTCGAAAAGTGTCCCGGTACGATTTGAAGACCGCCTTCAGCTTGATCGCCTTACCGGCACGCGTGAACATCAAGGCATCGCCGCACTCGCCGCCGCGAAACCCGCTCTTGAACTGGAAGACTTGCTTGCCGCCAAAACTCCCCAAGGGCTTCTCGTCCTGCTCGACGGAATCGAAGACCCGCACAACCTGGGCGCGATTGTTCGCACCTCACTCGCAGCCGGCGCAAATGGCGTTGTAATCCCGGAACGCCGCGCCGCCGGCCTGACCGATACCGTTGAACGCGCCTCCGCGGGCGCCCTCGCTCACCTGCCCGTTGCCCGCGTGAAAAATCTCGTCCGTGCGATGGAAGAAATGAAAGAAACAGGCTACTGGCTGATCGGGCTGGATGAGCGCGCCGAAAAAAAATATACCGACGCAGATTTTTCAGGCCCAGTCGGAATTGTTCTGGGTGGCGAAGGCGAAGGTTTACACGAGCTCACGCGCAAGCGCTGCGATTTCCTGGTTTCGATCCCAACCACCGGCCCCGTCCGCTCCCTCAACGTTTCCGTAGCCGCTGGCGTAGTCCTTTTCGAAGTAGTCCGCCAGCGCCAACGGCGAAAAACCAAGACGTAGCTTGCAAATGTAGCGGATTAGTCAGCATGAGGCGTTTTCACTTCTTCCGAGGCTTTCTTGTCCCTTCACGAGCAGCCGGAATATCCTATGTGTCGTATTTCAAAAGCGAAAAAACGTCTATGCCCGGCAGCTTCGCGCGCCCATTCAAAAAACTCAACTCCACCGCAAACGCCGCGCCCACCACTTCCCCGCTAAGCTGCCTTATGAGCTTAACCGCCGCCGCCGCCGTGCCACCCGTAGCAAGCAAGTCATCGCAAACCAGCACATGTTGTCCCGGCTTGACGGCGTCCTCGTGAATGTCGAGTTGGTCCGTCCCGTATTCCAACTGATAAGTCACCGAGGCGCACTTCGACGGCAATTTCTTCGGCTTGCGTATGGGAACGAATCCCGCGCCAAGCCGGTACGCCAGCGCCGGACCGAAAATAAATCCCCGTGCTTCGATCCCGGTGACCAGATCCACTTTCCTGCCGTCGTAATGAGCGCACAGCTTGTCCACCATGGAATGAAACCCTTTCGGGTCTTTCAGCAGTGTCGTGATGTCGTAAAACAAAATCCCCGGTTTCGGATAATCCGGAATCTCGCGAATCAGTTTCTTCAGTTCGTCCATCGGCTCCCCTTTAAATGCCCTCAAACCGCATAAGAATCGCGCTCGATTGAAAAACTGTGCTCGAATTGGGGCTGAATCATCACGTCTTCGTCCGTCACGTCTGACACAATCGCCGAGCGTGGTCCGCGTTGAAGTTCCTTACGCAGCGCGGCAAGCTTTGCCGGCGTGCCGATGGCGTAAACTTCCACGCGTCCATCGCGCAAATTCTTGGCGTACCCGTTGATCCCCAACTGCCGGGCGACGCGGCTTACAAAGAAACGAAATCCCACCCCCTGCACTGTTCCGCTGACGCGATACAGTCTGCCCCGAAGCGTTTCTTTACCATCATGAACAGGGTTGTCTGACATTTTGCAAGCGAGTGATTTTATCAGACGTGCACGTACGCCTCGCCTGAAAAAAATAATGACAGCGGTTTCGATGGCCCGCGCGGCCTTCGCCGGTCACTCTGTGATATCTTCGAGCGTACTTTTCTGCGCAGCCGCTCAACCTGAAGACCCCAGGCTGCATCTAAGGTTCAGAAGAAACAAAAGTGAAATCACTTTTCCCATTCGTCCTACTCGTGCTGCTGGCGTTCGCCACCAATGCCTTTGCGCAAAACAGCACTGGCCCTATGGCGCCTCCGCCGAAATACGAAATAAAGCGCATCCCCAGCGAACCGCATCCCGGTCCTCCGCCCATCCCCGAACAAGTCATCATTCAGAAATTTGCGGCCAATGAAGACGTGATGAAGCAAAAGTTCGACACCTACGACTACACCCAAACCATTCGCATCGACGAACTCTCCGACCCCGGCGGGAAATTCAGCGTAACCGGCGAGGTTTACACTCGTCCCGATGGCCAGCGCTACATGCGCGTGGAAAAGCAGCCCGAATCCAATCTCAAAGTGGAAATGTACACGCTGGAAGACGTTCGCACGATTTCCAGCTTGCCGATTTTCCTCCTTACTTCACAGGAAATCGCAAATTACAATTTTAAGTATGTGGGCCAGGAAAAACTCGACCAGCTCACCACTTATATTTTTCAGGTCAAGCCGAAAATGTTGAGCCGCAAACGCCGCTTTTTCGAAGGTGTAATCTGGGTGGACGACCAGGATTTCGCCATCGTCAAATCCTATGGCAAACTCGTCAGCGAACTTTCCGGCAACGGAACAGCGTTGCCTTTCACTATGTTCGAAACCTACCGCGAGAATTTTCAGGGAAAATACTGGCTGCCAACTTATACGAGCTCCGATGACGTCATCAAAGACCCGGACGGTCAGGAAATTCCCGTGCGCCTGGTGATTCGTTCCACCAACTTTAAACTTCACGACTCGGATGCCAGCCCCACTCCAAATCCCGCCGCGACACCCCCTTCCGCCCAACCAAAGCCCTCTTCTCCCAACTAGCTCCCTGAGAGACGGTCAACCGCAGCGCTACAAACTTTTGCGCAAAAATGCTAACGTGGCGCGGTCCCATTTTGTCGTTCTGTCTGTTGCAATACAGCAAACCGTCATGAATTTCACACCGGTCCTCGAATTCGCGCTGTTGGCTCTTACCTCAGTATTTTTTCTCGTCGATCCTTTCACCGTTATCCCGCTATTTCTCGCCATCACCGCAGATTCGCCCGCCTCCGAGCGCCGGCAAATGGCTCGGCGTGCCGCTTGGACATGCGCCATCGTCCTCTGCTCTTTTGCTCTCGTCGGTAGCTTGATTTTCAAAATGTTCGGCATCACTTTGCCCGCATTCAAAATTGCCGGCGGCATTATTCTTATGCGCATCGGCCTCGACATGCTGCAAGCGCGCCAATCTCCTACCAAGGTCAGCCCCGAAGAAACAGAAGAAAGCGCCACCAAAGACGACGCCAGCATTATCCCGCTAGGTATGCCGATGCTCGCCGGCCCCGGCGCAATTTCCACCGTGATGGTTCTAGTTGGCGAATCCCATGCCGTCTGGCAACACGGAATAGTCTACGCGGCCATCCTTCTCACTTCTTTTGTTTCCTATCTAGTTCTGGCAGGAGCGAATCGCGTGCGCCGCTACCTGGGCGACACTGGAATTCGCATCATGACGCGTCTGATGGGATTGCTGCTGGTCGCCTTGGCCGTACAATTCGTTGCGAATGGCCTCACCGATTTTGGCCTGCTAAAGCCGCTGGGTCCGCCATTCTAAAATCATCGCTAGCGCTCAGAATTCTTCTTCCACCTTTTTCAACTTCGTAATTTTAAGTTTGATTCGGAAATCTCGAGAGCGCAGCTCAGCCACAATTGCCCGGCGTGTATCATCTGGCAGCATTTCCGGCTCCAGCACTCCAGCTTCATCGCGCGGAAAATGTTTCACGAAAAGCGCAGCCACATGCGCCGTCGCATATGAAATCGGAGTTGAAATCAACCCGCGCTGTCGAATCTGAAAAAGCGATGGAAAGCTTGCGTCCCATCGCACGAGTAACGGTTGTTCGTCCTTCACACCACGCAACAATACGGCCGCCGCAAAACGCGCATTGTACAGGATGCCTCTGCGAATCAGCGCCGCCACGTTCCTGGGCGTCAGCGTCTTTGGAAATCTTTTGCGAACGATTCCTTGCGAACGGTTCAACCGCCCTTGCCGGAACCATCGATACAATCGGTCAAAATCGTTCCCGCCGATCTTGGCGTCCATTTCGCGAATCGGAATCGCGTAAGGCAGCATGCAAACCTCGTCCTGCGCCGCCAGATAAACAGTCGTCTCGCCGATCGGTTGCGGAAATCGGAACTTTTCGCGCTCCGCGAACCTCTTCGCCAACCCAAATTTCCCATTGCGATAAATCCGCGGCCTCGAAATTGCCTCGTCGTAAGCGCCTTCCGGCGACCACGTCGAAACCGGATCCTTGCTTTCTGTGCTCTCGAACAGCCGCAGTTGAATAGACTCCACCGAATCCAGCAATTCCGAGCCACGCTTGGCCAAAAGATTCGTCAACCCTGGCGCCGCTCCGGTGCAAATCAGAGCCACACGATTTTTCGCCGTGAAGCGCTTGTTGAATCGTAATTGTTCCGGCTTGAACAAGCTGCGCGTCAGATGGCTGTTCAAATCCAGATAATGCGAGCGCAGCCGCAGCGCCGCCCGAAGTATAATTTCGTTGAACACCGCAGGGGAGGCGTTGACCAGCAGATTGCAGCCGCGTGCCGCGCGAACGATCGACCACAGATTTCGCGCATTCGCTTCCACAACTTCTATTTCGCTTTTCTTTCCAAGAAACTTTTTCGCGCGCTCCGGGTCGCGGTCTCCGCACCACACGGTATGTCCCTGACGCACCAGCAGATGGGCCAGCAAGGAGCCAGTGCCGCCCACGCCCAGAACGAAGATACGCATCGGCTCGCAACTCTACCACATCCAACCATTCCTTCAACCACAGGCCCGCGCGCCGAATCCGTAGCAGATAGCGGCCTACGGCGCTATACTCAGGTCTTATTTCTCGGCCGTCCCGGCGACCCTATGGAGTCCAGCGTCATCTAAAGAGAATAATGTCGCTCCTCGATAAATTCGGCCGACAAATCACCGACCTGCGCATCTCGGTCACCGACCGCTGCAATTTCCGCTGCGTCTATTGCCGCTCGGCGAATCCCGAAAATCACATGGCGGAGCACGCTCTTCTCGAATGGGACGAGTACGAACGCCTCGCCCGAATTTTGGTCGGCATGGGAATTCGAAAAATCCGCGTGACCGGCGGTGAGCCTCTAGTCCGCCCCGGCGTCGAAGATTTTATCGCGCGCCTGAAAGCGCTCGGCGTGCAGGATCTTTCGATGACCACCAACGGCCATCTCCTCGCCGAGCGCTGCGACCGTTTGGTCGCCGCTGGTCTCGATCGCATCAACATCAGCCTGGATTCGCTCGACCGCGAAAAGTTTGAGCAAATCACCCGTACGAAAACGTTCGATCAAGTCCTCGAAGGAATTAAGATCGCGCAAGCCTCTCCGCTTCGTCCCGTAAAAATAAACGCCGTTCTCGTTCGCGGAATTAATGACGGAGAAGTGGAAGTCTTCGCGGAATTTGCCCGCGAGCACGACATCATCATGCGCTTCATCGAATTCATGCCGCTCGATGCTGACCGCTCCTGGACGCGCGACCAGGTGGTCACCGCGGCGGAAATTCATCGGCGCATCTCCGCTCGCTGGCCGCTGGTACCAGTGATTCACGAGCGCAGCGAGACCGCTCGCAAATTTAGATTTTCCGATGGCGGAGGAGAAATCGGCCTCATCGCTCCCGTGTCGCAGCCTTTCTGCGGCCATTGTTCGCGTATCCGCCTCACGGCCGACGGCAAACTTCGCACCTGCCTGTTCAGCAAGGAAGATCACGATCTAAAATTTATGTTGCGCGGCGGAGCCACCGACCGCGAAATCGGCGATGCGATCATCGCCGTCGTCCACAAGAAAGAGAAAGGGCATCGGATCAACGAGGCCGATTTCATTCCGCCTTCGCGTACCATGGTGTTTATCGGCGGTTAGTTTCAAGCTTCGAAGTCTGTTCGCGCGTTCGGCCTGACGTCCTGCTGCAGATGGAAGCGTCACTTCTTCTGATAACATCACGGGAAAAGACGGACGATTCTTTCTAAGAAACTTTTCGGGAGTCTGCTTAGATGTCGGATGACGAAGCCAAATACTTTTCTCTCACCGAAGCAGAACGTCTGCGTACCCAGCTCGAACCCATTCTCATCGACGCGATGGAGTCGCGCCGCAAATTGGGTGAAGCCGAAGAAGAGTTGAACGCCCTCGCGGAAAGAATCCAGCGCTCTGGCGGCTTGATGGTCTCCTACGAAAGAGCTGCGGGCACGCGTCTGGAACGCAATCGGTCCGAGGAAGCCGTCCGCTCTGCGCTCGAACAAATTCAATCCACCGGCTGCGTAGTAAAAGATCTGGATGTCGGCTTGCTCGATTTTCCCGCGCGCATCAACAATCAAGACGTCTATCTCTGCTGGCGTCTCGGCGAAGACCGCATCCGTTTCTATCACGCGCAGGACGAGGGTTTTTCCGGCCGCAAGCCCATCGATCCACGCGACGCCGGCTACACCAGCCCGCTACAGTAGCCTATTTCCGACATCGTCCGATCACTCTATGTAGGAGACCGCTCAGCGGTTTTATTGCGACGTGGTATCCGGCTAGTAGCCCGCAGAAAACGCCAAAACGCATTGGGTAGGTCCCAGATCTTCCGTAGATACCTAAGAAGGTGTACGAAAGAGTTCCAAGTACTTCGACCGGGTCTGATCCAACGATCAGGATCGCCAGAGCCTTAGAAACTCCGCGTTCATGGGTTAGATCCCAGAAAGTTCGCCCGACGACTCGATTTTGTGGTTGGCGTTTCCATCTACGCCCATTGTGGCACGCGTCCTTAAAGACTACGTGCGCGCAAACACAGAAAGGCATGTAAAAGCCAATGTTTATGGGCATTCCTACAAATTAATAATCGTCTTCGTTGGGTTGGACAGTGGGGGAAAATACCTGGGGAATCGCGGTTTTACCGTGGGCAAAGTAAAGGGACTTTAGTTGCTTACGTTCCCATAATGGCTTGCCGTGGATTCCGAGATGTTCGTGATGAGACAAGCGTACTTGCGAGCCACTCGCGCAGGAGTCAAGCAGAATACCCGGCGGCCTGCTCTTATCTGAGTGAGGGAAAGCTCGAAGAAAATCTTTTTCGGGATCAGCCCGAAACTTCCAAACTCGTGGACGACAGTTATGAGACTTGATTGAGAGGAGGATCCCCGAGCTTCGATTAATTCCTTAATCGCTATTTTCCGCATTTCGTGGTGTTGGATATCAGTTTCAGTCCTTAAATCCCACGCGGGTTGGAAGCAATAGTCACTCCAAATTTCGTCGCCGCGTCTCGGAGCGTCCGATTTGTGCGCTTTACGGACAAAATCGCGTGCACGTTCACACCTTGGCTTCAATATTCTTCGATACCAATGCTCGTATACGTTGCGTTTATTGGGTGAGCCTGACACTCGACGACGCGCTACGTTCGACAGAATAGTGCCTGCAACTTGATAGAACGAGATCATGAACAGGCGACCGAGCAACTCGAAGAAAGAACTCGAAAGGTTTCCACGTTCCCAATGTTCGTCACAGTATTGAAGGACGGCTCTGGCGTTACCCTGTAACACCTGTCGATAATAGGGTTCGAACTTTGGATCAATTTTCCACTTTTTGTGGGCGTGATCGACTTGTCGTTTTTCACACAACGTTACTCCACTGATAATTCTAAGTCGGAAGTTTCTACCTATTCGCGATCAATTCAATGGGTCGCACGTCGCGCTCGATCTGTGCGAGTTTCTCGTCCTCAGTACTCTCTAGATTATATTTCGTCTGAAGGTTTAGCCAGAATTGCGGAGTAGTTTTGAA
>Ga0182015_10002042_pt1 | contig 25198 bp, 10 predicted proteins | sample 712P3MmetaG_FD_120478 | JGI IMG/M metagenome (GOLD analysis project Ga0182015, IMG submission 120478) | Permafrost microbial communities from Stordalen Mire, Sweden - 712P3M metaG | ecosystem: Environmental > Terrestrial > Soil > Wetlands > Permafrost | place: Sweden: Stordalen | collected...
ACGTTACATAGCTGTACATCGCCGTCTGACTCTGATCGTCTCCACGCATACTTCTTAACTAAATCAATCCCCTGTGGAGAAAAAGTGCCTCGAAAGGGACTTTTTCCGCAACCTGTTTAGCCCTTGCGGGACTCTCTTCGGAATCTTCTCCATCCATTCGGGGTTTTTCCGGAGCCTGTTTAGCCCCTGAGGGACGGTTCGGGGGATGTCGCTCATTCCATTCTAGGGTTCCGGCCCGCTTCTGCCTAGCTCCAACTCTGCTTGTCACTGCGCTCAGCCCGCAATTCGTAACCTCTTCAAGCTTTCCCTTCCCAAGCCGGCAACCGTGCAATTTCCGCGTAGCGGATGAAGCAGGCGAGCACGCTTCACTTCTCAAGAAGAAACCTGCCATTTTCGCTCTCGACAAACGCCAGCTTGCCCGGAACACAGGAAAGAATTGCGCCCATACCATACCCAACCAATTCAGCGAGCGCGGAGTCTAGCTCAACTTCACGTCCGTCGAACCGTCGATCTTCTGAGATTCCCCAACACGTCTTTCCCGCACCCTTTGAGTGGAGCAGTTCTGCGATCCGCGCTGCGCTACTTTGTCCTGGTGGAATCAGCTTCACGCAATGCGGTTCAAACCAGGCAGGATTTGGATGGGCCAACGAATCCGTAATCTCGCGCCGATGTTTCGGATTTGAAAGGTGTTCCAAAAACCTCTCGCGTCTCTCTCTAACAATGAAGGCCCGTATAGTTGCCTCCTCTTGAAACACCGGTGGAACGCTCATAGTCAAAGAATAGCGCCGGGGCCAGCTGTCTTCGAGCACAACTCAATTCACTCTGCATCTCATCGCGGGCGGTTCGCCGAAAACTGCACCACTATCCCAATGCCCCCACGCTGCCGCGCTACGTTATTCTTCTCTATTGGAGATTCCCTCAATGGCGGCCCTCGATCGATCGGCAAGATTCTTGATCCCGCTTGCTGCCTTTACATTTTTTGCCACACCCCTCTGCGCCGCGCCGCCCATGCCTCCCGCTAAAACCGCCTGCGCCGCCCCTCAACAGTTGGCTGCCAATCTCGCCGCTCATCCCACCACTGAAAACGCCGTTTTCCTCGGCAGTTGGTATGCGAGCCGCAACAAATTTGGCTGCGCCGTCGACACATTTCAGGCCGCTCTCAAACGCGACCCCTCCTCCGCACAGCTTCACTTTCTTGCGGGTCTTGCACTCTTCGGTGGCGGCAACGAACCTGAGGCAATTCTTCAGCTCCAACAAGCCACGCGTCTCGACCCCACAGTCATCAAGCCTCACCTGGTGCTCGCTGAACTCCTCGACCGTGCCGGCAAGAACGCAAACGGAGAAGAGCAGTGGAAGCAGGCTCTCGCCATCGACCCAGCCTCCACGCCGGCGCTCGAGGGCCTCAGCAACGATCTGCTCCTTCGCAAAGACTACCCCGGTGTCATCAAGCTTCTCGACCCCGCTCCGCGCACCGAACCCCTCGCCCTCAACCTCGCCCGCGCCTACGGGCTTCTCAACGACCCTGATCGGTCGCGACAGGCGCTCGCCGACGGTCTCAGGGTCGCTCCCAAGTCGCTTCCCCTTGCCCGTGCGCTCGCTGCAGCCCATGCCCGACAGCAACGCTATGAAGATGCAATCAAGCTCCTCAACCAGGCTCTCGTTGACCACCCCAATGATCCGGATGCCGAGTTCCAGCTTTTCCGCACGCTCGTAATGAGCAACCACATCAACGAAGCGCGCCCACTCGGCCCCAAACTTCTCGCGCTTCACCCGCACGATCCTGAGATCCTCTACCTGAACGGTGTTGTCGAGCGGGTCGACGAGGACTATGACCATGCACGCGCCCATTTCGAAGAAGCCGTCGCACTCCAGCCCAATGACTACAACATCCATTACAACCTCGGCATCCTCCTGGTCTTCCAACACGAGTGGCAACATGCTAAAGACGAGCTTCAAAAGTCCATCGCACTCGGTGAGTCTTTTCCTGAGGTGCACTTCCAGTTGGCCCGAGCGCTGCGCGGGCTCGGCGACAGCGAGGGTTCAAAGCATGAGCTTGAGACCTATCAACAGATGAAGCAGGCCGACGAGGCGCTCATCGAGGCCGCCGCGTCCGAAAGAAAGGGCGATGCAGACCTGGATGCCGGCAACGTTAAAGAAGCGATGCTCCAATACCGGAAGGCCGTCGACCAGGCGCCCGACAACGCCAACTACAAATACAAACTCTCCATTGCACTCCATCAGTCCGGTGATCTGGCAGGTGAACAGGCCCAGCTCGAGGAGGCAGTCAAGATCAAGCCCGACCTCGCCGAAGCCCAAAGGCAGCTCGGCTATCTACTCGACCGAAGTGGCGACCCCGACGCAGCCGCGGAGCACTTCCGTGCCGCCGTTCAAGCCGCCCCCGAATGGGTCGAAGCATGGATCAATCTCTCCGCCGCGCTCGCTGCCACCGGCCAGCTCGACGAAGCCCGCCAGGCTGTCGCAACCGCCCTGCGCCTCGATCCCGCCAATCCCCTGGCCCTCAAGCTCAGCAGGCAGATCGCTCAGGATCCCAGCGCAAAGCAGGCGCAGCCCTGATCGCTGGCCTCTGATCTCTGACCGTTTAGCAGTTGCATCGAGTCCCGCTTGCTCTCAACTATTCTCCTTGCTCCTGCCGCTCTGCGAGTGTCAGAATTGTGCCCACCCATACGATGAAGAACGACTTCCCCATCGTCAGTTCGGCCCGGCGAAGCTTGACCCGGCGAAATCTGCTCAAAACCGCGCCCGCTGTCTGTGCCTCCACACTCTTCCCGCGAATCCTTTCGGCTGCAAGCCTGATCGCAACCCCGCCCCCGACCCCACCCCAGCCTGCCGCCTCGCCCAAGCCCTTCTCCACCTTCACTGACGTCGCTCAATCCGCCGGCCTCACAGCCACCATGTATTACGGCGTTCCTGAAGCAGTCACCTACATCGTTGAAGAAATGGGCGGCGGCTGCGCCTTCTTCGACTACGACAACGACGGTTGGATGGATATCTTCATCCTCGGCGGCCGCCGTCTTGAGGACATTCCCTCCGGCGCATCCAATCGCCTCTACAAGAACAATCGTGATGGCACCTTCACCGACGTCACGCGCCGGGCCGGTCTCTGGGATGCTGGGTGGGCCGTCGGCGTCTGCGTGGGCGACTACAACAACGACGGCTTTGAAGACCTGTTCATCACCTACTACGGCCAGAACAAGCTCTACCGGAACAACGGTGACGGCACATTCTCCGACGTAACCGCCAAAGCCCGGCTTCTTCACGAAGGCACTCGCTTCGGCGCTGGTTGCACCTTCATCGACTACAACCGCGATGGATTGCTTGACCTCTTTGTCTCCAATTACGTCGATATCGATCTCGCCCACGCCCCGAAGCCCTCGCTCAGCATCCCCGGCTGCAACTACGAGGGCGCCCCGGTCGCATGCGGCCCAAAGGGCCTCAAGGCTCCCCTGCACTCCCTCTACCGCAACAACGGCGATGGCACATTCACCGATGTCTCCAAAGAGTCAGGCATTGCCGCAGTCACTGGTTCCTATGGCCTCACCGCCGTCGCCTTCGACGTCGACGAAGACGGCTGGCAAGACATCTTCGTCGCCTGCGACACAACGCCCAGCCTTCTGCTCCTCAACAACCACGACGGTACTTTTCGCGAGGATGGCCTCATGAGCGGTGTTGCCATCAGCGCCGACGGCCAGCAGATGGCCGGCATGGGCGTCGGCATTGGCGACTACGACCTCGATGGCCGCCTCGACATCCTTAAGACTCACTTCCAGCTCCAGGCCTCTGGCCTCTACCGCAACCTTGGCAATGGCGAGTTTCAAGATCGGGCCCAGGCCGCGGGAATCGCTATTGAGCGCAACTACGTCAGTTGGGGAACCGGCATCGTCGACCTCGACAACGACGGCTATCCTGACATCTTTTGGGTCACTGGCAACGTCTACGCCGAGGTCGAACGAATTAATCCGAAATTTCCCTACAAAGGCCCGCGAGTCCTCTTCCGCAATCGCGGCAACGGCACATTTGCTCGCATATTCGACGAAGCTGGCTCTGCCATCGGCGCTCGCCACGTCTCGCGCGGCTGTGCCTTCGGCGACTTCGACAACGACGGCGACCTCGACATCGTCATCATGAATCAGCACGAGCCGCCCTCGCTGCTGCGCAACGATGCTCCCAAAGAGAATCACTGGATCAAAGTCCGCCTTGAGGGCTCGCGCAGCAATCGCAGCGCGATCGGTGCGCGCATTCTCGCGCACTACGACGGCAAAGTGCAGGCTCAAGCTGTGCTCAGCCAGGCGAGCTACATGTCGTTCAACGATCCCCGCATCCATTTCGGCCTTGGTACCGCGACCTCAGCCGATATCGAGGTTTTCTGGCCCTCTGGCGCGGTCGAGAAATTCCCCGCTCAGGCCGCTGGTCGGCTCATCACCATCCTTGAAGGCCACGGCATTGTTCCTGGCCGTCCTTTCACTCCAGTGCAACCCAGCCCTCCCGCCCGACCCCCCGCCTGATCATCCCCGATTTCCCCATCGCCCCCCAGTCTTCGCCTGCGTCCCCCTCCAACCCGCCAGCTGAATCGATTAACTCTGACCAAATCTCCCCGAGATCAGCCCCCTCCCGCGCCAGTACCAAAATGATACATATCTCGCAAACTGTTCCTAATCAATGCTTTACTAAATCGGGTTACTCCACCAAAAGATGGAGAAAAAAATCGTTTGCAAGTTCTACGTTCGTTGTGATATCGGTACCCAGATTACAAAATCAGGTTCTTGACGCCGGTTCTCGGAAGTCGCGGAGTGCGTGCCGGTGTCAAGAGTCAAAACAGAGCCAAAATTCAGGAGGCAATAAATGCTTTCAGCAAACAAATGGCTAGGACGGATACCATGGCTGCTAATCCCAGTCCTGCTTCTGTCCTGCTCCATAGCTCGGGCGCAGAATATTACGGCGACTCTGAGCGGAATTGCCACAGATCAGAAGGAAGCCCGCATCTCGGGAGCCTCGATCGTTGTGGTAAATGAGGCCACGGGCGATAAGCGCGATACCAAGGCCGATGGCCAGGGTTTCTGGTCGGTCACCGCACTGATCCCCGGAACCTATACCGTCAACATCACTGCTGAGGGATTCGCTCCATGGCAGGAAAACGGAATCCTCCTCAACCAGGGCGATAGCCGTACGGTTGCAAACATTCACCTCAAGGTGGGAACTGCTTCAGCCGCTGTCACTGTCGTCTCCGGTGCCGACGCTGAAGTCCCCGTCGATACCGCTGAAATCAGCGCGACGCTCAACAACGAACTGGTTGACAGCGCCGTCCTCACCGGCCGTGACGCTGCCGAACTCATCAAGATGATGCCGGGCGTTACATTCAACAACGGCGGCAGCGCCGGTTCCGGCTTCAACAGCATGACCACCGGCACCAACAATGGTCCTGCCGGCAACTTCTCCGCAAACGGCACCCAGCCCTACGGCTCCACCGCCCTCATGCTCGACGGCGCCATGCTGGTCGATCCGGGCAACGCCGGAACGCAGATTGCCAACATCAACCAGGACATGACCGACAGCGTCAAGTTTATGTCGGCCTCCTACGGCGCAGAGTACGCAAAGGGCCCCGCGGTTCTTCAGGCGTTCTCCAAGAGCGGCAGCCAGAAGTTCCACGGCGAGGGCTACATCTATGCCCGTAACAATGCCATCGGCTTTGCCGAGGATTGGTTCGGGAAGGACGTACATGCAGTCGTCAATCCCGAGTACTACTACTATGCTGGCGGCAACGTCGGCGGCCCCATCTCCTTCCTGGGCTTCAACAAGAACAAAGACAAGCTGTTCTTCTGGGTCGGCTACGAAAAGATGATCCAGCACCCCTACAACGCGCCTGCGGAAATGAACGTTCCCACCACGACGGGCGACCCTGAGATGGGCACTAACCCCGGTCAGGTTCAAGGCGACTTCAACAACATCGGCATCAATTCTCAGGTAACGGGCAGCGTTTATCCCAACGCCTACCATCTGCCTTGCAATACTGACAATGGTTGGCAGGGTTGCAACGCCGCTGTCTCGCCCTGGGGCGGATATGGAACGGGCACGGTCCCGAACCTGAAAGCCCAGTTTGACCCGCTCGGCGTTCTCGTCTCGGGCTTGAACCCCGAGGGGAACCAGATACCAAATGCAGCCAATGGCTGGAACAACTTCAACTACGTGCCGAACACTCCCCAGGACCGCTGGGAACTCACCGGCAAGGTCAACTACTCAATCAACGACAACAACAAGCTGTGGGGCTCCTACACCTATCAGACTGAAGCCGACAATCATCCGATTTCGATCTGGTGGGCGCCATCGGGCACCATTCCTTACCCAGGAGCGCCCATGGGTGTTGAAACGGCCCATGTCTACCTGGCCAACTTCACCCACGTGTTCAGCGCCAGCACCACCAACGAGTTCGTCTTCGCCGAGGCTGAGTTTATCAACGACATCAGCCTGAGCAAGCCGAACGCGGTCAGCCGCAAGGCCCTGGGCTTCCCGCAAGAGAGCCTCTTCGGAGCCTCCCACGAAGTCGACGCAATTCCCGACTTCACGGGCGGATGGGAAGACGGCGTTACCTATATCGGTGACACTGGCCAGAACCAATACAGCGGCGGACTCTATGGGCCCAACAGCTTCGGCAAGACGGCCAAGGCTCCAAACATCAGCGATACCTTCACCAAGATCCTCGGCACTCACTCGATCAAGGCAGGTATGTACTGGGACACGCAGCAGAACATTCAGTCCTCCGGCGCTGACGGCAACGGCACATTCGTTGTGGCAAACTACAGCAACGTCTCCACCTACAACGAAACCCTCGACCGCCTCATGGGTCGCCAGGACGGCTACAGCGAGCAGAGCTCGACGCCGAACGTGAACATCCAGTGGCATCAGTGGTCGATTTGGGCCCAGGACTCCTGGAAGCTCAACCGCAAGCTGACCCTCAACCTCGGCCTCCGTCTCGATCACATGGGGCAGTGGTACGCTCCGACCGGTTCCCAGGTCTGGGATCCCGCAACCTACAACGCTTCCGCCCCAGGTACTCCGAACACTGGCATTGAGTGGCACTCGCTGCTCTCCAGCGTGCCTCTGTCCGGGTTTGGCAGCAAGCTCTTCACCTACAACCCGCGCGTCGGCTTTGCCTATGACATCTTCGGCACTGGTAAAACAGTTGTTCGCAGCGGTTTCGGTATCTACCAGTACCAGTTGTCCGGAAACGACGGTGGCAACGCCACGGCTGGCCCGTTGGGCTCCTTTGGCTTCGGCACCGGCAACGCTAACATCAGCGGCCTCCTGGGCTACAACATCAACAACGGCGCCGTCACGGTTATCAACTCGAAGTTCAACGCGTTTATACCCGAGCAGTTGGCGGTTCCTTCCGGCACGGCTGAAAACGGTGGAACCATCACGGCTGACAAGCTGGGCGACAGCGAAGTCCCCTATGCGGATACCTGGAGTTTCGGCGTGGCGCAGGCTCTGCCTTCCCACACCGTTGCCGAGGTTTCGTATGTAGGCAGCGCAAGCCGCCAGCAGCTCGAGAATGGCGGCAACGGCCACATCAGCGACGACAACCCGATCCCATACGGCGCGTTCTTCAACTCGCCTGATCTGGTGACCGGTAAATACACCAACCCGAGCCCGTGCGGACCGCCCGCAGCGGGAGCGACAGGTGGATGCCCCAATAACCCAGAGGGAACTGGCGCGCCCACATTCAACGGCAACGACTACCGTCCATTGAGGGCCTACGCGGACATTTACATCCTCACTCACGGCGGTTTCGCCAACTACAACTCGCTGCAGGTTTCGGCACAGAAGCAGTCCGGCAACCTGTACTTGTTCACTAACTTCACCTTCGGCAAGGTCCTCGGTACCCGCGACGGTTCCACCTCAAACGGAAACGGCAACGGCCCCGTGGTCAACCCCTACAGCCTGGCCGCTAACTACGGCCCGCTTGAGTATGACCACACAAAGACCTTCAACGTGTCGTTCAGCTACAAGCTGCCCAAGCCGATCCACAACAACTGGCTGGCTGGCGAACTCGTCAATGGGTGGCAGCTCTCCGGCTACACCACCTATGAAGATGGCGCGCCCTACCAGGCCACATCGGTCAACATGAACGAGAACTTCTCCACGCTCGGCAGCAAGCCGGGCAACACCTCGGCACAAAACCAGACCTTCAACCTTCCATTCCCGTCGAGCGTGCCCATCTCGGCTATTGTCGGTGGAAACCAGACCCAGTCAATCGGCACAAACACCTGGTTTGGCTCCACCCAGTATCCGAGCGGTATCGCGCCGGTCCTCACTTGCGATCCTCGCAAGGGCACGAAGGGCGGTCAGTACTTCAACCCCAACTGCTTCGTCGCGCCGATGGGACCAACATCGACCACATGGGGCCAGGAAGGTCAGATCATCTGGCCCTACATCCGCACCCCGCACTATAACAACAGCGACTTGGCTGTCTTCAAGGCGTTCCGCATCACCGATGCGCAGCGTGTTGAGGTCCGCATCTCGGCAACCGACTGGCTCAACCACGCGAACAGCGTCTTCGGTCAGAACGGTAACTCCGACAACCAGTTGGTGTTCTATGGCGCCAGCACGGGCTCAACCACTGTTTCCAACTACAACTCAAGCACCACCGGTATTCCGTCTACCAAGTCGGGCTATCGCTGGATGCAGTTCGCCGCCAAGTACTACTTCTAAGCGAACTGTAGTTGAAACTACTGAAGGGGTGGCCTCGCGCCACCCCTTCTTTTATGGGTCCAATCCAACCTGGCCGTCTGCCACTTGTTGCACTCACCACCTCGGGGGTGCCTCACGGTCCAGGGTCCGTACTCACTCGGGAACCCCGGGAAGGCCGAAATCCCGCCCTGAACCCCGAAGCGCCCCGTGGGGCTACAGAAATAATCAGGTCTGTTTGCACATAATTAGGATCGAAACGCGCACAATCGCCTCATGCTCATCGCTCGGCTCAAATCAATGTTGTCGCCAAACGCCTCTGGCCTCGATCATTGGCAGAGTGTGTCCCCCGTTCAATCTGTCAGCTAAGTCCCCGGTCCGTACCCCCCCTCCCCGCTGTTTTCCAGCATCTATCTGAAAACAAACTACTTACGCTCTTCAGCTTCCACGGTGCCCACTGATAAGAAAGGACTTAAGCGTCGCAAGGCGTCGGAGAACCGGCGCTTTTCGTCGGAAAACGCCACAAAGCACCCCTTTTCGCACTGTTTGCAGTCGGAACTCTCTGAAGCGCTGCCCGCTCGCTTACTTCGGGGCGTCCTTCTCGCGCTGCTCGACCTGAAGCTTCTTCACAATTTCCCGCTCCCGCTTTCCATCCTCAAGCCGATTCAGCTTCAGGTACACCGACGAAAGCTCCCAATGAGGCGCAAGCCAGTTCGGCTCCGCACTTACCAGTGACTCCAGCATGGTTGCGGCCTCGGCGAATTCTCCTGACATCTCCTTCACCTTGGCCATCTCCAGGCGCGCCCGTGGAAACCCAGGCTGAAGCTGAAACGCGAGTTCCAGCAGCGGCTTTGCCCCCGCCAGGTCTCCCTTGTCCAGGAGGATATTACCCAGGTCAAGGTTCGCCGTGAAGTCCATTGGATTGGCCTTGAGACCGGCCTCGTAGCCCTGCACCGCCTTGTCGGCATCGCCCATCGCATAATGGGCCTGGGCATCCATGGTGTTGAGCCCGGGGATCGAAGGGTTCAGCTTGAGCGCGGCGTCCAGGTCTGTCCGGGCCTCCCCCATCTGCTCGCGGCTCAGCCGCGCCGCCCCCGCCAGCACCCACGCATCGGCAGAGTGAGTCGCAGCCGCCGCCTTCTCCAGCCGCGGAATTCCTTCATCCGCGCGGCCTGTCTGGATCAGCGCATACCCCAGCCCGTACTCCAACTCATTGTTTGACTCATGCCCCGCCTCAAGTGGAGCGAGCAGCAACACCGTCTCAAGCGGCCTGTCCATCTTGTTGTACGTATATCCAAGCAGGATGGCGGCCTTCAGGTTGTTCGGCTGCGCCGCGTGCGCCGCCTCAAACTCCGATCGCGCATGGGGCAAATCGCCCTTCTTGTAGTACTCCGTGCCCAGGTTCAAATGGGCTTGAATATTCCCCTCCGTAGAGGACGAAGGAGTCTTTCCAGGCTGTTCCGCCCCAGCCTGTATTCCCGCCGCCACCAGCAGTAACCAACTCCATCGCATGTCTTCTAGGATAGTTCATTCTCGCCGCAGCACTACTTGCTCGGCGGTCCAGCCTTTTGCTGCTGTGCCTCAATCTGCTGCACAGTCTCCCGCTCTCGGGCGCCGTCTTCGGGCCGGTGCAGCTTGTAGTAAATCGCTGCCAGCTCAATATGCGGATCAAGCCACTTTGGATCTTCCTTCACCAGATCTTCAAGCGATGTCGCCGCCTCAGCATAGTTCCCCGACATTGAGTTCAGCTTGGCCATCTGGAATCGCGCCTGCGGCATAGTGGGCTGCAGTTGCAGGGCAAGCGTCAGTAGCGGCCTAGCTCCGTCCAGATCCCTCTGTTTCAGCTTCATCGTCCCCAGATAGAGGTTGGCCATGAGGTCCTTCGGGTCCAGCCGAAGCGCGGCCTCAAACGCAGGCAAGGCGGCATCCGTGTCGCCCAGCGCGTCCCGCGCCTGCCCAGCTTGCGACCAAAGTCCGGGCAATGCCGGATTTTGCCCGAGTGCCGCATCCAGGTCCGCCCGTGCCTCTTTAAACTCTCTGCGGGCCAAACGCGCCGATCCGGCAAGAAAATAGGCATCGGCGGAGCGTGTCGTCTGAGCCACCTTCTCCATTCGCGGCAATCCTTCGGCCTGCTTCCCGGCCAGCATCAGCGCGTACGCCAGCACGTATTCGAAATCCATGTCAGACTCGTGCCCAGCCTCAAGCGGGGTCAACATGGTCGCGGCTTCTGAGCCCTTCTCCAGCTTGATGTCGGCATAGCCAAGCAGAATTGCCGTCCCGATGTCTGAAGGCCTCGCCGCATGCACAACCTCAAACTCCGTGCGCGCGTGCACCATGTCGCCCTTCTTGTAATAGGCGAGTCCCAGGTTCTTCTTCAGGGAAATATTGCCCGGCGCTTGGTTTAGAGCCCGGTAGTCTTCGTCAATCGCCGCATCAAACTGCCCCGACGCAGCCAGCGCCGCACCCAGGTTCGCACGCGCCTCCAGCATCCCGGGCTCGATGGCCAGCGCCTGTCGATATTCATTGATCGCCGTGGTCACATCCCCGCGCCGCTGTGCCTCAACGCCGTTGCGCAGATGCTCGTCTGCTCCAGCGCTTGGCGGTGCCTGTTGCGCCTGCGCCGCCACAACTCCAACCAACAGAATCACTGAACATATCGCTTGCATGGTTTTAAGAATAGACCACCCCATTTGCCGCCTGCCAAACGCTCCGTAGCCTCTCCCCTCGACCAAATTTCCCGCCCCGGCCCTCCTTGGAGGTCTCCAAACGAAAAGGGGCAGGGAACTCGTCCCCGCCCCTCTGGACTTACCCACTCGCTACGGATTCTGCTCCTGCGCCCCTTCCAGGATGCGCAGGTTAGAGCCGTAACGGCGATAGTTGCGGAACTCCATCGTATTCATCACCGCTTCGTGCTTGCCCTGCCGCAGGCTCACTTCTGCGCTTATCGGCACCAGGTAGTCGTGTGTGTTGATTACCACATAGTCGTAGTCCACCGCCATCGCAGTGCTGTGCGTCGGAAACTCCTTTGGAATATCCTCCGCAATCAGCGTCACGCGCCGTACGCTGTGCGTCGCCGCATCCACGTACACCATACCGTGAAACGCGACCTTGATCTCCAGGTTGTTATTCCCGGTGATAAAAAACTCAGAGCTATCCACCGGCACATGATAGGCAAACACCTGCACCGTCCCGTTCCCCAGTGTGTCTGTTTCCTTCCACTTGAAATCGGTCTGCGCCTTCGGATCGAACACCGCCTTCAGCACGCCACCCAGTTCGCCGCTTGAGAATACTGACTTCTTCACCAGCATTGCGTCGCGATCGGAGTTGGCTGCCTCCCCATTCACTTCCAGCGTGGTGCGCGTCTCCTGCTTGTCCTGGTAGCGAAGCAACTCGGCGATCGTGTCTCGATGTCTCCAGTCGCCCGTCCCATTCAGATCGATCGAGCGGTTGGTCACCTCCACGCACAGAAAGTTCGGAAGCGACTCTCTGTAGTCCATGGCCTGCTTCCGCGCATCTCCGATCATCGTGTCCACTTCCTCTGTCGTAGGCGGTGGAATCGGATTCGTAGGCACGGTGATCGACAAATGTCCGCCGAGTTGCGGGTCCACTTCCGCAGCAGCCTGCAAGTTCAAATCGGCTGCCCCATCGTTTGTTGCCGCCATAGTTGCTTTGTCGCCCATCACCGTGAAAGCAATCGACTGCTCGGCCGATTTCCCGCTTTGCGTCAGCGTCGCCTTCACCTGGTAGAACCCCGGCGACAGCGCGCTGGGGAACGTCGCAAGATAAGGCACTGCTTCTCCCACAGCGGTCTTCTTCAGCGGCAGCGGAACCAACCGTCCCGGCTTACCGTTTCGGATCACCTGCATCTCCAGCACCGGCGGTTCCTTCTCCTTTGGGTCAGGATGCAGAATCACAAACATCGAAACCTGCTTCGCGTCATGCGGAACAAGCCCGACCAGGTTCGGCGTCACCTTCGCTTTTTCATACTTCAGCGGCTCGGTTGGGTCCGCGTCTTCATCGTAGGCGTCCATCTTCCTCACCAGCACCATGTCGCTCAGCACCGGTCCGGTGATCTTGGTCGTGTCCGCAATCTCGAAGGGGATCCGTTTCGCACTCAACTTGCCGCTGAGTTGATCGAGTACAGCCACATCCATCGTGTACTGCCCTGGTGACGACATGAAGTGTCGTTGCATGGTAATCGCATCGGTCTTGCCTTTGTCGCTCGACTCCAGAGAGCCGCGCTTCGAAACATCTTCGCCGAAGTGCTCGATTACTGCGCCGGTTTTGTCCCTGATCTCCGCCACAATCGAAACGTGCGCGGTGTACAAGTTGGTGTGCGTGTCCTCTTTGGTCTGCAACTCGCTCAGCGGCACTTCCACCGCAACCGTGCTCGCGTTCCCGTCCGGCAGGTCGCCCGACCGCACCACTGTAGCTTGGAACATAACGTCGTTCGGTAGATCGGGTTGTTTTAGCACCTTCATAAGCGGAACTTCAAACGGCCGGATCCCTGCCTCCGCCCCCGGCGCAACGGCAAAGTATCCCGTCTTCGTCTTCACGTTCAGCCCCGCCCGCAATGACTTTGTCGTGATCGTCCTGAATGAACCGTCATAATCTTTAATCGGCGGGATGTAGAACGCTTCGTAGTACGTCGTCATATCCTGCAGCATCTGTTCCAGCGGCTTCTTCAGGCTCATCTGTGCGTCAATGTATCCGCCGCCTGTATTCTTCGCCAGGTCGGCCAGCGGGCTCTTATTTGACCCCAGCGGGTCCTTTGTATCCTCGAATCCATTTCGCATGAAGTCGGTTATCTGGGCCATGTCCTGCGCCTGGCCCCACACAGCACCCTGCGCCGAGGGTGTTCCCACCACGCCAGCTCCGCCCTCCATTTGCGAAGGGATCACCGTTGCTGCCACCTTCGCTGCTGCGGGCGTAGTTGTAATCGCTCCCGGATTGAAAGCCGGTTGCCCATTCAGCAGGGCATTCTGCATCTGGGAACGCCCTGCGTTGTTCAGCGCGTCCAGGTCGACCACATATACGCTCACACCTGCCTGGTTCGCCAGCCCGGTCACGGTCTTCACCATCTCCTTGGCAGCCGTGTCCATCTGCAGATTCTGGGTAAAGTAGATCAGCGACTTCCGTTCCGCAATCTTCGTCTGTGATTTCACCAGCGCCATGAGTCCGGCCAGCGTGGGTAGCGCGTGCTGATCATGCATCGTTCGCCGTGCATCCTCAAGCGCCGCCAACAGCGTCTGATACCGCGCCCGCATCTTCAGGTCCACATGGTTGCCCGCTGGGTCCATCCCTGTCCGAGCTACCGAGATCAAATACTTTTCCGCCTCAACCGATTCCGCCGCAGCATCCGCGTCCGACTTGCTCACCGGCTTGACCAGCACGTTGGACGTCGCCGTCAGCTCCAGGGCCTGCGAGCGGTCGTTTGACGCTCTCTCGGTCACTGACTTGATCGACTTCTCAATCTCGCCCTTATCGTAGGTGAACCCCTGGATCAGTCGCAGCCGCCCGGCAAAATCGAGCAAAGAGTACGAGAAACCCTTCGTTGGCAATGCGCTCAGAATCTTCAGCGCCACCGCCTGCGCGTTCTTGGCCGTCGCGCCTGTGAAGTGATCGAAGACCAACGTCACCAGATGATCCGAAGTTGCGTCGCCGCTCACCAGTCGCAACTGTTCGAGCTTCACCGGTATGTTGTTGTCCGTGACGGCCAGGTCTTCCGGCTTCAGGTCGCGTACCGGCCTGTGGCTCTTGTCCAGCACTACGAGGTCGAGTGAAACTTCGTCCACCAGGGTGCTCGCCGTTGGCTTATCTGTCATTTTTGCCGGTTCCTGGCTCGCATCGGCTGCCGGCTGCGTCTGTGTCGCTGGAGCCGTTAACGATTTGCCAATCGCGTCTCCAACCTGCGAAGCGGTGCCTGCCCCTTGTCCCGCCGTTGCGGGGGCCTGTGCCGCAGGCGCCGCAGCCGAGCTAGCCGGAGCCTGCGCCGCACCCGTCGAAGGCTGTCCGCCTGTCGTCGGCGTCTGCGGGCTTGCTGCTGGCGTTTGCGCGTTTCCAGCCGGGGTGGGCTGCGTACCTGTGGGCGCTTGTCCGTAACTCTGCGAAAAGGCGAAAAGAAGGAGCGGTAGAACCGTCAAACCCACAATCCAATTAACTTGCGTGCCTGGTCTCAAAGGGAACTTCACAACTCTGCTCATGCGCCATCTCCGATTTTTCCGTCTCTGATCGTTCTGTCTGGATGCCCTCTCTTCGCAATTCAATCTAAACTCATTGCTGGGGGCCCACCTGAAGGAAGTGCTCCGGCGGAGCAGCTTTGGCGCCGTCTTTGGACACACTTCACCTGCGTGGAGAATTCTATCTCGTTAGACGCATTTTTGCTCATCAGGGTTGGATGTGTTCCGCCCCTGATCATTCGTTTGAGCAACATTCTCGGCATTCCCTGATCCCTTGCGCCAGAATTGAATTGCCTTGCGCTGCGCCCAGCCATTTCGCCCGTCCCCCGGCGTACAATCCGGGTAGGGAAGCTCACCCCGGCCCCCCTTCATTTATGCGGAAATCCCTGGCCTTCAGCTTCCTGATCTCTTCGCTTGCGGCCTTCGCCGTCGCCGCGCTTCATGGCCAGCAATCGCCCCCTTCCTCAAGCCCAAAGCCCGCCTCAAGCCAGAAGGCTGCCGCAAGCCAACAACCCCCCTCTTCCTCAACCACGAAGCCGCCAGCCCCCTCCCCAATCCTCTTCGAACTCAAGAGCCTCCCTTTCCGCCTCGAAAGCGATGAGAGCCCGACCGCCCGCAACGCTCCTGAGACCATGGCCGGCGGTGTCGCGGTCTTCGACTACAACGGCGATGGCCGCCCCGACATCTTCTTCGCCAACGGTGCCGACCTCTCCACCATGAAGAAGTCCTCGCCGAAATACTCCAACCGCCTGTTCCGCAACAACGGCGACGGAACATTCACAGACGTCACCGTGAAAGCCGGCCTCACGGGCACCGGCTTCGGCGTGGGCGTAGCTGTCGGAGACTACGACAACGACGGACATCCCGACATCTTTGTCGCCGGTGTCCACGGCAACACCCTCTACCACAACAACGGTGATGGCACATTCACCGACGTCACCGTAAAAGCCGGTCTCGACAAGAGCGTCGATCCCGAGTACGGCCCACTCTGGGCCGTCGCCGCAGCCTGGGTCGACGTCAACAACGACGGCCTCCTCGACCTCTTCGTCGTCAACTATCTCCAATGGTCCTGGTCCGATAAGCCCCTCTGCGTCATCGAAACCGTCGCCGAGTACTGCCATCCCCGCTTCTACAAAGGCCTCCCTGACCAGCTCTTCATCAACCAGGGCAACGGCACGTTCAGGGACGCTTCGAAGGAATGGGGCCTCCGCGACCACATCGGCAAGGGGATGGGCGTCGGCGTGGCCGACTACGACCTCGACGGCAAGCCCGACCTCTTCGTCACCAACGACTCGGAGTACAACTTCCTATTCCACAACCTCGGCAACAAGTTCGACGAGGTTGCGTTCCAGGCCAATGTCGCCCTACCCGAAGAAGGCGCTTTCATCTCCGGCATGGGACTCGACTTCCGCGACTTCAACAACGATGGCTACCCCGACATCGCCTACGTCGCCCTCAACAAGCAGACCTTTCCCATCTACAAAAACTCCACCAAAGGCGACTTTATCGAAGTCACCGCGCCCAGCGGCATATTGGCCCCGAGCAACGGAATGTCCGGCTTCGGCGCAGCCTTCTACGACTTCGACAACGACGGCTGGAAAGACCTCTTCGTCTCGCGCGGCCACGTCTCCGCCACCCATCCCCCAGGCGCCGACGTCCGCCAGCCCAACACAGTCTTCCGCAATCTCGGCACGAGCGGCAAGTTCCAGGCCCTCACCGGGGAGGCCGGATTCTCGGATGCCACTGCCGCCCGCCATCGCGGCTGTGCCTTCGGCGACTTCGACGGCGATGGCCGCATCGACGCCGTTGTAACCTCGCTCGACAACAACGCCGAACTCTGGATGAACCGCAGCCCAGGCTCCAACCATTGGCTCGAAGTCGCCCTCCAGGGCGTCAAGAGCAATCGAGACGGCATCGGCGCACGCATCATGGTGGTCACCGCCTCGGGCATCCAGTACAACCACCAGACCTCCAGCGTCTGCTACGCCTCCTCGAGCCTCGGCCCGGTCCATTTCGGCCTCGGCAAAGACACCGTCGCTACCACAGTCGAGATCACCTGGCCCAGCGGCATCGTTCAAACACTCCACAATGTTCCCGCCGACCGCATCCTGAAGGCCGTCGAGCCTGTTCCCACCCCACCCGCCTCCAAATAGTCGCCCTTTTCATTCACCCCGGTCCCAACCGGTCCACTCCGCTCCAGCCACCCATTTCAGCCGACCGATCCCCGCTTCACTCGCAAACCAATCAGCCCCCAATTCCGTCGAAACAGCATCTGCTGCTTTGCTAGTATCGAAGTACGCGGTTTGCGTGCTCTTTCCCCTCCGGACCTCAAGTCGGAGCGAGGAGCTGGGAGTCTCCATGAAGCGGGTTTTTCTTGTGGCCGCAGCGGTTCTGATGGCCACCTTAGCCGGAGTCACCGGCAAGGTCATCGCCAAGGGCAGCGACGCTCCGAATCAGCCAACTCAGCCCACCGCCACCCCAGGCCCTACAGCCGTTCCGCCTTTCCTCATGCCCCTCCTAACGCAGGGCATCCCTCCCCACGCCCCGGCCCTCATCATCGATATCCCCACCCAGGGAACCATCTACCCGCCTGAGATCATCCCCCCGCAGTTTGCCTGGCGCGACGACGACTCCACCGCAACTGCATGGCGCATCGAGATCACCTTTGCCGGTCACGAGCGCCCCATCAAGCTCTGGTCTGCCGGCGAGAAGTTTCAGCTCGGCCCCGTCGATGACACCCTCACAGGCTACGTCCCGCCCACGCCCACACCCATCCAGGCCGCCGAACACACTTGGCGACCCGACCCCAAGCTCTGGGAAGAGATCAAGAAAAAGACTGTCGAACAGCCCGCCACCCTCACCATCACTGGCTACCTGAGCCCGAAGGAAGACCATCCGCTCTTCCACGCTGAATCCACCTTCCAAACATCCAAAGACCCCGTCGGCGCTCCGCTCTTCTTCCGCGACGTCCCGCTGATTCCCGCCGATCTCTCCACTGCCCAGCGCGGCATCATCAAGCCACTGCCCGACTCTGTCCTTCCCAAGATCAAGTGGGTGCTACGCTACATCTCCGAGCCGTCGAGCAAGGTGATGATGACCAACCTGCCCACCTGCGGCAACTGCCACTCCTTCTCCCGCGACGGCAAGACCATGGGCATCGACGTCGACGGCCCGGCCAACGACAAAGGCCTCTACGCGCTCGTACCCATCCACAAGGTCAGCGCCATCTCCACCGACTATCTCATCCATTGGAGCGCCTTCTCTGAAGACCACGGGCAAAAGCGCTTTGGATTCATGAGTCAGGTCTCGCCCGACGGCAAATTCGTTGTCAACTCCATCGATGTGCCCCACGCCCACGGCACCCGCGTCCTCGATCGGCTCTACAACGGCTTCTATTTCGGTTACGGCTTCGGTCAGGTCTTTTATCCCACGCGCGGCGTCCTCGCGTGGTACAGCAAAGACACCGGCAAGCTGCAGACTTTGCCCGGAGCCGACGACCCCGACTACGTCCAGACCTCAGCCTTCTGGAGCCCCGACGGCAAGTGGCTCGTCTTCTCCCGTGCCCGCGCCAAAGATCCATATCCACCGGGCAACAAGCGGTCTGAATACGCAAACGATCCCAACGAAACCCAGATTCAGTACGACCTATACCGCATCCCGTTCAACGACGGCAAAGGTGGAACGGCCGAGCGCGTCGTCGGCGCCTCTGAGAACGGCCTGAGCAACAACTTCCCCAAGGTTTCGCCCGACGGCAAGTGGATCGTCTTCGTCCAGTGCAAGAACGGCCTGCTCATGCGCCCTGACAGCAAGCTCTACATCGTCCCCTTCGAGGGCGGCCAGGCGCGTCCGCTCGAATCCAACCTGCCCATCATGAACTCCTGGCACACCTGGTCGCCCAACGGCCGTTGGCTTGCCTTTTCTTCGAAGAGTCCTTCGCTCTACACCCACCTCTACCTCACCCACATCGATGAGCAAGGCCATGCGAGCCCGCCAGTCGTCGTCGAGAACGCCACCGCGTCCAATCGCGCCGTCAACATCCCCGAGTTCGTCAACCTCGGCGACAACGTGATGGATCACATCGATACCCCGGCCATCGACTTCTACCGCGAGTTCGACATCGCCCAGCAGCTCCAGGACTTGCACGATTACGTTCAGGCCGTCCCCGCCTGGCAGGTCGCCGCAGCCAAGGACCCCACCGATGCGCGGCCTTTGAACAACATGGGAGTGGCTCTTGCCGCCACCGGAAAAGTGAACGAGGCCATCGAAGCCTACAAGCGCTCGCTCGCTCTCGATAACGACAACTCGCAAACCCACAACAATCTCGGCAGCGTTCTTGCTGAAGCCGGCCACACCGAAGATGCCCTCGCCGAAGTCGAAAAGGCCATCCAGCTCAACCCCGACAACGGCGCAGCTCACATCAACCGCGGCCATCTCCTTGAAGTCATGGGTGGCCATCGTGATGAAGCCGTCGCCGAACTCCTCAAGGGCATCGATCTCGCCCCAAAGAACTCTGACGGCCACAACATTTACGGAGTCATCCTCGCCCGCTTGGGCCGGTCCGACGAAGCCATCGACGAACTCAAGAAGGCCGTCGATCTCGCGCCCCGGTCCGCCGAGTGCCACTTCAACCTTGGCCGCGTCTATGCCGCCGCCAACCGCTTCTCTGACGCTCTGCCGCAGTTCGAAGCAGCCTCCCAGATCACCAACGGCCAGGAGCCGGCCATCCTCCAGATGCTCGCCGCCATGTACTCTGAAACCGGAAAGTATACGCAGGCCATCTCCACCGCGCAGACCGCCCTCGATCTGGCCAGCAAGCGCAACGATCAGGACCTGGCAACCGCGCTCCGCGGCAACATCAATCACTACGAGTACCAGGCTCGCCAGGCACAGGTCGCGGTCCCCGCGGCCCAACCCTGATCTCCAGTCAATCCTCATCAGCCGCATGAAATCGGTAGCGCCGGTCTCCAGACCGGCTGTCCTGAGGGCCTCCCGGCCCTCAGCGGCCTCTCCTGATCCAACTCAACATTCTCCGCCCCAAACACTGAAGGCCACATCTCTCGACGTGGCCTTCGCTGACTCGCATTTCCTGCCCCTACTTCGTCGGAATCACCAGCAGCGTGATCGACTGGGCCGGGAAGCTCGTGATCAGAATTGTGCCCCCTGCCGCAGGCGCGCCGATGGGAATATCTGGCTGGGCCACAATCGCGTTCAAGTTAGCGTTCGAGTAAAGGTATGCTTTCGCCGGACCCGTTGAAGTCAGGTTGGCAAGGGAGATCGATTCCGTCAGGGTGCCGTACGTCTTGTTGATCACCATCACGGTCACCGCTCCGTCGCTCGACCGCAGTGCGCCGTATACCGACAACTGCGCCTGATTCGCGCTTGTCGAGGCCAGTGCCATGTCCCCAAACGTCGACTTCGCTCCGTCGTAGTTTCGGTACATCGCAAATGCCATGACTCCCGGCTGCTGCCCCGATGGCGCCGATGTCGGCCAGAACGTCCCCAGGTCCAGCCCATACTCGCCGAATATCCCCAGAATGTCCGCCTGAGTCACCGCTCCGTTGATCGACTCAAGACCGCCCCAGTTGTACTCGTCGATCGAGATCTTCGTTCCCGGATAGTCCTTCGCAACCCACCCATGCATCATGTTAAGCAGTTGTGGAGCCTGCAACGGCGTGGAACAGTTCGCTGTGTAGTTCGGGTCCGTCGTGTAGTTTGGCTGCGGCAGGTTCGGATCGGTGTACGTCGGATCCCAGAATGCGCGTGTCGAGTTCATGCGCGCCTGCTGTACCCCCGTATCGCCCGCCGTCGTAAACGCCACCGAGTTTCCGTTGTAGCTGGCCGCGTCGTATGTGTGCAGCGTAACGTAATCCAGCAGCCGCACCCCGTAGGTCTTCTCCGCAGTGGCAAACTGCTGCAGGTAGTACTCGACAAAAGGCACTCCGCCATGCGCTTCCCGGTCGATCGGGTTATCCCACGGTTCGCCGCACGGCCCCGATCCCCACCCCGACTCGATGTCTTTCTTCGAGTAGAAGTAGTTCCACCAGTAGTCCACAACCGGCCCGTTCACCATGGCGGTTGGGTCCACCGTCTTGATCGCGAGCGCAGTCCCGACGCCACCGTTCGTTACCTCGTCATACGTCGAGGCCACCGGATGCACATCCCGGTGCACCGCGTCCCACCACGACGGTTCATTGTCCAGGTCGTAGAACGAAACCCCGCTTCCGTCTCCGGCCGCGGGATTCCCCTGTCCGAACTTCGTCACCAGCGCGTTCACCCAGCCACCAGTCCACGTCCCCTGCGCCCACGCCAGGTTCACCGCATTTGCTGTTGGGGGTGTCGGCGGCGGCTCTGAAATGCTCGTCACCTCCGCAAACGCTGTTGCTCCCGCTGCTCCCTGCGGACCGGAATCCCCATTCAGACTGCATCCTCCCGACTGGGTACAGCCGTTCACCCCTTCAGGGTCAACCCCGTTACCACACACTCCATTGGTGCTCTCCTGTCCCGGGAACTGTACTACCGGAAAGCTGCACGCAGTCGTACTGTTCGCCACCCATCCCTGCACCGGCACCGTGCCCAGCACCTTCACTCCGTTAGCCGCGGCAATCGTCACAAAGCCGTTGAAACTGTTCGTCGCGTCTCCCCACATTCCTCCCGACCCAGTCCCGTTCAGGAAGAAGTAATCCGATGCAGAATTCGACATGTTGTTCTGGTAGTTGTAGCGCGACGTATCATCGCCGCCCCACCGGGAGATGGGCAAGTTTGCCGCTGTGACCGTAGGTGTATCCAGCAGATAGTTGTTCATTCCGTAGATCAGCGGACTGATCGCCCGCGTCTGGTTGCCCAGGTCTACGGTCAGCGCCGGTCCCGCCCCAGTCGCAGGCGGAGACAGCGTGATCGTTGCGCTTCCGTTCTTCGTCGCGTCAAAGGTGCTGGTCGCCGTCACTGTTACCGTCGGCGGCGCCGGATACGGCGTCTGATAGAGTCCACCCGCCGTGATCGTCCCCGCGCTCAAGTTGCTTCCCGCCGGTGGCGCAACCGTCCATGTCACGCCGGTCGTAAAGGCGCCCGTCCCCGTAACCGTTGCCGTAAACTGCTGCGATGTTCCAATGATCACGGGCGTCGTAGGCGTCACCGTGATCCCCGTAATCGCCGGCCCGGTGTAGTTCGCCGTCACGGTCGTATTAGCATTCAGCGTGACGTTGCACGTCTCCGTGCTCGCAGTCGTGCATCCAGTCCACGACCCAAATGGATTCCCGCCCGCCGTCGCCGGTGCCGTCAGCGTCACGGCGGTGCCCGAGTTGTAGGTCCGCGTGAACGACGTATTCCCATTCGTCAACGCGTTGTTGTCGGCCTGACCGACCGTAATCGCTACCCCGCTCGCTGGAGTAGTGGAATCCACCGTAAGAACGAACGTGGTCGGCGGTGGCGGATTTCCTCCTCCTCCGCTTCCCCCGCAGCCCGCAACTGTGAATCCCAGACCTGTGATTCCCACTCCGATCCCCAAAAACACCAACAAACGCCTGCCACTCCTGCTCATCCTGAAGCCTCCGAAAACGATTTCATCTCTTTTTAAGAAAACACGCCCTCCGCGCCCGGTCTTCCGTGGCCTCGGCTATCAAAGGACGAACCAGTTTAGCGCTTTTCTGCCTTCTTTGGCACCTGGCCGACGGCAGCCCAGCGGCCCACCGAATTCTCAGCTCCCCGGCCCTCCCGTGGAGGTGCGCTGTGTCACCGCCCACGCCGACCGCTCCCGCCGCTTTTCTCCCAAACCCGGTCGAACCCTCCCTAAAACAGCTGTGACTGCGGCCCTTGCAGGCCTCGCCTGCCCACCGTTTGCATCTAACCGTAGGTAGGAAGCCAAAGGTTGCCAGGCGTGCGTCCTAAGACCGGCCGTCGCGCGTCAATATAGTCAAAAGGGGAGTTTCCATGCGTTTTCATAAGTTTCTTCGTTTTGGGTCGTTGTTGCTCATCTCAGCGGTCCCTCTAGTCGCCCGGGCCCAGTTCCAGCCGCCGTCTCAAGATGAATTGAAGATGACCTCCGACCCCAAGGCCCCGGGCGCCGCGGCCGTCGTCCTCTATCGCGAAGAAACTGAAGACGATCCCCATAACTACCGGTCCGTCTACTGCCGCATCAAAGTCCTCACCGAAAAGGGCAAAGATGCCGCCACCGTCCCCATCCGCTATCCCCGTACCCTTGTCTACAAGGCCACCGGCGACAACTCCAGCTTCGCCTCCACCACTCCCGGCGCTGGCGTCAATAATTATTTTGACCCACCCAGTCTTATGCACACCGGCGAAGACATGCCCTACGACGTTGACACCTTCGCCAGCCGTGTTGATGTTGCCGCCCTCGAAGCGAGGACCATTCACCCCGATGGCACCATCATTCCCCTCAAGGGTTCCCCGTCCGAAATCCTGAAAACCGTCAAGGGAGCCAACAAACGCAACGAGCTCGTCTTCACTCTTCCCGATGTTCAAGTCGGCAGCATCCTGGAATACCGATACCAGCTCCGCTACGACCGATACTCCTCCGCGCCCGACTGGCAGATTCAGCAGCCTTGGTTCGTCCACAAGGCTCACTACGTCTTTCTGCCCACTGACCAGTTTCTCCCTGACCGTACTTCAGGCGGCGAGGGTAGCACCTCAAACAGCCAGCTCATGGGACCGCACGACAGCGTCCTCAGCGACATCCGCTCCACCACGATCCTTCCCGCGGGAAAGTCGCTTACACAGGATGCGATGGGCCGCTATGTCCTCGATCTCACCGACATCCCGCCCATCCCGCAGGAGCCCTTTGGCCCTCCGCTTGCAGAGAAGATCTACCAGGTTGACTTCTACTACACCTACACACTCGTCCAGAAGGACTTCTGGCAAAAGGAGATGCAGCTCTGGAACAAGGATCTGGACCATTACATCGGTTCCTCCAACGAAATCAAGAGCACGGTCGCTGAAGTTTGCTCGCCCTCTGACACACCGCTCGACAAGGCAAAAAAGCTATACGCACTGGTCCAGAAGTTCGACAACATCGACTTTTCCAGCGCGGTGCCTCCTCCCGCGGCCGGCGACACCATCCCTGAAGGTCACGTTGAGTCTGTCTTCGCCAAAAAGAGCGGCACCTCAAATGAGATGGTCTTCCTCTATCTCGCGTTTCTCCGCGCTGCCGGCGTCAACGCACGTCCAGAGCGGATTGCGAGCCGCGACCTCCACACCTTCTCGCCGCAGATTCTCAGCACCAGCCAGCTCGATGCCGTCGTCATCGCCGTCAACATCGATGGCAAGGAGATTCTCGTCGATCCCGGCGAGAGTATGGCTCCCTTTCAGACTCTTCACTGGGCCCACACCGGCGCAGGCGGAATCGCCCTCGATGGTAACGGCAAAGTTGAAATCATTACGACCCCTCTTTCGGTCGTGACCGACAATCAGGTCGTCCGCCTCGGAAAAATTGACCTCACTGGCCAGGGCCAGGCCTCGGGGACCATCAAGATCGCTTTCACCGGCCAGGAAGCCCTGCAATGGCGTCAACTCGCCCTCCACACCAGCCCGGACGATATCAAAGTCCAGCTTGATCGCAATCTTGCCGCGCAGGTTCCTGCGGGTGTCCAGGCCCACCTCGACCACTTCGCCAACCTCGACAACCCCAGTGCCCAGTTGACGGCGATTGTGCAGATTTCCGGCAGCCTCGCCTCGCCGGCAGGGAACCGCATTTCGATGCCACGCCTGCTCTTTGACAGCCGTGAGACCGATCCGTTCCCTGCGGACGCTTCCCGCACCCTCCCCATCGACATGCACTATGCCGCTGAAGAACTGGAGCAGATCAGCTACCAGATCCCCGCCGGATTCACTCTGGAAGGAACGCCACAGGAGACCAAGTTCAACTGGGAAACCAACGCGTCCTATACGGTGCGCTCCAAAGTCGATGCCAACTCCATCACCACGGCCCGCGTGCTCGTGCACGGATTCACGATGCTCGATCCTTCTGAGTACAGCGGCCTGCGCGACTTCTACCAGAAAGCCATTACTGCCGATCAGCAACAGCTGGTCTTCAACGCAGCTTCTGCCGCCGGACACTAGAACTGGTCTCATAAATCGCGTTTTGAAAGGGCACGACTTCAGTCGTGCCGCAAAAGGCCAACAAAGACGTGGGCTTCACAGCTTGCGGAAAACCTCATTCGTGGCGAGTTTTGTAACAAGGGCACGGCTTTAGCCTGCATTTCTCACACATCGCCTTAAGCCGTAGCGCCGATCTCCAGATCGGCTGTCCTGAGGGCCTCCTGGCCCTCAGAGACCCCACAAGACCCTGAATTTTGGGTTGTCGCGCC
>Ga0182015_10002043_pt1 | contig 25190 bp, 23 predicted proteins | sample 712P3MmetaG_FD_120478 | JGI IMG/M metagenome (GOLD analysis project Ga0182015, IMG submission 120478) | Permafrost microbial communities from Stordalen Mire, Sweden - 712P3M metaG | ecosystem: Environmental > Terrestrial > Soil > Wetlands > Permafrost | place: Sweden: Stordalen | collected...
CCATCGCCGCCGACGAGCCGCGCTTCGACGTTGTCGAGCGTGGCGCGGCAATCGCGCAGCAGGTCATCGTCGTCAAGGGCGAGCGCGACCCAGCACAACGCACCGGCTAGGGCGCACGTCCAGTTCGTATAGGACGTCCGGTCGACGAAGGGTGTCGGCAGCTTGCGGCGCTCCTCCAGCGGCAAGGCGTAATACGCCTCGTCGGCGTCCTGGCTTCCGGCGAAGAATCCGGTCTGCGCGTCGTAGAGCAGCGTTCTGACGTAGTTCGCTGCCGAAACGAGCGTCGTACGAAACTCGTCGACCGGCGCGTAGAGCATCAGCAGCGCCAAGAGGCGCAGCAGCCCGGCGTGATCCTCGGCCATCTTCTCGAAGTGCGGGACGCTCCAATCGCGCGTCGTCGAGTAGCGAAAGAAGCCGCCCTCGACGTGATCGTACATGCCGCCGCGCGACATGCCTTCCAGCGTCTGAGCGACCATAGCATAGAGCCTCTGATCGCCGGTCCGCCGCCACTGCGCGAGCAAGAACTCCAGCGAATCGGTCTGCGGAAACTTCGGCTCGAAGCCGAAGCCGCCGTAGACGTCGTCGTAGGTGCTCTCGAGTTGCTCGCGCAGACGCAGAATCGGAGTGTCGTCGAGTTCGCGTTCCGTCACGGGCGTCGCGCGTTCGTGCAGACCGGGGACGGCAGTCACCTCGTCTTTGCGTTCCGCATAGAAGCGCGCGACTTCGTCGAGCGCGCGGTGCATTTGTTGCGGCGGTAGGTACGTGGCACCCGTCAGGGTGCGGCCGTCCGGCGTAAGGAAGGCGGTCGTTGGCCAGCCGCCCATATTGTAGCGGGCGTTGACATCGGGGCGCCGGTCGTTATCCACGCGGATTGCGACGAATCGCTCGTTGATGGCCGCGATGACCTGGGGATCAGAATAGCTCGTCTCGTCCATTACGTGACACCAATGACACCATACGGCGGAGATCGAGAGGAGAATCGGCTTCTCTTCGGCCGCCGCACGCGCGAACGCATCCTCTCCCCAGCTCATCCACGCGATCTCGTGCGCGCGGTTGTCGCGCGGCGAGAAGCGGAACTCACTCGTCGGCATCGGAGGCACCTCGGAGGAACGATGCAGCGTAGAACACGGCGACCAACCCATACAGCGCCAGCGCGACGATGCCTGCCGTTTCCAAGTGCAACGCATACGCGATCGCGAATATCGCGGCAAAGACGAGGCTTACGCCGAAATAGCGGCGATGCGCTGCGGCGTCCATGCCGTACACGGCGTGGTCGTAGAAACCGCCGGTTGTGCGGCTGCGCTGCCAGGCCGCGGCGGCGACGCCGGCGGCGAGCAGCAGGCCGGCGATGCTGTACGCCATTGGAGTCTAAGAATAGCGCGGCGCGCCGTCGAACGCCAACGCCCATGGCACGCAAGAGCGCGGGCGCGCGTCCCGGATCGCTGGCAACCTACCGGAAGAAGCGCGATTTCGCTCAGACGCCCGAACCGAGCGGACGCAAGGAAACTGCGCGCAAGAAGCCGCGTTTCGTCGTGCAGATGCATCGGGCTACGCGCCTGCACTACGATTTCCGTCTCGAAGCCGCCGGCGTGCTGGCCTCTTGGGCCGTTCCGAAAGGACCAACGCTGGTTGCGGGCGACCGCCGCCTCGCCATGCACGTCGAAGATCATCCGCTCGACTACCGCGATTTCGAAGGGAGCATTCCGGCCGGCCAATACGGCGCGGGCAGCGTCATCGTCTGGGATCGCGGGACCTACTCGCTCGCCGAGGGGGACGATCCCGCCGCCGAGATCGCCAACGGCAAAATCAAGTTCGTGCTCCACGGAAAGAAACTCAAGGGTGAGTTCACGCTGGTGAAGATCAAAGCGCGCGACGACGAACACGGCGATCCGTGGCTGCTGATCAAAGACCGCGACGAGCATGCGGATCCCAGTTACGATCCCGCAAAGCATCCCGAATCGGTCAAGAGCGGCAAGACGTTGGCCGATATCGCCGCGGATCCGCACGCAAAAACCTGGCAGTCCAAGCCCGCGTCGCGTCATGCAACCGCTCCGCGGCGCACCGCCGCAATCAAACGCGATCCGCTGCCGCGCATCACGTCGCCGATGCTTGCGACGCTGGTCGACCTGCCGTTTGACGACCCCCAATGGCTCTTCGAGATCAAGTGGGATGGCTATCGGGCAATCTGTACGATCGCCGGCGATTCGTTCTCGCTGCTATCACGCAACGGCCTCGATATGTTGCAACGCTTTCCGGGGCTCGCGGAGCTCGCAACCGCATTTTCGAGCCTTCCCGTGATCGTCGACGGCGAGATCGTCAGCCTCGACGCGCAGGGGCGATCGGCGTTTCAGCGCTTGCAGGAGTCGCAGAAGCGCCCGGCCGGCCTCACCTACGTGGTCTTCGATCTGCTCTATGCCGACGGCAAGGATCTGCGCGCAAACCCGTTGGAGGAACGCAAGGCGCTGCTCGAGCGCCTCATCCGCAACGACGAACTGGTGCTCTACTCGAAGCACGTGATCGAACGCGGAAAGGATCTCTTCGAGGTCGCACGCGAGCGCAAGCTCGAAGGGATCATCGGAAAGCTTCGGACCTCGACGTATCAAGAGCGGCGCAGCCGCGACTGGGTGAAGATCAAGACGGGCTGCGAGCAAGAGTTCGTCGTTGGGGGCTGGACGGAGCCGAAGGGTAGCCGCAAAGGCTTCGGCGCGCTGCTTCTCGGCGTCTACGAGAAGCGATCGCTGCGCTACGTCGGCTCGGTAGGGACTGGTTTCTCAAGTAAGGTTCTCGCGGATCTCTACGCTCGGCTGCGCAAAAATGAGCGGAAAACCTCGCCGTTCGTCAACGACGTCGATGCGAACGCCCCCGCGCACTGGTGCAAGCCCGAGCTCGTCGTCGAAGTGCGTTTCGCGGAGTGGACGCGTGACGGCTATCTGCGCCAGCCGGCCTATCTCGGCATCCGGGTCGATAAACCCGCCTCAGACGTCGTCGCCGAGATTCCGCAAACGTGAGTGCGGCCCAGCGCGTCAGCGTTCGCGTCGGCGCTCAGACGCTCTCGCTATCGAACCTCGATAAGGTGCTCTGGCCGCGGGACGGCTACACGAAGCGCGACCTCATCACCTACTACGAGCGCGTCGCCGACGTCGCCGTCGAACATCTGCGCGGGCGCCCGCTGACGCTGCAGCGTTATCCGAACGGCATCGACGGAGAACAGTTTTTCGAAAAGCAGATGCCGCGCGGTATGCCGGAGTGGGTCGGGCGCGTCACCGTGCCTACCCCGGGAGGCCGGCGCAGTGAGGTTACGTTTCCGCTCTGCAACGATGCGGCCAGCCTGGTCTATTTTGCCAACCTCGCCGCGATCGTGCTGCACGTTTGGACCTCCGCGGTGCCGGCGCTCGACGAGCCGGAGTTCGTGCTCTTCGACCTCGATCCGGGAGAGCGGTGCACGCTGCGCACGCTCGCATCGGTGACGCTCGCCGTTCGCGACCTCCTGGAGGAAATCGGGCTTAAGGCGCTGGTCAAGACGACGGGTGGCTTCGGCCTCCACGTCGTCGTACCGCTTGCGGCCGGCTACTCGTACGATACTGCCAAGGTCTTCGCGGAGATCGTCGCTCGCCGGGCCGCCGCGCAACTCGGCGATCGCGCGACGCTGCAGCGCGCGACCGCAAAGCGTCCGCAGGAGGCGGTCTACATCGACTACGTGCAGGTCGGCATGGGAAAAACGATTGTGGCGCCCTATTCGGCTCGCCCGCGCGACCATGCGCCGGTATCGACGCCCCTGCAGTGGCCGGAGGTCGAAGCCTTCGCTCGGCGGCGGGGCGCTTCGGCTCCGGCCGACGAGTTCGCCAAGTATACGATTCGGACGCTCCCGAGCCGGCTCGAACGGGATGGCGATCTGTGGGCGGCCGGGAGGTGGAAGGGCCAGCGGCTCGATCGGGCGTCGGCCAAGGCGGCGCGCCTCTGGGGCGACCAGGCGCAGGACTAGCAAACGGGCCGGGGGCTTGGGTAGAATAGTCGGGCTATGGCGCATGCAATCTGGTCGGGTGCAATCAACTTCGGGCTCGTGACGATTCCGGTCAAGCTCTTCACAGCGGTGAAGACCGACGACCTCTCGTTCAATCTGCTGCACAGAAAGGACGAGGGGCGCATCAAGTACGAGCGCATCTGCAGCGTTGACGGAAAACCGGCCCCCTGGGACGAGATCGTCAAAGGTTACGAGTACGAGAAGGGTCAGTACGTCATACTGACCGACGAGGACTTTGCGAGGGTCAACCCCGAGGCAACGCAGTCGGTCGACATCGTCGAGTTCGTCGAGCTCGACAAGATCAATCCGATGTACTTCGACAAACCGTACTATCTCGAGCCGACGAAGCAGGGTCGCCATGCCTACGCGCTGCTGCGCGAAGCACTCGCCGACAGCAACCGCGTCGCGATCGCGCGCGTGGTAATCCGCACCAAGGAGTATATTGCGGCGGTCAAACCGCTCGACGGCGCGCTCGTTCTCGAGTTGATGCATTGGGCCAGCGAGATCATTGCCGAGGATACGCTCGATCTACCGGGACACGAGAAGCTCCCCGAAAAAGAGATGAAGATGGCGCGCATGCTCATCGACACGATGAGCGTCGGCGCGTTCGAGCCGGAGAAGTTTACGAACAACTATCACGACCAGTTGCTGGCGATGATCGAGGCGCGCGCGGCCGGCAAGGAACTGCCCAAGGCGAAGAAAGCGCCGGCGCGCTCCAAGGTCGTCAACCTCATGGACGTGCTCGCGCAGAGCCTCGAGGAGAGCAAGAAACGGCGCTCTTCCGAGAACGGCAAAGCCGCGACCACGAAACGCCGCAAGAAGACCGCCGCTTAAGCGGCGTCGCGTACTTCCGCTTTCGGTACCAAGCCGGCGCGCAACCCCATCACGAGGGCGACGACTCCCATCGTCAGCGATTCGACGCCGGCAAAACCTGGGCCGAAGGCTGCCAGCAAGCCGGTGGAGATCGGCGGCGCCAGCATTCCTGAGAGTGAGTCGAGCGACGAGCTCGTGCCGAGTACCATCCCCTGTTCGCGGTCCGCTGCGGCATTGCTGATGAGTGCGACGATTCCGGTATTCGCCAGCGCCATGCCGAACGCGAAGAGCAGCATCGTCGCCGCCAAGAGCGCCAGATCGTGGACGAGCGGCAGGAGAGCGAAGCCGCAGACCAGCGCGGCTAATCCGAGGTTCGACATCCAACGATCGCCGAGGCGGGCCGACAAACGGCCGACGACGACGGCGTTCATGAAGACGTTGAAGAGCGCAAAAATCGAGAAGAAATAATCCGTCTGCGCGAGCGAAAAGCCGAGCTGCCGCTGGAAGAACAGTGCGAAAACCGCAAACCAGCCGTAGAGCGCGAGCGAGACGGCGAGTTTCTGCCACAGAATGCGGGCGAGCTTGGGCTTCGCGAAGCTCGCGAACAGTGCGCGTAGCGTGAAGCGATCCTCGTCGTACGTCCTGGAACGGGATTCCGGAAGCATGATGATGGTGATGATGAGGGTTGCGAACTGCAGTCCCGCCGCAACGTAAAACGGAATGGCGAAGCCATATCGTGCGTAGAGAATGCCGCCGCCCGCCGGCCCGAAGACCATGCCGGCAGCGAACATCGCCCCAATCAGGCCGAAGGCGCGGGCCCGCTCCGGCGGGGTTACGAGATCGGCGACGTACGCCTGCGTGATGCTGATATTCCCACCGGAGACACCTTCGACGACGCGGGCGACGAAGACAATAGCAATCGGCGCGACGGCGAGCGGGACGGCGATCACGGGCGCGACGCCCAGCATCGCCCAACCGATCGTCGCGCCGATCTGGCTGATGATGAGTACGCGCTTGCGCCCGATGCGATCCGAGACAGCACCCCAAACCGGCGCCGAAATGAACTGACAGAGCGAGAACGTCGCCATGAGCAATCCGACGACTGAGGCCGAGACGCCGAAATGCGTCACGAAGTACGGCAGCATCGGAATCATCATGCTGAAACCGACGATGTCGATGAACGTGACGCCGAGAATCGGCAGCAGCCTGGCAATCATGGCGCTTCGATCGGCAGAACGATGCGCGAGAGGCGTTCGTTACGGCGTAGAAGGTCGATCTTGTATGGACGGCTGAGGTCGACGCTGGTCAGCACGCGGTGCAGCGCGTCGACGCCGTGCAAGCCTTCACCCTCGAAGGCGAGCAGCACGTCGCCGGACTGCACGCCCGCGGTGTCGGCGGGACTGCCGGGTTCCACCGAATCTACGGCGATCGCGCGGCGGTCGGTCAAACCCAAACGCCGCGCAAAGGCCGCCGCTAGCACGACGTCTTGCGCTGCGATGCCGAGGTAGCCGCTGCGCACGCGCCCGTCACGCATGAGCAAGCCGGCGATATGTTTGGCGGTGTTGATCGCGATCGCAAAGCACAAGCCTTGCCCCGGGAGCGCGGCGGTGTTAACGCCGACGACCTCGCCGGCGGCGTTGACCAGCGGTCCGCCAGAGTTTCCCGGATTCAGCGCCGCGTCGGTCTGCACGATGTTGTCCATGAGCCGGCCCGACTGCGAGCGGAGCGAGCGCCCCAGCGCACTCACGACGCCTGCGGTCACGGTGTAGGCCAGGCCGTACGGATTCCCGACGGCGACGACCAGCTGGCCGGGGCGCAGTTGCGCCGAATCGCCGAGCGCGGCTGCCGCAAGTTCCGGCGCATCGACTCGCAGCACCGCGAGGTCGGAATGCGAATCCTCGGCTACCAGCGTTGCCTCAAACTGTCGTCCATCGAGCAGCGCGACGACGATGCGACGCGCCCGGTGCACGACGTGACTGTTCGTGATGATGAAGCCGTCGGGAGCGAGCACGAAGCCGCTGCCGTTGCCGCCGCGGCGCCCGTCGTGTACCTCGATGCAGACGACCGCAGGGCTTACTCGCTCCGCGGCTGCGGTGACTGCCGCCGAATAAGGATCGAGCTCGAGTGATGACGCGCGTTCGAGCGCGTGAATGGGAACGGACATTGCGGTTCCTCCAAACCATTTCCTCACGGTCGGAGTTTCGGCGAAGCGGGGTGCATCCTCGGCGGCCACGAATCGAGCTTCGCCGCGCCCAGATGGCGGAATTGGTAGACGCGCTGGTTTCAGGTACCAGTGGTGGCAACACCGTGGGGGTTCGAGTCCCTTTCTGGGCAGTAGTGACGAGAGGGTACCAAAGGCGGCGCTAGGAAGCAAGTGAGCCGACTCAAGGATATCTGATGACACGAAGAACGCTCTGCATTATTGCTGTTGCCGCTGCGGGCTGTGCGCCGGTTTTGAATCCGCCGCTTTCGTCCCAAACCGGCGGCATTGCCCCGGCATCAACCGGCGCCTATCGAGTGCTCTATAGTTTCGCCGGTTATCCCTCCGGCACGGGGCCGACCGGTCTCACGTACTTCAGCGACGCGTTCTACGGTACGACCACCGATGGCGGCACGAATACCTACGGCACGGTTTTTCGACGCACCGCTACACGGACGCAGATCCTCTACAATTTCAAAGCCGGAACCGATGGATCTGGGCCGTCGGGCGTCTTGCTTCCGCATTCGGGCAAGCTTTACGGCTTGACCGAATACGGCGGTCCCAAGGGCGACGGAACCGTCTTTATCGTCGGCCCTACCGGGGGCGAGCGCGTCATCTACGGCTTCAAAGGCGGCAGCGACGGCGCAGCTCCTATTTTAGGAGGGCTTCTCGCAAGCGGCAGCACGTTTTACGGTCTGACCAGTGCCGGTGGGGACTCGACCTGCCAGATCAACGGCAACGTCGGGTGCGGGATCGTCTTTTCGCTCACGCCGTCGGGCACCGAAACGGTCCTCCATCGTTTTTCGGGCAAGCCCGACGGCGCCTATCCGGTGGGTTCGCTCATTAACGTCGCGGGGACGCTGTACGGAACGACGTCTGCGGGGGGCCGCTACGATGCCGGCTGCGTTTTCGAGATCTCTACCGGCGGCAGCGAACGGGTGCTCTACAGTTTCAAAGGCTTCCCCGACGGCGAGCTTCCCTACGCCGGGGTGACAGACGTCGGCGGTACCTTGTATGGGACGACCGCGCTCGGCGGCGCCTACGATGATTCGGGTACGGTCTATTCGCTCGCTGCGTCGGGTGCCGAAAAAGTTCTCCATAGCTTCACCGGCTATCCCGACGGCGCCGTTCCGTATTCCGCATTGACTGCAGTCGGCGGCGTTCTCTACGGCACGACGGAGTTCGGCGGCAAGCGATTGCAGCGGTGCATCGGAAACGGCGTCATCGGCTGCGGTGTGGTCTTTAGCGTGACGACGAGCGGCGACGAGCACGTGGTCTACCGGTTCAAGGGCAATCCGGACGGCTCGATGCCGTGGGCGGCTCTGATCTCGGCGAAAGGAGAGCTCTACGGCTCAACGATTGCGGGAGGCGCGCACAATAAAGGGAGTCTTTACGCCCTCGGCATTGGCAGTGCGACGGTGAGCAAAGAGTGAGGTTCGCGCGCCTGCTCGCCGTGCTCGCATGCTGCGGGTGCGCGTCGCGATTTCCGATGCAAGGCAGTAACGCGGCGCCCGCGCTGATTCCGACAGCCGCGTTGGGCGCATTGGGAGCCTCCTCGAATATCCATCACGTCGTCATCATCATTCAGGAGAACCGTACGCCGGACGATCTCTTCAACGGTTTGCCTGGTGCGGACACCGTGCGCAGCGGCAAGAACTCGCTTGGGCATAACGTTCGGCTCGCGCCGAGTCCGTTAACCGCACCGTACGACATCGATCACGAGCATCAAGCCTACCTCGTGGAAATGGCCAACGGCGAGCTCAACGGGTTCGATCGCGTGCTTTCGGTCTGCAGACTGGGGAGCCGATGTCTGCCGCGCAACCGTCGGGCCTATGGATACGTGCCGCGGTCGGACGTCGAGCCGTATTTCAAACTGGCGACGACGTACACGTTTGCCGATCGCATGTTCGAAACGAATCAGGGGCCGAGTTTCCCCGCTCATCAGTACCTCATTAGCGGCACGTCGACGATCTCCAACGGCTCGGAGCTTCGCGCCGCCAGCAATGCCTTCACACTGGCGGGCGGATTTACCGGAGGATGTGATTCTCCGCCCAACTCGTTCGTCTACTTGATCGACGCTTCCGGAGACGAACGCGATGCGACGTATCCGTGCTTCGACCGGTTGACGCTGATGGATCTGTTGGATCGGAAAGGGTTGAGCTGGAAATACTATGAGAAGCGTATCGGCGCCGGATTATGGCAAGCCCCCGACGCAATCCGGCATTTGCGCTATGCCAAGGATTTTTCGGCGCACGTCGTCGCGCCGCCCAGCGCGGTGATCGCCGACGTTGAGTCAGGACGGTTACCCGACGTCGCCTGGGTTACCCCGACGGCCCAAGCCTCGGACCACGCCGGCACGACCGACGGCACGGGGCCGGCCTGGGTCGCGTCGGTCGTCAACTCTATCGGCGCGAGCGAGTATTGGAACAGCACTGCAATCTTCGTGACCTGGGACGACTGGGGCGGCTGGTTCGACCACGTGGCGCCGCCGCAATATAACTCGTACGAGTTGGGTTTTCGCGTGCCGCTGCTCGTCATCTCGCCCTATGCAAAACGGCACTACGTCTCGCATACGCAGTACGAGTTCGCCAGCATCTTGAAGTTCACCGAAGAAACGTTCGGTTTGGGGTCGCTCGGCACGACGGACGTGCGCGCGAACGATCTGTTGGGCTGCTTCAACTTCGATGCCCCGCCGGCACGGTTTACCCCGATCCGCGCGCGGCCGGGCCCATCGTACTTCCTGCACCATACCGATTCGAACGATGAGGTCGATTACTAGGGAGCCTGCTCAGGGCTTAGGCGCAAAGCGTAGAGCGTTGCGGCTGGCCAGCAGCGCCGGTACGACCCCGCAGATTTGCAAGAACGCGAGTAATCGCCAGGCGACATCGAAGCCGTAGGCTTGCGCGAGCGCGCCAAAGACGGCCGGGGTTGCGAATGCGGCGAGCAGCGTCCAGGTGAGGCCGACGCCAAGCGCGCTGCCGGAACGTTCCTCGCCGCCGATCTCGGCGAAACCGATGACGCTCACACCGAGCCAGCCCTCTGCCGTGAAACCCAGGGCGAACGAGAGCAGCGCGGCGACCCAGACCGGTGTCGCGACGCCGACGGATGCCGCTCCGAGCGCCGTGAGGGCGACCAACACACACACCGTCGCCAGTGGTAAGGCGCGGCTTCCCGCAAAGAGACGGTCGCTGAGCCATCCCCACGAGAGCCGTCCCGCGATCGCCGCGAGCTGCGAGAGCGTGAAGAGCGCGAGCGCAACGCCGAGGGGGTAGCCGGCGCGGTGCACGAGCGTCAGCGTCCAGAATCCGACGAGGGCCATCTGCCCGCAAATCAAGACCATCGAGGTCAACGTTAGAAGAATCAGCCGCGATTCGCGAGCGATCTCGACCATCTCCGCGAGCATGGCGTGCAGCGAGACGCGTTCGCCCTCGAGCTCGTGCGGCTGACGGTAAAACCGCGAGGCGATCCCGCACGCGAGCAGTGTCAGCAGGCCGGCGGCGGCAAGTGCGCCTTGATAATCGAAGCGTTGTGCGATTGCCGGCAACAGCAACGAGCCCACGACGCCGGCCACCGGCACGCCGCACTGGCGAACGCCCATCGCTATACCACGGTTCGAGCGGTTGAAAAAGAAGATGATGGCGTGGCTGCCCGCGGGTGTTACGGCCGCGTAGCCAACGCCGTAGATGAGCAAGAAGCAGACCAGCCAGGGATAGGTGGCGACCAGCGATGCGGCGATCAGGGACAAACCCATAAGCGTTCCGCTCCAAAGAACGACGGCTTTGTCGCCGTAGCGGTCGGTCAACAGGCCCGCAACGCAGGTCATGGCGACGGATCCGGCCAGTTGAACCGAGAGGAGCCACCCCAACTGAGTCTGATCGAGGTGAAGGGCAGCGCGAAAGAACGGCATCAGCGCGCCGGTCGACATGATGGAAAGCGACGCGCCGACCATCGCTCCCGTGAAGAGGGTCAGCACCTCGACGGGCGATTCCGGCATGGGGTTGTGCGGGCGAACGCGTCGCCGGTTCGGCTGCATTGCGGAAAGCCTCTTCGGCGCTTTGCGCGAAGCTGCTTTTTGTGAAACGCGGCGACGCGGAGCTCAATCATCACTTGATCATGCTCGCCTTCACGGCGCCGGCAGCGGCGATGGTGTGGTTCGTCTTCCACAACGTCTACCAAGACCTGAGCCGCTCGGAAAAGGCCATCGGGTACGTCGATCCGATGACCCAGACTGGTATTACGCTGGGCTACTACGCGATGGTCGGTGGAACCATCGTACTGGGCGGCATAGCGCTGTGGTCGGGATTGCAGGCGCTGCGATTACTCGTTAGCTCGCGCCGCCGCTGAGATGCGGGTCCGCCTCGTCCTCAATCGTCGCTCGAGGCGCGGGGCGACGCTTGGAACGACGGTTGCGCAAGCGTTGCGCGCTTGCGGCATCGAGGTGCTGGAGCGCCGAGAGAAGACGAGGCCCGACGCTATCGTGGTTGCCGGCGGCGACGGAACCTTCGTGCGGGCGATTCCCGCAGCGATGGAGCTGGACGTGCCGATGGGTCTCGTGCCGCTCGGAACGTTCAACGACCTCGCACGAACGCTCGAGATTCCCACCGACGTTGCCGCGGCGTGCGCGCTGATCGCCGCCGGCGCGACGCGAACGATCGACGTCGCGCGCGTCAACGGCGTCTACTACGTCAATGAGGCCAGTATCGGGGCCTCTTCCCGCATCACGCGTCTGCAGCGGACCAGCGAAAAGCAGCATTTTGGATGGCTCGCCATTGTGGCGAGCGCTATACGCGGCCTGCGTTACGTACGGCCGTTTCGCGCTACCATCCAATGGAACGGAAGCGGCGATTCGATGAAGACGATTCAACTGACGATCGCCAACAGCCAACGGTTCGGTGGATTCATCAGCGTTGCGGATGCGGCCATCGACGACGGACAGCTGGACTGCTACGCGATCGAGGCCCGCGGCCTCTTTCCCGTTGTGGCCCTCGTCGCCGCGGTAATCCAACACGGTCCGTCGGGCCTGCCGGGCCTGCGCGCGTACCGTTCCTCAGCCATCCGGATCGTCACGCCGCGCCCCCACCGCATCGCGGCCGACGGCGAACCTGCGGGAAGCACGCCGGCCCTCTTTGAGATCGTTCCTCGGGCGTTGAAAGTTTTTTCCCCGCCCTGTTGACAGTGATGTACTATTGAGTTATTGTACTAGTGTACTAGTACAATACCAAACTAGTACGAAACTGGAAGGAGCACCTCATGATCACCACTTCCTACCAACCGGCCCTCAATCGCGAGTCTCGGACGCCGGTCCGCCTGCCCGACCGCACGTCGGCGGGACTCTTCCCTGGCTGGGGCCCGAGGTTTTAGCGAGACCGCGATGCCCGCAGTACTGACGGTCGACCCCCGCAGCGGGGTGCCGATCTACCACCAAGTCGTGGAACAGGTGAAACGGTCCGTGGCTCTGGGCGTTCTGGTTGCTGGCGAACAGCTGCCAACCGTCAAACAGCTCGCGCTGGACCTGACCGTCAACCCCAACACGATTGCACGGGCATACCGGGAGCTGGAGCGCGAGGGCGTCATTGAAACGGCCGTCGGCCGCGGCTCGTTCGTGCGGGCAAATGGCGAAGCCGACTCGCCGCGGGTTGCCGCCGAGATCGGGAGCGATGCGCTCGATCTGGCGATGCGCGAGGCAAAGTCGGTCGGTTTGACCGCCGACGAGGTGCGCGGACTCTTCGAGGCATCGCTGCGCCGCTGGTTTACCGATTACTTACGAGGCGATTAACGAATGAGCACTATCACGATTTCCCATCTCCGCAAAGCCTACGGTCGAGTGGCCGCCGTCGACGACTTGTCGCTCGACGTGCCGAGCGCGAGCGTCTTCGGGCTGCTTGGGCCCAACGGCGCCGGCAAAACGACGACCTTTAAATGCATGCTGGGATTGGCCCGCGCCGACGGCGGCGAGGTCCGCTACGACGGCAAACCGCTGCGGCCCGAAAGTTTCGGGCGCATCGCCTACGTGCCGGAGCGCAGCGTGCTCTACGAACACCTCACCGTGAACGAGCACATCGAAATGACGCGCCGGGCCTTTCGCGCTTTCGACGGCGCGCGAACGCGTGCGCTGCTCGATCAGTTCGGAGTCGATCCACGCAAACGCACCCGCGCGCTCTCCAAAGGAATGAAGACCGCGGTGATGGTGGCGCTGGCCTTCTCACGCAACGCGGAGATCCTCGTGCTCGACGAACCGACGGGCGGCCTCGATCCGGTCAATCAGCGCCACGTCTTGAGCCTGATGATCAACGAAGCGGCGAAAGGCAACTCCGTTCTCTTCTCTTCGCATCAAATCGGGCAGGTCGAACGGGCCGCCGAGCACATCGCGATCATGGATCGCGGCCGTTTGATTCTCGAAGGACTCGTCGACGACCTCAAGGCCGACCGCAAGATCGTCGAAGGGGTTATGCCTACTACAACCTTTTCGCTCGACGGCGTCGGAGACGACGCTCGCGTGGCACGCGTCGATCGCACCGAGCGCATCGTTCGGCTGCTGGTCACCGATGGTGCCGACGACATCGCGGGGCGGCTCTCGCGGGCCGGCGCGACCGGCATTCGAATCCTCGATATGAACTTGGAAGACATCTTTCTCTACGCCGTGTCTCCGGCGAGCGCAACGACCGACGTCGTGGTAAAGGAGCCTGCCTCATGACCTACGTTGAATGGCTGCGCGTTCGCAACTGCTTGCGAACGCTGGCGATCGTCTTGGGAATCTTGGTATTCCTTGCGATCGTGCTGCGCGTTTCGCTCGCGCGCTATATCTCGCCGGAGGAGTGGGTGCACCACATCGCGCTCGATCCGGGCGCCTCGGAAACGCACCTGACGCTGCCCGATGGTACGAAGCGCTCGATCATCGAGGATCCCACGGAGCGCACGCACGTCGTCATCGACGATCGGGGTAATGCGGGGACGCACATCGTCATCACGGAGCCGTCGAGCCGCGCCCATAAGGACAGCTCGCACGTCAGCGTGGGCAGCATCCAAGTGAGCAGCTCGAATCACGGCAGCGTTACGACGACGACGATCGATACCAATGGTGCCGTACCGTTGATCTACTACATGGCGCTGGCCGACGTGGCCGCGCTCATCATCGCGACGATGCTCGCCGCGCCGCTCGCGCGTGAGATCGATGGGCATCTCGAGATCGCGCTGACCAAGCCGGTTTCGCGAGTACGCTACGCGCTCGGAGCGGTTGGTGCCGACGTGACCGGCATCGTCGCCGCCTCGGTGATGACCATCATCGCGTGCTATCTCTGCGAGGTACTCTTCGGGACGTACCGGCTGGACTTTAGCGGCATCAACGCCCGCGCGATTGCGATGGGGATCGCCATGCCGGTGGCGTGGTACGCGCTGCTCTGCGCCGCGACAACCTGGTTCAATCGCTCGTACGGCGCCGTGCTCGGCTTCGCATGGCCGGTAGCGATTTTGCTTGGCGTACTCGCGGCGATCCACCCGACCAACACCGTCGGACTCTTCGTCCACGACCTCGGATGGGTGCTCTCGCGACTGGATCCCCTAAGCTACGTATCCTTCGGCGTTCCCAACGACCACGGCACCGTCGACTACATGGGAGCGAACTTCGCCATGCGCCTCGGCATCGAGGTAGTACTTTTCGGCGCGTACATCGCGCTGGCGCTCCTGCGCTGGGAGCGAGTGGAGGCCTGATCGTGCAGATATTTGGAACGAACTTCACCATCACTCTAGGTGCGTGGCGGTTGCGCTTCGTGCTCGCGTTCGAGGAGAGCGACGAGTCACCGGCCCAGCGCGCGGCACCCCCGCACCGCCTGCGCGTGATCCCTGAAGACGAGTACGTTCGCTAGCCCGGGAAGCATACTACGCCTGTTAATACGACTCGGGGCGACGTCGTCGTCGGATCTAACGACGCATGCTACTAGCATAGCGCGGTCAAGTATTGGCGGTATCCCGCTGGCGGCGATTCCCGGCACACGAAGCCGAGCTCGAATCGCTCGTCGGGCGAATCGGTTCGCGGAGTAGCTTAGAGGACGAAGCCGGTTCGGATCGCGGGGCGGACGTACCGAAAACCGTCTTTGCCGACGGTGTATACGTAGATGTTCGGAATGAGCGGATCGCCGCTGAGGTTGAAAGAGAACTGTCCGACGAGCGTCGTGAACGTGCCGCCCTGCTGGAGCGAACGCAGCAGCGTGGCACGCGTCGTCGCGCCGCCGCGCTGCGCCGCCGAAATCAGGAGTTGCGCCGCCGCGTAGCCGTAGGCCGAGAAGAGCGTGATCTGCCCGACCTCCCGCTGGAAATCGGTGATCAGCCCCATGGCGCTGGGAATGCGGTTGAGCGGCGGCATCGACGATGCGACGTAAGCGCCGTCGAGCTGCTTTGCGTACGTCGAGATGGTCTCGAGATTGAAGAACCCATCGCTCGCGCCGAAGTCGCCGGCGTAGCCGGCAAGGCGCAACGCGGCGGCGATCGGTCCCATCTGCTGGGTCTTTCCGCTCAAGAAAACGTAACCGGGAGTGCGATCCAGAACGCTGCGCGCGGCTTCGGCGGGTTCCGTCGTATCGAGCGGAAAGAGCAGGACGTCGGCAGGATGGCGGTCGGCTTGCGCCTGCGCGACGAAGCCGCGCGCCGCTTCGTAGCCGTAGTCTCCGTCGAACGCGACCGCGATCGCGTTGACGCCGCGCTTTCCCTCGAGCGCCACGCTGGCGAAGAGCTTCCCCGAGGTGCTGTCGCTTGCGGGCAATCGGTAGACGTTGTGATAGCCGCGCCTCGTTACCGCGTCGGCGGTGACCGTGGGGACGACGACACCGAAAGTTTGGTTCGCATAGCGCGGCAGCGCCGCGAGTGTCATCGGCGCGGTGAGGTTTCCGATCATCGCGATGACCGTCGAATCCGCGGCGGCGACGTTGACGTTCGATTGCGCGAGCCCGAGATCGTTGCGGTCGTCGAGCGCGCGCAATCCCCAGACGTGGGAAATCGGCGCGTTGAACCGGTTCTGCTCGTCGACGGCGGCTTGAACGCCCTTGACGACATCTTGGCCGTACTTTCCGAGATCGCCGGAGAGCGTGACGTTGACGGCGATCGAAAGCTGCTGCAAGAACTGTTGGTTGTACGGGCCGATCGGTTGCCCGGGGATGATTTGCGCGCGAGCACGTCCCGCACTCGCTGCCGCGGCCGCCGCGGCCGCAGCCAGAAAACGGCGTCGCTTCACAGGTACGCCCCGACGGTCGTCAGCAAGAAGAAGACCGAAAACGTCATGTTCGAGAGAAATACTCGTTCGTTGATGACGAAGAGATTGGCGCCGCTGCGAAAGAGATACTCTTCATAAACGATTAGAACTGCGACCGCGGCGACGCCGACGTAGTAGGCGCGCCCGGCCGCATCGAGCATCCCAGCGCCTGCCAGCAGTGCGATCATTGCGGCGTGCAGTAGGATTGGGACGATGCGAGCGGAGCTTTCGCCGAAGCGCACGGGCAGCGAGCGAATGCCTTGCGCGCGGTCGACGGAAAGGTCCATGAGCGCGTAAATGATGTCGAAGCCGGCGACCCATATCGTAACCGCCGCGAAGAGCGCGAGTGCGCCGGCGGTGATCGTCCCGGCGATCGCGACGTAGGCGCCCAGCGGCGCCAAACCGTCGACGGCGCCAAGCACGAAATGCGCCGCCCAGGTGAAGCGTTTGCACAGCGGATAGATCAGCAGCAGCACGGCGGCGATCGGCAGCAGTTCAACGCAGAGCGGATTGAGCATCCAGGCCGAGAGGAGCAGCAGCGCGAGACCGGCGGCGATTGCCCAGAGCATCGCGCGCGGCGAAAGCACGCCGCTGGCCACGGCGCGCCGCGAAGTCCGCGGATTACGCGCGTCGATCTCGCGATCGAGATAGCGGTTTGCGGCCATCGCCGCGGTGCGCGCGCCGATCACGGCGAGCGTAATCCAGAAAATCTTGGGAATCGGCGGAATACCGCGGAACGCGAGTATCGCGCCGACGTAGGCGAACGGCAGCGCGAAGAGCGTATGCTCCACGCGTATCTCGCGCAGAAAGACGCGCAGCGCGGTCACGGCGTTTGCGCGGGCGGCGATTGCATGAGTCGCTCGTAGGCATGCGGCCCTTGTCCCGACCAATCGTCGGCGCGCAGCGATCGGGCGATCCGGTCCAAACCATACGCGCGCCAGCGCTCCGTCACCAGCCCGCGCGTGGCCGCGTCCATTACCATATCCGGGGGCCATTCGCGCAAATACCCCTCGGAGGCGTCCTTGCGGGTGGCGTCGATGCCGATCTTTACGCCGTAGGCGATGCTGTACGAGCCGTGATCGAGATCGTCGACCGGCCCGGGCATCGTGACGACGTCGCGTTCGGGCGCGAGATTGTTGAGTACGTACCATGCAACCTCGCGCGGTCGCGCGACGTCGACGTCCGCGTCGACGACGACGAGCACGCGGGTGAGCATCATCATGTGCCCGAGCCCCCACAAGGCGTTCATCACTTTTTTTGCTTGCCCGGGATAGGACTTTCTGATCGAGACGATGGCGAGATTATGGAAACCCCCTTCGACCGGAAGATTCATGTCGACGACTTCCGGGAGCATCGCCTGCAGCAGCGGCAAGAAGATGCGCTCCGTCGCCTTTCCGAGCCACGCGTCTTCCATCGGGGGCTTGCCCACGACGGTTGCGGCATACATCGGGTCGCGGCGATGCGTCACACAGGTAACGTGAAAGGTGGGGTAGCGATCGGCCAGGCTATAGACGCCGGTGTGATCGCCGAACGGTCCTTCGAGCCGCAGATCTTCGTTATCGACGTATCCCTCGAGCACGAACTCCGCATCGGCCGGCACGAGCAGATCGACGCTCTTCGCGCGCACGAGATCCACCGGTTTTCCGCGCAATAAACCCGCGAAGGCAAACTCGTCGATGAGCGGCGGCAGCGGCGCGGTCGCGGCATAGGTCAGCGCGGGATCGGTCCCGATCGCGACCGCCACCGGCACGCGGCTGCCCCACGCATCGGCGTGGGCCCGGCCGTGCTTGTGGCGTTGCCAGTGCATGCCGGTTTCGTTCCGGCCGTACACCTGCATCCGGTACATGCCGACGTTGGTTCGTCCGCTGTTGGGATCTCGGGTGACGACCAGCGGCAGCGTGATGAAGGGGCCGGCGTCGAGGGGCCAGGTGGTGAGGACCGGAAGCTGGGTGAGATCGGGCTCGTCGCAGACGACGTCGTGCACGCTGCCCTCGCGGACGACGTTGGGAATCGCATTGGCGAGCGGCGCCAGCGCGCGCAAGCCTTTGAGTTTATCGAAGATCGAACCCGACGACGGCGGAGCCACCGAAATGAGCGCGCGCACGCGGGCGCCGACCTCATCGAGATCCGCTGCGCCGAGCGCAATCGCCATCCGGCGCGGTGAGCCGAACTGATTGGTCAGAACGGGAAACGCCGAGCCGGCGACGTCGGAGAAGAGGAGCGCCGGACCCCCCGCCTTCACGACGCGGTTGGTGATTTCGCTGATCTCTAAGTACGGGTCGACGCGAGCCGGCACGACGTGCAGTTCGCCGGCCTTCCGCAGCGCTTCGACGAAGGCGCGCAGCGACGCAAAGGGCATGGCGCCGTCTTACGCGCGCCGACCTAGCCTTCCCGTGCCGGAATCATTGCGACAAAACGCGCACCGCCTTCCGGCGAGGCGCCGGCGGTGACCTCGCCGCCGTGAGCGCTGGCGATCCAGCGAACGATGGCCAGTCCAAGTCCGGTGCCGGACGCGTCGTTTCCACGCCGGTAGAAGCGCTCGAAGACGCGCTCCCGATCGAGGGGTGGAATACCATCCCCGTCGTCCTCAACGACGAGCTCGCAGCGGCGTGCGTCGCGCTGCGACGCGATGCGTACGTACGAACGTGCGTGGCGGATCGCATTGTCCAAGAGGTTGCGCGCCATCTCGCGTAGCCGGCGCTCGTCACCGTCGACGATGGCGCTCTGCGACGCGACCTCGAGCCGGACCGCACGTGCTTGCGCCACCGGCTGGAGATCGCGCGACACCGCCGCGACGATGGCGGCCAAATCGACGGGCTCGCAGTGGAGCGCACGCGGCGCCGGGTCGCGGGCCAGCGTGAGAAGATCTGCGATCACGTTGGATGCTTCCAGGGCGCTGCGAGCGATGGTTTCGAACGCCGGACGATGTTCGGCGTCCGGACGCGCGCGCGCCGCTTGCGCGACGGCGGCGATTGCCGCCAGCGGCGACCGCAGCTCGTGCGCGGCATCGGCCGCAAACCGCCGTTCGCGTTCGCGTGCCGCCTCGAGCGGCGCGATCGACGCGCGGGCCAACCAATACGATGCAGCGGCGACGATGGCGACGAGCGGCACGTCGATCTCGGCAATGGTGAGCGTCACCCGGCGCATCGCCGCGGCTAGCGCCGCACTACCCTCGGGCGTCGCGAGAGCCGGCGACAACAGCGACACGTATTCGCGCCACACGAAGGCATACGCACCGGCACTGAGTGCCAGCAGGACGCAGACGAAGATGCAGAGATAGAGCGCGGCGGTGCGAAGGATCAACGCACGCGCGACGGCGTCAGGAGGTTCGAACGCGGTAGCCGATTCCCCACACCGTTTCGATGACGTTCTTCGCTCCGAGCTTTCCCAACTTTCGCCGTAACTGGCTGACGTACACGTCGACGATGTTGCTCGATCCGTCGAAGTCGTAATCCCAAATGCGTTCGACGATCTGGGAGCGCGAGAGCGCGATGCCCGCGTTGCGCGCCAAGAACTCGAGCAAGCGAAACTCCGTCGCCCCCAGCGCGATCGGCTTGTCGTCGTAGGTGACGCTGCGAGCCGTGAGGTCGACGCGCAGCGGGCCGGCCGCCACGATACCTAAAACGGGTCGTTCGCCCCGGCGCAGCATCGCGCCGATGCGAGCGATGAACTCCTCCTCGACGAACGGCTTGACGAGATAGTCGTCGGCGCCGCAGCCGAGACCCGCGACGCGGTCTTCGACCGCATCGCGCGCGGTGAGCATCAGGATGGGCGTTTGCACGCCGGCCTCGCGCGCGGCTCGCGCGAGAGCGAATCCATCCATCTTGGGCAGCCCGACGTCGACGACGGCAACGTCGTACGAACGGGTGACCAAATGATCGAGCCCGGCTTCGCCGTCGAGCACGACGTTGGCCGCGTAACGACGAGCTTCGAGCATGCGACGGATGGAGTCGCCGACGGCTTCGTTATCTTCTACGACGAGGATGCGCATGGTTCTATCATTCATACTTCAACGGCGGCGGCATGGCTACTGTAAAGGCTCCGATGAGAAATGGGTGTAGTGCGATGTCAGGCATTCCGGGGATCGTACGGGCTCAAAATGAAGAAAGTCTAAAGCGCTCCTCTCATGGAGCGTGAATCGAGTCCCGCAGCGCGGCGGAGATGTTCGCCAGCGCGGAATCGCCGTCAGCGTCGGACGTCGCACGGGCAAAGGCATTGCGTGCTTCGGAACGCGCTCCTTCCCGCAGCAAGACCACGCCAAGCGCGAAGCGTGCCCGAGCGTAAGCCGGAGCGAGAGCCAGCGCGCTACGCAGCTCGCGTTCCGCGGCCTCGTAGCGCCCCAAGCGCTCCTCCGCCAGCGCCAAATCGTAATGCGCCACCGCATACGATGCGTTGACGTGAAGGAGTTTGCCGAAATCCTCGCGCGCCGTCGCGGCGTCGCCAGCGCGCAGTGCGACGATGCCGCGGGAGTATAGAGCACGAGCCGAATCGGGTGCGAGCGCGACGTAACGATCTGCGACGCGACGCGCTTCCGCCAAATCGCCGATTGCCAGATCTACCGAAACAAGATTGGCCATCGCGGCGAGGAAGCCGGGATCGAGAGCGAGTGCGGCCCGCAGCTGCGCGGCGGCCTCGCCGTTGCGTCCGGAGTTTGCGTAGGCCAGCGCGAGATCGTAGCGCGCAGTCGAACCCTGCGGTTCGCCCGCACCGAGTGCGACGATCCGTTCGAACTCCCCGATGGCGTCGTGCCAATCGGACCTCGCCAGGGCAGCGAGCCCGAACCTGAAGCGTTCTTCTACCTCACGCCGAGTCGCAAGCGCCCGCAACGCCGGGGCGGAGGTCGTTCGCGGCAGCGGCCGGGGTGGCGTATAGTTTTGTGCCCACGCGGAAGTCGCCATTACGTCGACGAGCATGGCGACGGCGAACAGCACCCGCATCGTTCACAGAGTACCGGAACCGTGCGGCAGCTCGGCCTCGTGCCATTGGGCGGCCGCGGCGGAACGCTCGGGCTTGCATTCCCAACCGACGCGGCCGCGAGAAGTGATCGGACCGAGCAGCGGGGCCGCGGGGGAGGGGAGGAGCGCCCCGTCGATAGCGTCTTCCAACGAGCTGGCTCCGGCAATGGCCGCGCCCCCGCATACCGCGAGGAATGCGAGCAGGAGGGCGAGGAGCGGCGGCCTTAGAGTTCTTGACACTCCTCTCATCATAGCCGAAAGTCTAAAGAATCCGTGAATCGCCCCCTGAACGCCACGGCGGCGCTGCTGCTGCTCACCGTTGCCGCACTGCCGGCGGCCGCTCAGACGCCGCTGATCGTCGGGGCGGTCCACGACCAGCACGGCGCCGCCGTTGAGGGAGCGACCGTCACGGGGCTGCGCGGCGAGACCCCTCCCCTTCAGGCGCGCACCGATGCTGCGGGCACCTTTGCGCTCGCGGGGTCCGGCATTCGTTCCGTGAGGATAAGCTGCCGGTATTGCTCGCCGGTGACCGCGCCGGTCCGGCCCGGCGAACCCGTCGTCGTCATCGTTCTGCGGTACGATGCGCTCCTCTCCGACGCCCCGACGCAGAGCGACCTGGAGAACCTCCCGTACGCGCACGTCGAGTCGGCGATCGGCCTCCGACCCTTCACGCTCCTCGTCCAAAGTACGACGCCGTACCCCGGATCGAGCTTGAGCGATCGCGGGTTGTCGCCGAGCGGGTCGCTGCTCGTCGACGATGGGAATCCCAGCTACGACATGGTGACGGGCGCCTCGCCCTATGCGTTCGTTCCAGCCCAGTATGAGAACAGCGCCGAGGTTACCAGCGCGAGCCAAGCCTATCGCTACGGAAATCAAGCCGGCGGCGGTGTCGTGGCCGTCATTCCGTTTGGTGATGAGGAAAACTGGGAGGTCGCGACGCTGGGCAGCGATACGATTGCGCGGGCGCAGGTTGGAACGGACGCGCTGGGAGCGGCGTTCGGCAGCTTTACCAACGACGAAGAATCGCGCCAGCGCGCGGACCTCACGGCGGGTTGGTCGTTGGGCCCGGATCAGTCGCTCACGGTCGCGGCAGCAAGCGAACAAGGACGCAGCTTCGGACTGCCCGATGAGCCGTTTGCCGGAAGCTTCTCCTTCGCCGATGCAACGTACGCCGACTCACAGCTGAGCAATCTCTACGTTACCGCAACGGTCGATCGCGGAAATGCGGTGATGGGCACCGGCCCAAATGCTTTGGCAGACGCGTGGTCCGACGCCGGCTTCGGCGCGGGTGTGCATTCGAACGGGCCGGTCGAAGCCTTCGCCGATCTCGGCCTTCGCGCGTCGAGTGGAGGCTACGATGCAGCAGCGACCGTAGACGAGCCGTACGAGCCTTCAGTCGTCGGCGCAACCTTCCGCGAGATACGTTCCGACGCCGGCGTCACTGCGAGCGCGGACGATTACGACGTCACCGCCGGCGTGGGCGCGTTTTGGCTCGACTACGCGGGCGGCCCCTACGAGGCACAGCCGGTGAAGGCGGCGCTGGCACTCCCGTCGCTGCAGGCGCAAATCTTGCCGAACGGCCGGTGGAGCGGCACGTTGGAAGCGGCGGCTTCGTTCACGCTGCCGACGTTTCTCGAGCAATACGGCGATGCATACGTCCTTCCGACGGCGCTGGAGTATCAGCGCAACTCATTTACGGCGGCGCTGCTTACCTACACGGACGAATCGCGCTTGCGCGTTTCGCTGGAAGGAGCCTCGGAGCGCATTGATGGCGCAACGTCGGGCGCGATCTCGTCGGCCGGAATCTCGGCGACGTGGCAGATCGCGCCCTTGCTCGCCATTCGCGCTTGGACGATGCACGTTACCGACACGGCGCCGGAAGCCTATTCCCCTCTCGCCTCCGATACGGCGGCGGCGCCGACGGAAGGCGCGGCGTGGCTCACCTACGATGCCGCCGGCAACCTGCGCATCGACGCGATCTACCGCCGCGATCTGCTCGACGGCGCGCCGTTCAATCACCTCGACGGCGATGTTTCGGGGCCCGTCTCGGGCCGATTGCGTTGGTATGCCGGCATCGAGGACCGGCTACGCCGCACGTTCGTCGACGTTGGGATGCGTTTCGAAGATCGCTGAGACGGCCGCCGCGGTTCATCCAGGTATCGATAATCTTCAATATCGATAGCCAGGTGGACCCGGCTTGCTGACCGTTGCGCTCAATGCGGTCCCTCCCGCGAGCTATAATCATCATTCTCGATACTAAGGATTGCGAGATCCGCGGCCGCTGTGCAAGCTCCAAATCCTTGAGGATCGCGACGATCTGCGCTTCGGCGAAGCGAACTTTTCTTCAGGTGAGTTCTCCTTGGGCCGTGGCCTGGAACTCACAGTTATCATTGCCAAATTTAGCGTTCCCTAAGCCGGTCTTCAATGATACGCCTTGGAACGCTATACTTGCGGGCATACGATGTCACGAATCTTTCTGAGCCATTCGAGCCGGGACAACGCCGAGGCTGTTGCCCTTCGCGATTGGCTGGAGCGCGAAGGCTGGGACGACGTTTTTCTGGATGTCGATCCTGACCACGGAATCGCCACAGGCGAACGCTGGGAGCGCGCCCTCAATGAGGCGGCAGATCGCTGCGAGGCGGTACTATTCGTCGTTTCGCGCAGCTGGCTCGCCTCGGGCTGGTGCCTGAAGGAGTTTCATCTCGCCCACCGGCTCAATAAACAACTCTTCGGTATCATGGTCGAGGACCTCGCCACCGACGACCTGCCGGTCAACCTCGCGGGCACCTGGCAACTCGTGCGACTTTGCTCCGGCCGCGATCATATAATGCTGCGCGTCACCATGCCGATTACCGGTGACGAAGCGCACGTCACTTTCTCCGCGGAAGGGCTCGCGCGACTCAAGGTTGGACTGCAACGCGCCGGCCTCGATACCCGCTTCTTCGCGTGGCCGCCAGAAAGCGACCCGGATCGCTCGCCCTATCGGGGCCTCAGACCGCTTGAAGCCGAGGACGCGGGCATTTTCTTCGGTCGCGATGCACCGATCGTCGAGGCGCTCGATCGCCTCCGCGGCCTTCGCGATGCCGCTCCACCCCGTCTGCTTGTCGTCTTGGGCGCATCTGGTGCCGGAAAATCCTCGTTCCTGCGGGCTGGAATCCAGCCGCGGCTGCAGCGAGATGACCGCAATTTTCTCGTACTTCCCGTGCTGCGACCGGAGCGCGCGGCGATCAACGGCGAGACCGGTCTGCTGCGCTCACTCCAAGAAGCGATCCGGGCTCAGCATCGCACGCATACGCGCGCAGAGACCAGGGCCGCAATCGCCAGCGGCGCAAAAACGCTGCTGCCGCTGCTCGCGGAGCTCGCAGAAAAGGCAAAACCCTCGGGCCCGTCTGGAGAAACGAGAGTGAAGCCACCAACCCTGGTGCTAGCGATCGACCAGGGCGAGGAGCCGTTCCTTCCGGAGGGAGTAATCGAGGCCGAGCTACTGCTCGCGCTTTTGAGGGAGATGCTTACGGCTGCAGAGCCAGGTCTCATCGTGGTGTTCACGATGCGCTCCGTTCCTACGAGCAGTTGCAGAACGGAAAAAGCGCTCGACGGCGTCAGGCAGCGTACATTCAGCCTTCCCCCTTTGCCGAGAGGCGCCTATCAGTCGGTGATTGAGGGCCCGGTCGAGCGGCTCAAGGACGGGCCGCGTGCGTTTAAGATCGAGCCTGCGCTGACCCAGGCTCTGCTCGCTGACATCGAAGTCAGTGGCGGCCGTGACGCACTGCCGCTGCTCGCGTTCACGCTGGAGCGCCTTTACCTGGAGTGGCTTTGCCCAAAAAGGCAGCCTAGCCTACGATTAAATGGGCAACGGCCCGATTTTATGGGCAAGCGCCTAATCACCGCCTACCCTAGCAGAAGCCGGGGCCTCCTCATAATCCACGCCTGCCAGAGGTTGCTCGTGACCAGGACCATCCA
>Ga0182015_10002045_pt1 | contig 25185 bp, 19 predicted proteins | sample 712P3MmetaG_FD_120478 | JGI IMG/M metagenome (GOLD analysis project Ga0182015, IMG submission 120478) | Permafrost microbial communities from Stordalen Mire, Sweden - 712P3M metaG | ecosystem: Environmental > Terrestrial > Soil > Wetlands > Permafrost | place: Sweden: Stordalen | collected...
CTTGCCTGTCGCGGCCCCCGCAAAGCCTTCTTCGCGCGCGAAGCGCAGACGGCGCGAACGGTGCATGTTCCGAACCTTGCCGCCGACAAACGTTTCGTCGGCTTCCAGTTCGCTACCTTCACCGCCGATCTTGCTGGTATCGAAGGAGTGCTTTTTCATAACTTCGCGGACTCGCTGAAGCATGAACCATGCCGTCGTTTGCGTCACTCCCAGAGCGCGGCCAAGTTCGTGCGAACTGATGCCGTTCTTCGCATTCGCAAGCAGCCAAAACGCCGTCATCCACTTATCAAGAGTAATCGGCGAATCTTCCATGATCGTCTTGACCTTGATCGTGAACTGCCGTTTGCACGCATAGCAGAACCAGAGTCGCCGCGTCTTGATGAAGGAGTTTTTTGCCACATTGCAGCGTGGGCAAACAACGTTGCCATCCGGCCAGCGCAATTTCTTCGCATAGTCAAAGCAGCGGTCGGAATCGGCAAAGTAGACGATGGCTTCTTGCAGTGTTTTCGGCTCGGAAAGTTTATTCGTGGCGTCCATGTAGAAAACGATACCACAAGCGCACATGTGTGTCAACTAGTTTATTGCCGTTAGCAAAAAATGGTCTGCAAAGTACGTCCGATAAAGGAGTTAGAGTCAAAATAGGTGGAACAAAGGACTTAACCCGTGAAACGACGGACTTAGGGGCACGACGGTGTGGTTTGACACGACCGTCACGGCCTCGACCATGATTACGCGATTTTTATAGCGGCACAAGGTCAGATGTCACAATGAGGGTGTGGAAAAATTGACGCTCAGGAATCCAGTGCAAGCGAGTGCGACAGGTGGGGTCATCATCCTCTTAGCCAGAAACATCGCTTACAGCGTTCTAAAGAAGAAGCACCCCACATCGGCCAATTCTCAATGAGCGTAATCGCCTGATTTCAGAAGTTGTTAGCGCTAGGTTGACGGTTGTCTCCCCGCAAGGTGATAATTGCCTGGCTTGGCGGCCTGTATCTTCATCCCCCCTTCGCCGCCTACTGAGGTTCGATTCTTATCCAAGGGATTCGCTACATAGCGGGCAGTGTGCCCGGCATTGGGAGATTTCCGAATGGCGAAAAAGAAGGCTCAATTCTTAACGGCGGCGGTTCTGATTTCAGCACTTTGGTCGGTATCCGTTCTTTCTTCTTGGGCCAGCAGCGCGCAGGAGCATAAGTTCGCGGGTAGGACCGATGGGGAAAGCCCGATGGGTACTCTGGTATCAGATGGCGCTGGCAACTTCTACGGAACAACGCCAAACGGGGGAAGCACAGGATCATTCGGAACCGTATTTAAGTGGTCGCGCTCGCAGAGCGGCCAATGGATCGAATCGGTGATTTACAGCTTTATGAACGGCGCTGATGGCGAGTATCCCGGCGGACTTCTGGCTCTCGATTCGAGCGGCAATCTTTACGGCGTAGCCGCACACGGAACACTTGGCAATGGCCTCGTGTGGAAACTGAGTCCGAACACAAATGGGACATGGAGCGAGACAACTGTATACAACTTCCAGAACGGAACAGATGGTTCGGTTCCGACATGGGGAATCACCTCCGATTCTTCTGGGAATCTTTACGGAACAACGGCATTTGGTGGAGGAGGCTGTTCGAGCGGGATGTGCGGAGGGACGGTGTTCAAGCTGACGCCAGGAGAAAACGGGCAATGGACATTCACCACCGTCTATGCCTTTCAGAGTGGGACGGACGGATGGGATCCAAATCCAGTCATCGCGGACGTTCTGGGCAACATATACGGCACCACAGGGCGCGGAGGGGACTTACAAGGCGAATGTGGGATCGGAAATCAGGGCTGCGGTACTGTCTATGAAATCACTTCATCCTTAGCTGGGGGTTGGATCAAGACCACTCTATATATGTTTGACCTCGGCGCGGATGGGGGATATCCCAGCAGCCAACTCGCATTTGACAACATCGGAAATCTGTACGGAGAGACCTTTTACGGCGGATCGCTCACATGCGCGAACTCCGGTTGTGGGGTGATTTTCAAATTATCGCCGGAAGGGACCGGAACCTGGACGTTCTCTGTAGCACATACATTTAATGGCGTGAATGGAGCGCTCGGTCAGCTACCAAGCGGAGGCTTGACCTTGGATCGGAGCGGGAACTTCTACGGCACAACGCAGGCCGGAGGCAAATCGACTTTCTGCACCGGCGGCTGCGGAACGATCTTCGAACTGTCGCCAAACGCAAACGGCGAGTTCTCGTTCAGACTACTAGTGTCGTTTAACGGTTATGACGGGTGGGCACCCGCAGGAGCCGTCACCCTAGATACGTCAGGAGTCTTCTACGGCACGACGTACGACGGAGGCAACCTGAAGTGTAACCCACCACTCGGTTGCGGTGTTGTGTTCGAAGCAACGCCTTAGATTTATGCGACTGTCTCTGTACTTGGCGAAAAATCGCCATAGCACTCATTGACCGGATCTGCGAGGTCAGTCGTTTGCACGTTTTGAAAACCGAAAGGCTGGGCGTGAGGGTTGGTACCGTTCCTCCGGGACTCGCTCCATTTTCCACTTCTTCCCCGCACTTACGTGCGGGGCTATCCCATGCCGTCCCTGTCGGGACTGGGATGCTTCATTGGCGAACAATACGTGCGGTTGTGGAGAGCCGAAGAACTCCACCGAGCTGCCTTCGTATGCCGAACAATTCTGGGAATTTTGCTCGCCATGGGTGTGGTCGCAAAACGTTGCACATTGACTGCGTGATGGAAGGCAGCCATAATACGCGACACATCAATACGCGACACATCCCGCGCAGGGATCGAATTTCCCCCTGACCTGCGCCAATTCATCGGAGACGCCCGTGAGAAAATCTGTTTTTGCCCGAGCTTGCACTGCGTGCCTTCTTGTTGCCTTCTGTGGAGCAGCGAGGATTGGCTCTTCGGCGCAAACTCTCACCACTCTCTACACATTTGACTACACTCACGGCAGTGGCCCCAACAGTCCGCTGGTCCAGGGACTGAATGGTGATTTCTATGGCACCACCGATCTTGGCGGCGAAAGCGACAGCGGGACTGCATTCAAAATGACCCCGCAGGGCACGTTAACTGACCTCGACAGCTTTTGTTCCGACCCGATTGCCGGCTGCAGCAGCTTGTACGGTGCGTATCCGCGAGGCCTGATCCTGGGACTTGACGGCAACTTCTATGGACTTACTTACGAGGGCGGGGCAAATAGTAATATTAGTATCTGCCAATTTGGCTGCGGCACGGTCTTCAAGATCACGCCCGGCGGCACCCTGAGCCTTGTCTATGACTTCTGCGCCCAACAGAGTTGTACCGATGGGGCGGAGCCCACCAGCCTGTTGCAGGGCCCTGATGGGAACTTCTATGGAACCACCAGCTTGGCAGGGGCAAACACAACGAGCTGCGAATTAACGGGCTACTATTGCGGAACCATATTCAAACTGACTCCTCAGGGTGTTCTGACTACTCTCTACAGTTTCTGCTCCCAAAAGAATTGCGAGGATGGAAGCATAGGAGTATCACTGCTCGCCGCCAGCAACGGCAATTTCTATGGCACCACCGATGGCGGCGGGCCTTCCGCATACGGAGTGATCTTCGAGCTCACACCTACGGGAAACTACTCGGTTCTCCAGAGCTTCCCTTTTGGTTATGGACCTGACTTCAATAGCCTGACGGAGGCCAGCAATGGGGAACTTTTCGGCGTCAGCCGGGGCAATAACTCAGCCAGTTACCCGGGCTACGTTTTCCGCCTGACTCTGAGCGGGAAGTTCGAAGTGCTCTATAGTTTCTGCCGTCAAACCGGTTGCCCCGACGGCAGCAACCCGGCGGGCGGACTGGTGCAGGGGACGGACGGCAACCTCTATGGAACCACCGTCGAAGGCGGGCTTAACAATTCGGATTATTGTTTCAACGGTTGCGGCACGATCTTTTCGATCAGCCCCCAGGGCAAGTTCACGAACCTCTACAATTTCTGTTCTCTGGCGAGCTGCGCCGATGGATATTTTCCGGACGGGACCCTGATTCAAGGCACGGACGGGAAATTCTATGGCGCCACGTCCGAAGAGTTTTACGGCGCGATTTTCAGCTTCGATGTCGGGCTCGGCCCCTATATCGAAGCACTGCCCGGCTATGGAAAAGTTGGGCAATCGACCAGGATTTTGGGGAATGGCCTGACCGGCACGACGGGTGTCAGCTTTAATGGCACGCCTGCCGCATTCAAGGTGGTTGGCGATACGGTTGTCACTGCTACCGTGCCTGCCGGAGCGACTACCGGCGCGATTGAGCTGACGACATCGAGCGGCACGCTGTCGACAAACGCGCCGTTCTTGGTTAGGAACTAGCGGCGTAACGGGCAGGAGAAGTTCCAATATCGCTTGGTCGAAACTCTTCGGATGGCTCACAGCGCAAGCAGAAGACGGATCGCCAGGACGCGCAACTGATCCTACGTTTGCTGCTGGAAGACCGCTTCCCGCAGATCTGGGTGCCGGGATTCCTCGGCTTCGCCGAGAACTCCGCTTCCTCAGGATGACAGGCCGTGGTGGCTTGGACGATGGGCTCGCGGCTTCTGTGACGGCGTGGCTTTTGGGATTGTGGCGGTTTTTAGCGGGCAAGAGTGTCCGCTCCACACGAGCATCTGCGTGTTAGAATTTCGGCAAGCTAGTTCCTACGAGAGCCCAGGTTCTGAGAGACCACATTGATTGAGCTGGCAGCTTCGATTCTTGCGGCGGACTTTGCCCGTCTGGGTGAGCAGGTGCGCGCCGCGGGGGAGGGTGGCGGAAGTGTCATCCATGTGGATATTATGGATGGGCATTTCGTGCCGAACCTGACGATGGGGCCGCCGGTAGTGAAGTCGCTGCGCAAGGTGACCGAGTTGCCGCTGGATTGCCACTTGATGATTGAGAATCCGGATGAGTTCATTCCGGCGTTTGCGGAAGCGGGGGCGGATTGGATTTCGGTGCATCAGGAAGCCTGTCGGCATTTGAACCGCACGCTGCATCTCATCAAGAGCCATGATTGTCTGGCTGGGGTGGTGATTAATCCGGCGACGCCGGTGGATGCGCTGAGCGAGGTGCTGGATATTGTGGACTATGTGCTGGTGATGTCGGTGAATCCGGGTTTTGGGGCGCAGAAGTTCATCCCCTCTACGCTGCACAAAATGCGGCAATTAGCGGAGATTCGCAGTCAGCGGCGACTGACTTACCGCATCGAAGTGGATGGCGGCGTGGGGCTCGACACGGTAGGTGATGTGGTGCGGGCAGGCGGGGAAATTCTGGTGGCGGGCAACGCGGTGTTCGGTAGTGGTGATCCAAGGAAGAGTGCCGGGGATCTGCTGAAGGCGGCGACGGAAGCGGCGCTGCTGAAAGTGTAAGGCCGCGCAGGCGGAGCAGGAAAATTGCCGAGCTTCGCTCGGCGGACAGCCGAGGGCGGCTGTCCCCACATAAGCATGCTGTCCTACATAAGCATCTCGAGGTCTTAATGTCACGTCGAATTTCACTTGTTGCGGTGCTGGGTATGCTGCTGATGTTGACGGCGGCTTGTACTAATAAGAAGGCCGTCAATCCGCTGGCGAATGTGGGGTCGAAGCAGCCCGATAAGGTGTTGTTCGACAAGGCCATGGATGCGATGAAGCACAACCGCTTCGACGTGGCGCGCATGACGCTGCAGACTTTGATCAACACCTATCCGGACTCGGAATTCATCGCGCGGGCGAAGCTGGCGGTGGGCGATTCCTGGTACGCGGAAGGCGGCACGGCGTCGCTGGCGCAGGCCGAGCAGGAGTATCGCGATTTCGAAACGTTCTTTCCCAACATGCCGGAAGCGGCCGAAGCGCAATTGAAGATCGCCAACATCCAATACCAGCAGATGGAGAAGTCGGACCGAGACTACACTCATGCCAAGCGGGCGGAGGATGAGTACCGGAACCTGATCATGCAGTACCCGGATAATCCCAAGCTGGTGAAGGAAGGAAAAGAGCGGCTGCTGCAAGTGCAGGAAGTGTTGGCCGACCGGGAGTTCGGGATTGGAAAGTTCTACTATCTGCGGATGTCGTATCCGGCGTCGATTGCGCGGTTGAAGACGCTGGTGGAGAAATATCCACTTTACAGTGGAGCGGATCAGGCGCTGTATGTGCTGGGGCAGGATTACGAAGGGCAGATGGCGCAGATGCGGGCGAGGCCCACCTGCGTCAAGACCAGCCCTCGGCCGGGCTGCGTCCCGGAACAGGTGAAGGCCAACATGGTCGAGGAACTCACCAAGGAAGCTGCGGGCGCGTATTCCCAGATCATTACGCGGTATCCGGTGATGGACCGCGGGGATGACGCGAAAAAGCGGCTGGCGGCGCTACATCAGCCGATCCCGCGGCCGACGAAAGCGGCGGTGGCACAGAACCGGGCGGAGGAAGAAAGCCGCCGGGAAAGCAGCCCTCTTGACATTTTGATGAGCGTGGTGAAAAAAGGGCCTGACATCGATTTCGCCGCGCAGGTGGGAGAGCCGACGTTAGTGGATCCGACGCCGGTAGCAGCGAACCAAGAGGCGATAAGGACAGCGCGGGAAGCAATGGGGGCGACTGGTGGTGGACAAGGTTTGAGCGCGGAGATCGTAAACGGAGGCGTTCCGGCGGCGAATGAACCGGCTCCTCGCTCCGATGCTCCGGCGGCGGCGAATGGCGATCCTTTTGCCCGGCCGAACTCGGCCAATGCACCAGATCCGAACGAACTGAAACCTTCGGCCGATGCGAATGAATTGAAGCCCAATGGACCGGATCCGAATGAGTTGACTCCGACGGCCGGCACCCAGAGTGCGGTAGCGGGCAGTCAGCCCGCGCCGCCGCCGGTACAGGTCAACGAGATCCAGCGAGGGCAAGCGGCGTCAAGCAATTCGGCTGTCGCTAGTGCGGGTTCCAGCTCCAACCTGGCAAGCGACCAGGAAGTTTCGAGCAGCAAGAAGAAGAAAAAGAAGGGGTTGAAGAAGATCATGCCGTTCTGAACTATTCCAGCGCCAGCTATCTGCCAGTGAACCGGGTTTTGTCAGCGTGCTTCCGCTCAGCCGCGCACTAGACGTTGACCACTAGTAACCAGGTAACATCCCGTCCGATCATTGACTTACCTTCAAGGGCAGGTTACCTTCGCCATATCTCCCCCTCATCAGAGGATTTTCTTTGGCCCGGAAGATACTGCTCGCCGACGACAGCGTGACCGCCCAAAACATGGGGCGCAAGATCCTCGCGGATGCGGGGTATGAAGTGATTGCTGTCAACAACGGCTCCGCCGCGTTGAAGAAAATCGCGGAGCTGAAACCCGACCTGGTCATCCTGGATGTTTATATGCCCGGCTATAGCGGGCTGGAGGTGTGCCAGCGCCTCAAGGAATCGCAGGAAACGGCGCGGATTCCCGTGCTGTTGAGCGTAGGCAAGCTGGAGCCGTTCAAGCCGGAAGAAGCGCAACGGGTGCGCGCCGACGGATTCATCGTCAAGCCATTCGAGGCCAGCGAGTTGCTCAGCGCTCTATCGAAACTGGAAGATAAAGTGGTGCCTCGGGCCGAACCCACGAAGCCGGGGCGCTTTGCGCGTGCGATGGCGGCGGCCGAAGAAGCTGACCGGGGTGGCCGGAATGCAGCGGCGAACGACGAGAGTGGATGGAAGAGCAGGATTGGGTTCCCGAAGGAGAAGACCGAGACTGAGGAGAAAGTCGCGGACGATGCTCCGATGTATAACCCCGTAAATCGGGATCTTCGCACCATGGTGGCGAAACCGACGGCGGAGAAAAAAGAAGAGGCGCGGCAATCCGCCGCGGAAGCGGTGGAACCCAGCGTGGATGTGGCGGCAATGGTGCCGTCAGGACTGCCGAACGATGTGACGCCGGAAGAAGTGGCCGCGATTGCGGCTGCAGTAGCGCAGATACAGATGGCAACTGCTGCCAGCCATGATGTCGAGAATCCGGTTTCTGAAATAAAAGCTGCTGAAACATCGTCTTCTGAAACAAAGAGTGCACCGAGTTTCGAGCCGGACCAGAGCGTCGTCGAGCACAACCTTCAGCCCGCGGCGGAAGTGGAAGACGGCCCCGCGCCGCCATCGCAGGGAGATGCGCATGCGGATGCTCGCGGGGAAAGCAAAATCAACGATCTGGCTGCTGAAGCTGCCGGCTCGCAGACGGCCCCGGCAACACTCGCGGAGCAAGAGAACGACTTGCCTGTGACGATGGCCGCCACGGCTGAATCCGTGGTGACAGCCAGTGCGGGCGCGTCGTGCTGGACGGCAGTATCTGTGGCATTGGAGAGCGACGAGGCGGGGATCTCGCTCGAGCAGGAGATGCAGAAGGCAACGTTGGTGGCTGCGGAGGCGGACTCTGCGGGTTTTGCAACCGTACCACAGGTGCCGGCCCCGCCCGCCGAGAATTCTTCCGCGCGGGCAGAAGCGGCTGCGGAGGTTCCAATTTCGAATCCAGCACCTGAGCCTGCGATGAACGCTGAGGTGCCCGATGCCGGACCTGTTTCCGTGGCACAATCGGAGGGCTCAGCTCCGGCTCCATCTTTCGTGGACACGGCGCCAGCGGCTCTTCCTGAGCCCGCAAGCACATCTAGCGAGCAGGCTGGGGATAGAGTTCCGGAATCCATGACAACAGAAGCTGTGCCGGTACAGGCGGATGCCGAGATATCGCCGGCGGCCCGGTTCGCGGAATCGCATCAAGAACAAGAACCTACGCCCACCGAGTTTGTCAGCCCTGCCACGGAAGTTGCCGATCCGGGTGTGCTTGCAGCGCAAACATTGCAGCCTGCGGAAGAAGCTGAACCTGCGATAGCGGAGGCGAGCACCGCATTTGCGCCGATCGTCCGTGCTGAAGAGCGTGCAGAGGAACATTCTGCGGAGATCAAACTGGATCCGGAGACGGTTAAGAGCACCGCGGCGGCGTGGGCCAGTTGGCGTCAAATCCGGGACTCCGGAGATGCAAATCCCGGAGCGGCGGAAGCACAGCCTGCGGATTCTGCTGCGATGGCTGTGGCGGCTGGCGCCGAGCAGGTTTTGCAGGAACCCTCAATCGCTCCCGAAGACAAGCCATCCGACGTCGCCAGCATCGTGGACAGTGTGCTGGCCGACCTTCGCCCGAAGCTCATGGCAGAGATCTCCCGGAAGATGGCCGAGAAGAAGTAGAAACCAGACTGTCAGCTTTCAGCCGTGGGCTCTCAGCCAGCGGTTGCCGTTCAGATGACTCCAACGAATAAAGAGCGCATCACGTGCCGTATACAGGATGCCGCGTGGTTTGACCCTTCTTTTCTCAGGCCTGTAAGATCAAACTTCATCTCCGAATTGGCTTCTTGTGCCGAGCAACGCTCGGCATGAAGAGTTAGATATCCGGTCCACGAAAGACTGATGCCCCACGAACTGCCCAAAGCCTACGAGCCGGGCGCGATTGAAACGCGCTGGGCCGAGTACTGGATCAAAGAAAAACTCTTTTCCGTACCCACGCCGCCGGCGGGCGAGACGCGCCCCGTGTTCACGCTGTTGTTGCCGCCGCCCAATGTGACCGGCCGCCTGCACATGGGACACATGCTAAACCAGACGCAGATGGACATTATTGTGCGCTGGCATCGCATGCGGGGCTTCGTCACACTCTGGCTGCCGGGAACGGACCACGCATCGATCGCTACGCAGATGATGGTCGAACGTCAACTCGCCAGCGAAGGCAAGAAGCGCCGCGACCTGGGACGCGAGAAATTTATTGAGCGTGTGTGGGAGTGGAAGAAGCTCTACGGCGGTGCGATTCTCGACCAGATGAAGCGGCTGGGCGCATCGGTGGACTGGGACCGCGAGTACTTCACCATGGACGAGAATCTTTCGCGAGCGGTGCGCGAAGTGTTCGTCCGGTTGTATGAAGACGGGCTGATCTATCGCGGGAAGTACATTGTGAACTGGTGCCCGCGGTGTGGGACGGCGATCTCCGACCTCGAGGTGAAGCACGAGGATGTTGCCGGCAAGCTGTGGGAGATTCGCTATCCGGTTGTTGGCGCTGACGAGTTCATCACCGTGGCCACCACGCGTCCGGAAACCATGCTGGGCGATACAGCCATTGCGGTAAACGAGAAAGACGAACGCTATACGCATCTGCATGGCAAGCATGTTCTGTTGCCACTGATGAATCGCGAAATTCCGATCATCACCGACGAACTGGCGCACCCGGAGTTCGGCACCGGCGCGGTAAAGGTGACGCCGGCGCATGATCCCAACGATTTTCAGGCCGGCCTGCGGCACAACCTGCCGCAGATCGACGTGATGGACGAGCACGCGCACATGAACCAGAACGCGGGCGCGTATGCGGGTCTTGAGCGCTACGAAGCGCGGAAGCGCGTGCTGGCAGATCTGCAGGCGCAAGCATTTCTGGTGGGTGAGAAAGATCACGCGCTTGGTCTGGGCAAGTGCGAGCGCTGCGGGACGGTGGTCGAACCTCGGCTTTCCGCGCAATGGTTCGTGAAGATCAAGCCGCTGGCGGAACACGCCATCAAAGTGGTGGAGGACGGAGAGATCACCATCGCTCCGGAAAACTTCAAACAGATGTATCTGAACTGGATGTACAACATCCACGACTGGTGCATCTCCCGACAATTGTGGTGGGGACACCGCATTCCTGCTTGGCATTGTCAGGATTGCAGACAAGTCATTGTAGCCCGCGAAGAGCCCTCGCGGTGCACTTGCGGCGGCAAACTGGAGCAGGACCCGGATGTGCTGGATACCTGGTTCTCCTCCGGATTCTTGCCGTTCACTGCTCTGGGCTGGCCGGAGAAAACTCGCGATCAGGAAGTTTTCTATCCCACGACTCTGCTGGTGACGGCCTACGAAATCCTGTTCTTGTGGGTTTCAAGAATGATCATGACCGGCTGCTACTTCATGAAGGATCACAAGCAGGATCCAGCGATCAAGAAGGCGAGTGGATGGGCGGACAAGAAGGACGACAGCGTGCCGTTCCGGCAGGTTTATATTCATGCGCTGGTGCGCGATGCCGACCGGCAGAAGATGTCGAAGACCAAGGGCAACGTGATCGATCCGCTGGAGATTATTGAGCGTTTCGGCACGGATGCGACGCGATTCACTTTGGCAGCCATGGCCGCGCCGGGGACGGACATTGCCTTCAGTGAAGGCCGCACGGATGGTTATCGCGCCTTCGCCAACAAAATCTGGAATGCTGCGCGGTTCATGTTTATGAATGTGGATCGAGTCGAGCCGGGATTGCAGCCGGCACGTGTGGGAGCGGCCTACCCGCCTGCGCAATCCGGCGGCATTCGTGGCTTCCGCCGCGACACTCTCGAAGACCGCTGGATTCTCTCCCGTTTCAATCGCGTGACTGCGGAAGTGAACGATGCGCTTGCGGCATACCGCTTCCACGAAGCGGCGAATCGCATCTACGATTTTTTCTGGGGCGAGTTCTGCGACTGGTACCTGGAACTGATCAAGCCGCGCCTGAATTTTGAGGAGGGCGCGGAAAAAACACAAGCCCGTATCGCTTGCGGGAATCTGGTCAACTTGTTCGACGCGTCGCTACGACTGCTGCATCCCGTGATGCCGTTTATTACGGAAGAGATTTGGCAGGCGATGTATGAAGGGCAGCCGCCACTGAAGTCGATTGCGCTGGCAGGATATCCGCAGGCTGAGGAAAAGCAGTTCGATCTCGGCGCTGAAACAGAGATGGCGATCTTGCAGGATTTGATTGTGAACGTGAGGAATGTGCGGGCGGAATTGAAGGTTGAGCCGAAGGTGAAGATTCCGATTAAAGTATTTGCGCAGGAACCAGGGATCCGCGCGATGATTGAGCAAAATCGTGCCGCGGTGGAGCGACTGGCGAATGTGGAGAAGGTTGCGTTTGTGGACGGCTCCCTAGCCAAGCAGGCTGGCGCACGCAGCACCGCGCGGTTTGATGTTCACGTGGTCTACGAAAGAAAGATCGACGTTGCGGCCGAGCGAGAGAGGTTGACGAAGGAACTCGATAAGATTGAGAAGGAATTCGCAAACAATCAGCGGCAGTTGAGCAATGAACAGTTTTTAGTGAAGGCTCCGGAGAAGGTTGTTGCAGGATTACGCAGAAGGGCACACGAATTGACGGGACTGCGCGAGAAGATAAGGAACCAATTGGATGAGTTAAAGTGATGAAGACGGGTCTTCGACCCGGCTTGGACAGCCGAGGCGACTGTCCTTACACGAGTTTTTGACGCGACCATGGACTTTAACAGCCGACGCATCACCGCGATTGTGGAGAACGCGCTGCTCGAAGACCGGGCAACCCGCGATGCGACCAGCTATGCCTGCATTGATCCTAACCAGCGGGCATCGGCGACTATCATGGCCAAGCAGGACTGCATTCTGGCGGGGATCGGTTGCGTAGGGCGCATCCTGGATGTTTACGCGGCGCTTGACGGTGCCGTGACCTCGCACTACGAAGTGACGACGCATCCTGAAATCTTCGACGGCGTGCGGCTGCACAAAGGGCAATCGGTCGCAGTGATTCGCCACAACGCGCGGGTGATTCTGTCGTGTGAACGCGTGATGCTGAACTTCCTGCAGCGCATGAGCGGAATCGCGACATTGACCCGGAAGTTCGTGGACGCCGTCTCCGGCACCAAGGCGCGCATTCTCGATACCCGCAAAACTGCTCCGGGGCTGCGCGTGATCGACAAGTACGCAGTGCGCTGCGGCGGGGGACAAAATCACCGACTCGACCTCTCTGACGGAGTGCTGATCAAGAACAATCACATCGCGTTGGCCGGAGGAATCGTGCCTGTCCTGGAGCGCGCCGTACGGAACCGGCGCGGATCGCAGCCGATCGAGCTGGAAGTCCGAACCATGGACGAACTGGAAGACGCACTGGCCCACGGCGCGGAAGCGATTCTGCTGGACAACATGTCTCCGGAGGAGGTACGCCGGGCAGTCGAGCGCTGTACGAAACTGGAACGCCAGGTTCCGATCGAGTGCTCGGGGGGGATCCGGCTGGAAAATATTCGCGCTTACGCCGAAACTGGCGTGGATTTCATTTCAGTCGGCCTGCTGACTCACTCACCGCAGGCCGCGGATATGAGCCTGCGGGTAGTGGCGGCATAGAATCCAAAAATCTTCCTTCGTGAACCGCGGTTTCCGGGAGAGTTAGTTTGTGCTTTTCCGCCCGCTCCCGCATAATTCCCGCATCATGAAGACTGGGACATTCCGGAGGAGCCACCGCAAGCGAGCCAGGGCGCCCGCGCTACACGAACAGCCCGCCGACGCTCGCCTCGGCCGCATTGTGCGCTTGTTGATGGAGCATGCAACGGTCGTGATGAGCGGGACGAAGATCGCGCAGGAGATTGCGTCGAATCGTTCGGAAGTCTGGCGGCTGATTCAGCAATTGCGCGGGCTGGGCGTAGATGTAACGGGGCATCCGGCAACGGGGTACCAGCTCAGGTCGGTTCCGGATCTGCTGTTGCCTGAAATTCTGGGGCCGTTGCTTCGCGGCACCATTTTCGACAAGCAAATTCATCACTTCTACAAGATTGGATCGACCAATACGGCGGCTATGGCAGCTGCAGCAGAGGGCGCGCCGGAGGGCAGCGTGTTTCTGGCTGAAGAGCAGACGGCAGGGCGCGGTCGCGGAGCACATTCCTGGGAGTCGGCGCGCTCGGCGGGGATCTACTGCTCGGTGGTGCTGCGACCGGGGCTGCCGCCTTCGGAAGTGCTGGTACTAGCGCTGGCGGCTGGACTGGCGGTGCGCGCGGCGATCGAACTGGTAGATGCACGCGTGAGCATCGACCTGAAGTGGCCGAATGACGTGCTGATCGCGGGTAAGAAAGTGTGCGGCATTCTCACCGAGATGAATGCGGAAGCCACGCGGGTGCGCTATATCGTTGCCGGAATCGGAATCAATGTGAACCAGGCGAGCTTTCCCAAGGAACTAGAAGGCGAGGCAACTTCGCTGCGGTTGGCGACGGGCAGCGAATGGTCGCGAGTTGAACTGACTGCGGCTTTGCTAAAATCGCTCGACCGAGAATATCGTTTACTGGTCGAACAGCCTGACGCGCGGCGATCGATTCTGCTGCGTTTTGCCGAGCAATCTTCATGGGTGGGGGGAAAGCAGGTTCGCGTCGAGGGAAATGGTACGGAGATCGAAGGAATAACAGAGGGCCTGGATGAGCGCGGGTTCCTGCGGGTGCGGACGGCGCAAGGATTGCGAACGATTTTGAGTGGGACGGTGAGAGAGAGGTAAAGCAAGCAGTCAGCATTCAGTGTTTAGCCATTACAGTTTTGTGGAAACCGAATGCTAAGTACTGAATGCCAAATGCTGCCTTTCGGAAGTGGACGACCATGCTCTTTGTTCTTGATGTTGGCAACACGAATACGGTGCTGGGAGTCTTCGCCCGAGTTGCGAAGGTGCATCTCGACCGAGACGCGGACGAGACTCCACGCTACGAGCGGCTAGTGGCCAACTGGCGGGTCGCGACCAGACAAGGCAGCACGGTGGATGAGTACGGCGTATTGTTCCGCAACTTATTTTCGATGGCCAGCCTGGAGGCATCGGAGATTAACGGCATTGTGATCTCTTCGGTCGTGCCGCCGCTCGATCCGGTGCTGCGGCAGGTGTGTGAGCGCTATTTCAATTCCAAGCCGCTCTTGATCGAGCCGGGCGTGAAGACCGGGATGCCGGTGCACTACGATAATCCGGCGGAAGTGGGTGCCGACCGCATCGTGAATGCCGTGGCTGCCTTTGAAAAGTACGGCGGCCCGTGCGTGATTGTGGACTTTGGAACGGCGACCACGTTCGACTGCGTCTCCGCGAAGGGAGAGTATCTTGGCGGAGTCATTTGCCCCGGCATTGGCATTTCAGCCGATGCGCTCTTTCAGCGTACGGCGCGGTTGCCGCGGGTGGAGATCCGCAAGCCGGCACGCGTAATCGGTACGAATACCGTGGGCAGCCTCCAGTCGGGACTTTACTACGGCTATCTTGGACTGGTGGATGGGATTCTTGAACTCTTGCTGGGGGAATTGGGTGCGGAGACGCACGTGATCGCCACCGGCGGTTTGGGGCCGATGATTGGCACGGGATCGAAGTACATCAAGCAGGTGGACGATTTCCTAACGCTCGAAGGCCTGCGCATCATTTGGGAGCGAAATGTGGCGGCGCGGCCGGGGCTCGCGCCCAAGGCCGCGCAAGCATCCCGCAAGGTGAACAACGGCGGCCAACGCGCGCCTTCCACTCCGCGTTCCATTCGCTGAACAATCGTGGACAATTACCACTATTACTTCACCGAAGTCGAGGAACACTTCCAGATAAGACGGGGAGGGCCTCTGATCGGCTCGCCCCTCGACTGGGATCAGATCTTAATTTGGAAGAAGGCCGGCATCCCGCTAGAAGCAGTGCTGCGTGGGATCGACTCAGCCTTCGATAAGTATGAACAGCGCAAGTCGAAAAGACACGAAAAAATAAACAGCATTTTGTGGTGTGCACAGGCCGTGCTGACAGCGGCGGAAGACATGAAGGAAGCGGTCGTGGGCATGGCCGCTGGAGATGCGCCATCTGGCAAATCAGGCGCGGGACAAGGGTTTGAGGCGGAGACGATCGCGGCCTTTCTGCGGCGCAATGCCGATCTTCTGGAGGCGGCGAAGCTTCCGCAAAGTTCAGCGATTTCGGTTCATGCCGTCGCCGCAGACTCCGCCGCTACGTTGCGCAAGCTGGCATTGGAAATCGAGAGCCGAAAGGCCTCGTCAAGACTGGAGGACTTGGAGCGCCACCTCACGGTGCTGGAAGAAAAGCTTTTCGCCGCATTGCTCGCCACCACGGGGGATGAAGAAATCGTGGCAGTGCGCGCGCAAGCCGACCGAGAACTGGCGCCCTACCGGCGCAAGATGGCCTCAGCACAGATCGAGCAACTGCAAAAGCAGTACGTCCACAAGCAACTCCTGGAAAAATACGGCCTGCCGCGCCTGAGCCTCTTTTACATGTGAGCGTACTGACCGTCGATTCAATGACCCATTCCTTCGATGCACTCATTCTCGGTGGAGGTGCTGCAGGGCTGATGTGCGCCATCGAGGCGGGCAAACACGGACGGCGCGTCGCGGTGCTCGAACATGCCGACCGGTTGGGGAAGAAAATTCTGATCTCGGGCGGTGGACGCTGCAATTTCACCAACCTGCATTGCGGGCCGGAGAACTTTCTTTCTTCGAATCCGCATTTTGCCAAGTCAGCATTGGCGCGTTACACGCCGGCAGATTTCATCGCGCTGGTGGAAAAACACAGCATTCCTTATCACGAGAAGGTATTGGGACAGCTTTTCTGCGACGGCTCGGCACGCGACATCCTCGGAATGCTGGAAACCGAATGCCAGCAAGCCGGAGTGAGCGTATTCCTGAATACGAAGATTCACGAAGTCGAGCGCACTAGGGAATTCGTCGCGCGCACGCCGGATGCGGAGTTTAGGGCGCCAGCGCTGGTGGTTGCGACCGGAGGACTCTCGATCCCGAAGATCGGCGCGACGTCGTTCGGCTACGACCTCGCTCGTCAGTTCGGGATTGCCATACGGGAGCCCCGGCCTGGACTGGTACCGCTGACTCTGAGCACAGAGGATTGTTCGCGCTACTGCAATCTCGCCGGCGTTTCAGCCGAGGTGATCGCGTCGGTAATTACTCAGGATGGCGACCAGCAGTTTCGCGAGAAGATGCTAATCACGCATCGTGGCTTGAGCGGACCGGCGATCCTGCAGATTTCGTCGTATTGGAAAAATCCGCAGCCCATTCTGATCGATCTCGCGCCCGGGCGCGAGGTTACCGCCGCATTTCGCGACCCTAATTCACCGAGAAACCTCAGCGCGCTGCGGGCAGAGTTGCGGAAGTTTCTGGCTCATCGTCTCTCCGACCGCTGGCTGGATCTGCACGTGCCAACTTCGTGGACGAACCCTGCGCTCGCCGACCTGGAAAAGCAAACGCATGCCTGGGCGATCTCACCGGTGGGAACGGAAGGCTACGACAAAGCTGAAGTAACGGCGGGTGGCGTGGACACCGACGAACTCTCGGCCAAGACGATGGAGAGCCGCAAGGTTGAGGGCTTGTTCTTCATCGGCGAAGTAGTGGACGTGACCGGTCATCTCGGCGGTTTCAATTTTCAGTGGGCGTGGGCATCGGGCGCAGCGGCGGGACAAGCAATTTGAAGGTGTACCAAATTAGGTGGTGCAAAAGCCTGATTGCGTCAAACGGTCAGCCATCATGGTTAGGGCTTGTAAGAGCGCGTCTTGCGGGATACGCTGGCACACGGCGGTCCGAAAGCGCTCAACCCACTCAAGCGCGCGTCTTGGGGAGGCTCTCTATGGGATTTGTTATGGAGTTCGACGTAAGAAACAACATCCTGCGCGTCACTATAGTGGGCCGGCTAACAGACGCGATTCTGTCGGATTGCTACGCAACGATAGCAAGGGATGTGGCGTCCCATCCGCCGTGTCGCGGCATTCTTGACTTCTCGGAGGTGACGAACCTTGAGGTTTCCAGCGACACTATAAGGCAAGTGGCAGCAGCTCCGCCTGCGTTCCCGACCGGATATATGCGAATCTTGGTCGCTCCGAAAGCGCTTATTTACGGAATGGCGCGCATGTTTCAGATGCTTGGCGAAAAGACTCGCCCTGATTTGCACGTAGTTCATTCCATCGATGAAGCGTACCTTTTGCTCCAGGTGGAATCCCCGGAGTTTGGCCCCGTAAGCTGAAAATTTGCCCTCACCTTGCCAGGGCACTTATTAGATGAGTTCCAGCGATTGAAAATCGGCAAACCAGATTCCTCCCTCCCTCCCTATGCCGTAGAATCAAATCTTGCTCCTAAATATTGAAAAGCTGATCTATGGCGGCGACGGACTCGCTCGCCTTCCTGCCGACGACCGCGGACGCGGCAAGGCTGTGTTTGTTCCCTTTGTTCTTGCCGGAGAAAAGATCGAAGCGGTACTCACCGAAGAAAAGCCCGGCTTCGCGCGCGCCCAGGCCGGAGCAATCGTGGAGCCTTCGCCGCACCGCGTCCAGCCGCCGTGCCGCTATTTTAGCGGCTGCGGCGGATGCCACTACCAGCACGCCAGCTACGAGCACCAACTCGAGATCAAGAAAGTAATCCTGCGGGAGAACCTGCGGCGTATCGCGAAGCTCGAACTCGATTGCGAAATTCAGGTGCATCCGTCGCCGCCCTGGAACTATCGCAATCGTTCGCGCCTGCAATTGCAGACTCGGCCTGAGTTCGCGGCGGGATATTTCAAGTTCTCATCGCATGAATTCCTGCCGGTTGAGGAGTGTCCGATCAGCTCGCCGCTGATCAACCGCGGCATTGCCACGCTGTGGCAAGCGGGACGCGCGGGCAAAGCCGTGGAAGGCGTGCGCGAAGTTGAATTCTTTGCTAGCGCTGATGCCAATGGAAATGAAACGCGCCTGCTGATCGAATTTGTGTGCGATCCCGAGGCGCGACGTGCGGCAGTGCGGGCATGGGCCGAAGAATTGTGCGCAGCGATGCCGGAGATCGCGGGCATAGTGGCGTTCCGCGAGCGGCAGAAAGGCGTGCAGGAGGCTCTGGTCACGGTCGGCGCCTCGGAATTAGCCTATCAAACGAAGACGGCGGTCCACCGCGTCAGTGCAGGTGCTTTCTTCCAGACTAACCGTTTTCTCATCGATGAACTTGTCAACATCGTAACTGCGGGCCGGTCCGGCGAACTGGCGCTGGACCTCTACGCCGGTGTGGGATTGTTTTCCACAGCCTTGGCCTGTAACTTCCGTCACATCGATTCGGTTGAGTCGTCACAGACAGCCGCCAACGACCTTCAATACAATCTGCCTGGTAATGGAAAGGCTGTGCATTCTGCAACCGAGCAGTATCTGGCCGGACGCGGAGACATGGGGCGTGTCGGGCACAGTGCAATAGTCCTCCCCGAGTTGCTGCATAAGCCCGATCTAGTGGTCGTGGATCCGCCCAGAAGCGGGTTAGGAGATCGCGGGGCAGGGTTGCTTGCGAGTATGGTCGCGCCTCGCGTGACTTATGTGTCGTGCGACCCGGCAACTCTTGCCCGCGATCTGGTGCCGCTTCAAACGGCGGGATATCGCGTCGAGCAGGTACATCTGGTCGATTTGTTTCCCCAAACTTACCACTTGGAGAGCGTCGTGCAGTTAGTGCGCTGATGCCCGAATAGGCTGCTGAAAAGCTCTGATTTTGGGTGGCGCAGCCCAGCTCACCGTCACGGCCGGTCCGTGGTTCACATTTACCCACACCCAGACTAGGCCGATCAATGCCGTCTTTGCCACTAATCGAGCAGCCGCCTGCTTCATCAATTCCGCCTGAATCCCAATTTAAACCTACACGGCAACCAATGCTGTGGGCCGCATTGGCCTATGCTGGGGGAATAGTCGCCGGCACTTATTTGGAGCGCCCGGCCTCGTGGTGGGTAGCGGCAGGGGCGGCGTTTTTCGCTGCCGGCGTTTACTTCGTACGCGGACGGAAATGGCTCAGCGCGGGATTGGCACTGGGTGCATTCTTTCTGGCAGGGGCGCTCCATATACAGGTGCGGGGCTCAACGAATCTTCTCGATACCAGCCTGCAACCCTTTGCCTACCGCGATGCAGTCGAGATGACAGCGCACGTGACTCGAGAAGGCAGGTTGCGGGACGCGGGCCCGGGCGAAATCAGACAAAACCTCGATGTCGAGACGGAAGAGATCGTCGCCGAAAATGGCGGGCGTATTCGCGTGCGTTCTGGTGTGCGCCTGGGAATTTACAACGCGGCCACATCTGCGGTTGAGGTCCGCACCCTTGCAACTCCCACGCCAGCGATGCGCCTTTTCCGCTATGGCGAGCGCATCCGGCTTCCAGTCAAGCTGAAGCTGCCGCGCAACTTCCGCAATCCCGGGGCCTTCGACTATCAAGGTTACCTGGCCTCGAACGGCATCGCAGCGCTGGGGTCCGCCAAGGCTGGGGACATTGAACTGCTGCCCGGCTTCGCTGGCAGCCGTGTCGAGCTCTGGCGAACGCGAATTCACTCAAGCATCATCACCAAGGTCCACACGCTTTGGCCCGCGCCGCAAGCCGCGCTGATTGACGCCATGGTGATTGGTGAAGAGGCCTTCATCGACCGCGACACGCGAGTCGATTTTCAGCGCTCCGGCACCTATCACATCCTCGTTGTCTCGGGAATGAACGTGACCATCCTGGCATTCGTCGCTTTCTGGACGCTGCGCAGCATGAGATTCGGTGAGATTCCGGCGACCCTGCTGACAATTCTGTTCTGTGTTGCCTACGCCTTTCTCACTGAAGTGGGTGCGCCCGTGTGGCGGGCCACGCTGATGTGCTCCATCTACCTGGGCACTCGCCTGCTTTACCGCGACCGCGCCATGATCAACGCGCTGGGATCGGCAGCTCTCGGGTTGCTCGTATTCGATCCGCGACAGCTCTTCGCCGCCAGCTTCCAGATGACGTTTGTTTGCGTGCTCATCGTGGCCGCGACCGGCTTGCCGCTCGTGGAACGCACCTCGGGGCTCTATCGCCAAGCCTTGGCATACTGGAACGCGGATGATTATGGTCCATCGCTGCCTCCACGGGTCGCACAGTTCCGCGTGGACCTGCGCTTGATCGCTGGACGGCTAGCGCGTTTTCTCGGAAAGTCATGGTCGTTGCGGCTGGTGCGCGGCGTGGCCATTGTTTGCCTGCGTACGTTTGAACTGCTGCTGGTATCGGCGGTGATGCAAATGGGGTTGGCTCTGCCCATGGCGTATTATTTTCACCGCGCCACCACCATCGGCCTTCCCGCCAACGTGGCCGTTGTTCCGCTAACGCAACTCCTCATGCCCGCTGCCGTCTTTACGGTCGCCCTGGGATACATTTCTCCCTTGCTCGCGAAGCTTCCCGCGCTGCTCACCGCCTTTGCACTGCAAGCCATCACCGGGACGGTGCACGGCTTAGGAGGTCTGCGACTGGCCGATCTTCGGGTAGCGACGCCATCTGTGCTGATGATGGCAACAGCCTCCGCGGCGCTGATTCTCGCGATGCTCTTCGCACGCCGACGAGTACTGTTTGCGGTCATGGGGCTGACTGCGCTGTTGCTGGCATCCCTAGCGCTGGCCTTCATTCCGCCGCAGCCGCAAACGCGACCCGGAGTGCTGGAAGTGACTTCCATTGACGTAGGCGAGGGCGACTCTATCTTGCTTGTGATGCCGCAAGGCCGCACTTTGCTGATCGATGCCGGCGGCCCCATTTTCAGCGCCGGTTCGCAACTCGACTTTGGGGAGGATGTGGTTGCGCCTTACCTGTGGACGCGCCGCATCTCCCGCCTCGATGCGGTCGCTATTTCCCACGGCCATTCCGATCACATCGGAGGCATGGCCGCCATCCTCAAAGACTTCCGACCGAAAGAGTTATGGATAGGTCTGTTGCCGCCGAGTCGGGCGCTCGAGAGCCTGATCACTGAGGCGCGCACACTGGGAATCAAGGTGGTGCGGCATTGGGAGGGAGATGAATTTGAACTGGGGGGAGCCAAAGTTGACGTGCTCTTTCCACCGCAGGACTGGCCTATCGGCCTCGCACCCAAGAACAACGACTCCATGGTCTTGCATGTCAGTTATGGCAAGACCTCTGTATTGCTGGAGGGCGATGCCGAGAAAGCGGTTGAGCGGCGAATCGCCAGTCTGCACCACCCGCGGGCGGATCTACTGAAAGTAGGCCATCACGGCAGCGCCACATCCACCACACCAGAGATTCTGCGGTCCGTGAGGCCAAGCTTTGCCGTGATCTCGGTCGGCTTCCAAAACTCTTTCGGTATTCCGAAACCCGACGTTCTGGCGCGGCTGCAAAACTCAGGAGTGCGCGTCTACCGCACCGATGTCAACGGCGCGGTGACCTTCTACCTCGATGGCCGCTCGGTCACTCCTTGGCTTGCAGCTCTTCCGTAGAGTCGTCATCCGGCTCGTCCGCGATACTGACGACCGGAGGACCCTGCCGGTATTCGGCGATCAGGCTACGCGCCTTCTCCGCATCCTCTTCGCGCACCAGGATGATCATTCCGCCCATCCCGGGGAACGCGTCCTGCAAAAGACTGGCGGACGCGAGGTCATTTTCAATATTCGCGGAATCGAGCAAGCCCTTGACCACCATCGCCTCCGACTCCTGCTCACTGTCGAAGATCTTGACCAGCTTTTCATTCGGATCAGGGCGGCGCCGTTTTTCCGTCGTCGCATTGGGCTGCTCTGCCATAACATCTCCCGTTCTCGGAACCAGGCTAACCAGATGGCTCGGACTCCGTACTCCTGTAATTCTAACTCTTCTCCCGATTTGAGTTGCATAAGCGGAGCATTTGGCAGTGCGTTAGTTTCCCTCCTGAACAAAATTATCTGCCCCCTGGCTCTGCCTATACCGAAGCGGGTAGCCGGTCCACCCCATGCGAGTGGGGTTGCTCTTTCCACTTTCTGGCCTGAACAATGCAGATGACGTGAAGCATGATCAGCAGCGGCACGACGAACGTCGGAATCAGGCTCATCGGCAGCACCGTCATTATCCCGGTCTCCAACCCGTGGGGACTAATCAGCCTGGCAACCGGCCCCAGAGCGACCGCTATCCCCAGGTCGAAAATCCCCAGGATCTGCCAGAAAATGAAGCCTCGACGGTGGCTAGTGTTCGCAAGCTTGATGGCCGCCAGGGGCGCTGTGGCTCCGATGGCGATGTCGCCCCAGCCCGCAGGCAATGCAAAAACGCCAGGCAGGATCCCCACAGCATAGAGGACCAGGAACGTGAATCCGACAATCCTCCAGGACTGCACGAAAGTCAAAGTGCTCGCGTTCAAGGACAATGCAAACCGCCGGAACCCCTCTGACGTTGCAAACCACACCAGAAAGACTGTGATCGGGATCAGCACCGCAAGACCAAGTGCCAGCGGCGGAAGATCAGGATCCGTTTTGAATAGGTGGAGCGCTGAAGCCGAGAGTACTAAAACAAACCATCCGGCGATGAGACCGGCGGTAAGCTTGCCGTAACGTGCGTTGTTCATATCAAACCTCCTTGTTTGGTAACTAGAGTCGTGACTTCGTTGGTTAACTTCAGAAGGTCGTGCCAGCGCTTGTCTCCCAGTTGGCGCCCCAACTGGATCTGCGCCTTTTCCCATGACGGAAGCGCGCGGTTGAATTGATGCCGGCCAGCTTTGGCCAGACGCAGCAAGCGCTCCCGCCGGTCGTCGCCACGATGCTCCGTGATCCAGTTCTCCCGGATCATGATTCGCAGCGTGCGCGTAAGCGTCGTGCTATCCATGGCAAGGATGTGCCCAAGCTTGCCTTGGGATACTTCCCCGGCTCGCAATAGGACCTGCAAAATCGTGAATTGGGTGGCTCGCAGGCCCCGAGGCCGGAGCGCCTCGGAATACACCTGTGTGAGCGTCCGGGATGCCCGACGAAAGCTCGCGCACATGCAAGGCAGGTCGGGGATCTCATAAGAGGTATCATTCATGCCAAATAGATGTATATACATGTATTGCAGATTCAAAACTTGAATTCAGCTTTCGACAGAAAACTGTTCCTCGCATATCGAGTGCCCACGAGCGTCGTTCTGGATGGGGGCATTGGGTTGCTGAGGACCAGCACTTTCGGGCCGTTTGTTTTCCGCTCCAATTGGAGGAGAATGCTTCGAAACAGGCGCAACCGGGACCGCATCGCAACATCCAAAACTGTGGGCGGGAAAAAGCTATGGCGCGAAAAAGGGGCCAGCATGAACATTGGGGAACCGGCGGATCACGAGAAGAATCTACCTCTGGGACAGGAGAATGCAGGCGATGCAGAAGATGAGGCCCGAAGAATTCGACGCCTGCCGGTGATGATGAATATGGTGACTTCGGTGATCGGCCAAGATCCCGCGCTCACGGTGGAAGAAGCCTCAGAGTTGGCCGCAGGCGCTAAACGCGCCGCGCTGGCCATGTTCCCCGACAAGGAACTGGCCTACGATCTTCTCTACAAACCCCGCCTGCAGCGCCTGATGAGGGAGCGCTTTCGCCTGCAGTAGAACTATGGCCAATCCTTAAGGTTGGACGAGGATTCCTGAAATCCTGAATGAAGAGCGTTGGAATGAAGCTCTTTCCTGGCTTCTATTCGTCCACCACAGAATTTCGCAGTGTCCCAACGCCCTCCACACTGACCTCCATCACATCTCCCGCCATGACTGGTCCCACGCCTGCCGGCGTGCCGGTGGCAATCAGATCGCCCGGGAAGAGAGTCATTGCCTGCGCGATATACCGGATGACCACATCCAATGCAAAGATGAAGTCCCGCGTATTCCCCTGCTGCTTCACTGCGCCATTCACGCGGGTCTCCACGCCAACCCCGGCCCAGGGATCGATTTCATCCGTCACCAGCGGACCCACGGGACATGACGTGTCGAAGCCCTTGGCGCGGGCCCATTGGCCGTCTTTCTTTTGCAGATCGCGTGCCGTGACGTCGTTAAGACAGGTGTAGCCCAGGATGTATTGGCGCACATCGTCCTCGGCCGGCGGCTGATGACAAGTCTTACCGATTACCACGCACAGCTCACCTTCATAATCGACGTGCTGCGAAATTTTCGGCTTTCGGACAATGCCGCCCGGCGCCAGCAGAGCGGAACTGGGCTTGAAGAACAGCAGCGGTTCCTTCGGAACCTCGTTCCCCAACTCTGCCGCATGTTCCCGATAGTTGCGGCCTACGCAGACGATTTTTGACGGCCGCACCGGCGGAAGCAGTTCCGCCTCTTCCAGCGCAATCGGATCGATTCGCCGTGTCCGCAAACCCTCCACGTCGCCATCGGACTCTTCCGGAGCGGTGAGCAGAATTCGCAGGATCGCCTCGCGTCCGGCGACGGATTCGACCAGCCCGTAATGAGCCTGTCCATTCAGTTGAAAGCGGCAATATCTCATCGCAATCTATCTAATCACGAGACATGGAAGTCCGGCGAGGATTTTCCACGAAACTGCCGCGACGGAATCCAGAGTCTTCCGCGTCCCGCGAAGTCCGCCCCTTCCCAATGCGACTCCCGGCGGACCATTTCCGCCATCTTGAAAACACTGCCGTAACATGCGCGAGATTTGGGTTTGACACTGTTTGCGAGGCGTTGCTATAGTCGAAGAGTTCCCTTTGGACGCGGGTTTCTGTAAAACGTCCGGCAGCTGGGATTGTCCAAGCTCACTCGCCAGGGTGAGCCCACCACAACCAAACGACTCACTCCAGC
>Ga0182015_10002046_pt1 | contig 25184 bp, 26 predicted proteins | sample 712P3MmetaG_FD_120478 | JGI IMG/M metagenome (GOLD analysis project Ga0182015, IMG submission 120478) | Permafrost microbial communities from Stordalen Mire, Sweden - 712P3M metaG | ecosystem: Environmental > Terrestrial > Soil > Wetlands > Permafrost | place: Sweden: Stordalen | collected...
CCATTGGGATTCGATCTGGACCACACCGTCCGCCCCTGTGAAATAGTGACGGAAGCTGCTCCTTAGCCAGTCCCCGGGCCGCTCCAGTAATCCGCGGGTAACTGGATTTCGATGGATGTATCTCAGCTTCTCCACGAACTTACATTCACTCCAGACGTTGAAGTCGTAGTAACGCGCCTGCCAAAATGATTCCGCTGCTCGCAAGGCGAGGGTTCGTGCCACCGACTGCTTCAGTGACTGCAGCATCTGCGCTAAGCAGCCGCGCTCCGGTTCGTCGACCAAAAGACGTACGTGTTCGGGCATCACGACGTAACCGTACACGCACAGCCCGTAAGACCGGCGCACCCGTTCCAGTGAAGATTCAAAACATGCACGTGAATGGGGAGTCGCGAGCTTTGGCCGGCGTCGATAACAACTGAAGGTCAAGAAGTGCAGTTGCCCGGTTTGCTGAAAGTGTTTTAGTCCCCAAGGCATGGGACGAGCATAGTTGCGCATGGTGAAAGTTTCTGTGACAACTGAACACCCCCGTCCAAGCGAAGCTTGAGCGGGGCACCCTGAAGAGAGGTTTAGAGATTTAGGGCTGGGCCAAGTCCCCCATGCTACTCCGGCGCTCGCTGCTGCTGCTTCCCGTTCGCTGGTCGAATCTTGCCGATCACTGCTAATCCTAAGGAATGCTTGAGCTTACGTTGACCAAAATGGTTCTTTCAGGTAGCTTTAATAGATAAAACCATAGTGGGGAAGTGTACCTTAAAGAGGGATTTTTAGTGCCAAACAGCAACGGCAAAACGCTGCTTTTATTGAAGCCTCGGGGATTTTGCGCCGGGGTGGTGCGGGCGATTGATATCGTCCGGATTGCGCTGGAGGCCTTTGGGCCGCCGATTTATGTCCGCAAAGAGATCGTACACAACCGCTTTGTGGTCGAAGAGCTGCAGGGCAAAGGCGCGATTTTTGTCGATAACGTCGACGAGGTTCCTAACGGCGAGCGTGTCATTTACAGCGCGCATGGCGTTTCGCCGGAGGTGCGCGAGGCCAGCCAGGCGCGGAATTTGCGGGTGATTGACGCGACGTGTCCGCTGGTCACGAAGGTTCACGTCGAGGCAGTCAAGTTTGCCCGGGAGGGTTACTCGCTGATTCTGATTGGCCATCATGACCACGACGAAGTGATTGGAACCTTGGGCGAGGCTCCGGTTGTGACTCAAGTGGTGGGCTCGCCGGAGCAAGTGGAATCGCTGACTGTGCCGGATCCGGGCCGGGTGGCTTATCTGACGCAGACTACGCTTAGTCTGGATGAGACTCGCGACATTATCGCGGCGCTGCGCAAGAAGTTTCCCAACATTAAAGGCCCTGCGGCGCAGGACATTTGCTATGCGACCGAGAACCGGCAGGTCGCGGTGAAGCACGTGGCCTCGGATGCGGATTTGCTGCTGGTCGTTGGCTCGGATAACAGTTCGAACTCTAATCGACTGGTGGAGGTCGCGCGCAACCTGGGGACAAGTTCGCACTTGATCGATAGCTTTCAGAACATCAAGCCGGAGTGGTTGGAAGATGTGAAGACGATTGCGCTGACCGCCGGGGCGTCGGCTCCGGAGTGTCTGGTGGAAGAAGTGGTGAAGTTCCTGGGCAGCAAGGGATTTGGCAATGTGCAGGAAATTGAAGTGATGCCAGAAAACGTGCGCTTTGGCTTGCCTCCAGAAATTGTGGAAGCAATTGCCAGCGCCCCCAGCGCAGTTAGTGTGGAGTAAAAATTTAAATATGGACGAGACCTCCTCCTCGTTTTCGGCGTCAAACGCGCCGCAATTGCGATTCGGAAAAATTGACGACCTCGCTGGCCGGGTCACGGCCGCTGTCGACGGCGCCCGCAAATTCTTATTCTCCCAGCAGCATGAACAAGGCTACTGGTGCGGCGAGTTGGTCGCCGACACGACGCTCGAGTCCGATTACATTTTGCTGCACACCCTCCTCGGCACCGGGAATCAAGAGCGCTACCAAAAGTGCTGCAACTGGATTCTGCGCCACCAAAACGAAGACGGCGGCTGGGGAATCTACGCCAACGCCCCGAGTAACATTTCTGCGTCAACGAAAGGCTACTTTGCTTTGAAGCTTTCTGGCTACAAGCCGAACCATCCGGCTTTGGTGCGGGCTCGGAAGAAGATTTTGGAGATGGGCGGCGTCACTGAGGTCAACACTTTTACCAAGATTTATTTGTGTTTTTTGGGACAGTATGATTATGACGCGGTGCCGGCGATTCCTCCGGAGATTGTGCTGTTTCCCAAATGGTTTTGGTTCAATATCTACGAAATTTCTTCCTGGTCGCGGGCCATTCTGGTTCCGCTTTCTATTTGCTACGCTAAAAAACCTCTGAAGAAAATTCCCGATGAGATGGGTGTGGAGGAATTATTCGTTGGGGGGCGCGACAAGTCGCGCATGCGTCTGCACTGGAGCGACAAGCTCATCTCTTGGCGAAACTTCTTTTTGGTTTTCGACCGGCTTACTCACTGGTTTGAGATGGTGCATGTTCGTCCGTTGCGCTGGCTGGCTCTGAAGCGGGCTGAGGAGTGGATGCTTGAGCGTTTTGAGATGAGCGATGGGTTGGGTGCGATTTATCCGTCGATGCTCAATGCGATTATTGCTTTGCGATGCCTTGGGTACTCATTGGACGATCCCCAAGTAATTCGTGCTGTCGATGAATTCGAGAAGTTGGGAATCGAAGAAGACGACACTTTCCGCATGCAGCCTTGCATGTCTCCGGTTTGGGATACGGCTTATGCGATGTTCGCCATGGGCGAAGCTGGGGTTCCGGCTAATGATCCGCGCATGATCAAGTGTGCCGATTGGATTTTGCAGAAGCAGGTTCGCAACGTTGGCGATTGGAAAGTGAAGAATAAGGAAGGACAGCCGGGCGGCTGGTACTTCGAGTTCAACAACGAGTTTTATCCTGATGTTGACGACAGCGCGATGGTTTGCTTGGGGCTGAGTCGGGTGGAGCATCCTAACGGGCGCTACCAGCGCGAATCGGTGCAGCGGGCCATTGACTGGATTTTTTCCATGCAATGCAAGTCGGGTGGATGGGCGTCTTTCGATAAGGACAATACGCGAATGGTGTTTCAGTACATCCCATTTGCTGACCACAATGCGATGCTCGATCCTCCGACTGTCGACATCACCGGACGAATTCTGGAGATGCTGGCTACTTACGGATATGACAAGAACCATCCGCGCGTAAAGAAGGCGTTGAAGTTTATTCGCGAAGAGCAGGAACCCGATGGTTCGTGGTTCGGACGCTGGGGCGTGAATTATATTTACGGGACGATGCAGGTGTTGCGTGGGTTGGAAGCCATGGGCATCGATCACCATGAGCCTTATGTGCAGCAGGCTGCGGAGTGGCTGCGCATGGTGCAGAATGCTGACGGAGGTTGGGGCGAGACTTGCGGTTCGTATGATGATCCTAATACGCGCGGGATCGGTCCGAGTACGCCATCGCAGACTGCCTGGGGTGTGATGGGATTGCTGGCTGCTAGCGACACGCGCAGCGATTCTGTGGCGCGGGGGATTGCTTATTTGCTGCGAACGCAGAGAAGAGACGGCGGTTGGGATGAGCCGCAGACTACGGGGACGGGTTTCCCGCGGGTGTTTTATTTGACCTACACCTTGTACCGGCAATATTTTCCGCTGATTGCTTTGACCACTTATGCGAAGGCAATGGCGAGTGCGGAGCAGGGAACTGGCGTGCGGCGGATTGGGTAGTACACAGGTGGAAGGCGAGACGCCCTCCGGACAGCTGGCGAGGACGCCGGCGCTACAAAGGGACGAGCTACAAAGGGAAGAGAGACGACTGATGGCGGTACCAATTTCTCAGATGTGGACGGTGGCGAGTTACGTCCTTAAGCAGAAGGTCAAGGGACGCAAGCAGTATCCGCTGGTGTTGATGCTGGAGCCGCTGTTCCGCTGCAACCTGGCTTGCGCCGGTTGCGGCAAGATTCAATATCCCGCGCACGTGCTCAAGTCTCAGCTTACACCCGAGGAATGCTTCCGGGCGGTCGATGAGTGCGGGGCGCCCACGGTTTCTATTCCTGGGGGCGAGCCGTTGCTGCATCCGCAGATCGGCGAAATTGTGGAAGGCCTAGTGGCACGCAAGAAATATATTTACCTCTGCACCAACGCCCTGCTGCTGAAGGAAAAAATTCATTTATTCACGCCCAGCAAGTACCTGACATTTTCCGTACATATGGATGGGCAGCGCGAGCATCACGACTTCTCGGTTTGTCTGGAAGGCGGCTACAAGAAGGCCATTGAGGGCATCAAAGCCGCGCTGGCTGCTGGTTTCAGGGTGACGACCAATACGACCTTGTTTGATGGAGCCGATCCGAAAAGCGTTCGCGCCTTCTTCGACGAGATGATGGAATTGGGCGTCGAAGGCATGATGCTTTCGCCTGGCTACTCTTACGATAAGGCGCCGGATCAGCAGCGTTTCCTCGGACGCGCCCGCACTCGGCGGTTGTTCCGTGCCATGCTGTCGAATCGCGACAAGAAGTGGCGCTTCAATCAGTCGGCTTTGTTTCTGGAATTTCTTATGGGCAAGCGCGACTACGCCTGCACGCCCTGGGGCATGCCTACTTACAACGTTTTCGGATGGCAGAAGCCTTGCTATTTACTGCAGGACGGTTACGCCGATACTTTCGCCGAGTTGCTGGAGACCACCGCCTGGGAAAATTATGGCACGGAGTCGGGTAATCCTAAGTGCGCGAATTGCATGGTGCACAGCGGATATGAGGCTTCGGCAGTCAACGATCTCTTCGGTTCGGTGCAGGGCATGTGGCAGGAAGTGAAGGCGCGCATGTTTGGCGGTTATGAAGATGCGTCGGCGCTTCGGTTGCTGGATGAGCCAACCAGACCGGTGCATGCTGGTCCGCTGGTGCAGATCGATGCGCCAGTGGGCGAGGAGACGCGCGTTTGAGCGGGCGGGAATCCGGGCACGGGCCTTCGGTTTCGGCGGATCCAGATACATTGGAAGTTGCGCCGGGAACGGCTCACGAACAACTTGAGGGATCGGTTCCGTCGCTGGCTAACGAAGAAGAGCTTCGCAAAGCGCTGGAGCAGGCGTTCGATTATCGCGGCGATGTTTCCATCGCCCACAAAGACGGTACCAAAATTGAAGGTTACATTTTCGATCGCAATACTGGAAAGACTCTCGCGGAGAGTTTTGTGCGAGTGCTGCCGAAAGATGGATCTCCCCGAATAAAAATTGCGTACGCTGAAATTGCCGCGTTGGCCTTTACCGGCCGCGATATGGCTGCGGGCAAAAGCTGGGAAAATTGGGTGCGTCATTACTGGGACAAGAAGGCGGCGGGGGAGCGCGATATTTCTCTGCAGCCGGAGAAGTTGGAATAAAAGCTGTCAGCTCTCAGCTTTCAGCAAGTGCGTCTGGCAATACGCTAATATCTAGTAATCCAATGAAAGTCGGAATACGCGCTCTCGGCTGTTATCTATCGGCTTTAAGCCGATGTCCTCGCTGATAGCTAATAGCTGATAGCTGACAGCTGATGAAAGCTTTTGTCACTGGCGCAACCGGGTTTGTGGGCAGTCATGTCGCGCGTGTTTTGGCCGAGCAGGGCGCTGATCTGCGCTTGCTGGTTCGTTCCGGCAGCGATCCTAGAAATATTCAGAAATTGAATGCAGCTCGAGTGCTTGGCGATCTGCGCGATCCGCTGTCCATCGAACGGGCGATGGCTGGTTGCGATGTGGTGTTTCATGTTGCGGCTGACTATCGGCTGTGGGTGCGCGATCCGCAAGAAATGTACCGCGCCAATGTCGACGGTACGCGGGCGCTTTTGGAGGCCGCGCGGAAGAATAAAGTGCGGCGCGTGGTTTACACCTCGAGCGTGGCGACTATGGGATTCACCTCGAATGGCCGTCCGGCGGATGAGGATTTTCCGGTTTCGCTCGACAACATGATTGGCCCCTACAAGCGGTCGAAGTTCATGGCCGAGGAAGTGGCGCTGGAGGCGGGACGCAGCGGGATCGATGTGGTGGTGGTCAATCCCACTACGCCGGTGGGCGAACAGGATATCAAGCCGACTCCCACGGGGAGAATCGTCGTTGACTTTCTGAAAAAGAAGTTTCCCGCTTATGTGGATACAGGGTTAAATCTGGTCGATGTCACGGAATGCGCGCGCGGACATGTTGCAGCGCTAGAGAAGGGAAGAACGGGCGAGCGGTATATTTTAGGGGGAGAGAATCTTACGTTGAAGCAGATTCTGGACAAGCTGGCGGCGATTACTGGATTGCCATCGCCTAAGGTTAAGCTTCCTTATGTGGTGGCGTTGGCAGCCGGTGTGGTTGACGAAATTGTTACCGGGCGCATTCTGGGACGTGAGCCACGGGCTACAATTGACGCGGTTCGCATGGGGCGCAAAAAGATGTTTGTGTCGTGCGCGAAAGCTGAGCGCGAACTGGGATGGAAGACGGTTCCGGTGGATGACGCTTTGCGGCGCGCGGTGGAGTGGTTTCAGGCGCACGGGTATGCGGCGCGGAGTTGATTTCAAGTTGGCGTCACGCGCGACGCGAAGGATCTGGTTCTTGTGGGAAGACGCTTCGACGAGAAACCTGCGACGCCGATGCAGCGGGAGAATCCCTTGAAGCGGGGCCGCGGTACATACCAACTCGGGGTCCCTCGACTGCGCTCAGGATGATATTGATTGTTGGGATGGATGGAACAGTTGGCCAAACTCGCGATGGTGGCTGCTCTCGAACGTGAAGTGGGCCGGCTGATCAAGCATTGGCGGCGGGTCGAGCGAGAGCATGAAGGCCGGCAGTTCAAGTTCTTTGAGAACGGAGACGCCGTGCTAGTGTGTGGCGGGATTGGAGCGGAAGCCGCGCGTCGGGCTACCGAGGCCGTGATTGCGCTGTACCAGCCCGAACTGGTGCAGTCAGTTGGCTTCGCGGGCGGGCTGGATTCTGCATTGAAGGTTGGTGAGATTTTCTCGCCGAGTCGGGTGATTGACGCCAAAGACGGAAGCAGTGTGGAAGCCAGTGTGCCAAATATGACCGGATCTGGCACGCTGGTCAGCGCGGCCGAGACTGCGGGCGCGGAACAAAAGCGGAAGCTGGCGGAGTCGTACCGGGCGCAGGCGGTCGATATGGAAGCTGCGGCCGTCGCTCGCGGGGCGCAAGCGCGGACCGTTCGCTTCATGGCGGTGAAAGCTATCTCCGATGAATACGACTTCGCCATGCCTCCGGTGGATCGCTTCGTTGATCGCGATGGTCGATTTCAAAGCGGAGCGTTCGTTCTCTTTGCCCTGTTTCGCCCGTGGCTCTGGCGTAGAGTGATTCAGCTTGCCGCAAATAGCGCGAAAGCATCCAAGACTCTCTGCGCCGAGTTGGAGAGATACATCAACAGCGCAAAGAAACCAGGCATTTCGGCGACGGAATTGCATCCAATAAGCAAAGCAGTGAACTGACTCATGGCGATTGCAGGACAATTTACTCTGGACGAAACCAGGCAGGCGATTCCGGCCACCATGCAGGCTGCAGTCTACCGTGGCGTGAACGACATTCGCGTGGAGACCGTCCCGGTTCCAAAGATTGGGACCACAGAGTTACTGCTGCGCGTGCACACCTGCGGCATCTGCGGAACGGATCTCAAGAAAATCGCCACGGGATCACATTCCGCGCCACGCATCTTCGGACATGAGACGTCAGGCGTGGTGGCGACAGCAGGCGCGGAAGTCAGCCATTTCAAGCCCGGAGACCGCGTCGTCGTCTTCCATCACATTCCATGCGGCAAATGTTTTTATTGCCAGCACAAGACTTTTGCGCAGTGCGAGACCTATAAAAAAGTTGGCTGCACAGCGGGCTTTGAACCCGCCGGCGGCGGCTTCGCCGAATATGTTCGAGTGATGGATTGGATCGTTCGTCAGGGCACAGTTCGCATCCCCGACGGGGTTTCATTCGAACAGGCGTGCTTTGTCGAACCGGTGAACACGTGCATGAAGGGGATCGAAACGCTGCAACTTGTCGGCGGCGAAAGTGTTTTAGTAATTGGGCAAGGACCGATCGGTATCATATTGAGTACATTGGCCAAACGAGCAGGAGCTTCTGTAATGACTTCCGATTTGTATCCCCAGAGGCTTACAATATCTCAAACGTACGGTTTAACCAATGTGATTGATGCTTCTCGCGCCGACACAGTAAAAACGGTGCGGGAGCAGACCGAAGGCCGGGGCGCCGATGCTGCGATACTAGCGGTAGGGGGCAACGGCTTGATTCGGACTGCCATGGATGCGGTGCGTCCAGGGGGACGGATTTTGCTATTCGCACAGACGGTTCGAGGTGAGGCTACGATTGATCCAGCCTCGGTCTGCGTGGACGAGAAAAAGCTATTGGGATCGTATAGCGCATCCGTGGAATTGCAGGAAGCCTCGGTGCGTTTTGTGATGGGCCAAGAAATGGACTTGGCAGGTTTGATTAGCCACCGCTTCTCTTTGTCGGATAGCGTTGCAGCGCTGCAACTGGCAGCTCATCCGCAGCCGGATTCGATGAAGATTGTGATTCAGGCGGGCAGTTCGTGGGAAGGAAATAAGTGAACGGAAAGATGACGGCAGCTGTCCTCTACGGCAAAGAGGACGTAAAAATCGAGCGAGTTCCCATCCCCCGCGTGGGCGATGGTGAAGTGCTGGTCAAGGTGCAGGTGGCTTTGACTTGCGGTACGGATTTGAAGGTGTATCAGCGTGGTTACCATGCGCGCATGATTGTTCCTCCGGCGCTGTTTGGGCACGAACTGGCGGGAGTGATTGAAGAAGTCGGTCCGGGCGTGCGCGGGTTTAAGAAAGGCATGCGCGTGGTGGCGCTGAATTCGGCGCCGTGCCAGATGTGTTTTTATTGTTCGAAACATCAGGCCAACCTTTGCGAAGATTTGTTGTTCAATAACGGGGCTTATGCCGAGTACATTCGCATTCCGCGGCGCATCGTCGAGATCAATATGCTGGCTATTCCGCCGGATGTGAGTTACGAAGAAGCGGCGATGGTCGAGCCATTGGCTTGCGTTCTGCGCGGGCTGCACGAAACCGGAGTGGAAATTGGCGACACCGTCACCGTGGTGGGAGGCGGTCCCATTGGCTTGATGTTCATTCAAGTCGCAAAGGCCGTTGGCTGCAATGTGATCTCTGTGGTGAAACGCGATGCGCAAGTGCAGGCGGCGAAGCACATGGGCGCGCACGACGTGGTGCAGATCACAAAAGCGAAAGATCCGGTCGAAGCGGTGCGCCGGCTTTCTTCAGAGAACCGCGGCAGTGATGTGGTGATTGAGGCAGTGGGGCGTCCGGATGCCTGGGAAATGGCCATAGATATGGTGCGCAAAGGCGGCACGGTGAACTTTTTCGGAGGCTGCGCCAGCGGCACCAAGGTGCAGCTTGATACCAACCGGTTGCACTACTCCGAGGTCACACTTAAAGCCACATTCCATCACACACCGGAAACCGTACGCCGGGCATTTGCCCTGATTGCGGAGAAGAAGATTCGTTCCACCGATTACATTACCGGCGAGGCGCCGCTTTCACGGCTGCAGCAGGTTTTCCATCACATGCTGAATCGCAATGGCGATATCAAGACCGCCATCATTCCCGGTCACTGAGGAGTTTCCGCTGTACGGGCGTGGACGCCCGCGCCTACATTGATCACTATGCCATCCCTTGCCAGTGAGTCCCGGACGGCGGCAATTCCCTCAAACTCGGCGGGATGGAGCGCTCTTCCGCGTGAGTACGCGATTCCCGCGCAAGCCCCTACGCTGGCCGAGGCCCGGGAGTACTGCCGGCGGCTGGCGCGCTCGCATTACGAGAACTTTTCCGTGGCGAGCTGGTTTCTTCCCGAGCGGCTGCAACAGGATTTCTTCAATGTTTATGCCTATTGCCGCATCTCGGATGACTTAGGCGACGAAGTCGGCGACCCCAATGCCTCGCTGCAATTGCTCGATCAGTGGGAAGCCGAACTTGACGCTTGCTATGCGGGAAGCCCGCGACATCCGGTGTTTGTCGCATTGGCGGAAACGGTGCGCAAGTGTGAAATTCCCAAGCAGACTTTTGTTGATCTGCTGACCGCGTTTCGCCAGGACCAACGCGTTTCGCGCTATGCCACATTCAACGATGTACTTAATTATTGCCATTACTCGGCCAATCCCGTGGGACACTTGGTGCTCTACGTTTGTGGTTACCGCGATGCGGAGCGTCAGTCGCTGTCTGATTTCACCTGCACCGCGCTGCAACTGGCGAATTTCTGGCAGGACGTGAGCGTCGATTATTCGAACGGGCGGATCTATCTTCCGCTCGAAGACTTACGCCGGTTTGGAGTCACCGAAGATGACATTGCGGCGCAGCGCAATACCGCGGCTTTTTGCGACATGATGCGCTTCGAAGTGAACCGGGCGCGCGATTGGTTTCGCCGCGGATTGCCGCTGGTTGAGCAGGTGGATCGCAACTTGTCGATTGACATCGAGTTGTTCAGCCGCGGCGGGCAGGAAATCTTAAATGCCATCGAGGCGCAGGGATACAACGTCCTCGGCAGGCGTCCGTCGATTTCGAAATCGCGGAAACTGGCGCTGGTGGCGCGCGTGGCATGGAAGAAGATGCTGCGGGGAAAACGGAAATGAGTTCCGCCGTGCAGTCCGCTCCCACACCTTTCGCGCCTACGGAATCGCAACTGGCGGTTGCCTACTCGGTTTGTCGCAGCATCACGCGGTCAGCCGCCAAGAATTTCTACTACGCCTTCTTGGTGCTGCCGCGGGCGAAGAGGCAGGCGTTGTGCTCCGTTTATGCATTCATGCGGCGCTGCGACGACATCGCAGACGACGAATCTCTTTCGCAGTATGAGCGACGGCAAAAACTCACAGCATGGCTGGATGCGTTTCACCGCGCGCAATCTGGCCAGCCGACCGATGAGCCTGTGCTGCTGGCTCTAACCGACGCTCAACGCCGCTACAATATTCGGCTCGGATTGCTCGATCAGTTGGCGTACGGTACGGCGATGGATCTTGAGGGAAATACGGCCACCGATGCGGGCTTGCGGGCGGGGGCACCCGCACCACACGAAGGGCTTAGCGTTCGCTACCGGACGTTTGACGATCTCTACCAGTATTGTTACCGCGTGGCTTCTGTCGTGGGACTTGTTTGCATTCATGTATTCGGCTATCGCGACCCGGCTGCTGAATCGTTGGCGGAACGTCTTGGGCTCGCCTTTCAACTCACTAACATTATTCGCGACGTAAAAGAAGATGCCAGCATGGGCCGCGTTTATCTGCCGGAAGAGGATCTGGAGAAATTCGGGATTTCAATTTCCGCACTACGCTCTGCCACTGACCCTGCGATGTTTCGCTCCCTGCTAGAGATGGAAGCCGATCGAGCGCGCGAGTACTATCTCGCCGGAGATGAACTCATTCCACTGGTCGAAGAGGACAGCCAGCCCGCGCTTTGGGTGCTGATGACTATCTATCGGAGGCTTTTGGAAAAAATTGCGTTGCGCCAGTACGACGTCTTCAGCACTAAGGTCAGCCTTACTGTCCGTGAAAAGCTCGGGATTCTGGCTAAAGGTTTCCTGAAACGCCTCTCCTGATGAACCAGAGCTCGGCACAAAATTCCCGAGTAGCTGTGGTAGGAGGGGGATTGGCAGGGCTCGCGGCTGGGTGCGCCCTTGCCAGCAGCGGCTTTCGCGTCACCCTGTTTGAACGCCGTCCTTATCTTGGCGGACGCGCTTCTTCATACCAGCATCCCGGAACTGGCGAAGTAGTGGACAACTGTCAGCACGTGTTGCTCGGCTGCTGCACCAACCTGATCAAGTTTTACGAGCAGCTTGGTGTCGAAAACAAGATCCGCTGGTATGACCGTCTGACCTTCCTCGAACCGGGCGGACGCCGCTCGGTAATCGGCCCGTCCGGACTGCCCGCGCCCTTCCATAATGCGCCAGCGTTCCTGCGTGCCGCCTGTCTTAGCTTATCTGACAAACTTTCTATTGCCGCAGCCATGACGTTTCTGGCCCCAGCCAAAACGCGTGATACTGGCGAATCGTTTCTCCAGTGGTTACAGCGTCATGGACAGACCAGGCAGGCCATCGAGCGGTTCTGGAAGCCGATTCTTGTAAGCGCGTTGAACGAAGAGTTGGATCGCATGTCAGTTCCGTACGCCGCGCAGGTGGTGCGTGAATCGTTTCTGAAGTCGGCCGCCGCTGGCCGGATGGGCGTGCCCAGCGTTCCTTTGACCGATTTATATGGCGTGGCTGGCGACTACATTAGCGCACGCGGCGGCGGGATCCGATTCCGCTGCAGCGTAGAATCTTTTTCGCCGGAGTCCGACAAAGTGAAGTTGCTAGCGTCGGACGATGAGATGAACTTCGACTTTGTTGTATTCGCGGTTCCATTCGATGTTTTGTCCCGCATATTGCCTCAGACTCCAGAGGCAGAGCCGTCGCGGCAGGCGCTGGCGCGATTCGAAACCTCACCTATTACCGGAATTCATCTATGGTTCGATCGCCAGATCACCGACCTCGATCACGCGGTGTTATTGGACCGGACCATTCAGTGGATGTTTCATAAGTCGAAGCTGCTAACCCCGGCGCTTCGTGACCGTTCGTCGTACGAAACGAAAAGGGAAGGGCACGACTTCAGTCGTGCCGCAAACGCACGCGCTCAAGGACGGGCAGTAGCCCCTGCGGCCGACGGCAGCTACGTGGAAGTGGTGGTGAGCTCGTCGAAAACGCTGGTCGAAAAGTCACGCGCGGAAATCGTAGAAATGGCACTCGCCGAGTTACGCGAATTTTGCCCCGGCGCACGTGACGCGAATCTGGTGAAGTCGACTGTGATCAAGGAAGTCCATGCAACCTATTCGCCGCAGCCCGGGGTGGATGCCTACCGTCCGCACGCGGAGACGGTTTGGCCGCGAGTTTTCCTAGCCGGAGACTGGACCGCGACCGGATGGCCGGCCACGATGGAAGGCGCAGTCCGCAGCGGATACATGGCGGCAGAATCGCTGGCCCGATCCGCAGGGATACGAGACGCATCGTTCCTTGCGCCAAATCTTTCCGCGACCGGATTCATGCGGTTGTTCGGTTAGTCGGCGGCGGCAATTTCCGGGTTTGTGGCAGCGTCCCACTCGAAGCGTGATCGCCGCGCAAGCGCCGCCATCTGGTCCGAATGGGGCGACCGTAACCGTGACGATTCCTTTGACGCCAGAGAACAGTTCTGCCGATTCGTTGACGGGATCCAAGAAGACAATCTAGGAGTACGACTTCCACTTGGTGCGGGTGTACGCGATACCGAAGCCGTTACGCTCGGCGTTGCGCTGGGAGTCGCTGCCGGGCATGGCCACCATCATGGCCAGATCGCATCCATGATCCAAGGCGTAACGCATGCGTTCCTGGAGCAGCGCGGCTTGCAGTCCACGACGCCGCATCTCTGGGACGGTCGACGCGCCGGCAAACAGCGCCACGTTGCCATGCATGCTCAGCACCCCGGCGGCGCCGGGTTTGTGGTCAATTTCAGCTAGAAAGCATGTACTTTGCCGGCGCGCAGAAATTATGGCGCCCAGCTGCAGAATAGTATCCAGAAGTTCGGGATGTTCGTGCGCCCAGCCTCTAGCGCTCACTTCAGTCCACAGTTGAGCCTCTTCCGGTGCGATGACGCGCACACGGATATGACTATCGCGTGTAGTGTCGGGAACCTCGACCGACCGGTAAAGGACGCTGCTAATCTCAATCGGCCGGTAATTGCGCCTGCAAAGCAGCTCCAGCGCAGCGACTCCGGCGAGCGGACTTACCTCATGAAGCACCGGCGCGCCGCGCTCGAGAAAAAAGCGCTCAATTGTGTCCAGTGAGTCTGGACTGAGTTCCTCGAATATCCCCAGCCCAAAACTCTGTGTGATAGGAGAGTCGACCCCGCAGAAGGCGGCATAGGCTCCGGCACATTCAATCCATTCGGCGCCGCTGTCAGGCTGCAAGCGAGGCTGCGCTTCCGCAAATTCGACGCACGACTGGCCTTCTGCGCGCTCTAAACGCTTCGCCAATGCCAGATCCGCAAACATGATTGAGTTGGCCATAGTACACGGGTCGGGAAAAGCAAACAACGCGGGAAGCGTAGTGCATCAGATCGCCAAAAGGACATAAAGGGGCCGCACTCCAGGTTCGTGTCCAAGGAACGGGACTCGAACCTCGGGCACCATGCGGTTCACGCGGCAAGGAGCACGACGCCGCCTGCCACCAACATCGCGGCCATCCAGCGGCGGCGATCCACGCGTTCATGGAGAAAGATTTTAGCGGCTACGGCGTTGGTCACAAAGGTGAGAGACGCCGAAGCGGGCCCGATCAGGCTTACGTCGCCCCAGGAGAGTCCAAACAGCAGGCTGTAGAAAGCAGTAGTCATGGCTAGCACGCCCAGCAGAAAATTTGGGTTGCGCAGGACGCGCGCCAACACCGTCCACAGGCCGCTCTGCCGCCACAGCGCGCCCACGTCTCCCACCTGCTTCATGGCGCGCGCCAGTAGAACGTCGCCGGTAGTCGACGCCAAGACTATCGCAGCAATCGCGCCCCATGCGTAAGTTTGCTTCATGGTCTGTTCCCTGCAGAAGCGGTTCCGTATTGCGCCTGTTCGGACTGCGTGTTTGGTTGGCGGGTGAGCGCTGGGCCTCGCGTAACGAATCCCACGCCGGCGGAGATTAGAAGCACTCCAATCCAGCGGGAGGTGGTTACCGCTTCGTGCAGATAAAATTTAGCAATCAACGTGAGCAACACGTAGCCGAGCGACGTGGCGGGAAGCACGTAGGTCAGGTCCGCCCACGACAGTGCCGTCATGTAGGAAGCGAAAAATCCCAACAAAAGCAAAATTCCCACAGCGACTGAAGGATTCAGTACAGCCAGGATCAAATCAGAAAAATGATGCAAGGAGATGCCGCCCACCTGCTTCATGCCCCGGGAGAGCAACGAATCGCCAATGGACGCGCACAGCGCCACTCCGGCGAGCACCAGATACTTACGGAAGGTCACACTGTCTTTCCCTAACGGCGGTCAGATTTAGTGCTAGTGTGGGCGCGGGCGTCCTCGCCCGTGCGGCGTTAAGATTGCATCGCTTGGACTGCAAATGCCAGCGCCTGAAGGCGGACTGATAAATCGATTTATCGGCATGCCTGAAGGCGCGCCCTGATACGAATCTCAGCCCGCTAGGCCTTCGCTGCTGCCACGGCGGCCGCGGAATCGTCCTTCTCGCGTTTGTCTTTCACCCATTTGTGACGCGAGGCGCGCAGCTTGAGAAAAGATTTCGCTTCTTTGTAGAGGCGCTTGCGATCCACGCTGTTGAAAGCCGCTTTTCGTAGGATGCGAAACACTGCCTTCGGCCGGAAATAATACTCGTCGTAAAAACGATGCACCGCTTCCATAATGTCATCCGCCGGCAAGCCCGGATACTGAATGTGAGCCAGTTGATGTCCGCCCTCATCGACCATTTTGTTGTCGCCGACCATGAAGCCGTTCTTCACCGCGTAATCGTACAGTTCGGTTCCCGGATAGGCGTGGGCCACGGAAACTTGAATCGTTTCCACGTCCAATTCCTTGGCGAATGCGATGGTATTGCGAATGGTGTCACGGGTTTCGCCGGGCAGGCCGAGGATAAAGTCGCCGTGAACCACCAAGCCGAGCTTGTGACAATCCTTGGTGAACTGCCGGGCGCGTTCGATGGTCGCACCCTTCTTGATATTCTTCAAAATCTGCTGGTCGCCGGATTCGTACCCCACAATCAGGAGACGGCAGCCTGCTTCTTTCATCGCCTTTAAGGTTTCATAATCGGTGGTGACTCTCGAAGTGCAGGACCAGGTCAGTTTTAGAGGTTTCAGTTTTTCACACAGCTCGATGGTGCGGACCTTCTGAATATTAAAAGTGTCGTCGTCGAAGAAAAACTCCCGCACATCGGGCCAGAAATCCTTGGCTTTGGCCATTTCGCGGGCTACATCATCAGTGGAGCGCTTGCGCCACGGGTGTCCGCTTAAAGTTTGCGGCCACAGGCAGAATGTGCACTGCGCCGGGCATCCGCGGGTGGTGTAAAGAGAAACGTACGGGTAGAGCAGGAACGGCACGTTGTATTTAGTGACGTCCAAGTCGCGACGATAGATTTCGGTGACGTGGGGCAGGGAATCAAGATCCTGAATTTCCGGACGGTCTGGGGTGTGCACGACCGAGCCGTTTTTCAGGAATGAGATACCCAGAATTTCATCCAGCGGCTTGCCGTTGGCGAATTCGGTAACCGCGTAGTCGAATTCCTTGCGCACCACAAAATCGATCTCACGACAATCCTTGAGCGACCGTTCGGGCAGCACGCTGACGTGCGGTCCGACGAATGTGATCTTGATCTTGGGATTGGTTTCCTTGATCTTCTTTACCAGGCCGATGTCGCCAGGGAATCCCGGAGTGCTGGTAAACAGCACGAGGAATTCGTAGTCGCGGGCGATGTTGATGGTTTCCTCCGCGGAAACATGATGCGAGGGAGCGTCCAGCAGGCGCGCACCCTCCAACATGCCTGCAGGGTAGGCCAGCCAAACCGGGTACCAATAACTTTCAATTTCACGGGTAGCGGGCCATCGCGATCCGGCGCCCCCGTCGAAATTCTCGAATGACGGTGGATTCAAAAACAGCGTTTTTAATGGCATATAGGCGTGTTTCTTATATTAACACTTTCCCCACGACGGAACCGGAGGCAGGCTATTCCGAGTAAACTCGGGCCGTGCGCCGGAGCCGTGACCCCCACCTGTATGTGACTGACTCTACGTGCTCAGGTTCCAGTTGAGCAATGAGTTTGCGCCGAATGGACGGTTTCATGTCCCAAGAAGGGAAACCTGACTCTGGACGGGCTGAGCCTAAAGTTTCCCGCGTTTACACCGAAAGACGATCTAGGTGAAACAAGCGAATCTTTTTGCCGCGCCACGACAAATCTACTCGGTAAACGTGCGCCTGTGGGCGACACGGGTTCTTTGCCTCGGAATACTTTCTGTCTGCGCCTCGACTCAGCGAACCACTATTCTTGTCGGTTCCGGGTCTACGATTCCCGCGGCGCTTTTCTCCAGATGGGGACGGGAATACAACAAGCGCAGACCTCAGTTGCAGATGCGGTATTTACCAGTCGGGACCAGCGAAGGTCTTAAACAAGTTTCACTCGGCAACGGGGATTTTGGCGCCGGCGAAGAACCCCTCAGCGATAAGGAGCGCAAGCAAGGCCTCATCGAATTGCCGTTCGTGCTGGTGGGGGTTGTGCCGATCTATAATTTGCCCAATGTTGACCCGGGCCTGCGCTTGTCTGGACAGGCGCTGGCGGAAATCTTTCTGGGCAACGTTAAGACGTGGAACGATCCGCTCATCACCCGGCTTAATCCCGGCAGAGCGTTGCCGGATCTTCCCATCAAGGTGGTCTATCGGCTCGCCGGCAGGGGATCGAACTATGTTTTCACTAGTTTTCTATCGAAAACAAATCCTGGATTCCGAACGCAAATTGGAATCACCAGCTCGCCTAAATGGCCCGTGGGGAGCTCGGCACGGTTTAGCACGGAGCTCGTAGACAAGGTCGAAAACGAACCCGGATCTCTCGGATACGTCGAGCTACAGTATGTGGCGGAGAGAAACCTACAGCAAGCCGCTGTTCTGAACTTATCCGGGCATTTCGTTAAGGCTTCAAGAGCGTCTCTCACTGCGGCTTGCTTGGCGGTCGAGCAAGGACACTGGAACAACCTCTCAGCGTCGCTGACCAATGCACCCGGTCCTGATTCCTTTCCCATTACCAGCTTCAGTTGGCTTTACGTGCGAGGGGCTGATTTTCATCCCACCTACTCCGTCGTCGATCTCTTAAGCTGGATCTTCACGGACGGTCAGCAATACGTGCTCGACGATGGCTACACGGAACTGCCCCCACTCCTGCTCGCGGCCGTGCGCAATAGAATCAATTCTTCTCACTAGATCGTGTAGAGCGGACACTCCTCTCCGCTGCCTTTGATCTAACGAAAGTGTCCGCTTTACTCATTTCCCTACGCCGACCCACGACTCCAGATCTCCAGTTGCCCGCAGCAGGCTGATGCGCGCCCGCTGCAATTCGAAATTCGTGTCCTGCAGCGCGTCGTAGCGTTCGTGTACCTGGTTGCCGGCGTCGTCCAAATCGTGCAGTGTGGCGCTGCCTGAATCGACGCGAATCTGTAACGCATCGAGATTGGACTTCGCGATCTGGTACTCAAGATCTACGACCTGCTGCGCAGCTGCCAGTTGCTCGACCGACCGTTGCAACTTCAAAGTTTGTTCTGCAACCTGATTTTTGGTCGTCTCAACATCTTTTTTGGCATGCAGAGCGGTAGCGTCTGCTGCCTGAGCGCGCGCATGTTGCGAAGGATTCAAGAACGGAAACCGGATCTCCACTCCGACCGTGGCATTGTTTGGTTGGAAGCTTCCAGGCCGAAAGAAATTCTGATAATTGTTGAACGATGCCAGCAACGCATACTGAGCGGCGAAATCGATGCTGGGCAACATGGCACGGTGTTCGCCGCGGGCGCGGAAGGCGAGGCTGGTGGCGCGAAGATCAGCAAGTTGAATCGAAGGGTTTTGCTGGACGGCTTTGGCGGCGAGATTGTCTTCCTGCTTGACTTCGGGCAGAGGTGGAATGGACTCGGGCACGGTCTCGATCGCAGCCGCCGGCAGCCCGGTCAATTGAGCAAGCTGGTTGCGCAGCACATCGATTGCACCCTGGGCCTGCGAAATGTGCAAATACACCCGAGCGGCATTGAGGCGCGCCTGATTGCGCAACAGCGGATTATCCACACCTGCGGAAATCCGCTCATTGACCGCCTGTTCCATCTTGAGCGCATCTTCGTAATCGTGACTTAAGTGGGTCATCAACGTTTCCCATTTGCTAAGCTCCGCATACTTCAACACCGTGTCTTGAATGACCAGACTGCGCTGCTCCTTCGTCTGGACTCCGCTAGCTTCATATTCAGTTCTGGCGGCGCGAACAAACTCCCTGAGCGAGGGATTGATTAACGCCGACTGCGCCGTGGTGTTGACAATCGAAGGCGCATATCCCTCCAGGCTAAGCGGATAACCGTACGACTTGCCTAAACCTGATCCAATCGTCAGTTGTGGCAGGTATTGATAGCGGGCTTCATGGTACGAGGCAAAGGCGCGCTGCTCGTCGATGAGCGAGGTCTGCATGGTCGTGCTGTGAGCCAGCGCCAGCTCCACCGCTCGCTTGAGCGGCACTTGCTCAGCGGGAAGAATTCCGCACAAAAATACGAGAGCACAAAACCAAGCGAAGAGACGCGCCACGCAGCGGCAAGTATTCATGGATTCATCCTCCGAGAAATTCGGAAACCAAGGCGATTGTAAACGAGAGCGTGGGGGCCGTTCGCATTGCGAGCCTCCTCAGCTATCGCGCTAGGGTAGTGCGAGTGCGACGAAAAGCGGGGCAAGCAGAGTAAACTTTGTCTCATGTCGCTATTGAAGAAGGTCGCCATTATCGTTGTGGCCTGGGTTGCGTGCGTCTTAATCTATCTGGAATTTATCGCTAAAATCCGATAAGACGCGCGGGGATGGTGCGTCAAACACCCGGCTGCAACGCAACTCGGCGGCTTCTCCTAAGTCGGATTCCACGTTTATCTGCTCCAGCACTCTACTTGGCTTCTTTCTCCCGGCTCAATCCCGTCGAGGGAACTCTAAGGGAGCAGCGGACAAAAAAAAGGTTAAAAGCCTTCTGGCTTCCTCTCTCGCACTTGGGTATTCTCACTGAGCAATGTCCACGGTGGCGCTTACCGAATTGTTAGGACAGCCAGTATTTGATCCGACTGGCGGGCAATGCGGACGAGTGCGCGAACTGGCCGTTGCCCCCCAGGAGGACCGCGCGCGCATCGCAGTGCTCATCGTTCGCACCAAAAGCGGCGACCGGGTGCTTCCATTCAGCTCAGTCGACTCAATCAATGGCGGCCTGCGGATTGCCAGCGCGGCTTCCACTTGGCCACTTGCAGATGGGTCGGAAGGCCTGTTTCTTCTGGCGCGCGATCTTCTCGATCAGCAAATCATCGATGTTCATGGGCGCAAGGTAGTTCGCGTCAATGACGTGGAACTGTATCAGGATTCCGGAGACCGGCATCCCGTGTTGAGAGTTGCCTCGGTGGACGTGGGCGCACGCGGCGCAGTTCGCCGCTTGCTGAAGGGCGTGGTTCCAGTCGCAGCCTTGCGGGCTTTGCTGCGCCAGATTCCCGAGCGTCCAATCCCTTGGGACTTCGTCGATCTAATCGAAACCGATCCCGCCCGCCGCGTGAAGCTAAAGATTTCCCACGAACGTCTGGCGCGACTGCATCCGGCTGACATTGCCGACATCGTCGAGGACCTCGCGCCCGATGAACGCGAAGCCGTCTTTGAGACCCTGGACGAGGAAGTTGCCGCCGAGGCATTAGAGGAAGTTCATCCCAAGGTTCAGAAGGCGATTGTCGAGTCGCTCGATTCCGACCGCGCGGCTGACATCGTCGAAGAGATGGATCCCGACGCGGCGGCCGATCTGTTAGCCGACCTGCCCGCGGAGACTTCTGCGGACATCCTGCAAGAAATGGCTCCGCAGGAGCGGCAAGAAATGCAAGAGCTCCTCGAGCACCGGGAAAACACTGCCGCCGGCCGCATGAACCCCGACTATATGGCTCTGGCCCTCGACGCCCGCGCGATCGACGCAATCGAAGCTTTGCGCAAGTTCGAAGGCGGCATCGAAACCGCAAGCACGATTTACCTGATCGACTCGAAAGGCACGCTGGCTGGCGCCGTGCCGTTGGCAAAATTAGTGCTGGCTTCGCCGGAGACCGCTTTGCTTTCGCTGACTCAGGAGCCGCTAATCTCTTGCCACGAGAACGCCAGCGAGATGGAGTTCTCCGAACTCTTCGACAAATACAATCTGATCACTCTGCCGGTAATCGATGAACACAATAAGCTGACCGGCGTAATCACTTCGGACGACGTGATCAGCCTGCTGCGCGCCAAGCTGTAATATCCAACGTTTCTGGGAAGGGTACGACTTCAGTCGTGCCGCCAACCCGCAGATTCGATCCAGGCCCCCGCAGGGAATCAACCACGCTCGACCCAACCTTCTTTCGCGGCCGGCGGGGCGAAAGAAACGTCCCGTCTGTCCCCGAGTTTTCCACATGGTATCAATTGGCGGCAGCACGGTGGCGCCTTACGACGAGACTCAGATTGACTTTCTGGTGGCGCACCTCGTGCTGGAAGATGCGTGGTATGTCATCCCGGTAAAGAAGCTAAAGAGACGAACGACGCTGTTCTTTAGTCCGCGTGCATCAAGGAAGTCGATGTGGGAGAAGTATCGCGAGGGATGGTGCCAGATGGCGTGTCCTTACGATGAATACGGACCGAGCAAGATTGTGACCCCGCGCTGCCGGGACAAAGGGCCGGTGCAGATGGCAATTTGTCCGCTGAAGGTGTTGCGGTGAGGTGAGCCGAAAGCATCAGCGGGAAACGAACCGGCCCCGGAGGAGCGAAAGAAGAATCTCTATTGGTAGAACGGTAGACATCTATGGTAGAATATCTACCGTATGAGCCTGAATATTAAGAACAAAGACGCCCACAAGCTTGCCCGGCAGTTGGCCAGACTCACGGGCGAAAGCTTAACGGAAGCGGTTACTGAAGCTGTGCGCGAACGCCTCGATAGGGTTCAGGACAAACGGGGCGCCAAGCTCTCCGATCGACTGCTCGAAATCGGCCGGGACTGCGCCACGCGTCTGAAGGAGCCCTTTCGCTCGGGCGATCATGGCGACCTTCTCTATGACGAGAAAGGGATGCCGAAATGATTCTCGACACTTCAGCCCTGGTTGCCATTCTCCGCTTGGAAGCGGAAGCGCCCGAGTTTGCCAGAATCATCGAGAACGCAGCGAAAAGCGCTGCGCAGCCTCGTATTTCGGCCGTAAGTTATGTGGAAGCCGGAGCGGTAATTGACGGCAGCAAAGACCCGATCGCCAGCCGCCGTTTTGATGAATTGATCGAGGCGGCGCAAATCGCGATCGAGCCGGTTACGGAAGCGCAAGCTCGCGTAGCCCGCCAGGCTTATCGCGATTTCGGCAAAACCAGCGGCCATCCTGCCAAACTGAATTTTGGCGATTGCTTCTCCTATGCGCTAGCCAAGTCCAAAGGAGAGCCGCTCTTGTTTAAAGGACAAGACTTTTCGCGGACGGATGTGAAATCGGCGCGGGCGTGAGTCGGTTGCGAGACCAGTGAGGGAACGTTGCCTGAGGTTGATTAGTTTGGGAAAAATGGGGTCAGTCCCGTCTGTCCCCGAATTTCTCCCCGAATTTCCCGACTTTTTAGTAGCGCACCTCGTGCCGGTAGATGCGTGGTATGTCATTCCGGTAAAGAAGCTAAAGGGACGGGCGAAGCTGTTCTTCAGTCCGCGTGCATCAAGGAAGTCGATGTGGGAGAAGTATCGCGAGGGATGGTGCCAGATGGCCTGTCCTTACGACGAATACGGACCAAGCAAGATTGTGACGCCACGCTGCCGGGACAAAGGGCCGGTGCAGATGGCAATTTGTCCGCTGAAGGCGTTGCGGTGAGGTGACCCGAAAGCATCAGCCCCTACGAAACTGCGGCAAGGCCCGAATCCCTAAGCTCCTCAATCGCATGCGTCACTAGGAAGTCTTGGGACTGTGGCTCAATCCAAAACATAGCCTGAGTGGGATGGGCTATGGGAAAAACGACGTAAGCCGACCGCAGTTTCAGAATATCGCCGAGATTTTGGGTGTGATTATGTGCGGCTCCGTTGCGGACAGACTGCAAGGCTTTTGCGCATTGGTATGCTGACGAAAACGCGGCGAGCATCTTCCCGGAATTGGTCGGCTGTAGCCGGTTTATGATCCGCGAGAGCACGTCAACGTCCCCCCACGTGGGTTCTAGCCTTAGAATCGCGTTTGTTGATCCCCACAGGGGTGCTTTTCCGCTTTTTGCGCGAATCGCCGCGCCGGAAACGTGTTCCTCTGAGGCTGCGTACGGAATCGCAGCGATAGCGGCCCCCGCCGCATCCGTGGTTCCCATGCAAGATTCCATTACGCAGGTTCGGCAAAAGGAGCCCCACGCTTGCCACACGCGAGAGAGCAGCCCCTCGAGAAGACACTCGTCGAGGAGTGAAAAATCGGAGGCGCTGGCCAGCGGCTTCGTTGCGGCAAAGTTTCTGAGGTTCAGCCCCAGAAGATTCAGGTCTGCGTCCAGTTTCGCCCATGCCGCGTGAAGGGCCATAACAGCTATGCAAACTGACCGCGAAGGGCTCTGCAGAGCCACTTGATGCGCACGGTGCGCTGCGCCGCCCGGTTCCCGCCCTCGGAGGCGGCATTTACGTATTCTCCAAATTCGCTGATGTCCTTTTCCTCGTGGGCGGACGCAAGGCGCTTAAGTGAGATCAGGGCGCGCGCCGGATCTGAAAGGAATGTCCCGTTCGGGACTATTCCGGTGGCCTGCTCGGCCCCGGGCAGTCCGAACCGGTTGTGAAGCAGTGCACTAATAAGGGAGTGGAAGATGTGTGGCTTGGTAATATAGGTGCGCTGTAGACCAGAGAGATCCGTTAGGACTGCGTTGAACGCACCGCCGATCTGCTCGTTCCAGTTTTGACGCACTGGGAACGTGTCGTCATATTTCCTGTAAAGTGTGATTAGCTTCGCCGGGCTGGTGCTGACAATTCCCTCTTCCAACGCTAGCGCCACATCGGCCACGAACTCCGCGTCGGCCATACGCACGACTTGTCGACTCGTGAAAACATTCCAGCTGATCAGAATTGAGCCATACTCGTCCAGAACCGCATTAACCCAGTTCTTGAACTCTCCGAAGAAGCCACTGTGGCGCTTCTCGGCTGCGTTCAGCGGGAGAGTAAAGGCATTCATCCGACGGAACATCTGTAAGATTTCTGAGCGATCCGCGTTTCTAATGACGTCGACGGATACAGTGTAGGAATAGAAGGCATCCTGTTGATCGGGGGATAACTGATTGAAGTTCAGGCCCCGAAGCTCCCCAGCATCTATTCCGAGGGCGAACTTGCCGTCGACGAAGTCGATGATTGTGGTGAGCCGTTGCTGTCCGTCAACTATTTCGCGTTTCGGTCTTTTCGTATCCTTGTCTACGCGTTCGTGGAAATAGACTTTGGGGAAGGGGAATTCTTTAAGGATGGTGTCAATGAAATAGCTCTTTGCCGAGGTGGGCCAAAGGCCGCCGCCACGCTGATACTCTGTGTTGACAACCAGCTCGCGCCGCCTTAGCCAATCAACCAGCTCGGCTATCGAATACTTGCCTTCTTCAACTTTCATAGGTGACGAAGCCCCTTGTGTTGCTGTTCTTGGGTGCCGCGATGTCCGAATGCGGATTGTCCGCTAAATAATATACTTCCGCGGACTAGAAATGGGGGATCAAACGCGGGACGTTCCCGCTGTGCCGCCGATTTGCTTCCCGCCTTGCTTAATGCGGCTTTCGATTCAATAGGCGCTCGACGCGCTGGGGTTCGCGTGCAATTACCTTTAGATAGGCTTGGGTTGGTTGGTCCGGCTCCGCGCGGCCTTGCTCCCAATCGCGGAGAGTGCCTAGCGGGATGTGGTAGTGGGCGGCAAATTCCTCTTGGGTCAAGCCCAGGGCGCGGCGAATGATTTTCGCCGGCGGCGTCCGCTTCATCCGCTTGAGATCGCTGGAGGTCAGGGGTTGCGCGTCGCTGTCGGCGCGAGCAGCCGCCTCGATGGCCTTGGGCGTCATGCGCCTAAGCGCTTTTCTTGAAGTAGTCGTCTTACTCATATTACTCACCAGCAACCACTGCGAACTTCACGCCCAGGGCGTGCAGGACGGAGTTGATCGTTTCAAAGCGTGGATGCGCGCCCGCACGAAGGGTCTTGTAGAGGCTCTCCCTGCCGAGGCCTGCGTCTTTGGCGATCTGCGCTATACCTCGCGCCTTGGCCACGTCGCCCAGGGCTGCGACGAATACCTCGGGATTCGGGTCTTCGGCGGCCGCTGAAAGATATTCCGCGATGACGGCATCGTTATCGAGATACGCCGCCGCGTCGAATGGTTTGTAAATCGTTTTCTTTTTCTTCATTCCAATTTTGCTTTTCTCTCAGCGCTTGAGATATCGCGCCGGAGGCAGGATTGCGATGCCCCGCCACGGGTGCAGGGTCAGC
>Ga0182015_10002047_pt1 | contig 25184 bp, 24 predicted proteins | sample 712P3MmetaG_FD_120478 | JGI IMG/M metagenome (GOLD analysis project Ga0182015, IMG submission 120478) | Permafrost microbial communities from Stordalen Mire, Sweden - 712P3M metaG | ecosystem: Environmental > Terrestrial > Soil > Wetlands > Permafrost | place: Sweden: Stordalen | collected...
ATTTGTTGATTGGCAATTATCATTTTGCACGCGATTACGGGTGTGTGCACCCCGGCATGCCTCTTGGCCGCAAGCATCTCCGTCGAAGCCGTGACGCCCCCACTGGTGGGATTGGCCATACTCAAAGAACTACTTCCAGACTAGGTACGAAACGATTGGAAGTCAATCGGTTAGATGCCACGCGAACAAACGAAGGTGCAACCGCTGCGGGCGTGTCCCGTCGTGCCGCGCGAAAACTGGTTGTATTTTTGTGGATCGAACGACTGCAAGGCGCGTCCAATGGAAAAGGAGAAAAGAGATGAGCCAGATGAGTACGATCACTGTCGAAGAGCAAACATCCACGAACAAAGGCAGAGCGTATGCGGCCAAGGCTTACGCGGCGCAGAGTGACGCTTCCGGGCTTGCTCCGGCCGCGATACGGCGTCGCGAGCCGGGACCGAACGATGTGCAGATCGATGTTTTGTTTTGCGGAGTGTGCCACTCCGACCTGCACCAGGTTCGTAATGAGTGGGAACAGATGATGCCTACGGTTTACCCATGTGTGCCGGGGCATGAGATAGTGGGCCGCGTGGTAAAGGCTGGAATTGCGGTGAAGAAATTTAGGGTAGGCGATCTGGCGGCGGTGGGATGTATGGTCGATTCCGACCGTGTCTGTCCGAACTGCCGCGCGGGCAATGAGCAATTCTGCGACGGCCCTGCCACTTTTACCTACAACTCGGAGGACAACCATCTTGGCGGAGTGACTTACGGTGGATACTCGGACAGCATTGTGGTGGACGAGGTATTCGTCTTGCGCGTTCCGAAGAATCTAGATCCCGCCGCCGTGGCGCCCTTGCTGTGCGCGGGAATTACGACCTACTCGCCGCTGCGACATTGGAAGGTAGGCAACGGGCAGAAGGTAGGGATTGTTGGGCTAGGCGGACTCGGCCATATGGGCGTGAAGCTAGCCAATGCGTTCGGAGCGCACGTGGTGCTGTTTACCACTTCTCCCGATAAGAAAGAAGACGCTTTGCGGCTGGGCGCGAGCGAAGTGGTGGTGTCGAAGAATGAGGCTGAAATGGCCAAGCACGCAGGCAGCTTCGATTTCATCCTCGATACGGTTTCCGCCGAACACAACTTGAACGCCTATCTCGACCTGATCAAACTGGATGGAACGTTGGTGATGGTCGGAGCGTCTCCGAGCCCACTGCCCGTCGCGGTTGGTAGTTTGCTGTTCCGGCGGCGAGCGCTTGCAGGCTCCATCATTGGGGGAATTCGCGAAACCCAGGAGATGCTGGATTTCTGCGGAGAGCATGGAATCGTATCCGACATCGAGATGATCCGCATTCAGCAGATTAATGAGGCTTACGACCGGCTCGCAAAAGGCGATGTAAAATATCGATTCGTGATCGATATGGCGTCGCTCAAGTAGGTTTTCGTTTTAGTAAGAATTCGATCGACTGCCCCACCTCACGGAACAGCGAGAAGGTGGGGTTTTATTATGTTGGCCACTCGTTTGTTCATTCTTCAAGGCTCCATTTAACTGCATCTTGCGGTCGTTCCCGGCATCTTAAGTAAGGCGCTCTTGGCAGAGGGTGAAAGTAAACCGCCATGTTCAGATCATTGTCACAGTGCGAGGCGAATCCTACACTTCCGGAGTGTTGCCGGTGAAAGCGCACTGTCTGCCGTTTGATCAGATTCCGCATACCACCCGCGTTTTTACAGACTTCCTCTCATACTCTCCCAGTGTCCGGCCTTTCTTTCCCCGCTCTCCGCATTTCAGCGAATGGTTGAAGGCGGAGGTGTCCGCGCTGAATTACGATTCGGGCCGTCGCGAAAAGGTCAGCGCGATTCTTGAGCGGCAAAATCGCTCATGGAACGCCTCGAAACAGACTCTATCGAACTTGGACCGGTTACGCGACGGCGCAGCGGCAATCGTGACCGGGCAGCAAGTCGGCCTTTTCGGTGGACCGATGTTTGCGCTGTACAAGGCGCTCACCGCTGTGAAACTGGCCGAAGAAGCAGCGTCCATGGGCGTGGATGCCGTTCCAGTTTTTTGGCTTGCGACTTACGATCACGACCTTGCGGAAGTGAATCACGTTTCTTTGCCTGGTGGCGACGGCGTGCTGCGCACACTTTCGACAACCAGTCACGGTATTCCGGCAGCTCCCGTCAGCGAAGTGCGTCTAGGAGATGAGATCCTTCCGGTGGTGGAGGAGGCCGCATCGCTGCTCGGAGATTCGGCAATTACGCAATTTCTGCGTGAAGCTTATCGGCCCGGAGAGAGCCTCGGCACTGCGTTCGCGCGCTTTTATGCGCGCCTTTTCGGCCCCTATGGAGTGATTCTTCTCGACGCATCCGATCCTGAGCTGCACAAGATTGCGGTCCCGATTTATCGGGCTGCGGTCGAACAGGCTGAGGAGATCGATGAGGCGTTGCTGGCTCGCGGAAAAGCGCTGGAGGCGGCTCACTATCACCAGCAGGTGAAGGTGACTTCTTCTTCCGTGCTTCTGTTTACTCTTCAGAATGGCGCTCGCACGCCGATTCAGCGTAGCTCGAATGGCGGCGCTTCGGACTTCATAATCGGCGCGGGCAGCACCAGTGAGAAGCTGTCGTCCTCCGAATTACTGGACCGGATATCGAAATCGCCTGAGAATTTTAGCCCGAACGTGCTTCTGCGGCCGATAGTACAAGACTATCTTTTGCCCACCCTAGCCTATGCAGGTGGAGCGGCCGAAGCTGCTTATTTTGCACAGGCGGGCGCGGTTTACGAAAAGATCCTTGGGCGCGTGACTCCCATCGTGCCTCGTTTTTCGGCTACCTTGGTGGAACCGAAAGTACAACGCTGGCTGACGCAATATGGCCTGGACATTCTCGATGCATTCCGTGGGAGCGATTCTCTTGGCCGAACGATGGCCGGCCGCACTCTACCCTTAGACGTGCAAGCGGCTTTTGAACGGGCGAGCAAGTCGGTGGAGGAGTCTTTTTCTGGCTTGCATGAAGCTTTGGCAAAGCTTGATCCCACTCTTGTTGATGCCAGCCAGACGGGGATTTCAAAAGTACGTTACCAGTTGGATCGGCTACGGGAGCGCGCCATGGCAGCCGGATTGCGGCGCAGTGAAGTGGTTGGGCGTCATGCAGAAGCCATTAGTCAGGCACTCTATCCCGCTGGAACGTTACAAGAACGGGGTATCGCCGGAATTTATTATCTGTCGCGCTACGGGATCGAACTCCTGCGAACTATCTACGACTCCATTCGTACCGATTGCCTCGATCATCAGGTTCTGGAGCTGTAGGTCTGTTCGGAACACCGCAATAAACCCATTCGCAATCACCTCTCGATCCCAATGCCCAAGCTGTGCCACCTTCCGTGACCGGCGTTGGGAAAAAATGTAATATCCAATGAATCATCGTGATTTCTTGGGGGTGTCATTTTTGATGATTGCTCGCGTTGCGGCCTTTACCGGAGTGGAAAAGTTGGCGACGGGTTTAACTCGCCTTCACCCTTCGTTGGGTGTGCCCAACCTGATCAATGCGACGTCCGCGCTGGTAACGGTCATTTTGCAATTTGATCTTCAATCCAACCGCCGCGACGACGTGTACAACATTCTTTGGGCGGTGGTCTTCGGGTTTGCGACTCTGAATATCCTGAGTCTGGCCGCGAGGCGCTTCGAACCAAATCGCCGCGGACTTACATTTGGGGAATTGCTGGCCGTCCTGATCGTGCTGCTTTCGGTGGTACTGCTGGGCTGGGAGTTGCTCAGCGTGTTCAAAATCTTTCCCCTCAAGCTTCATCACTAATCCGCGCAGGCCCTGATTTTGCAGTATGATTCGCAAAATGGCGAAGAATCCGTCAGACATCAATTTCAATGCTTTTGAGATCACGTGCCCCTGCTGTAGTGCGGTCTTGAAGGTCGACCCGGAAACCCGCGGCGTGATCGCGCATACCGCTGCCGTGAAGCCACGTATGTTCAGCGATATGGAAGAGGCGGCGCGCGCCATGAAAGAGCAAGACACACGCCGCGAATCTATCTTTCGGCAATCGGTGGAAGCGCAGAAGCATGCGTCGGAGCTACTGGAGAAAAAGTTCCAGGAGGCCGTGAAAAAAGCCAAGGAATCGCCGGATACTGGAAAGCCGATTCGCGATTTCGACCTCGATTGAATACGGGGCGCTCGAAAGCTATCGAATTAGCTGGACTGACTCTCGGACGCTGCAACCGATCGCTATGCCTTTTCGTCCTCTGCTTCTCGGCCACCGCGGCGCACGCGGGGAACGTTCTGTCTCCGAAAATACTCTGGCATCCTTCGACCTTGCTCTTACAGCCGGCTGCGACGGCTTCGAATTCGATGTTCGCCTGTCGGCAGACCGGCAACCTGTGTTGTGCCACGATGCAAAATCTCAGCGGTTGACGGTCGCAAAATGCTCGGCGGAACAGTTGGCGTTACCTCTTCTTTCCGTAATTCTGCAGCGCTATCAAAATTCCGCTTTTCTCGACATCGAGTTAAAAGTCCTGGGATTGGAAACTATCGTCTCGGACTTGCTGTGTCTTTATCCTCCACAGCAAGGATTTGTGATTTCATCATTCATCCCGGAGGTGTTGTTGACGTTGCACCAGATAAATCCCACAGCCCCGCTTGGCCTGATTTGCGATACCCGTTCGCAGCTTAGTCCGCTGGGCACACTACCAGTGAACTACGTAATGCTGCACCACCGGCTAGCCAAACTTCCGGCGATCACTCAAATGAGAAGTGCCGGAAAGAAAATTATTGTCTGGACGGTCAACTCATCGAGAGAAATACAGAGATTCAAGCAGTGGAAACTTGACGGAATCATCTCCGACTATCCGGATCGTCTTGTTGCTGACGAATCCAGCGGCGAATGAACAACCTGCGAATTGCTTTCTTTTCGCGAATCCGATTCTGACTATCCTCCGTACATTCCCCAGAGCGGTTACCAAAACCGCCTTGGAGGAAATTTATGAAGTTGCCAGCAATCCGGCCCGCACTCCTTGCGGCCGTGGCCTTACTTGCGTCGAGTGCGTTCGCCCAGAGCCTTAAGCCCAATCAGACCCTTGGTTACGGTGACAACCAGTTGCTTACCTTCACTTACACCCAGAATTTCGATTGCGTCGACGGGCCAAACGACGACCTCAATTACAACGGAATTCCCGCCGACAAGGACCCAGGCGAACTACAGACTCCGATTTGCCAGACAGGATTTAACCCCCCAATCAATCCTCCTGGTCAAACCGGCAACCCGCTGCAGACCACCGAACCTCTCTATGTCCTCGTTCCGCTGTTCTCGGTGAATAACGATCAGAACCCAAATGATGCCATCAGTTGCGACAACGTGGTCGCCGGAACTCTCTGCGGACCCGATCTCGGGACCACGCTGATCAGTTTGTTTGGCGCCGTGCCGGAAGCCTTTAAGGCGCAGCCTTTGGTCTACACGCAGTGCCCGGAACCAGGCTCTGCGCCTGGAACCTGCACCATGCACGCTTCCCTCCTGGATCTCTCTAAGACTCTTGCGGCCCTGGGTTATATCGCCAATCCGCCCACGGCGAATCTGTTCCTGCCCACCCCGAATCACAGCCATATCCTTCTTAGACAGGACATCAATCTTGCCGCCATCTGGTGGCAGGTGATTCCCGTCCTGGTGGTTGACCAGAGCGATTGGCCAAATAAAGCTGGTACGACCGGCATTACTAACTTCGAGAAGTTGGTCGCGGCGCAGGCTGCGGGTACCGCGATTCCTGCTACTTCCAACTTCTTTCTGTTCTTTGCGTCGATGAGCAACGGCAACATGAAGATGAACTAGGATTTCTTATTGCTTGTTGGCCCCCGGCCTTGCTCCGCTTTTCCTGGAGCGAGGCTGGGGATTCTTGCATTGAGGACCTGGGCGGTGGCCCGCTGCGGTGGCCCGCTAATGAGCAGCGGTCTCCGCGGCAATGTCGGTTCGAGTCGCAGGCCGCAAGAACGCTGAACGTTCAATTTCAAACTCTTCCAGATTCGCTCCCGTGGTTACATCATTCCAGCCCAGAGCGGCGCCAATGCGCAGCGCAGCTTCCCGACTGCAGGCTTCTGACCAGCAACCGCCCAGTGCCACCGGAACCCTCCGCAGCAGTACGTCCGCCAGCGTGACTGCAAACTCCCCGCGATAGGCTTCGACGGCCTCCGCCACTATGTGGGAGCTATGAGGACAAATCGGGGCCCGGAATTCGACGCTGTCCCGCGCCGTGCGGGCAATCTCCAGGGCCCGCCGGCCGTGCCATTCCAACATGCCGCGCGCCGATTCTTCGCTGATGGAGCCGACTTGCGCAATCTCCAGCACCGCATCATCCAGCAATGGATCGATCGAAGCTGAACTCACTGCAACCAAGGATCGCAGCTCGTTTGTGATCAAACCAATTTTGCGTGCGCACTCCCGCGCCAGCGACGCCGCAGTGGTCAACTTGCCCCCGATCACGGAAATCATGCGCTGCGCGCCTTCATCCGAATGGTCGTGCAGAATATGCCGCCGGGTTACGCCGGAAGGCTTGTTGTCTGGAGAATAAGGCAGCGGTCGTACTCCCGCGAAAGTGTAGTTCACACTCTGCGCGGTGATCTTTGCGCCAGGAAGAAGTTGAGCCACGGTTCGAACCAAATAGGCGATTTCATCGGTGGACGGAGCCGTCTTTCCCGGATCTCCATCGTCCGCCACTTCTGTCGTTCCCACCAGTATTTGGCCGTTCCACGGCAAAACAAAAATCGGACGCCCATCCGGCGCTTCCGTGTAGATCGCTGCGTCAGGTGAACCGGGAAATCTCGACAGCACGATATGCGATCCGCGAACTCCGCCAAGCATGGGCTGAGCCATGCGTATGGAAGAGCGCCGGCACATTCGGTCGGCCCAGGGCCCCGTGCAATTGATTACCCACTCGGCGCTCACGCGCTCGTCGCGCCCAGTAAGTCGGTCGCGCAACAGAACTCCGTGCACGCGGCCATGCGAAATGTCCAGAGCGAGCGCCTCAGTGTGGTTGCGTACAACCGCGCCCGCATCCACGGCTTCCATCAACCATTCCGCCACCAAACGTTCCGGGAATTCGCACTGCGCATCTTCGTAAGGAAACATCGACCATCGGCGCCCGGCATCCAGGGCGCGCTGCAGACGGGTAATCTCCGTTACAGCAAGCTCGCGCGGGCGCTTTCCAGCGATGCGTTGGTACAGCCACAATCCCGCGCGCACTTTAAGCGCGCTGCGTTGGCTGGTCTCGTTCAGAAGGAACAGGAAATGCGCTGGATGGACTAGATTCGATTTCTCCCGAAGCAGTTGGTCGCGCTCACGCAGCGATTCGCGCACCAATCCTAATTCGCCGTGCTCCAGGTAACGCAAGCCACCATGAATAATGCGTGTCGACCGGCTTGTAACTCCGGAAGAAAAATCATTCTGCTCGATCAGCAGAGTTCGCCTGCCCGCCCGGGCGCACTCCCGCGCCACCGCCACGCCATTGATGCCTCCGCCAAGTACCACCACGTGGAACTGCTGACCATCCAGCGGCGAGCGCTGATTTCCTGGCAATACCATAGTGTCTTCGCAGTCAACCGACCGGTGGGACTATCCGCCAGCTATGATAGCCAGCGCGACCTTTTCTTGACCCTCTTTCAGATTATCCGCATCTCTTCGCCCTCGGCAGGTCACGTTAGTTCTGCGGCCAAACCCGTCAAATTGTAATCTCCGCTCCCACGAGATTTTCAAGTTTCGCGCAAAAAGAACCGACCCGCTGCTGGAGGCAGACGGGTCGGCTCTTCCTGCGAACTTCCGCTTACGCGGCTTTCGGTTCTTTTTGTCCGCTTGTCTTCGTGCCTTTTGAGAAAAGATCGATCATCTCCCGATTGAACGCCGGAATATCATCCGGGTTGCGGCTGGTGACCACCCCGTTACTCACCACCACTTCTTTGTCTACCCAGGTGCCGCCGGCATTTTGGATATCGGTCTTCAAGGATGGCCAGGAAGTGACGGTGCGTCCCTTCACAGCGCCCGTTTCCACCAGCATCCATGGCCCGTGGCAAATTGAGGCCACCGGCTTCGACTCGTCGAAGAAATGTTTTACAAATTTCACCGCATCCGGATCCATTCTTAACTTGTCCGGATTCATCGCACCCCCGGGCAGCAGCAACGCGTCGTATTTCGAAGGGTCTGCCGACTTCAGCGGAACATCGACTGCAATCTCCTCGCCCCAGTCTTTCATGTCCCAGCCCTTTAATTTTTTATCGGCGGGCGAGATCACTTCCGTCTTCGCGCCCGCATCTTCGAGGGCTTTTTTAGGTTTCGTGAGTTCAACTTGTTCGACGCCATCCGTCGCTAAAATCGCAATGGTCTTGCCTTCCAGATTATTAGCCATGATTTCCTCCTGTATGTGATTTCGTGCATGGGTTAGGATGCGGCGGACGCACTCCCGGTTGATAGCAATAAGCTGATAGCAATCCACGGGAGCCCAACCGCGTTGCTCCCGCCCCGGACACTCATTTAAAGTGGATGCAAATGTCCACGACCGGCGAACGGTTCGAGCGTGCAGTCGCTATTATGGAGCGTTTGCGCGCCCCTGGCGGTTGCCCCTGGGATCGCGAACAAACCTTCGACTCGATCAAGCCCTACACACTGGAAGAGACCTACGAAGTTCTGGAAGCCATCGACAATCGCGACTGGAAAGAGCTTCCCGGCGAATTGGGGGATTTGCTGCTTCAGGTTCTTTTTTATTCGGAAATGGCAAAGGAGCAGGGAACGTTTTCCATCGACGATGTGCTCGACCGGCTCAGCGACAAGCTGGTGAATCGCCATCCTCACGTTTTTGGCGACGCAACCGTCAACACATCCGCCGAGGTAAAGCGCAATTGGGAGGCGCTGAAAGACGAAGAGCGCCGGAAGGGTACCGAGAAAAGTACGCAGGAAGGCGTGGACGTGAAGCAATCTGCGGAACTGAAATCCGTTCTGTCCGGCATCTCTTCATCCATGCCAGCGTTGATCGAATCGCACAAACTCAGTGCCCGAGCTTCGCAGATGGGATTCGATTGGCCGAACATAGAATCTTTATTCGACAAGCTTGGCGAAGAGACCTCTGAGTTAGGTGAGCATCTGCGAAAGTTCCCTGCGCCATGTCCGCGACCAGAGGGGCGTGGAATCGCCGGCTCGGGAAGGCAGCCAGTTTCCGAAGAGTTGCGAACGCTTATGGAAGAGGAAGTTGGCGATCTTTTTTTTGTGCTGGTGAATATCGCGCGCTATCTCTCGGTTGACCCGGAATCGGCGCTGCGGAAAACCAATCGTAAGTTCCGCCGCCGTTTTGAATGGATGGAGCGGAGCTTGCGGGAGAGTGGTTCCACGCCGGAAGCCGCATCGATGGACGAACTCGAGTCCCTTTGGCAGCAAGCCAAGCATCACGAGAGGCTCCCTTAATGAGCGACGCAGTTACCGTACGCAGTTGCCGCGGCCTGGATGAATTGCGAAGCTGCATTGCATTGCAGAAAGAAATCTGGAGTTTTACCGACGCCGAACTGGTTCCGCTGCGCATGTTCGTAGTCGCCGAAAAAGTTGGCGGCCAAGTGATGGGGGCGTTCGACGGCGATGAGATGGTGGGTTTTGCTCTTTCCGTCCCAGGAACACGTTCCGGATACATCTATCTGCATTCGCACATGCTGGCAGTTCGGGAGCAATACCGGAACAGCGGCCTGGGCCGAAGACTAAAGTTGCTGCAGCGCGAAGACGCCATCGCGCGGGGAATTGAATTGATCGAATGGACCTTCGATCCGCTGGAGATCAAAAACGCTTATCTCAATATCGAGAAACTGGGCGCGATCGCCCGCCGCTACAACATCAATCAATACGGAATCACGTCATCACCCTTGCAGGGCGGCCTGCCCAGTGACCGCCTGATCGCGGAGTGGTGGCTTCAATCCGAAAGAGTGAAAAGCTTGCTTGCCACAGGAAAGAATCCCCAATTTCGTCCAGAGGCTGCTATCGACGTGCCAGCGCAAATTTACCAATGGAAATCCGCTGCGGAGACGCGGAGCCACGCGCAGCAAGTGCAGAAACGCAATCGGGAGCAATTTCTGCAGGCATTCGATAGCGGACTCGCAGTGTTAGGTTACGAACGCGATTCACTTGGCAATGGCAAGTTTCTGGTCGGAAAATGGGATGAGAAATGGTCGCATGCTTCGCGCGAATGATTACTACAAAGTTACAGAGTTACAGAGACGCAGAGAAAGTTCCAGAACCTCTTTGGCTTTTCCCGATGACTCTGTGTCTCTAGGGAGAATCCGGTTTTGGAAATTATGAGAGTTGAAGCCATCACCCTTCGGGAAATTCAGATGCCGCTCGTGCATTTTTTCGAGACGAGCTTTGGGCGCACGTATATACGGCGCATTTTATTGCTCACGGTCCACTGCGACGGCGTGGATGGGTGGAGCGAATGCGTGACCGGCGAGGATCCTTTTTACTCCAGCGAATGGATCGAGAGCACTTGGCCGACCATCGTTCGCTATCTTGCCCCCGCGATCCTTGGCCGCAATCTTCAATCTGCGCGTGATTGCGCGCCCCTATTCGCCAAAGTTCGTGGACATCGCATGGCCAAAGCCGCAGTTGAAAATGCGTTGTGGGACGCGGAGGCAAAGCAAAAAAGCCTGCCGCTATGGAAGCTGCTTGGCGGCACGCGCTCCGAGATCCCTTGCGGCGTCTCGATTGGCATCCAGGATTCCGTGGAGCAATTGATCGACAAGATCCAGACCGAGCTTGCAGCCGGTTATCGGCGAATCAAGATTAAAGTCAAGCCCGGCTGGGATGTGAATGTGATGGAGAAGATCCGCTCCCGCTGGGCTGACATCACATTAAGCTGCGACGCGAATTCGGCCTACACACTCGATCAAACGGAGCACTTGCGCAGCTTCGATCAATTCAACCTGCTCATGATCGAACAGCCGCTTTGGGACGACGACATTTTCTACCACGCCCGTTTGCAAAAAGAATTGAAGACGTCGATTTGCCTGGACGAATCGATTGTGAACGGTCGCACGGCGGCCACTGCGGTGGAGACCGGAGCCTGCCGTATTATCAACATCAAAGTAGGCCGCGTGGGTGGCTTTTCCGAGGCCAAAAAAATCCACGATATCTGTCACTCTCAAAAAATACCCGTCTGGTGCGGCGGCATGCTCGAATCCGGCATTGGCCGGGCGCATAACATCGCGCTCTCAACGCTGGAGAATTTCAGTCTGCCCGGCGACGTCTCCGCCTCGAAGCGCTACTGGAAGGAAGACATTATCGATCCAGAAGTGCACGTATCCCCGGAAGGCATGATCGCGATCAGCGAGCAGCCTGGGACGGGTTATCGAATCAAAGAGGATTTGATCGAAAAGTTGACGAGACGCCAAGAAACCGTTCGCGCAGAAAGGTGACAGTATGCTTCGCTAATGTGAGCGGACTGGGTTATTCATCCCGCTAGTCCTGTTTTGCGCCAATTTGGTTTCTTCCGCTTTTAAAAGTTCTACTCCCTGAGCAAACGTCGTACCGTCGGGCACACGGCGAAAATCGCCGAACGTCTCGTCGGACTTAATTGTCAGGCTTTTGAATAACAGGATCTTTCCGGTAAACGCGAGGGACATCTGCGAGATTTCCCACGAATCGTTGCCCACATCGCGCTGTTCCACCAGAAAATGTCCGCCCTTGTCGAGATGCCCCAGAATTCCCCAGCCAAAAGCCACTTCTTTGAATAAAGTTCCGTCGATTTGCGCGATCCGTTTTTCGACTGGATCAATCACCAGAAATCCTTGCATGCCAACCAATACTTGTTCCACGTGCGAAGGGGGCCTATAAGCAGAGTTGGGCCGGAACTTCAAACGAATCAGACGATTTCCGTTACCCCCAACTCCGTCTTTGCCGGCTATCTCTCCGTCATACTGGTACAAAAAAGCTTCCGGCATAGCCTTCATAATCGCTAAACTGTGCTGCGCGTTCTCCGCTTCCTGCGCGTGTTTCCGGCTAAGTTGTTCAGGACTGGCGGCCAACTCGGCAAGGCGCGTTTCTTCGTTCCGGAGCTGATCGGGGGCCAGCGATTTGTCATTGTAGGCGATCGTCATTGCGGCGGTCGCCTGCTCAGTCTCTACATATAGTCTGGTTTGGGATCCCTGCGGAGTCTGCTTGCGGGAGCGGAACATATGCTTCATGGAACTGTTGTTCGCCGCGACTTCGTTGGCGGCTGCGGTTCGCACCAGTGCGAGGATTGAAGCGGCACCCGGCTCCGAGGCGGAAACTCCTCCCGCAATGTTCCCAGCCTTACTGAACTTAGTCCAGCACGCCAGCAACAGAAACACTAAAGCGGCTCTTGCCGGCAACCCTCGGTACCGTCTCGAATTTGGCCCGACTCTCTGCACCAGGATGTTCCGTTCCAACACACTAAGTTTAACAATAGCGGGTCCATCGAATCGGATCTCTACAGGAAATTTAGTATTTAACGCCTGCTTGCCGCAAACTCCATGCCTTGCGTATAGTCGTAACAGTACTTGCGTGTGGTTTTTCCCTTCAGTCGAAACGCTTGGGCCGAGCAATGGTCCTGCTTCGCTGGGAATTCATGCCCAGGGTCATTGCATCACTATGCTGCATCAGGAGCTTCTTTGAATGAGCACATCAGCCAGCGGTTTGGCGCAGATTGGAAAGTCAGTTTTCGTAAAGGGCGAGCTTTCCGGCAGCGAAGATCTATATGTCGATGGGCGCGTGGAAGGTAGCATCGCGCTGAAAGGCAACAGTTTGACCGTAGGCCCCAATGGACAGGTTAAAGCCAGCGTGGATGCCAAGGGAGTGATTATCCAGGGAAAACTCGATGGCAATATTCAGGCCAGCGATCGCGTGGAACTCCGCAAGTCGGCGGTAGTCAATGGAGATATAGCGACGCAGCGTATTTCCATTGAAGAAGGCGCTTTTCTGAAAGGGAAAGTAGAAATCAATCGAACGGATTCCAAATAGTTCGGCGCCGATTTGTCAGCAGGGAAGTGTTATTACGCTGGGAAATCGGAAGTGCAGGTTTTCGTCGCATTTAATTTTGGGCAACAGATTTCGGCATCTAAGATTTCTACTGCCGGCAACAAAAAATCCGCAGTCAGGAAGATAAGGTGTCGTCCGTTTCGCAAACTTTCATGAGATTTTTTCGCGGTTCATCCGGACCGGAAAGTGTTCCGGCACAGGGCTCGCAGAAGTTGACTCGCCGCTCCAGCGGATTGGGCGAACTCTCTCGCAACTGGGATTCGACGGAAAACCTCTGTGTCCTCGATCTGGGTTCCACTTCTCCAACCAATATCCGCCGCTTTACCGAGCACGGGCATAGAATCTATAGCGAAGATTTGCTTACGGCGTCCACCGAGCCAGATCTGCTCACCACGGATGAATATGGCGCGTCTGCGCTCGACAGCCGGAAATTTCTCGCCGATAATCTCGTCTACCCCGCCGCCCATTTTGACGTTGTGCTCTGTTGGAATTTGCCGGACTATCTGGATGAGAGCCTGGTGAAGCCCGTGGTGGGAAGATTGTGGTCCGTGCTGAAGCCCGGCGGCATGCTCTTAGCCTACTTCCATACGCGGGATGCAGGGCCAGATTCGCCGTGTCACCGCTTCCACATCGTCGGTCCCGACATCCTTGAGATGCAGAAGATTGAATTGCGCCGCGACGCTCGCCGCGGCACTGCCGCAACCTCCGATAGCTTTCAGTTGCAACGGGTTTTCAATAACCGCCACATCGAAAACCTGTTTCGTGATTTTGCGTCGATCAAATTCTTCCTCGCCCGTGACAACATCAGGGAAGTGCTGGTCGTGCGTTAGCTTTGAAAACAAGCTTCCAAAAGCCTGCCTCGTTGCGCTAAGGTCAATCCGAACCCACCGGCGTTTTCCAGAGAATCGCTCCCATCCGGAATAAGAACTTGCGGCAGATTTCTGTTCGTATCGCACTCTCGTTCGGAAAAGCGTCCGCCAGCATGATTTCAATTTCTTCTGGGATATAAGCTCGCCGTACCGAAGTCAATCCATCCAGCCAGGCGATGCGGTTCCGCATGAGTGGAAAACTGGCATACACCAATGCCAGGTGTAGCGGATGCCGGATGAGATCGTTGATCAGCACCGCCTGCCGGCTCACCCGGATGGCCTCCCGCATGAAATCCTTTGACTGTTGGGGGTTCAGATGATGCATAAAAAGATTGCAGCTGATCAGATCGAATGCATTGTCGCCAAAGGGCAGCGCAAGCGCGTCTCCAACCACACCGCCGTTTGCCGCGATAAGGTTCGTCCTGTTAAGGCCAGTTCCATCGGAATGATTCACCGGCAAATGCGACGGAAGTATGTCTAAGAGGGTTACGTCGAGTACGATTCCGCGCTCCGAACAGTTCTGCTGCACGATGCGAGGCACCTCGCCAAGACCGGCAGCCACTTCCAACAGCGAAAGGCGCCTGCTTCCCGTTGACTCAATGACGCGGTCGATCATCTGTTGCGTGGTGGCAACACCGCCGAAGCGTCGGTTGATATTTCCGATGACCGACAGAACCACCTTCGCCTCGGCGGGCGAACATGCATCTGAATCGAGAATCTCCGGTGTATCGACTCGCTGCATAATGGGTTTTTGGTGACCGGCTTTTCAGACTTCCGCTAATTCCTCTTCCAGCAATTGCTTGTTATACAGGTCGTTGTAGTAGCCGTCCAAGGCAATCAGCTCATCGTGCGTGCCTTGCTCTACGATGCGCCCGCCGTGCAGCACCGCGATGCGATCCGCGTTGCGCACAGTGGAGACCCGGTGGGAGATAAAGATGGTAGTTCGACCCCGCATCACTTCGCGCAGATGATTCAAAATCTTGTCTTCGGTATGCGTGTCCACGCTGGAGAGCGCATCATCCAGAATCAGAATGCAAGGGTTGCGGATCAGTGCGCGCGCAATCGCTGTACGCTGCTTTTGACCGCCCGAGAGCGTGATGCCGCGCTCCCCCACCACGGTTTGATAGCCCTCAGGAAAGCTCTCGATATCTCCGGCAATGTTTGCCGAGTCGGCAGCATCGCGCACCTCTTCATCGCTCGCCGATTCCACTCCCAGCGCTATGTTTTCTCGAATACGGTCGCTGAACAGAAAAGTTTCCTGCGGTACAAAGCCGACATTCCGCCGCAGCGACTCCAGCGAAAAATCCCGGACGGGCCGTCCATCCACCAGAACGGAACCTGGCGCGGCATCGTAAATCCGCGGGATCAAATTCACCAGCGTACTTTTTCCTGAGCCCGTGGGACCCACGATCGCCATGCTGCTGCCGGCTGGAATCTTCAGGTTCAGATCCCGCAAAACGCGTTTTCCATCGTACTCAAAATTCAAGCCGCGAAATTCAATCTCCCCTTGAACCTGCCGGTCTTGCGCACCCGGCTCATTCTTAATCTCGGGCTGCTCCTGCATGATCTCATTCAGCCGCACCAGCGACGCCGTGCCCCGCTGGAAAATGCTTACCACCCATCCCAGCGCGATGATCGGAAACGTAAGCTGCATCATGTAGATATTGAATGCCGTGAACGCGCCAATCTGCATGCGGCCGGCCAAAACCTCCCGTCCTCCCATCCAGAGAATGAGCACCAACGCTAGCCCTAGCATCAATTCCAGGGTTGGCCACAGCATTCCCATCAGCCTCACGAGTTTAAGACTGCGTGACACGTATTCTTCATTCGCCGTCTCAAAGGCCGCGATCTCCGCCTCCTCCTGCACATAGGCACGGACCATGCGTGCCCCGGAGAAATTCTCCTGGGCCCGTGCGGAGATGTCGGAGAACATCGCCTGAATCCGCTCGAACCGTTCGTGAATTCTGCGTCCGAAGTATTGAATGGTCACGCTGACAATCGGCAACGGCAGAAAGGCGTATAGCGTGAGCTTGGGGCTGTTGTGCACCATGAACCACAATGCCGCCGCCGTGAACACAATCGTGTTCGCCGAATACATAATCGCGGGGCCCATGAGCATCCGCACCGCATTCAAATCATTGGTGACCCTGGCCATGATGTCGCCGGTGCGCATGCGCTGGTAGTAAGAGTAGGAAAGCGTTTCCAGGTGGGCAAATAAATCGTTGCGCAGATCGAATTCAATGTCGCGCGAGATTCCGATCAAAACCCAGCGCGTAAGAAATAGGAAGACCCCTCGGATTGCCGCCAGCGCCAGAACCTGCAAAGTGAAGATCCAGAGTTTGTGCCGCGTCACTCCGCCAGCCAGGCTCTGGGCGGCATTCCCAATCACGCGAGGCAATCCGGCCAGCGCTCCGTTGCTGAATAGAATGCAGAGCGCGCCAACAACAAATCCCCAGCGATAGCGCTTGAGATAGGGCAGCAGCGGACGCATCCTTTTTGGGATCATGTGAGAGAAATAAAGCGTTAATGAATTTTATCAGCAGGCGGGAAGAACTAAGCTGGGGAACCGATTACAGCTGAACGGGCCGGCATTTCATTTCGAGCGGAGAGTTCCGCGCGAATCTTTAGTTGTTGAAGCGGACAACGTCAGTGTTTTGACGTCACTGTTTACCGCGCCTTGCCAGCAGCAGGAGAATATCTCGTCCAAAGGCTACCGCGCTTACCGCCGCCAGAACCATTCCCCAGGTGGCGAAGAAGACCCATCCAGCATCGAAGATAAAAGTTTGTGCCATTTCCATGGCTTTCCTCTGGTGGCGCTTAGTGAAAAAACACCCGGCAAAAAGCCGCGGGGTCAGGAACCCCTAACCCCGCGCCGCAGTTATACCACGCTCCAGGCAAACTACCAAGGCGAAGTAGTACTATTCTTGAGGCGCAGGCGTGCTTTCGCTCTGCATGCGTTGCTGCATCCTCGCTTCGCGATTAGCCTCAAACTCCTTCATCTTGGTTTGCTGATCGGGAGTGAGCAATTGGAAGAGCTCGTTGTGAATGCGGGCTTCATTGACCTTCATCTGCACAAGACTCTGCGATTGCTGCGACACCAGCGTTTGCACCTTGGCCGCATCGTAGGTGCCTTCTTCATATTGCTTCAGTTGCGATTCCAGCTGGTGCATCTGCTGCATCAGCGGCGTCATTGTGGGTTTCTCTTTCTGCAGCACTGCCTTCATCTGCGCCTTCTGGTCGTCCGTAAGATCCAGATACTTGGCGAAGAATTGGAACTCGTGCCCCATCCCAAATCCCGGGCCATGAGCAGGGGGTGTGGTCGCGGTCGTGGTATCTGTGGTCTGGGAGTTTGCCAGAGCGCTGCCCAACATGACCGCCAGTGCTGCGACGATAAGGCGAAAACGAATCGATTTCATAGACTTCCTTCCTTGAAGCCCGGTTCCAAACGTTTCGGGAACTTCGGACTTTTGGGTACATTCATAGGAACACGATTTCGGCTCCGAAGTAGTAAAAAGTGAGTAAAACCGGGTAAAGTTTTGTCATTTGGAATCGAAAGCTTTTGTGACAATTCTTTACCCTTGACTGCATGCAGGTGGTGCACAATGAAAAACGGGAATATGGAACGCATTTTAATTATCGATGACGACGTGGAACTTTGTACACTCGTTGGCGAATACTTGCAGGCTGAGGGCTTTACCGTGGAAGCGGCGCATGATGGCGAGAGCGGATTGCAACGGGCCGCCGGCGGTGGTTACCTGCTGGTTGTGCTTGACGTGATGCTTCCCGGTATCAATGGTTTTGAAGTACTGCGCCGTCTTCGATCCACTTCGCGGCTACCAGTGCTGTTGCTGACTGCGCGCGGCGAAGATGTCGACCGAATCGTCGGACTTGAAATAGGCGCTGACGATTATCTTCCGAAGCCGTTCAATCCTCGCGAACTGGTGGCACGGATTCGCGCCGTTCTGCGGCGCAGCGGAGGCGACAAATCATCTCCCGCGGCTCCCGAGATTGTTCGCGTGGGGGAGATCGAGCTCGATCCCGCAACCCGCAGCGTCCGCCGCGACGGGCAACCGGTGGACCTTACATCCGTAGAGTTCAACTTGCTGGAAGTTTTGTTGCGGGAAGCCGGTCGCGTCGTCCCCCGCGAGCGGCTCGTCAATGCGGTTTTAAGCCGTAAGTTTTCCCCATTCGATCGCAGCATCGACATGCACGTCAGCAAAGTTCGGAAAAAGCTTGGCGATACCGATAACGACGAGCACATCAAAACTATCCGCGGCGTCGGTTATATTTTTGCGCGGCCGCGAGAAAAGGCCAGCACGTGAGGAGTCTTTTCCTCAAGATTTTCCTCTCTTTTTGGGTGGCGCTAGCCCTCTTCCTGGTGCTCGCCATTCTCGTCACGCTGGCTTTCCGTCCCCGTAATGCCACTTGGGAAGCCATGCGTACCACCACGTTGAATGACTCTGTTGCCGCCTATGAAGAGGGCGGCACAACGCAACTGGGGCAATATTTCGATAATTTGGACGCATCGCAGCATGTCCGCGCCTATCTCTTCAATGAGAATGGCGAGGAGCTTTCGCATCGTCCCACTCCCGATTGGGCAGTCCGTGTAGCTTCTGGCGGGAAACGAGCGCCGCATGACGGAGTGTTTTTTCCCCCTCCGCCCGTCCAGCGCGAATCTCGCGCGTCTTCCGATGGCTTGCACCGATATACGCTTGTGATGGGCTTGCCTCCCGGCCCGCGATTCTTTTTCGGGCCGCGCGGAATGCCGGTGCCCGGTTTGATCATTGCCGTTCTCTCTTCGGGCATCGTCTGCTATTTTCTCGCCTGGTATCTGACCAAGCCGGTGGCACGGCTGCGCGCCGCCACCCAGAAACTCGCGGCTGGCGATCTCACGGCACGCGCTGGAGACCCACGCAGTCGCGGCCGCGACGAGATTGCCGGTCTGATCCGCGACTTCGATACCATGGCGAGCCGCCTGGAAACACTGGTCAAGGCACAATCGCGTCTGTTAAATGACATCTCTCACGAATTGCGTTCTCCGCTAGCCCGCCTGAACGTGGCGCTCGGCTTAGCCCGGCAGCGCTCCGGATCGGAAAGCGCCAGCATGCTGGAACGGATCGAACTCGAAGCCAGCAGATTGAACGAGCTGATCGGGCGGTTGCTTAAATTGGCGCGACTCGAGGATGGCGAGCAGCGTGTCCCTTCAACCCCAGTTCCACTGGACGAGATTGTCTTGAGCGTCGCCGAAGACGCAGAATTCGAAGCCCAAGCGCGCCATTGCCACGTTCGCAGCGACATTGCCGAAGGCAATTGGGCGGTTCGCGGAGAATCCTCGCTGCTCCACAGCGCGATCGAGAATGTGGTGCGTAACGCCATCCGTTACACGCTTGAAGGTTCCACGGTAGAGATCCAACTGCGGCGGAATGAAAATTCGTCTGGCAACGAAGCTATCGTCGGGGTCTCGGATAGTGGATCGGGGGTTCCGCCCGATGCTTTGGAGAAGTTGTTCCAGCCGTTCTATCGACTGGATGACGATCGCGGCCGTCAGACCGGCGGTGTCGGTCTTGGCCTGGCAATCACGGAAAGAGCTGTGCGCTTTCACGGTGGGCGGGTTGCAGCCTTCAATCGCGCCCAAGGTGGCCTGCTGGTGGAAATTTATCTTCCTCTTCTCGCAATGAGCACGGTCCTGAAGAATTCCGCCCCACTGCCGGCAGAGCAGGAAGCGTAGGCAAGGCAGCGCTGCCCAAGGGCACTCGAATTCGTCAGTAGAAAACTACCAAGCCCCGCAATTCTCAGGGGATCGAGGCGCTCCATCTTATAACTTCACTTATAACTTCAGGCAACTCGATGTCGTTTGCAGGGTTCCAATGAGCAGCCGGGTTTGCTCTTCCCGCGTATTCCTGATACACAAATGGATGGCAATTCAAGCCCATCTAGAATGGTTTGACGGCCATTGCGGCCGGAAAGCGTAGCTGTGCGTTTACAGGAGATAAAGCGAAGCATGCGGAAAAGATTCACCTGGGTTTTGGCAGTGGCAGCTCTGGTATCGGTCGGATTGACGGTGGCGTGCAGCAGCAAGTATTCGGCGTCCAATAACGGACTGATTGTGGTCTCTACTCAAGGCAATGCCGTGATGGACAGCTTCAGCCTTAATCTGGGAAACGGCCATGTCACGCAAATCTACAACGTAAATGGCCCTCCCACCAATGGAGTCCCGACTGCGGTTGTGCTCGACCCTGCTGGCGCGAATGCGTATTTGCTGGTCACCCAGAGCACTTTTGTGAATCAAAGCTCAACCGGAGTGGAGTCCTTCCCGGTGGGCTCGGATGGAAAGCTTGGGTCGGGAACAACCACCACGTTAGCGAATGCGACCTTCACGCCCTCAGCGGGGGGCGCAGCCGAGTCGGTGCCCGTAATGCCAGTCGGCATGGTGATCGACTCCAGCGGTAAGTTGCTGTTCATCGCCGACGCAGAGACCAGCGACAAGTCTGGAACTCCGGTTCCGGGCGCGGTATCCGTTCTTTCCGTGAACAACGGCAGCTTGAAAGAAGTCGCGGGCTCGCCTCTCCTGCTCACCGGATTGCCAGGAAGCACGACCTTGAACACAACGCCCAGCGCTTCGGCCCTTGCGGTCACGCCGACGGTTTTTCCCGCCGCCTATGCCAGTTGCTCGGGTAACGTTGCGCCAACATCGGAGCATCTCTATGTCACCGATTCGAACAACTACGTCGTGCTGAATTATTCCGTCACATCCTCTGGCGCGCTTACCCTGGTCTCTGAGAACGCTACAGGCAAAGTGCCTTCAGGCGTGACAGTGGATCCCTGTAACCGTTTTGTCTACGTGTCGAATGGGCAGCCCGATAATACCGTCAGCGCCTTCACAATTTGTAGCGTGGTGAATGTGCCAACATGCCCCGCGCCGGACTACAGCTTGGTATCGGTGAGCGGCTCGCCGTTTCTAGCCGGATTTGGTCCCGGTCCGCTGATGATGGACGCGTATGCGAATTACTTGTATGTGTTGGATACGCAACAGGGCGCAGTCTCGCCGTTCCGCGTGAGCACCACCACGGGGGCCTTGACTCCGCTTGCCACAACGCTCGTCTCCAACAACGGGTTTCCCATGTCGATTGCGATTCGCAGCGATGATAGCTATATGTTCGTGACTGATTTTAATTCCGCTACTCTGTCGGAATACTCCATCACGCCTTCATCCGGGTTGTTGACGCCATTAACGCCAGTTCAAACCGATAACCAGCCCTGGGGCGTGGCCGTCAAGTAGCGGGAAAAATTGAAAATTGATGATTTTTGATTGGTGATTGCAAAACCTGCCTTCCTCCACGGGTTTCAATCATCAATCATCTGTCAACAATTTCACCCGCTAAGTCGGAATTCTTAGAATCAGATACGCCCCCACCATCGCAAAGATAATATCCGGCGACCACGCCGCGAGCGCGGGCGGAAGCTGGCTTAGGTCGCCCATCGCCTCAAACAGCCGCGAGACCACGGTGTAAATCACGGCGATGCCAACCGCTACTGCGATGCCGGTAATGGCGCCCTTCTTCGCGGCGGAAAGTGAAAAGGGAATGGCCAGCACGGCCATGATCAGCGTGATCAGCGGGAATGAAAGCTTTTTGTTGAGCTGAACGCGCAACCGCACCACGTCGAAGCCGCTTTGCTGCAAGTCGCGGATGTATCGCCGCAACTCTTCATAATTCATCTCCGAATATTGCTTTACCTCTTTCTTGAAATAAGACGGCGCTTCCGTGACGTCGGCGAACGTGGCGACCTCAAAGGTGCGATAACCGTTGGCCGCGATCGCGGCTCCGTTCAGCGAGCGTTCCCAGCCCTGCTCGAAGACCCAGCGATTCAATCGATCTTCCCAGTGTGCGCGCTCGGCGTGAATACGTTGAGTCATTGAAAATGTTGCTGGATCGATCTGGAAAATAGTGACGTTGCCGAATTGATCGTGGTCTGGATCGAAGAACTGGTAATAGTAAATATCGTTGTGCTGTCCGAAAATCCACTTGCGGTCGGGACGCAGGTAGGTCTGGGCAGGCTTGCCCTTGATCTGGTTGTGCAGCGCCTCCTGGCGCTGGTTGGTGCGGGGAAGATAAAACTGATCGACAAAAAATAATCCCCCCGCCAAAATTGCGGCCGCCAGCAAAACCGGTGCAACGATGCGGTAGACGCTGGTTCCGGTGGCTTTGATGGCGGTGATCTCGTTGGCGCGGTTCATCAATCCGAATGTGATGAGCACGGCCAGCAGCATGATCAGCGGGGCCACGCTATAGAGCAGGTAGGGCGAGACATTCAGCAGGTACTCCGCGACCACGAAGAATGGAGTTTGATTGCGCAGAATGTCGCCCAGCAATTCAAAGAGTGTGAAGACCAGCAGCAAAACCAGGAACGCGGAGAGAATCATTCCCAGGTACATAACAAAGTCGCGAAGCACGTAATCATCCAGCAGAGTAGGGAAGGTTGCGCTGAAGACGCGGCGGCGGGTGGAGGCGCGCTCGAAGGCGTTGGCGCTGTCGCGGCGTCCCAGCCGAAAAGCGGCAACGTGGCTCTGAGGCCGAAGCGGATCGCTCTTTTTGGAAAGCCGGAATGCGGAAAGAGCGATCGGTCGGCGTTCCGCTTGCCATAATAGTAAGGCTCCCGCGGCGAAGAAGACGATGTTGGCCATCCACGCTCCGAACATGGGACCAACCTTGCCTTGCCGCGCCAATGAAATCCCAACCAGCGAAATGAAGTAGTAAATAAAAACCAGCGCAATCGTTAGGACGAAGCCGCCGGACTTCCCACTTTTTTTCGAAGACAATCCCAAAGGAATTCCGACCATCGCGAGAACCAGGCACGCCGTCGGCAAGGCAAAGCGGCGATGGAACTCAATCAGGTACCAGCGCGCCGAGGCTGGATCGACGCGGCGGGCATACTCGTGCAGCGACGAAGTGCTTACCAGTCCTACGGGAACCTGCTCTTCAGATTTGTTCTCGCTGGACGGCAAATCCAAAGGAATATCAGTCTGCTGGAAGGTGGAGATCTGGTAGTGATCGGCGAGTTTGGGATCGGTTTCGTGAGTCGCGCCGTCGACCAGATGAAGGTGCAGCCGATCTTTTCCCTCTGGCACCAAAATCCCCTCGTGCGCCAGCGTAATGCGCGGGTTCGCGGGATCGGAGATGTCCGCGAGAAATACACCCTTCCAGACGGCCGCGCCCTGCGCGGTGTGAACGTCCTGCACATAAAGCACGATCTTCGGGAAGCCTTCGTAAAAAACCCGAGGCTGCACTTCAAACGACACCTGCGAGCCCTTGAGTTGATCCTCAAGATGTCCCAGCGAAGCCATGGACCATGGGGCGAGGTAGAGGCCGTTGAACAAAGCCAAGGCCCATGCGCCAATGACAAAAATCGAGAGCACGCGGCCAAAGCTCCATACGCCCATGCCACTCGCGCGCATGGCGGTGATTTCGCTATCGGCGGCGAGGCGGCTCAATCCGAGGAGAATCCCCACCAGCACACTCATCGGGATGGTATAGGTAAGTGCGACCGGAACCGTGTAGAAGAAAATCTCGGCCACGCTGGGTAGCGGAGCGCTGGCCCGGACGACCAGTTCGAGGATGCGTCCGAGGTCGCGCGTGAATAGGACGAAGGTAAAGATGGCCGCGCCGATGAGGGCGTGCGAACTTACTTCGCGGAGAATGTAGCGGGTGAGAATCCGCATGGGAGCGCTATGACGCAGGATAGCATGGCGAAAAGGCAGCAGCCGTTCTGTGGCTATTCGGGATCAGCCATGAAGGATCTGCATTGATCTTACGGACACGCTAGTCGTTCGCTGGAGCAACCTAGGGCAAGAATAAATCTTCGCGCGAGGCTCACGAGACCACCGGCGCCTCGGAGAGGTCCGATTTGAATGAATCAATTTTTTTGCCGAATCTTTAGAACCATGGAGCTAGCAAAAAAATCCTCGTAAAATCCGTTTTTCAAAGAACTTAAGGCCTAAAATCCGCGGGTAAAGGACTTAGGCTCGACGATAAGGTCTGGCCCAAGCGTCACGGCCTCGACCATGATTACGCGGATTTTTCCGGCGGGGAAAGGTCAGATGTTACAGCAGGGCTGTGGAAGTGTTTTGCGGTGTGGGATCTTCTGATTTGGCGGGCTTCTTCTTTGGCGGGCCCACATGGGTCATTCTTTAACTCTAGGGGGCTTTGAAGTGCGATTGACGGATGAGTAGGAGGCAGGGAGGCGGGGAATATGTCCATTCGTTTAACACCGGAACAGGAGCGGAGAGTGCAGGCGGTGGCTGGTTCGGGCGCTTACGACTCGCCAGAAGAGGTTGTTGAGGCTGCTTTGGCGGCAATCGAGCAGCGTTCGGTGCCCGGCTTCGCGGGGACTAGCGAGGAACTTGATGGTCTTCTCGCGGAGGGGATGGCTTCGCGGGAACTTTCGGAGGAGGAATTCTGGAGCTCGGTGAACCAAACGACCGATGCCATGTTGGCGGAACTGAGATTTCCTACAGTGGGATAGTTCGCCGCTCCCACCCTTGCGCAAAGGACGCGCAGGAAATTGGGCACGAGTGGTTGGGTCAATCTCGTTTGCTCCCCGGGCTTCCCCCTGCTTCTTGCTCAAGCACCCGCTGAATGAGGCGGAGAAAGGTCCCGGTTGTGTAGAGCACAAACTCGACTTCCGCCTGCGTGTACTGGTCCTCTTGGTGTTTTACGGCTTCATTCTGGTACCTAGTAAAACCGCCGAACAATAGATCGTGATACATATTTCCGATGTGCACGTGTACTCCATGGTTTTTTAGCCATCGCAGGAAGTCTTCCTTCTGATTTTCTAAGCTCCTTTGGTTACTTAAGACAATACGCACCATTTGCTCAAGCGAAAATCTGAGGCTGTCAAGCATGTTTCGGTACTGCGTCGGATCTTTTATGGGGTGGGCCCTTATGGGCAGGGTTACTTGCTAATCGATTTCGGAGCGGATTCCGGAGAGCACCGATATAAAACAGCGGGGGACTTGTTAGAGGTCGTTGTGAGATTCTGGCGTGACTTTTTCATAAGATATAGGCCGATCCCAAATCTGCCGGTGAGTAAGCACCACGTTGATTAGTTCGGCGAACCTTCGTCAAATGTTCCTCCTGACCCGCAGGCGCTGAAGCGCCGGTTGGGTTTGGTGGGACTTAACGGCACGACTGAAGTCGCGCCCTTCCCGAGTCTCGTTCCGCAACCTCTGGAGTCTTGCCTTCGCGATTTTAGCGCTGAGTGGCCCTTTCCCATGTCTCGCAAAAACGGCGAGACATGGGGCACCCCACGTTCATTCTGCTTAATGATTACTGAGC
>Ga0182015_10002048_pt1 | contig 25175 bp, 22 predicted proteins | sample 712P3MmetaG_FD_120478 | JGI IMG/M metagenome (GOLD analysis project Ga0182015, IMG submission 120478) | Permafrost microbial communities from Stordalen Mire, Sweden - 712P3M metaG | ecosystem: Environmental > Terrestrial > Soil > Wetlands > Permafrost | place: Sweden: Stordalen | collected...
CCCAGTTCACCCCTGACGGCATGTTGAAATTTGTTTTGAAGGCCGCCGCCGCGGAAGAAGTCCTGCGCGCCCTTCGCACAGTATTGGAACAACTGGCGACCGTGGAAACGGCTTCAGAAGCCCGCACCGCCGGACAGTCTTAGCTTGAAAGGGCGCGGCTTCCACAGACTACGTAACGAGTCCGGAATGCGAACAGTAACGTGGGAGAGCGGCGCTTCAGCGCCGCGTAAAGTGTCCACATCAATGCGGGCTTCAGCCCCCGTGGTCTCACGGCCTGTCCGGCGCGACTTCTTCCCCAGCGGTCTTCCAGCCGCGCGTAAGACGCAACAAGGTCGCCACCCCTAAACCCCATCACGTACAATTGTCGCGGCAACCGAAGTCGCACAGCCAACGACTACCGACCAAGATCGCTCTCATGCCCATGAAACTCCGCAAAGCCGTATTCCCCGCCGCCGGCCTCGGCACCCGCTTCCTCCCCGCAACCAAGGCCCAGCCCAAAGAAATGCTCCCGCTCGTCGATAAGCCCATCATTCAGTATGGCGTCGAAGAAGCCATGGCTTCGGGCTGCGACCAGATCCTCATCATCACCGGCCGCGGAAAGCAGGCTATCGAAGACCACTTCGACGTTAGCTACGAGCTCGAAACCATGCTCGAACAGCGCGGCAAGACCGACCTGCTCAAGATCGTGCGCTCCATCTCCGACATGATCCATGTCGCCTACGTTCGCCAGAAAGAAGCCCTCGGCCTCGGGCACGCCGTGCTCATGGCTCGCGAACTCGTAGGCAACGAACCCTTCGCCGTGCTCCTCGCCGACGACGTCATCGACGCCAAAGTCCCCTGCCTCAAGCAAATGGTCGAGGTTTTCGATCAGACCCAATGCTCCGTCTTGGCCACGCAGGTTATCGAGGGCAAAATGATTTCTTCCTACGGCGTTCTCGACGTAAAACCCGTCGACAGCCGCTTCGGCGATCGCCTTTTCGAAATCAAGAACATGGTGGAGAAACCCAAGCCCGAAGACGCCCCTTCCAATCTCGCCATCATCGGCCGCTATATTCTCACGCCCGCAATTTTCGATTGCCTGGCCAACACGCCCACCGGCGCCGGCGGAGAACTCCAACTCACCGACGGCATGCGCCTCCTGCTGCAGAAAGAAAAAATGTATGCCTACGTCTACGAAGGTCGCCGCCACGACACCGGAGACAAACTAGGATTCCTCAAAGCCACAGTCGAGTTCGCCCTGAAGCGCGAAGACCTGGGCAAACCATTCCGCGAGTACTTAAAAGGATTGCACCTTTAGATTGCCCATGTGGAGCAGCTAGACTGCTCATGTGGGGACAGCCGCCTTCGGCTGTCCGCCGAGCGCAGCGAGGCCTTGGGGCCACCACGGCGTTTGCAGCGCCTCCCTACAGCAACAAGTATTGGGTGGTGCAGCCACCCGCAACTCGGTAGTGGCTCAATTTGAATTTCAAATTGAGCCCTACCGCAAACTCTGCTCTGTTGAGAAGCCGTCCTGTTCAAGCTATCCTGTACCCTCGATCCGGATCTTCATCCCTACCTTCAACACCAGTGAGGTTGCTCGAACCGATGGGCAGGCGCAGCCACCCCCGCAAGCAAATCGAAGTCCCGGTTCGCATCTTCGGCACCGATAGCCACGGTCAGGTTTTTTCCGAGAAGGTCTTGACCGTCAATATCGGCCGCACCGGGGCCGAGGTCGCCGGCGTTCGCGCCCAACTTAGCCTCGACGAAATAGTGGGGCTCACCTATGGCAGCAATCGAGTGCATTTCCGGGTAAAGTGGATCGGCTCAGCTGGAACATCAAAAGCCGGCCACGTCGGTTTGCTCAACATCACTCCCGAAAAACCGCTCTGGGACTTCCCGCTGTCCCCCGACTCCTTCGATCCCTACCAGCCCGGGACCGTCGAACTGCGCCAGAACGCGCGCTACCGGTGTCAAAACTCGGTCGAGATTCACACTCATCTGGGAGCTTCTTTTTGGGGTACTGTGGCCGACCTCAGCCTAGGCGGATGCTATGTTGAGATTCCGATCCCCTTGGAGCCGGGAACAAAATTAAAGGTTGGCATCTGGTTCGGACAAACCAAGGCTTGGGCGGAGGCCCAGGTCGCCCACAGAACGCCGGGCTTGGGAATCGGCTTGAAGTTCACCGAAATCGCTGAGCACGACCTCAATCAGATTCGCCGCTTTCTCGAAACTCTCGCGCCTTTCGCCCGCAAAGCCATGCGGTCCCCGCAAACCAAAACCTAGCCCGCCAGCGAACTCCTCAGCTTCTTCGATTTCTCCTCCACTCCGCGCGCCAGTTTCTCTTTGTGCACTTCAAGCTTCTTCGCCATCGAAGCGTCGGCCAATGCAATCATCTGCGCCGCCAGAATCCCGGCATTAATCGCTCCCGGCTTCCCGATCGCCACCGTCGCCACCGGAATCCCCGCCGGCATCTGCACCGTCGCCAGCAGAGAATCCATCCCCTGCAGCGCCGTCGAAGGAATCGGCACCCCAATCACCGGTAGCGTCGTGTGCGCCGCAATCACCCCAGCCAGGTGCGCCGCCCCTCCAGCTCCCGCAATGATCACGCAAATCCCGCGCCCAGCAGCCTTTCGCGCAAAGTCTGCCGTGCGCTCCGGCGAGCGATGCGCCGAAGTGACATCAATTTCGTAAGCAATCCCAAATTCTTCCAGCGCCTTCCCCGCCTCGCGCATAATCTCAAGGTCAGAATCGCTCCCCATCACAATCGAAACCAGTACCTTACTCATGGCCCCCCTTAGAGATAACTCTTGTCACTGTCATCCTGAGCGAGGATTGTACTTCGTGAAACGAAGCACAACCGCAGTCGAAGGATCCCTGCCTTTGTTCAGCACACACTCGTAGCACAGATGGCAGAACTACTTCTTCATCGCCCGCCCCGCAATATCTTTCCGGTAATGCACCCCGTCGAACCGAATCTTCTCGCAAGCCTCGTACGCCCGCCCCACCGCCGTCTGCAACTCCACAGCCCGCGCCGACACTCCAAGCACCCTCCCGCCAGCGGTATAAAACGCTCCATCCCGTTTCGTCGTTCCCGCGTGAAACACCTTCACCCCTTCCACCGCGCCAGCTTCGTCAAGTCCCGCAATCTTCTTCCCTACCTCAAACGTTCCCGGATATCCTCCCGAAGCCATCACCACGCACACCGATGCATCCGTCGACCATTTGAAATCGCCCTCGCTTACCCGCCCCGCGACTGACGCTTCCAGCGCATCCACCAGATCGCTCTCCAGCCGCATCAGAATCGGCTGTGTCTCCGGATCCCCGAACCGGCAATTGAACTCCAGCACCATCGGACCTCGAGCCGTCATCATCAGCCCGCAGTAAAGCACGCCCTTGTACTCAGCGCCCTCCGCCTTCATCCCCTCGACCACCGGCTTCGCAATGTGATGCACCAGCCAGTCCCGCATCTTGTCGTCCACAATGTCCACGGTCGAGTATGCGCCCATCCCGCCGGTATTCGGCCCGGTGTCGCCATCGCCCACGCGCTTGTGATCCTGCGCTCCCACCAGCGGCGCAACCCGCTCTCCATCGCTCAAAACCAGAAACGAAAGTTCGTCCCCTTTCAAACATTCTTCCAGCACCACCCGCGATCCCGCCCCTCCCACCATCTTGCCGCTGAACATTTCCGCCGCCACACTTGCAGCCTCTTCTTTGCTCGCTGCAATCACTACGCCCTTGCCCGCCGCCAATCCGTCGGCCTTCACCACCACCGGCGCGTGAAAATGCGTCAGCGCCTCGCGCACCTCCTCCACCGAATCGCAGATCGCATACGCTGCCGTCGGAATTCGATGCCGCTGCAGAAATTCTTTCGCAAAGCTCTTGCTCCACTCCAGTTGCGCCGCGGCCTTGCTGGGACCAAACACCGGCCAGCCGCGCTGCGTGAACTCATCCACCACGCCCAGCGTCAGCGGCAGCTCAGGCCCCACCACCGTCAGGTCCGGCCGCACCTGCTCGCCTAATGCCACAATCGAATCGAGGTTTTTCAGATCAACCGCTAAGCATTCCGCATCTTCCGCAATGCCGCCATTGCCCGGCGCACAATACAGCTTCGAAATGCGCAAGGACTTTCGCAGCTTCCACACTAAAGCGTGCTCGCGTCCACCGCTGCCTAGAACCAGAACTTTCATAGCCGGAGAAAGTCAAGCGTAGGTCAGCGCAGCAAAGCTGTCAAACCATCTCTTCTGATGGTAGTGGGCTCAATTTGAAAATCTTGAACCATTGCACCCCTCCGGCGTCATCCCGAAGTCCCGCGTTTTCACCAGCGGGACGAGGGATCTCCCGTGCCCACACAGCCGCCCCGAGTCAAACTGCACCACTACCCTTCTGATCTCGAATTACCCTGTGCTCCTCGGTGCCCTCTGTGTTAAAGGTTTTGGCACTTTCCCATTAACCATACTTAACCATCCCGTATAATCTCCTCAGATGATCACCGTCTCCAAAGAAGACTATCTCAAGGCGATCCTCGAGGCCGAAAGCGAAGGGGAATCCGTCATCTCAGCCCGCCTCGCCGACTGGCTGAAGGTCTCCGCTCCCGCCGTTACCATGGCGGTGCGCCGTTTGAAAAAAGACGGCTTGGTTCGCGTCCAGACCGACGGGCACCTGCGCCTCACCGCCGCCGGCCGCAAGATTGCCCGTAAACTCACGCTCCGCCACCACCTCATCGAACGCATGTTATCCGAGTTATTCGGCATGGAGTGGTGGAAGGTGCACGACGAAGCGGAGCGCCTTGAGCACGCCGTCTCCCCCGACTTCGAAGCCAAGCTCCTGGCCAAGTTAGGCAAGGCAGGCGCCTGCCCTCACGGCAACCTCAGCGAAATGGAAAGCCCCGCCAGTCGCCGCCATCGCGGCCTGCTTCTGCTCGCCGATGCCGCACCCGGAGCCTCCTACGCCGTCAGTGGAATTTACGAGCGCGACCGCCGCCTGCTTGAGTTCCTCGAAGCCCGCGGCATCCGTCCCGGAGCCAAGTTGCGCCTCCTCGAACGCAACTACGATCAGACCCTGGCCCTCTCCACCGTCACCGGCAACGTCTCCCTGGGCCGCGCCGCTGCCGTGCGTGTCTGGGTTTCCCCCACCCGCTAATGCGCGTCTCAGCAGGATTGTCATCCTGAGCGGAGGTTGTGCTTCGCGAATGCGAAGGACCACCGCAGTCGAAGGATCTCTTACCCGCCTGTGCCGCTACCCGCCGCGCAAGGAGTTTCCATCATCACTCCAGTTTGCTTGACATTACTTAACCATAGTTTATTTCCTAGTGTATACTTACGCTAATCTCGGCCGGGGAAAATCCGGGGCGAACTCATCATGAAGATTGTCTCGATCCCGCAAGTCACTCCACACCTCACCCGATGAAGCCCGTTGCCACCCAAACCGAAGACGAAGCCGTAATCATCACCCACGAAGACGTCGACCGTGCTCACGACCGCATCCGCGTCTCGGAAGCCCGTGCCCAGCGCGGCTTTTCCTCCCGAGCGCGCCTGCTGTGGTTGCTGGTTGGTCCCGGCGTTCTCGTCATGCTGGGAGAGAACGACGGCCCCAGCATGCTCGCCTACGCTGCCACTGGCGCCAAGTTCGGCATCGGCTTTTTTCTTCCCTTCGTCGTCCTAACATTTTGCATGGCGATCGTCGTCCAGGAGATGACCGTCCGCCTGGGCGCCGCCACCCATCGCGGCCACGCCGAACTCATCTTCGAGCGCTTCGGACCCTTCTGGGGATGGTTTTCCATGATCGACCTCGGCATCGGAAACTTCCTACTCTCATCACCGAGTTCATCGCCGTCCGCGCCGGCCTGGGTTTCTTCGGAGTCCCTCCCTGGGTCGCAATTCTCATCGCGCTCGTAATCCTGTACGCGGCGCTGATGAGTCACCGCTATTGGACTTGGGAACGCATCACTCTCGCCGCCGCCGCATTCAACCTGATCTTCATTCCCGTCGCGCTCATGACCCACCCCAGTTGGCACTCGGTAGGCCACGCATTCATCACCTGGCAACCGCTTCCCGGCTTCAGTAAAGACGTTCTCCTAATCCTCCTCGCCGACATCGGCGCCACCGTAACCCCGTGGATGCTTTTCTTCCAGCAGAGCGCAACCGTCGACAAAGGAATGACCACAAAAGACATCCGCTTCGGCCGCATCGACACCGTCCTCGGTGCCGCGCTCGCAACCGCCGCCGCCATCGCCACGATTCTCGCAACCGCACCGTTATTCGCCCATCGCATGGCCGCCGACAATTTCCAGGCCGCCGAGTTTGCCCAGGCCCTCCAACCCCTGATCGGCCGCTTCGGCGCATCGCTCTTCGCTCTCGGCATGGTCGAGGCCGGCATCGTCGCCGCCATCACCATTTCAACTTCGTCGGCCTACGCCTTCGGAGAGGTCACCCACAAACCGCACAGCCTCAACCTTCCCATGGCAGAAGGCAAACCGTTTTATGCCGTGTTGACTCTGTGCGCCCTCGCCGCCGCCGCCATCGTTCTCATCCCCGGGCTGCCCCTGGTCTACGTAGTTCTGGTCGTAAACGTAGTCGCCGTTCTGGCCATGCCCCCAGCCCTGGTCTTCCTCTTCATGCTGGTAAACGACAAAGAAATCATGGGCAACCTGGTCAGTCCGCTGTGGGCCAACATCCTGGCCACCGGAGTTGTATTTATCCTGACCGCCGCCGGCATCCTATTCGGCATCAGCATAATCGCTCCCAACATCTTCGCCGCAATGGGAGGTAAGTAGGAATGGACCTCAGCTTACGCAAATATCCCTGGGAGTGCGGATATCCCTGTGGGGACAGCCGCTCCCAACTGTCCAGTAGCACCCATGTGGGGACAGCCGCCCTCGGCTGTCCAGTCGAGCGAAGCTCGACGGTTTCTCCTCTCCTGTTCATGAACTTTCGATTCTCGCAAAACACTTAACCCTAATGACCAAAAAACAAACCACCGCGCCCACCACCTCCACCTCAGACCAGACCTGGGTCTTATCCTCCCTCGAACACGATCAGCTCGCCCGCGCCAAAAAGCATCCCATCCCCCGCCGTCACCTCAAAGGCCCCGAACTCCTCGTCCTCTGGGCGCTCCGCCTCTACCTGCTCTTCATGATGGCAGTAGTCGCCTATCAAGTCTGGATCGCCGCGCGCTAGACTTGTGTTTCGCGAACGAACCAGGAAGGCCATGACTCTCAGAGGCTGCGAAAAAAATAGAGACTGCCGGCGGCGCCGTGGAAGAGCGGCGCTTCAGCGCCGCGTAAAGCATCTACCCTCAATTCGGCCTTCAGCCCCCGTGGTCGCATCTTCTGTCCTGCGCGGTCTTTGTCGCAGCCTGGTCGGATCTCCGCAACTCCCCATCCAACCTATCCTCTGCGCCCTCCTGGCCGGCATGCTTCTCATCTCCTCGCCCGCCCGCTCGCAGCTCGTGCCCGGCTCGATGGATGTTCACTGGAACCCAGGCGCGCCCGATTGCGCCAGCAACCCGCAACCCCCAATTCAAGTCCATCCCTACAACGCCCGTACCTTCATTCTGCGCGAGAACCCATGCGCCACCGCCGAAGCGCCCTTTATGTATTTGCTGGTGGGCTCTACCAAGGCGCTCCTCATCGATACCGGCGACGTCGCTGACCCCAGGCAAATGCCGTTAGCGCAAACCGTAATGACTCTGCTGCCGGAAGCGGGCCAGATGAAAATGCCGCTCATCATCGTCCACACCCACGGTCATCTCGATCATCGCCTCGGCGACTCGCAATTCGCGCATCTACCAAATATCGAGATTGTTCCCACCGACCTCTCTCATGTCCGGAAATACTTTAGCTTCCCGGATTGGCCGAATGGCATCGCTCAAGTCGATCTCGGCGATCGCACCATCGACGTGATTCCAACCCCCGGACATTACCCATCCCATGTCTCGTACTACGATCGCCAGACCGGGCTGTTCTTCTCCGGCGATTTTTTCCTGCCCGGACGCCTCATCATCGATGACGCTCAAGCCGATCTGGCCAGCGCCAACCGGATAGCCGATTTCATCCGGAACCGTCCCGTCACTTACGTCCTCGGCGGACATATCGAACTCGACGCCAACGGCGAGACACTCCCTCTCGCCTCTCACTACCACCCCCACGAACACGCCCTCCAGTTGACCAAACAAGACCTCCTCGCGCTGCCCGCGATCCTGAACACTTTCAACGGCTTCTACAACAAAAGCGGCGTCTTCGTCCTCTACAGCCAGACCCGCGTCCTCCTGGCCCTGGCACTTGCCTTGATTGTCATACTCGCGGCCTCCGCGATGTTACTGCGTCGCTATCTACGTCGCCGTAAGCGTGCTGAAGTTCGACCCTGACATAATTAGCTTCTCCGGTTTTCATCGGTACAAATATACTTGACGCACATGTTTAAGTACATAACCTTGCTGATTCAAGGGCTTGGAGTATATTCCAAGCGACAGTGAGGTGTGCGTTATGGATTGGAAATTTTGGCTGCCTTTTATCATCACGCTCGCCAACCTCTGGCTTATGTGGCGAGCGGATCAGAAACACACGCGCTACATGAATCCTCAAGTGTACATAACGCCTTGGCTACATTTCCGTGGTACAAGCAGTTGTGGGATAGGTATTGGCCGATCTTTGTGATGCTGCTACTGCTGATAGGGACATGGATTCCATATTTTGTGAATACGGATATTTCGGATCAAAACGTTATGATCTTTTGGGGGACTGATAGCCCGCCAGGAGTTCATATACCAATTGAGCAATTGAAGAATTTGAAGGTGGTTACCGATGGTTCACGGCTACCGCCGTCCATTCGCAGAAACTATCGTATAGCGGCAGTCGCCGATCATGACATAGGCGATATAGATACAGATGATGCTGAACTGCTAAAGTCCAGCGCGCGTGACATTGTGGATGGACCAATCTCGATGTTGATACCGCTAACGGAGAATTTTCGTAATGAATACAGACAAGGGGACAGGGGGACAAATTTTTATCTGTTGATCGTGCCTAAAGAAGTGTCACCTAGCCAATTTGATACTCTCAGGCAAGCGAAAGCACTAGGGGCTAAAATCATAAATGCGAGAGGAGGCCCGCCATAAAAGCCGAGTACAGAGAAGGCGCGAAGGTGCGGGAAGAGTTTGAGCGCACGATGACAGAATTGTTTCGTGCGCTCAAACCGAAAGAACGGAAGCAGCCGAAGACCGTTACTCCGCGCAAGCCGAAACGGGCTGACTAGGATTAGAATTTCTTACCGCTTCAGATCGGGAAAACCCATAGCGAGCACCACGCGCCGAGCGGTCTGTTCAATAACCCGTTCTGATAACCGACGCAGTTTATCTTTTGGTTCGTGTAGGCTTGTCTTCCGGACTGTCGTAATACTTTCTGCCTGAATAGTCGAGTTTTCCGAAAGGCCAGTTTCGCCAGGAGACAGTTCAAGGTGTGATGGTAGTTTGGGTGGGGTTGTCGAGAGTGGAACCACTAAGACAGTACTAGCCCGTTCGTGATTGTTTCTGGCGTCAATAGAGACCACCATGACCGGTCGCGGCAATTTATCTGGCGGATCAGTGGGAAGCTGGACGTACCAGATTTCACCTCGTTGCGGCGGTCTTGCTGGTTGCGTCATGCACTGATTTTACATCTGTGATTCTGAAAACTCTCCCCACTGTTTATCCCGCTGTACTTCCTCGTCCGGAAGCGCGTCGTAATACGACGTGACCAGCGCAGACAGATGCGCTTTCTTCCACTCGCGGATCATTCCTTCAAGAGCCGAGGTTAGTGATTCTGCCCTTTTCTCGCTCTTGTAGCATTCCAATACCTCGATTACATCCTCAGACAACGAGAACGTTCGAGGCTGCTTCCTCCGGCTGGATGTTGCCGTGATTCCCATTGTATCACACCAATCTTAACATCATGTATAATATGTTTCGTGTTATACTCGTGCCGTCCAGCGCTCAGAACGGTGGACGGCACGACGTGGTGACTGTAGCTCATGACTCCTAGAGCACGCGCCTTGTGAACGTGGGAATCCGGAGAGAACCGGACAAGTCACCCCAATTTTAGCGATCAATTCCACGAATGCCCCTGCATTTCGAGCGCCATAGTCAAACTCTTAATTATCAGTAGTTTGATCTCATTATTAGTGCCGACATGACGAAAAGCGTGCATTTTGGCTGACAATCTTTGTTCATCTTTAGAACACAGTATTCGCTACTAGAATGCTTATCGGCAATGAGCGCATCGACATTTAGAAAAAACATTACCCTTGAAATGGGCAAAATAATATACCCGTTACCACCGATGTCAACAGAAATATTATTGTACGTCATAATATGAAGATGATTCAATGTGTGCGCACGTTGCCTTTTTCCATTGCTTTATCCAATTTGATTAGCCGACAGGGATTAGGCTTGCGTCGCTTGCCCCGTCCCTGTCGCCCTGACTCGCTGCGCATTATGCATGTTTTTGGTTACGCCCCCGACAAACGTTTCGTCCACCTCAAGAATATTCCCTTCGCCGCCGATCTTGCTCGAATCGAAGGCATGCTTTTTCAGGGCCTCACGGATGCGGTGAAGCATGAACCATGCGGACTTCTGCGTAATGCCAAGCATCCGGCCCAGTTCGTGAGAGCTGATTCCGTTCTTGCACGCCACGAGCATCCACACTGCCGTCATCCACTTATCAAGACCAAGGGCCGAGTCTTCCATGATCGTTTTCACCTTGACCGTGAACTGCCTTTTGCAGGCATAACAGAACCAAAGGCGACGGGTCTTGATAAACGAGAACTTCCGCGCGGTGCATCGCGGGCAGCTAATGTCGCCGTTTGGCCAGCGCAATTTGATGGCGTAATCGAAGGCTCGTTGCGGATCTGCGAAGCAGGCGATTGCTTCTTGGAGTGTGCGCGGCTGCTTCATGTAAAACACTATAACCTAAACGCACATGTGTGTCAAGTGATTTATTACCTTTTCATCGAATGGACAACCTGTTGAAATGTCACACCTATGCATTTTCTTGGCGGCGTCTCATCCCGCCCATGACCTCCGTGTAGTTGCTTGCCTCTACGCAATCCCCGCCAAAACGACTAAACTGAAAGGTTCCGGTGGATTTCGCTCCAGCCGCCTTAATGGCATTACCCGCTCGGGGCATCTATCCTCCAGGGAAGGCCATCATGTCTCTAAACAGCTTCAACTCCCGCTCCACCCTTAAAGTCGGCAACAAAGAATACGAAATCTACCGCCTCGACACCCTCGACCGGCAAGGCATCAAGACCACGCATCTCCCGTTCTCCCTGCGCATCCTGCTCGAGAACTTGCTCCGCACCGAAGACGGCCGCAACGTGAAAAAAGATGACATTCGCTCCATGGCCGCATGGAATAAAAATTCCCAGCCCGATAAAGAAATCGCCTTCACCCCCAGCCGCGTTCTGCTCCAGGATTTCACCGGCGTCCCCTGCGTCGTCGACCTCGCCGCCATGCGCGACGCTATGCAGCAACTCGGCGGCGATCCCGCCCTCATCAATCCCCTGCAGCCGGTCGAACTGGTCATCGACCACTCCGTCCAGGTCGACGAATTCGGCACCGCCAGCGCCTTCGACGTAAACGCTCTTCTCGAATTCCAACGCAACAAAGAACGTTATTCATTCCTGCGCTGGGGCCAAACCGGTTTCCGCAACCTCTCCATCGTCCCCCCCGACACCGGCATCGTCCACCAGGTCAATCTCGAATACCTCGCCCGCGTAGTCTTCGTGCAGGAAAAAACGGGACACGACGCGAACGGCCACCGCCTAGCCTTTCCCGACACCCTAGTCGGCACCGACAGTCACACGACGATGATCAATGGACTGGGGGTGCTTGGATGGGGGGTGGGCGGCATTGAGGCTGAGGCTGCCATGCTCGGGCAGCCCGTCTCTATGTTGATTCCGCTGGTCGTCGGTGTGAAGCTCACTGGACGGCTGCGCGAAGGGGCAACTGCTACGGATCTCGTTCTCACTATCACCGAAATACTGCGTCAGCACGGAGTCGTCGGAAAGTTCGTCGAATACTTCGGTCCCGGCCTGCGCGATCTTCCGCTCGCCGACCGCGCCACCATCGCCAACATGTCACCCGAATACGGCGCCACCTGCGGCATCTTCCCCGTCGACAAAGAAAGTCTGAAGTATCTGCGCCTCACCGGCCGCAGCGCAGAGCAAATTGCGCTGGTCGAAGCTTACTGCCGCGAGCAGGGACTGTTTCACGACGACAAAACTCCCGAAGCGGAATACTCCGAACTGCTCAGCCTCGATCTTTCGACGGTCGAGCCGAGCCTTGCCGGCCCGAAGCGTCCGCAAGACCGCGTGATCCTTTCGCAAGCTGCCGAGTCGTTCCACAAAGCTCTGCCCTCGCTCATTAAGCCGAAATCCGCCGCAGCCAGTGCATCTGCAACGGCCACACAAACCGCAAAAGCCGGATCTTCCGCAACCTGGGAGCAAGAAGGCGGCAGTCCTACCGCCGTCGGCGTCGAAGATCCTAACGTACACGAACACGTCTCGCCGAAAGTGAAGGACTGCCTGCAGCATGGCAGCGTGGTGATCGCCGCCATCACGTCCTGCACCAATACCTCGAACCCCTCGGTGATGATCGGCGCGGGATTGCTGGCGAAGAAAGCCGTCGAAAAAGGTCTTTCAGTCCCGCCCTGGGTGAAGACTTCGCTGGCACCCGGATCGAAAGTCGTCCGCGATTATCTGGAGAATGCCGGCCTCACCCCATATCTCGAGAAGCTAAAATTCCACATCGTCGGCTACGGCTGCACCACCTGTATCGGCAACTCCGGCCCGCTGCCGGCGGAGGTCTCGCAAGCGATCGACGAAAAAGATCTGGTCGTTGCCTCTGTCCTTTCGGGCAATCGCAACTTCGAGGGCCGTATCAACTCCGAGGTTCGCGCGAATTATTTAATGTCGCCGCCGCTGGTGGTCGCCTTCGCGCTCGCCGGACGCATCGACACCGACCTCCGCAAAGACGCCATCGGCAAGGGCAAAGACGGCAAGCCGGTTTACCTCGCCGACCTCTGGCCCACGCAGCGCGAAGTGGAAGAGGCCATCCAGCAGTCCGTCACTTCCGAGATGTTTTCAAAAAGCTATGCGGAAGTTTTCGAAGGAGACGAGCGCTGGCGTGGCCTCAATATTCCCAAGGGCCAGACCTACGCCTGGGAAAAAGATTCCACCTATATTCGCCGCGCTCCCTACTTCGAGGGCATGAAGCTCCAGCCTTCGTCCGTCGAAGAGATCAAGAGCGCGCGCGTGCTTGCCGTGCTCGGCGACAGCGTCACCACCGACCACATCTCTCCCGCCGGCTCCATCAAGAAAGACGGCCCCGCCGGAAAATATCTGCAAGAACACGGCGTCAAGCCCGCTGACTTCAACTCCTACGGCTCGCGCCGCGGCAACCACGAAGTCATGGTCCGCGGCACCTTCGCCAATGTCCGCTTGCGCAACAAACTGGTGAACGTGGAAGGCGGCTTTACCCGCCACCTGCCCACCAACCAGGAGATGTCGATCTTCGATGCCTCGCAGAAATATCAATCCGAAGGCACGCCGCTCATCATCCTCGCAGGAAAAGAATACGGCTCGGGCTCCTCCCGCGACTGGGCGGCGAAAGGGCCGCGTTTGCTCGGCGTCTCCGCTGTGATTGCGGAAAGTTATGAACGCATTCATCGCTCGAATTTGGTCGGCATGGGAGTTCTGCCCCTGCAATTCGTGGCGGGCGAGAACGCGGAATCGCTCAAGCTGACAGGCGAGGAAGTGTTTGAGATCAGCGGCATCCGCGATGTCGTCGAGCACTTCGCCGCGGGACGTCCGGTGAAGGTACGCGCGCTGGGCAAGGGTGGAGTCATCGAGTTCAACGCGCTGGTACGCATCGACACGCCGCAGGAGGCGCTGTACTACGCGAACGGAGGGATTTTGCAGTATGTGTTGAGGCAGTTGCTGGCGGGGAAGCCGAGTGCGCAGACGGTGGGGGTGTAGGGGAAATCCGCCCTAGCACCAGCCCGAAAATGACGCCGGAACAGTTCGGCCACTGGGGCTGGAGCCCGCACTCATTTCGGACTTACGTGGCGCTGAAGCGCCGCTCTTCCACGGTCGCTGACACATTTCGGGCCTAGCATGCTTTGTGCAAGGTCAAAGGCAGCGGACAGGAGTGTCCGCTCCATACGGTCCACGGGCGGAGAACAGCAGGTTCCTCCGCTCCGCCGTCGCTGACGCTCCGGCTCCGGTTGGTATGACAAGGGGGTGACCAGGCTCCCAACACGGGGACAGTTCGGCCACTGGGGCTGAAGCCCGCACTCATTTCGGACTTTACGCGGCGCTGAAGCGCCGCTCTTCCACGGTCGCTCACGCATTTCGGACCTGGCATGTTCGTGCAAGGTCAAAAGCAGCGGACAGGAGTGTCCGCTCCACACGGTCCATCTCTAAGGAAAGAGAGCAGCAGGTTCCTCCGCTCCGCCGTCGCTGGCGCTCCGGCTCCGGTCGGAATGACAAGTGGTAGTGAGACTGTCAGCAATGCAAGATCAAAGTCAGAACCAAAGGTCAAGATCAAAATCAAAATCCAAAATCAAGATCAAAATCAAAAGCAGCGGACAGGAGTGTCCGCTCCACATGGGCTATTTCTTCCCGCGGCGGGGGCGGAGGAGGGGCCAGGCTTCGCGGTATCCCTCGTAGCTGTAGCGATTTTTCTTTAGGGGCTGCATGGGGAAGAGCATTAGGCCTTGTTTGCGCGCAGCGCCGCCGAGAAGGACGCGGGCTGGGATGAGATACCAGGCGTCCTGCATGATGACGTAGGCGGCGAAGAAATCGAGTTGCTTGAGGGTGTAAGGTGGGCCGAGATAGTTGGGCTTGAACTGGCAGAAGTATCCGGTACCGACGCGGCAGGAAGTGGACTTTACCTGGACTCTTACAATGCGGGAGCCGAAGTGGAGGGCGACATCGAAGGGCGAGGAGTCTCCCCAGGGCTTTAGGACCTTGAAGCCGTGGCGCAGGGCTTCGGCCATGAAGCGCAGTTCGACCCACTCGCCGCGCTCCTTGAAATTCTTGAAAACCTTGAACTCGTCCATCTCGCTCCTGTCTGCAGGCCGAACTTCTCTGCGGAACGTTCCCACGAAACGTATCCAGAAGCCCAGGCGCACAAAAGAAAAGGCGCGGCCTGTAGGCCGCGCCTCGTTTTCCTAAAGTTTTAGCTTATATATTCATTATATCACATTGGGAGGGGTAAATGTGACACGATTCTGGATATATTTAGGTAGTGTTGTGAGCAAGTTAGCCCGATTTCCTCGTTTTTGCCTATTGACAACTTTTTGGGTGGAACGAGCTCGTGCAGTTTTGACCTGGAATGTATGACTCTTCACCTGCAACGCCAGGAAGCGCCGCCCCTGACTCGCTGCAAAATATAACAACGAGCCCACACACAGGATTACCAGCCCCATCCGAACATATACTGCGACCGATACGGAGATCCCGATCCCGCTTCCTATCGCAAGGTAAGCGGCGACACAGGCCGGGCACTTGGGCAACAGCGCCAGAATGCCACCAGGAACAATCCACCCTGCGAGGTCCAGCCAACGCCGCGCCAGCATTGGCGGACGCGGACCGCCAACCGCAGTCCGCGCTCCGCGCCTCATCCAAGCAGAACCGGGACTCGATCCGCTCGAAACACCTTCACAGCAATGCTGCGTGCTCACGAGTGATGCTCCCCCGCGCAGCACGAAGCCGACCCTTTCGGAGCCACATACGGCGACTTCGGATCGACGATGTAGCCCTCGGCATATCGATCGTGATGCCGAACCCAGGACATCGAGAAGGCCAGTCCCTCCTCGTCTCTACCTTTCGGAACGAGATCGAGGAAGTTGTAAGCGCCCACCAGAATGTCGAGCCCGCGCGCGAAAGAGGAATAGGTGTGAAAAATATCGCCCTCATCATTCTTATAGAAGACGCTTACTCCCGGCCCTTCCTCGCTGGGGAACTCAACCATGTCGTAGTTGTAGTTCACTTTGCCTTGCGCCTTTTCCTCTTCGGTGAACGAGACGTGGTAGTCCCGGTTGAAGTCGTTCCCGAACGACGACACCCACCGGAACTGCCAGCCCATTCGCTTCTGGAACGCCTCAATCTGTGCCATCGGCGCTCGCGAAACCACGGCCAGCGTCACATCGCGATTCGCCAGATGCACCAGGCTTCCACCGAAGTGATCGGCCAGATACGAGCAACTCGGGCAACCTTCCTCCCACCCCGGTCCAAACATAAAGTGATACACAATCAGCTGGCTCCTCCCGCCGAAAAGTTCGGCAAGAGTTTCTTTGCCGTTCGGCCCGTCGAATACATATTGCTTTTCAACCTTCTCCCAAGGCAGTTCACGGCGTTGGCGGCTCAATTCGTCGCGCAATTTGGTGAACTCTTTTTCCTTCCGCAACAGCTCTTTGCGGCTCGCAATCCATTCTTTTGGCGAAACAACTTCGTGTCCTTGAATTCCTGTGTTGGTGGCTAGTGTAGTCATGAGCATTCTCCTATTTAGTATTTTTTCCGGTGTTTCTAACGCTGCTTTGTTTCGCAGGCCGCTTCTGGCGGCCTAATGTTTTCTCCGCTTGCGCGAGCTTCCCCGCGTTGCGGCCGGGCGATCGGATTCGGCGATCTCCTTGATCCGCAGCAGTTCGCCCGACCAAAGTTCCTGAAACGGCCCGACCCATCGTTCATAAATCTGCCGGATGGGTACGACGTTCAGCGAGTTCACCCGCTGTCTTCCCACCTCGCGCGTGTGCACCAGTTGCGACTGGCGCAGCACGTCGAGATGCTTCATCACTCCAAAGCGGCTCAAGTGCGGGAACGACTCCACAATTTCGGTAGTGGTGCGCGGACGATCCCTCAGAAAATCCAGGATCGCGCGCCGGGTCGCATCCGATAGCGCCTTCCACACCACGTCGAGTTCGTCCCCGCGCCGAGCCGCAATTTCTCTCACGCCGCTACTCGCAGTCCTTTCTTACGTTGCCGAGCATGTGGTTCCAGCCCGTACCAACGTTTTTGCGATGATCGGGGTCGATCATTCCGATGGCGCGATGCCGCAAGGCAACCCGGCAGCCTCCGGCAACCGGTTCGATCTTTACCTCCACATGATTCGTCGCCGGGTAGGACATGAACATCGGGCCGCTCAGTTCCAATAACGCCGGCGCCTTGATCACCTGCACAAACCCCCACAGGTGTCCGACTCCGTTTCCTCGATCCCGGTACCACCGGCCACCTGGTTTGGGCTCCAGCAGTAATTCCAGGGATTGGCCATCAGGCCGAGTGTTGCCTTTCCCAAGGCGATTCAGGACGGCCGCGAACGCTTTCTCCGGGGTAGTTTTTACGTCTATGTGCTGTTCAACGTCGAGTATCAGATCTTCCAATTTCATAACTGCTTCCTCCTTCATGAGCGATCCAAGCATTACGTTACCTAACAGTAACGTAACTTTACGCTCACGTCAAGAAGTATTTTTCAGTTTTTATAAAGGATGGGATTGCGCGGCCGTTTCCCCGGTCCGGGTGAAGAGCTGTGAGGGCGCAAAGTCGATTGCGGCCGCGGCGGTCCTCATCGGATACTGAGAGCCATGGCAACAGAGAGTCTCGCACTACGATTAACGACCGACGACCCCGGTGCGGTCTTCAACGACGTCGAGCGGTACAACCGCCCGCTGCTATAATCAAAGATTGTGCCCATGTCCACCAAGCGACTGATTCGTTCCACCACAGTTTTATCCATCCGCCGCAACGGCAGCGTGGTTCTTGCCGGCGACGGCCAGGTTACGCTCGGCGAGTCCGTCATTAAACATACGGCCAAGAAGATTCGCCGCCTTTACAATGACAAAATCCTCGCCGGATTTGCCGGTTCCACTGCCGACGCCTTCACCCTTTTCAGCCGCTTCGAATCGAAGCTGGAGCAGTACCACGGCAACCTGGGACGCGGCGCCGTGGAACTCGCCAAGGATTGGCGTACCGATAAGTTCCTCCGCCATCTCGAAGCTTTGCTGCTGGTTTGCGACAAGGAGCAGACGTTCCTGCTCAGCGGGCAAGGCGACGTGATCGAGCCGGATAGTGGCGTGGCCGCCATCGGGAGCGGTGGCCCTTATGCCCAGGCCGCGGCCGAGGCCCTGGCCAGACACACCGAGCTAAGCGCCCGCCAGATTGCCGAAGAAGCCATGAAGATTGCCGGCAAAATGTGCATCTATACCAATGACGTGGTGACGATTGAGGAATTGTAAAGCAGTGATCAGTGATCAGTGTCTAGAAACACCGGAGATACTGACCACTAGCCACTGACTACTAATTTTATGGCCATCTACTTACCCAGCAGCTCCGAAGAAGAACAGCTCGCACTCGACGAACTGACTCCCCGCGAAATCGTCGTTGAACTGGACAAACACGTCATCGGCCAAAAGGACGCCAAACGCGCCGTGGCTATCGCCCTGCGCAACCGCACCCGCCGCCAAAAACTCCCGCCCGACCTAGCCGAAGAAATCATTCCCAAAAACATAATCATGATAGGGCCGACGGGGGTGGGGAAGACGGAGATTGCGCGGAGGCTGGCAAAGCTGGCGAATTCGCCGTTTTTGAAAGTGGAGGCTTCGAAGTTTACCGAGGTTGGCTATGTGGGGCGGGATGTGGAGTCGATGGTGCGGGATCTGGTGGAGATTGCGATTGATAATGTGCGCGAAGAGAAGTTGGAAGATGTTGCCGACAAGGCGGAGCTGAATGCCGAGGAGCGGCTGCTGGATATTCTTCTGCCGCCATCGCCACCACCATCGTCGCGGTCCGGGGAAGCTACTACCGCGGGCGGAGTCGTTATCGACAGCAGCACGGCGTTAGCGGAATCTTCTTCGCGCACGCGGGAGAAACTGCGGCAGCAATTGCGCGAGGGCAAGCTCGACGAGCGGCAGGTTGAGATTGACGTGCGGGAGCGGAATTTTCCATCTTTTGAAATTATGACGAACCAGGGCGTCGAGGAGATGGACATCAATATCAAGGACATGTTGCCCAGCATCTTCGGCGCGCGCACCAAGAAGCGGAAGATGAAGGTGAACGAAGCTTTTGAGTACTTGATTCAGGAAGAAGAACAGCGGCTGATCGACATGGACCAGGTGACGCGCATGGCGATCGACCGCGTGGAGAACTCGGGGATTGTGTTTCTGGATGAGATCGACAAGATTGCGGGGCGCGAGGGCGGGCATGGGCCTGATGTTTCACGTGAGGGCGTGCAGCGCGACATTCTGCCGATTGTTGAAGGCACCACGGTGAACACGCGCTACGGCATGGTGCGGACGGATCACGTTCTCTTCATTGCAGCGGGTGCGTTTCATGTTTCGAAACCGAGCGACCTGATTCCGGAGTTGCAGGGGCGGTTTCCGATCCGGGTGGAACTGCAGTCGCTGACCATGGAGGATTTTGTCCGCATTCTTACCGAGCCGAAATCGTCGCTGGTGAAGCAGTACACGGCTTTGCTCGAGACCGAGGGGGTAAAGCTGGAGTTCACTCCGGAGGCGCTGCAGGAAATCGCGCATTTTGCGTTTCGGGTGAATGAGAGCACGGAAAATATTGGAGCGCGGCGGCTGCACACCATCATGGAGCGCGTGCTTGATGAACTCAGTTTCGATGCTCCTGAGAGAAAAGGGGATCACGTTACTATCGACGCCGACTATGTGCGGAAGATGCTTACGGACATTGTTAAGGATCAGGACTTGTCGAGATACATTCTGTAGGAAAACCTTTAACACAGAGGGAACAGGGGACACGGGGTAACCGGCGCTTGGGGACAGCCTTTCCCCGGCATTTGAAAGAATGGAGCCGACGAGCGGACTTGAACCGCTGACCTGCCGATTACGAATCGGCTGCTCTACCAACTGAGCTACGTCGGCATCTGGTTTGACCGTTCCAGTTTACCAAATCGGCATGGCGGCGACCGGCGTGCGAGGCAGGCTCTTGCCCGACGACGAAGATCAAGTTCGCATCCGCTCATGAAGGGGATGTTGAACAACGAGATGAAAGCCAGAACGAGAGCAATGATGCGAGGCCAGGGGTCGCGCTGCGGCAATCCCATCCGGCGATGAATCGCTGCGAAACTTTAACTTCCATGCGGATCGTCGCAACCGCAAACGAAAAGGCCACCCGGCAACAGGGTGACCTTCTCTTTTCAAGGGAGAATAGTTCCAACGGAGGCTTAAATTCCGTCAAAACTTTCTGGACAAAATCTTATGGGCCGAAAAAGGGGGGTGTCAAGCAATTTTTGGGAAATAAATGTCTTTGGTTTCAATGACTTACAGAATTGATCAATACTCGCGCCAATCGTTCCAATTTGAGACTCAGGATCGGCAAAATGTCCCTAACCCGATACTGTTAAAGCACTTAAGAACTTTTTGGAGTCTCCTTGACCCCCGGCAGGCGGCTCGAGGAACCTTCCGGTGCCGTCTCAGCCAGGTGGAGAGAGATGAACTCAGTTTGATCGGCATGACCGAAAACTCGACCGGGGAAATAGCGCCGCATGAGAACGCGAGCGCCGCCGAAGGCAAGTCCCGCCGCCAGGGATAGTGCACCCACGACAATGCACAGAATAATGATGTTCACCAGCAGGTTGGCAATATTATTTTTCTTGTCGAAATAGGTGTTCTCGTTCCAGGTGACGCTGGGTTTCCAGTTCACCGCGCCGAGAAGCATCTGGGCGTCGCTCTGAGAGAGCGGACCGGCAGCGATGGCGACGATGGGCCCGGTGCGCTTATCGAAAAAGGGGCCGACGTTTTCGACCGCCGCGACGCCGGGTTGAGGCTGCTCGGCGTGATGGGCGGCGTCGATGCGGCGCAAATGTTCGGCGGCCACCGCCGGAGTCGGATATTCAATCAGCATCAGCGTGGCGGCTCCGCTCGGAGTGGAGTACTGCCCGAGCACGGCTTCCGCTTTCACGCTGAAATCGACCAGGTCCGCGGAAAGAGGAGAGCCGATGGAGCCCAGGGCCAGCGGTCCCTCTGCGTACTTCTCTGTGTTCGTCTGGTAACCGTGATGCGGCATGTAGGCAAGCACTGGAGGCAGTTCGCCCTCGTTTCCCCTGGGGCGCGGTAGCGTGCCCGCCAGCTCGCGCAGACCCGCAGCCGACATCACCGACATCTCGCTAAACACCGCATCGACCAGGATGTAGCCGCGGTAGAAAAGGACCCGCCGATTGAGCGATGCGCCCTGATCTCCGATCTCCTCCCTCGCCATTTCCGGCTGCAGATAAAAGCTGTATGCGCCGAAAGCACCGCTGGCATCGGCGAAGCGGGCGGCGCGGATTTTAAGCGTGCGGCCGTCGTCACTCTTGTAGGTGGCAGCTTCGACGTCGGTGAAGCCATATTCCGTGAGCAAGGCCGCGTTGGTTGGATCGGCGGCGGCGGCATCTTTGCTGGCTTGAGGCGCGCCCTGGATCTGCCAGCCCGCGAACTGCTGGGGGAGGATGGGCGGGGCGGGCGAATCCGAGGCTGGGCCGGCAGCGAAGGCGGCAGTGACGAGAGAAGCAGCGATAACCAGTGGAAGTAAGAACCTTGGGCGCATGAGTGAACCGCTGGGCGAAAAATCCCTTCTGTAATTAGACCACAGCGAGGGAGAAAAAGTTCCGGACGGGATCTCCTCGCCGAGGCGAATCGCCCGCGGGAGCGCAAATCAGTTTTGAGGAGTTGTGAAGAATTACTGGCCTGCGCCCTTGTCCATCTTGCTGGCGACCTTGACCCCGCTTAATCCGTTTACATACTTGGCGATGCCGCGGTAGAGCGACTCGGCGATGCGCTGGCGATATTCGCTGGTGGCGAGGCGATGCTCGTCGGTGGGATTGCTGACAAAAGAAATTTCGGCAAGAATCGAGGGCATGTTGGCGCCGATCAGCACAATGAAGGGAGCTTTCTTTACACCGCGGTCGCGAATGGCCGGGCTCTTGACCGCGAGACCGCTGTGCAGCGACTCCTGCACGTCCCCGGCAAACTCGCGCGATTCCTCGATTTTTTCCTTGAGCGCGATCTTCTTTACCAGATCCTGCAGTTCGTAAATGGACTTCTCCGAAACCGCATTTTCGCGCGCGGCTACTTCCAGCGCCTCCGGTGAAGAGGTGAAATTCAGGTAGTAGGTTTCGACTCCGCGGGCATCGGCATCGTGGCTGGAGTTGGCATGGATGGAAACAAACAGGTCGGCGCGCGCCTGGTTGGCAACCGCGGTGCGAGTTTCCAGGGGGATGAAGGTGTCGTCCTTGCGCGTGTAAACCACTTCCGCGCCCAGGCGCGCCTCCAGCAGCTTGCCCAGGCGCCGGCCGACATCGAGGACGAGATCTTTTTCCTCGAGGCCGTTGGGGCCAATGGTGCCGGTATCGTGGCCGCCGTGGCCGGGATCGATCACGATCTTGCCGATTTTCAGGCCCAGGGCGCGAATCAGTGAGCGGCCGCCGCTCGCGGTGGGCTTGGCCTCGCGAATGCCAAGCCCAGAAGCATCGGAAGCGCCCTCCGACTTAGCAGAAAGCAGTGAGCGCGAGCCAGGCTTGCGCCGCGAGTCGCCCGGATAACTTCTGCCTGCGTCAGAGACCGCGGAATCGGAAGCATCCGAGGCGCCGTCGGGATCGCGGTCAGCCAGCTTTTTCGCCGCGACGGTAGTCCGCGACGGCGAAGCTTCTCTCTTTACACCTTGAGCGCTCCGCTTCTCCGCTTCCGCCGATGGACGGCTGGTATCCTCATCGTCGCCGTCCGCCTCCACTATTTTTTTCACCACCAGGGTTGGCGGCTTCATACGCATAGCGGAAGGCGCCGGCGCAGATGCCTTCCCGTCGTCACTGTCCACACTCACCGCGCCACCGGTTTGCGCTAGAACAGGAGACTTCGCTTCCGGCGCAACGTTGCCATCAGCCTCGGTGGACGCTGCTTCACCCGCATCTTCTTCTTTGTCTTTATCCTTATCCTTGTCCTTGAGCTGCCTGGTCCGCCCGTTCTTGCCGTGAATGTCGATGATCAGGCGGTAGGGATTGGGCAGCAGGAAGGCGTCGTAATCGGAAAGGTTGTCGACCTCGAGCACAATCCGCGTGCGGCCCGGCGCGAACTGGGCCACACGAACCTTTTTCAGGAAGCCGTCATCCACGTCGAAGCTCTTGCCGATTAGCGTGGAGGCCAGCTTGGTGTCGCGCAGATCGAAGAAGATGCGCGCGGGGCTATCGATCCGCTGGGAGGAAAACTTCACGTCGCTTTCCACGTCGATGGCAACGCGCGTGTAGTCGGGCGTGGACCAATGCCGGATGCCGGTCACGCGCGGCACTCGCGCGGACCGCGGTTCCGCGGATTCATCTTTCGCGGACGCAAGCGAGGCGCGAGGATCCCCAGCGTCTTTTGCGTTCTTCGGCGCTGTGTTCGCCCCGGTGTCCTTCTGCGACTGTTTTCTCTCGGCAGCCTTTTGCGCTTCCGCTACTTTCTCGGCTGCGACCTCATGGCTTAGTTCGACGATGGCCTGACGGGCGTCATCGGCCAACCGATTGTGAGGATAGCGGCGTAAAAACTCCTGAAAGGTGGAGCGGGCCGCTTCCGGATCATTGAGATCGTCCTTGTATATCTCGCCGATGGTGAACAGTCCGTCGAAGCGGTACTTGCTGCCGGGATACTCGCGACGCAGGAATTTGTATTGCTCGATGGCCTCGTTCAGGATCTTGTTGTCGTCGAAACGCCGGCCCATTTCCACCAGCGTCTCAGCCACCGCAACCACGCTGGGGTCAGCTTTAGGGGAAGCGGGCGCGCCCAGGTAGACCGAGCGATAGGCATTCAGCACCCGCTGGTAGTCGCGGCGGGTTTGATCGGCGGGAGGACGTCCGTTGAGGGCTTCGCGCATGCGCTCCGCGGCGGCAAAATGATCTCGCGCCCACGAGTCGGAATGGCGGGCGCGCGCCTGCGCCGCCGGAGCGGCGAGCGCGGCGAGCAGCAACAACGCTCCCCACAGACTACGCTGGCGCGATGAGCTCTTCAAAATAACCAGCCCGTGCCTTCGTACTGCATGTTTGAACCAGTTGGTTGAACCAATGCCCTGGGTGCCAGAGAGATATTAATTTAGATACTTAAATCTAAAGAGCCACAAGAAAACAGATGCCGCGAATCTCATTCGGTGTTGCTGATGTGCAGCACGCCGCGCGCATCCCGCTGAACCCGAACCGGATCGTGCGAAATGCTATCCGAGTTGGAATCGGACCCTCCGTAGTACAGATTGGTGATCCGCCGGACATAGTTTTGGGTTTCGGCGTAGTGCGGAACGCCGGAACTGCGTGCCACCGCGCCCGCGCCCGCGTTATAGGCGGCCAAGGTCAACTTGACGTCGCCGCCATAGCTTTCCAGAAGTTGCTTCAAATGCCGCACGCCGGCGTCCACATTCTGTTCGGGGTCAAACGGATTCTTTACTTTCAACTGGCGTGCCGTGGAGGGCATCAACTGCATCAGCCCCATCGCGCCCTTGCGCGATACCGCATTGGGGTTGAAGTTCGATTCCACTTTCACCACCGCGCGCACCAAGTTGGGGTCTACGTTGTGGCGCGCCGCAGCCTGCTCGATGGCGCTATCAATGTCTCCTGGCGTAGCCGCCGGACCGCGGAAGTTGGCGGTCACGATCTTGGCGTTGGCCGACTGGCTCGACTCATGCCCCAGATATTCATTCACCTCGGCTGCCGCCGACCGCGCGGCCCGCATGGCCGCCGCATTCGGCGGAGGCACGGCCTTCCAGCGATTCTCTTTGGAACTCCAGTACATCAGCGCGCGCCGAGGCGATTCCGCCTCCTGGGCGTGTCGTGCTGGACTCGACGGGACGGGCTCGTTCACGTATACCGTGCGTCCGTGCTCATCGGTTGCGGTGATCTTTTCGGAGGGCGCGTTGCCGTCATCAGCGGCACGAAGTTGGAGCGTGAGAGAAAGAGAGGTCGCGGCTACGGTGCTGGCCATCAGGGCGATTTGCAGGCGCTTTCGCATAACCGGGTTCTTCATCCACCTTGGCACGAGGGAAGACAGACTCCACCCTCGCTTCCTGCTACCCGGAACCTGACGGAGAATTCTTAAACCAGAGTAAGCCGATTATAGGCGCTGGGAATGGCAGGGACAAACTAACTTAAGGGCGTAGAACCACCGAAGTAATCTTGGTAACCGAATGAAAACAATGTGATTAGGATTC
>Ga0182015_10002049_pt1 | contig 25161 bp, 17 predicted proteins | sample 712P3MmetaG_FD_120478 | JGI IMG/M metagenome (GOLD analysis project Ga0182015, IMG submission 120478) | Permafrost microbial communities from Stordalen Mire, Sweden - 712P3M metaG | ecosystem: Environmental > Terrestrial > Soil > Wetlands > Permafrost | place: Sweden: Stordalen | collected...
CAGGTCGTAGGGATTGAAGAGCTTGACCCAGGACAGCATCTCCCGATCGTGTTCCGAGGTCAAATGCTGGTATGCGCCCTGCTGATGCCAGGCGTAGAAGGAGTGATACCGGAGCATGTAGAGCGCGGATTCGGGCAAATAGTCCCTGACCACGTGACCGATATAAGCATCGTGCCCCCAGGACATATGCACGTTACCGAGCCCGCAGTTGGGTTCGTAAATTCCGCATTCGGTTTGATACTCGGCGACCTTGGAATCGGGATTGGCCGCGAAGTATTCCGGGAAAACGACTTTGCCGGAGTAAGCGCAGCCCACCGGAAATGCGTCTCCCACTACCGCCCACTGCGGCTCTCCATAGAGGCACAGAACCTTGCCGAGGTCGTGGATGAACCCGGTCAGCACCATCCAGCGCGGGTGCCCGTCCTTCCGGATCGCCTCCGAAGTCTGCATCAGGTGCTCGATCTGGGTCAGGTCGGTATCCGGATCGCTGTCGTCGACAAGCGTGTTCAGGAACTCCGCGGCCTCCCAGACACTCATCCTGCCCTTTTTCAGCGCCAGGTATTCCTTCTCCTTCTCGAGCACGAAGTCGAGCGTCTGCAATTGGTGATTGATTTTGTAAAACTCCGCCACCGTCGGGACGACGGCAGCGTCGTAATTGCGAAACTCAGCCTGGGACTTGCCTTCCCGGTAACGGCCGGCGACAAAGCCGCTCCACTCGTCTTCAATGGTCAGACCGTCATGGGCTACTGCAGTCGGATTCACCATGGCTTTACCTCACGTCGGGATGCAATCAGGCGCTACCGGGAAGGTATCCCAGACGAACGGCAAATGACAAGCGCTACGGACGCCGCGCCGCAAAAGGCGTTGTCATTTTCCGGTTTCCTCCCCCACAACTGTCTTCGTTGAATCAGACGTTTCCTCCGGCTGCCACGCCGGAAGCCTTCATTATGCGGATATCCGCGAACGAGTAGACGGCGATGAAAACGTACGCCGCGAGCGGCACGACATAGGCTAAAGCGACTCCCCCGAATCTTACTGAAATGAAGCCCATCAATGGCGTGAGGACCGCACCTCCCACGATGGCCATAACAATCAGCGAGCCGCCGATCTTTGTATTCTCTTTGAGTCCGCGGATGCCCTGGGAGAAAATCGTTGGGAACATCAAAGACATGAAAAAGCTGCTCAGCAGCAGAGCCCAGACGCCGATCCAACCGGGTAACAGGACGCCCAGAGCCGCGAGTCCGGAGTTAATGACCGCGTAGATGGCCATTAATCTGCTCGGTTGCACGAAGCGCATCAACCATGCCGAAAAGAAGCGGCCAATGCCGAAGAGGACGAGCGCTCCCGTCAAAAAGTAGCCGGCCGTCTTCTCTCCCTCATGAGCATAGGACTGGATGTAGGAGATGAGGTAACTCCACGTCCCCACCTGTGCACCTACATAGGCGAACTGCGCCGCGACGGCCAGCAGGAAGTGTGGATAGCGCAACAGCGCCCGAAAGCTGCCGTGGCCGGCATCCAGTTGCTCCGCCTCGCGCAGGGCTGAGGGGAATCGAGTTGCGGCAATAAGAATCAACATCAACAGCGTCAGTCCGCTCAGCACCAGGTAGGGCGTGACCACACGCATGGTTTCCGAATGCAGATAGGTCGAGTAACGGTGCTGCGCCTCGAGAGCGGCCACCTGATCCGGATTCAGCTCGATTCCGGAGAAGATGAACAGGGTTCCCGCCAGGACGCCGGTGATGGCGCCCAGCGGATTAAAAGCCTGTGCAAGGTTTAACCGGCGCGCCGCGGTTCGTGGATCGCCCAGCTGCGCGATGAACGGATTCGCCGCTGTCTCCAGAAACGAAAGTCCACTGGCGATGATGAACAGCGCGACCAGAAAGAACGAATAGCGAGCCACGATGGCCGCCGGCCAGAACAGCGCGGTGCCCAGGCTGAACAAGGCCAGTCCGATCATGAATCCGGATTTGTAGCCCAGTTTGCGCATCACCAGCGCCGCCGGCATCGCCAGGACGAAGTAACCCATGTAAAAGGCGGACTGGATCAGTCCCGCCTCAAATCGGCTGATGACGAAGGATTTCATGAACTGCCGGATGAGGACGTCGTTCAGGTTGTTGGGAATACCCCACAGGAAAAACAAGACTGTGACCAGCGCGAACGGCATCAAATAGCCGCTGGGCAGCAGCGGAACGTCCTGGCCGGTGGATGTGTTTTCGGGATCGGAAGTCGAAGGCGGCAGCATCGGGAAGTTTCTTCGTCGGGGTACGGTAAGTCGCGAGAGTCGGATTAGCCGGGAGAGGCGTTACGAGCCGGCCATCCTTCCTGTCCCCTGCGGAAGTATACCGGCAGGCGCAGGGTCTGTAACGCCCTGTTCAAATACTCGCAGCTCGCATATTGACCGATTCGCCCGGGCTCCCTTAAACGCCGACTTCCTTTTGCAGAATTTTCATCAACTACGGAGCAACCCGCTTCGATTCATGGGATTTTTATCTAACCGGTCTTGTAACCTCCTTCTTCGCCGTTTACATAGTTGGAACGGAAGAGGAGGACCCATGAAGTTACCGATAATCTTTCTACTGGGAGTAAGCGCTGGCCTGGCATCGGTGGCGCAAGCGCAGGACAATGACGACTGGAATCACAGCCAGATTCGTCACGTCCTGTTGATCAGCGTGGACGGCATGCACGCCGTAGATTACCTGAACTGCTCACGAGGCATTGCGGGCGTCAACAGCGGCGCTCCCTACTGCCCCAATCTGGCTTCGCTCGGCGCCACCGCCATTCACTTCGTAAACGCCAGCACCTCCAGGCCCTCGGACTCTTTTCCTGGCCTGATGAGTATCGTGACCGGCGCGACCCCGCGCACCATGGGGATCTACTACGACGTCTCCTATGATCGCTCGCTTGATCCTCCCGCGGTCACCACCGGCAATGGCCTCGCCGCAGGGACTTGCAAGCCCTACGCCGCGCCCACCGGGACCACCACCGAGTATGAAGAAGGCATTGACATCGATCAGACCAAGCTCAACGGCGGCGCGCCCGGAGCCGGCCTCACCGACGGCGGCGTCGCCTCCATCGACAAGTCCCGACTGATCCGCGATCCAGCCGCCGGCTGCGCACCGGTCTACCCCTGGAACTTCGTCCGCGTAAACACCATCTTCGGCGTCATCAGCGACGCCGGTGGATACACCGCCTGGTCCGACAAGCATCCCGCCTATTCCTCAGTCGTGGGCCCGGGTGGTCACGCGCTGAATGACTTTTATGCGCCGGAAATCAACTCCAATGTGATCGGCTTACCCGGCGTCACAACGCCCACCGGCCTCGGCTGCTCTTCCATCCCCGATACCTCGGCCGATCTGACCGCCTGGACCAACAGCTTCCAGAACATCCAGTGCTACGACACGCTCAAGGTCAACGCCATCCTGAATGAAATCGAAGGTAAGAGCCACGGCGGCGCCAACGCCAAAACACCCACCATTTTCGGGATGAACTTCCAGGCCGTGAGCGTCGGCCAAAAGCTGATCGAGACAGGCGTGGGAACCGGTGGCTACACCGACGCCCAGGCTACGCCTACTGCTTCGCTGCTTGAAGAGATTAAGTTCGTTGACGCCTCGCTCGGCGAAATGATTTCCGAGCTCAAGGATCGCGGGCTCTACGATTCAACTTTATTTATCGTTACCGCAAAGCACGGCCAGTCGCCCATCGATCCCAATCGCTACCAGGCGGTCCCGGGCAAGACCAGTAACGGAGAATCCCCAGCCACTCTGATCGCAAGCCTGCTCCCCTATTCCGAAAGCCCCACCAATCCAACCGGCATCGGTTCCACCGAAGACGACGTTTCGCTGCTTTGGCTGGCTAACTCAGCGAATACTCAATCCGCCGTCGACATGATCGAGGCGAACGCAACCAAAGTAGGTCTCGGCCAGATCTACTATGGTCCCGCCCTCTGGCTCAACTACAACAAGCCTGGTCTAAGTCAGGGAGAGGATCCGCGCACTCCCGACATTATCGTTACACCGAACGTCGGTGTCACCTACACCGGCAGCGCCGCCAAGCTCTCTGAACATGGAGGCTTTGCGCATGACGACACCAACGTGATCCTGCTCGTCGAAAACCCCGCGTTTCAAAAAACCGTGGTTTCCGCCGGAGTAGGCACGAACCAGATAGCCCCCACCATCCTCCAGGCCCTCGGCCTCGATCCCGGCATCCTCCAGGCTGTCCAGATTGAAGGCACGCCCGTCCTGCCCGAAGTCCCGCTCAATCAGTTCCATTGGTAGACGGAAATCCCGGGTTACAGCAAACCGCGGGTGCGCACTGGTTACGTTCCTGGTTACGCGCGCCCGCACTCTTTTTTCCTGGCACTGTGGAGGTTCACGATGAATGCAACAACCGTCTTACTCGCTGGCGTTACTGCCGCAGCCATGCTGGCTAACTCCGCACCAGCCGTCGCTTCCGATCAGGGGTCCGCTGGCCCACGCAATATCAAACATGTGGTGCTGCTGAGCGTCGACGGGATGCACGCGGTGGACTTCTATAACTGCGCCCATGGCCTGAGCGGCATCAACAACGGCAATCCGTATTGCCCCAATCTCGCATCCATAGGCCAGACTGCCATCAATTATGTCGCAGTTACTTCGTCGAAACCCTCCGACTCCTTTCCCGGACTCGCGGCGTTGGTCACCGGAGGCTCTCCTCGATCTACCGGCCTCTATTACGACGTCGCCTATGACCGCTCCCTTGATCCCCCCGCTAAGACCACAGGCACCGGCCTCGCCGGCGGAACCTGCGCGCCTTACGCAGCCCCCACCGGTACCACCACCGATAACGATCAGGGCATCGAGTACGACGACACCATGCTGAACGGCGGAGCCCCTGGCGCCCCGATCACCGAAGGAGGCATCGCCTCCATCGATCCCGGCAAGTTAGTGCGCGACCCAGCCTCGGGCTGTGCGCCCGTATATCCCTGGAACTTCGTCCGCACTAACACCATCTTCAGCGTCGTCCACAATGCCGGCGGATACACGGCCTGGATCGACAAGCACGCGTCCTATTCATTTGTTGCCGGACCCGGCGGCACCGGACTCGATGACTACTACTCGCCCGAAGTTGACTCCACCGTGGTCCCATTGCCCGGCGTCACCACCGCCGAAGGCGCGTCCTGCGCCTCCATCCGCGATACCGCCGGCGAGTCCTCCTGGACCAGCAGCTTCGATAACATCCAGTGCTACGACGCGCTCAAAGTCAAGGCGCTGCTCAACGAAATCGCCGGCAAAACCCACAACGGTAAGCGTGCTCGCGTTCCCGCAGTCTTTGGCATGAACTTCCAGGCGGTCTACATCGGCGAAAGCGTGGCGGAACCAGGCGTCGCTAACGGGGGTTATAAAAATGCAGCGGCCGTGCCCAGCGATGAGTTACTCAAAGAAATCCGCTTTGTCGACGCATCCATCGGCGACATTGTCAACGCACTCAAAGACGCCGGCATTTACGACGACACGCTGCTCATCGTTACCGCCAAGCACGGCGATTCGCCAATCGACCCCAACCTCTATGTCGCCGATGGCGCCAATACACCCGCAACGCTGCTCGGCTCCGCCGTCCCCTACTCGGAGTCGCCGCTGAACCCCACCGGCATTGGCGCAACCGAAGACGATGTCTCCGTCCTCTGGCTGAACCCTGGGGCAAGCGTCAGTGCCGCCGTCCAGTTGCTTGAGAGCAACGCCACTGCCCTGGGGCTCGGCCAGATTTACTACGGCCCCTCGCTCTGGCTCAACTACAACAATGGCGGCCTTGGTCCCGGACTCGACCCACGCACGCCCGACATCATCGTCACTCCCAACATCGGCGTCACTTACTCCGGCAGCACGACAATGATCGGCGACCATGGCGGATTCGCTCACGATGACACCAACGTCGTCCTGCTCGTCTCCCACCCCAGCTTCCACGCTCAGACTGTTTCCTCCGCAACCACAACCATGCAGGTAGCACCCACCATCATCAAGACGCTCGGTCTCAATCCGAATGCGCTCGATGCCGTCAGAATAGAAGGCACAGCAGTGTTGCCCGAAGTCGCGGCACAACTAACGAATCGCTAACCCGCGGACAAAGCCCTCCCCGTTTACGAAGCTCCTGCCATCGGAGCACAACGCAACGGGGAGGGCTCAGGTAGCATCCAGCTGGACTTTCCCGGGCTTGCCTGAACACTGTTTGAAACCCCAGGATGGAGGGCGCAAAAATTCCTGATCCCTGTTCCCTGTCGCCTGCTTCACTCACTCCGCCCGCAGCGCCCGGCTCGGATCGACCGACGCCGCCCTGCGTGCCGGCACCCAGCTCGCCCCCAGCGCCACCAGCACCAGCAAAAGCGCTGCCCCCAACAGAGTCACCGGATCCCACGCCTTCAACCCATACAACAGGCTCGCGATCAGCCGTCCCACTGCCAGCGCACAGCCCAGGCCCACCGCCACGCCCGTCGCCGTCATCCATACTGCCTCGCGCAGCACCATGCCCAGCACCTGCTCCGCCCGCGCGCCCAGCGCCATCCGAATCCCAATCTCATTCGTGCGCCGCGACACCGCGTACGCCATCAACCCGTAAATCCCGATGCACGCCAGCATCAGCGCCACCACTCCGAACCCCGCCGTCAGCTCGGCGAACACATGCTCGTTCCTCAGCAGCTCATCGATCTGCTCTTCCTGCGTCCGCACCTCGATCAGCGGCAGGTTCCGATCCACGGCCTGCACCGCCCGCCGCAGCGACGGTGTAATCGCCGCCCGCGAAGTCCGTGTCTTCACCGCAAACGTCATCCCCCACGTAATAGCCGGCGCCTGCTTGTAATCCAAATAGAAAATCGGCGGAGGATCCTCGCGCAGGCTCCCATACCGCGTGTCCGCGCACACCCCGACGATCTGGTAAATCAGCTTGTTGTCCTTCTCGTCCGAAGTCGTGAAGCTCTTCCCCACCGGATTTTCCCCCGGGAAAAACTGTTTCGCCAACGCCTCATTCACCACCGCCACCTTCGGCGACGTCTCCGTATCGGTCTCCGCAAAGCCGCGCCCCGCCACCATCGGAATCCGGAACGTCGCGAAATACTCATCGCCCACCGTGCTGTTTAAGGCGGCATCGTCGTTTCCCTGCTTCGCACCCACCGGCAGGAAGTCGTCCCTCTCGTAACTGTGCGAAAGCGGCGCAACACTCGTCGGCGTGACTGACTCAACCCCCGGCACCGCACGCAGCCGCTCCACAATCTGCCGGAATAGCGCCGCCTCCTTTGCATCCGGATACTCCGACACCGGCGGCCGCAGTTCGAACAGCACAATATTCCGCGGATCGAATCCCGGATCGACCCGGCTCAAATTAATGATGGTCCGCAGAAACACCCCCGCCACCACCACCAGCAGCGTCGACAGCGCCACCTGGAACCCTACAATCGCCCGCCCCGCAAATCCCTTCCGCCGCCGCGTCGTCGTCTGCGCCGCGTCTTTCAGCGTGCTCGTCACCTGCGTGCGCGTCGCCTGCACCGCCGGCCCCACGCCAAACAAAATTCCCGTCACCACCGACAGAGCCGCGTTAAATCCAAACACGCCCCAGGAGAACGACCCCTCCAGCACCATCGGATCCGCAGGGCTCGAGAACATAGCGAGAATCGCGCTCCGCCCAAAGTACCCAACCAGCAGCCCCACCAATCCGCCCAGCACTGACAGCAACACGCTTTCCGTCAGCATCTGCCGCAGGATTCGCGCACGCCCCGCGCCCAGCGCCAGCCGCACCCCCATCTCCCGCTGCCGTGTCGACGACCGCGCCAGCAGCAGGTTCGCCATGTTCGCGCATGCCAGCAGCACCACCAGCCCTACCAGCGACATCAGCACCATCAGCGGCTGCGCCAGCTGCCGGCTCGCCTCGTTCATCCCGTGGCTTCCATCCCCCAGCACCAAATCCGGCATGGACTCCTCAGGCTTCACCGTCATCGTTGCCCGCACCGCGCCCTTCAGCGCCACATCCAGCGCCGCCCGCGCCTTCGCCTCATCCACCCCCGGCTTGGCCCGCGCCATAATCTGCATCCACCAAACCCGGTCGCTCGCCAGCAGCGAAGTCTCCCTGCTGTACGGAAACACCAGCGGCTGCAGGCTGAACGGCATAAAAATCTCTGGCGAACTCTGCGTCCCCTTCGCTCCTGTGAACCCGCGCGGATTTACACCCACCACAGTTACATTGACAAGATTCACCAGGATCGTTTTCCCAATCACCGACGGCGACCGGTTGAATCGCCGCGTCCAGTACCCATCGCTGATCACCACCACCGGCGACCCGCCCACCTTCTCGTCATCCGCGGGCACAATCGGACGCCCCAGTTGCGGCCGCACTTCCATCTGCTCGTAAAAATTCCCCGAGACCAGATCCCCCTGCACCACCTCAGCCTCGCCATCCACCGTCACATTCACCCGCCCCAGATTCTTGAATGCAAACAAATCTGCGAGCGCGCGATTCTGCTTCCGCATCAGCTGATACACCGGATACGAAAACGATGTGCTCGTCACTCCATCCACGGTCTTGTCCCAATCTCCCCACGAGCTGTGCACCACGCTCTGCCGCGCCGACCTCCATGCGAACAACCGCAGTTCCCCCGCATGCGGCACGTTCAGCCGATCCAGCAGCACCTGCTTCGCGATCGAAAAAATCGCCGTGTTCGCGCCAATCCCCAGCGCCAGCGAACCAATCGCAATCGCGGCAAATCCCGGACTCTTCTTCAGCATGCGCAGTGCATAGGCCACATCGCGCGACAAATTCGCAAAGAAGGGAAACCCCTCCCGCATCCGCACCGTCTCCCGCACCTGCGTCAGACCGCCAAAGTCCCGCATCGCTTTCCTCCGCGCTTCCTCGTCGCTCATCCCACGTCTCCTGTTCTCTTCAGCCGACATCTCCAGATGCGAACGCAGCTCCTCATCGATGTCGCCATCGAGTTTCCGCCGCCGGAACAACGCCACCCAACGGCTCAACAGCATCTTCAGCCAACCCACGACTTCCGCACCTCCACTCTGTTCCCTGTTCCCTATTCCCTGTTCCCTGCTTCTCTCACTCCGCCCGCAGCGCCCGCATCGGATCAATCCCTGCCGCCCGCATCGCCGGCAGATACGCCGCCACCATTCCCGCAATCGCCACCACTCCGCAAACCGCCGCCAGCACCACCGGATTGCGCGCCCCCGTCCCATACAACATCGACTGCAGCACCGACCCCGATGCCACCGTCGCGATCACCCCAATCGCCATGCCCGCGCCCACCAGCACCGCCGCCTGTCGCAGCACCATCTTGAGCACTGCCCCGCGCTGCGCTCCGAGCGCCAGCCGCACGCCGATCTCCCGCGTGCGCCGCGCCACCGAATACGCCATCACCCCGTACAGCCCCACAAGGGTCAGCAGTAGCGCCAGCCCCGCGAACGCCCCGAGCAGCACCATCGCGAACCGCGGCTGCGCCAATTGCATACCGATCAGATCCCGCATCGTGTGTACATCCGTTACCGGAATATCCCGGTCCATCGACACCACCAGGCTCCGCACTTCCGGCTCCAGACTCATCGGATCCATTCCCGTCCGCACCACCGAGTACAAACAGCACCACGTCGAAAGCTGGCTCGCCGGCAGGTAGTACATCGGCTCCAGCTCTCGCTCTGTCGCACCGTGCCGGATATCCCCCACCACGCCCACGATCTCCCGCCACGCCGGCCCTTCGGGCTTCCCATCACCGGCACCCGGCTTCAGCTTTTTCCCCAGCACGTTCTCGCCATGGAAGAACTTCGCCGCGAACGACTGGTTCACGATCATCACCTGCTGCGACGACTCCTCCGTATCCGCAGCCGTGAAATCCCTCCCCGCGAGGAGCGGGATCTGCATCGTGTGGAAGTACCCATCCGACACCACATCCACTCTCGCACTCGGCTCCTGTGCCTTCGACACCGGGTGCTCCGGATCCTCGAAGCTGATGTGCGCGCTGTTATCCGTCATCGGTAGCAGCATCGATCCCCCCGCCGCCTCTACTCCCGGCAACGCCCCGCAGCTTCTCAAAATATTCCCGATAGAATGCCGGCCGCGAGTGCCGATACTTCGTATCCGGCGTCTCGAATTGAAACGTCAACACATGATCCGGATTGAACCCCTCATCGTTGTGCGCCAGTTTCACAAAGCTCGTCATGAGCAGCGCCGCGCCCGTCGTCAGCACAATGCCCAGCGCCACCTGCCCCACAATCACCACCGACCCCAGACGATGGTGCCCGCCCGTATTACCTCGTCCGCCCGACTGCAGCGGCGACAGCAGATCGCCCCGCGCCGCCATCGCTGCCGGAACCATTCCGAACACCACGCCCGAAACCAGCGACACCAGCAGCGCAAATCCCAGCACCGGCAGATTCACCCCCGCATCCGCCGCCCGCGGCACGCTGTCGCCAATCAGCCGCAGCACCGCAGGCGTTGCCAGAAACGCCAGCGCGCATCCAACCACCCCGCCCGCCACTCCCAGCGCCACGCTCTCCACCAGCATCTGCCGCACGATCCTCGCGCGGTTCGCCCCCAGCGCCGACCGCATGGCCAGTTCCCGCTCCCGCTCGCGCGCCCGCGCCAGCAGCAGGTTCCCCACGTTTCCGCACGCAATCAACAGCACCAGCCCCACCGCCCCCAGAATCACCATCAGCAGCGTGCGCGTATCCCCCAGCAATGCCGTCAGCTCGCTCTCTACCCCCGCCGAGTTGTGCCTCGTGTTTGTGTCCGGATACTGCTTCGTCAGCCGCGCCGCGATCGCCTTCATTTCGGCATCTGCCGCGGCCATCGTCACGCCAGGCTTCAACCGCCCCATCACGCTCATCGAATGGTTGCCGCGATTGGCTGTATTCGCCCGCGGCGTACCATCGTTATCGATCGCCAGCGTTACCCACAGGTCGTTCTGCGGCTCATTCACCGGAAACCGGAATATCGCCGGCATCACCCCAATCACTGTGAACGTCTCTCCGCTCAGGTGAACTGTCCGCCCCACCACTCCCGGATCCGATCCGAATTGCGAAACCCACAACCGATGACTGATCAGCGCCACCCGCGCGCCCAGCTTCTCGTCCTCCGGCCGGAACCCGCGTCCCAGCTCCGGGCCCACCCCCAGCATCGGCAGCAGCTCCCAGCTCACCGCCTGGCCATCCAGATGCACCGGCCGTTCCACGCCGGTCAGCGTCATCGATCCATCGTGATACGACACCAAATGCTCGAAGCTGTGGTTCTGCGCCCGCCAGTCAAAGAAGTCCGGATACGAAACCGCGCCACCCACAATCGCCGTCGCCTCCCGCGACTGCACCTCCACCAGCCGCTCGGGCTGCGCATAGGGAAGCGGCCGCAGCATGACCGCATCCACAATGCTGAACACTGTCGTGTTCGCCCCAATCCCCAGCGCCAGTGTGACGATCACTACCGCCGCAAATCCCGGCGACTTCCGCATTTGCCGCAACGCATAGAGCACATCGCGCCGCAGATTTTCGACGAACGGCCATCCCTCGCGCATTCGAACCGTCTCCCGCACCTGCGTCACCCCGCCGAAATCCCTCATCGCCTTCCTCCGCGCCTCTTCATTGCTCATCCCGCGCTTCCGGTTTTCTTCAGCCGCCATCTCCAGATGCGAACGCAGCTCATCATTCAAATCCCGATCCAGCGCCCGCTGCCGAAACATCGCCGCAAACCGGCTGAACATCGTCCGAATTCCGCCGCTCAATGTCGACCTCCGGCCCCTATTGCCTGTTGCCTGTTGCCTATTGCCTGCCTTAATCACTCCGCCCGCAACGCCTCCACCGGATTCACTGAAGCCGCCACCAACGCAGGCCGCAGAGTTGCGATCGCGACCGGAACCAGCAACGCCACAATCGACACCGCATACACCAGCGGATCGTTTGCCTTCACGCCGTATAGCTGGCTCCGCAACAACTGCGTCAGTCCCAGCGACACGCCAGCTCCCGCCAGCAATCCCACTGCCGCCGGAATCAAAGCCCGCCTTATAAACAGCGCGGCAATCCCCGCGCGCGTCGCGCCCAGCGCCATGCGCACGCCAATCTCCTGCGTTCGTTGCGCCACAAAGAACGCCACCACGCCGTAAATCCCAACGCACGCCAGCAACAGCGCAATCCCCGCAAACGACGCCACCACCGCCATGTTCAGCCGCGGCTGCGCAACCGCCTTGTCCAGCAACTCATCCATCGTGGCCACGTTCCCGATCGCCTGTGTCGGGTCTACCGCGTGCACCTGCTCCCGGATCGCGCGCACCAACTGCTCCGGATCGCTCTGCGACCGCACCACGAAGAACCGTTCCGTCACCCCGCCATTTCCATCTGCAGGCCAGTACACCTCCGGCCCGGGCGGGTTCGCGATCGATCCTGCTGTCCCACGCAGGTTCGCAATCACCCCGACAATTTCATGCGGCGTTCCATCCACCAGCAAATGCCGTCCCAGGGGATTCGCGCCGGGGAGATACTCCCGCACCAGCTCCTGGTTCACCAGTACCGGCACGTTCTTCACCAGCGAATCCTGCTTGCTCAGCCCTCGTCCCTCGACCAGCGGCACGCTCATCGCGCCCAGAAAATTGCCCGAGATGCTGCGATCCTCCGCGTTAATCGCCGGCTGATTCGCGGTCCGCGGCAGCCAGTCTGCGTCGAAATTGCTCCGCAAATGCCAATCCAGCGTCGGCAGCGCGTCCATCTGTCCTACCGCAATCGCTCCCGGCAGCGTTTCCAGTTTTTCCTGGATTCCACCATATAGATTTCGGACCACCGATTCCTTCGTGTTCCACGGCAGCTTCATCGAAAACGTCAGCAGGTGTTCCGGCGCAAATCCCAGCGGATTCTTCACCAGGTGCCACAGCGACTCCGCCATCAGAGTCGCGCCCACCAGCAGAATCAGCGACAGCCCCACCTGCACCGACACCAGCGCGCTTCTTAAACCGTGTCCCGACCCACCCAGTCGCGTCTCGCCACGCTTCATCGCCGTGTTGAGCTCGATGCGCCGATTCTCAAGGGCCGGCGCAATCCCAAACGCAATGCCCGTTCCCACCGCAATCAGCAATGCCACCCAAATCACCGGCCAGCTCATCTCCACGGCTCCCGGCAAACCCAGCCGCCCCGGCAGCCTGGCCGCAACTCCCCGCACCAACGCAAACGCGCCGGCTACGCCCATGGCGCCGCCGATCACACCCAGCACCACACTCTCCGTCAGGAACTGCATCGTCATCCGTCCGGCAGAAGCACCCAGCGCGCGCCGCAGCGCCACTTCCCGCTGTCGCGCCGTCGCCCGCGACAACAGCAGATTCGCCACGTTGATGCACGCAATCGCCAGCAGCAGCGCCGACGCAATCATCAGCACCACCAGAGCCGGCCGCATCGCGCCATACCGGTCTTCACGCAGTGTGTGGCTGGTGAACTGCCAAACTCCATCGGTGAGCGGATACTCCCGGCGCAGTTGTTCTCCGATGCGCTCTAAATCTCCCTCGGCCATCGCCAGCGTCACGCCCGGCTTCAATCGCGCAAAAACATTGATGAACCGCGTCCCTTCGCCCCGATATTTCGTCCAGTCCGCTGCATCGAACTGCGCACAATGCCACAGTTCCGTCCCGCTCGGCACGTCAAAACTCCGCGGCATCACGCCCGCAATCGTCACGGTAAATCCATCCACCGTGATCTGCCGGTTGATTACCCCGGGGTCGCCTCCAAAAATCTTCTGCCACGCGTCATAGCTCAGCACCACCGTCGCGGGCATCCCGGGCTGGTCGTCACGCGCATCGTAGGTTCGCCCCAGCAGCGGGCGTACCCCAAATACTTGCCAAAAGGCGGCGTTCGTCCGGGTCTTCTGCACCGCAACCGGCAATTGCGTGCCGCTCACCACGGTACCCTGATCGAAGTAAAAGAAAGCGAGGCTCTCGAACGACCGGTTCCGCGCCCGCAGATCGAAGAATCGCGGCATACTCATTAGTCCGCCCGTCGACTGCCCCTGCAACCGCGCATCGTGAATCGCAACGATCCGCTGATCCTCCGGATACGGCAGCGGCCGCACCAGCGTCGAGTACACCAGGGTGAAGATTGCTGTCGTCGCCCCAATCCCCAGCGCCAGAGTGGCGATCACCACCGCAGCAAATCCCGGCGACTTCCGCATCTGCCGCAGCGCGTAGAGCACATCCCGCCGCAGATTTTCGACGAACGGCCATCCCTCGCGCATCCGCACCGTCTCCCGCACCTGCGTCACCCCGCCAAAATCCCGCATCGCCTTCCCCCGCGCCTCTTCATCTGGCATCCCGCGCCGCCGGTTCTCCTCCGCCGCAATATCCAGATGCGAACGCAGCTCATCGTCCAGCTCCAGATCCAGCCTCCGCCGCCGAAACAACGCCACGCACCGGCTCCAAATTGTCCTTAGCTCGCCCACTGCCCTCTCCCGATCGTCGCGGGTCATCCCGCCGTCAAAAACCGCGCCATGGTCGCCGCCACCCGCTCCCAGCTCTCCGTCTCCCTCTCGATCTGCGCCTTCCCCGTCTTCGTCAGCGAGTAGTACCGCGCCCTTCTTCCGTTTTCGCTCGTCCCCCACTCCGCCTTGATCCATCCCCGCTGCCGCAGCCGCAGCAGCGCCGGGTAAATCGTCCCCTGATTCAGCCTCAGCGCCTGCTCGCTGATCTGCTCGATCCGCCGCGCGATTCCATACCCGTGCTGCGGCCCCATCGACTCCAGCGTCTTCAGCACCATCAGGTCCAGCGTCCCCTGCAGCATTGGGGACCCCGCCGCGCCTGCGGTGGGGCGCAACACGTCCGACTTGTCCTCTCCCACATGTCCTCCTGTTGGATTTCTACAGATACACTTTTCTCCATTAGAATGTCAACAGGTAGCCGCAGTTTTTAGCCCTCGAACTGTTCCTGGCAAGACACAGCCGTTACGAGAGAGACAACAGAACGAGACCGGATTCCGATCCTTACGCGGCGTCGTTTGGCGCACGAAAGCGGACCAATCCCGCCCTGTTACTGGAAAATGAATCCCGCTTCCTGTAGTCTTGTGCATACCCAGCGTGGGTCGTCTGGAGGTGTAGTTCTTTGGCAGAGGTTCGCATTCAGGAAGGCGAGCCGCTTGAAAATGCACTCCGCCGGTTTAAGCGCAAGGTTCAGCAGGAAGACATCATTAAGGAAGTCAAACGTCATTCCTTCTACCTCAAGCCCGGCGAAAAGCGCCGCGTAAAAGAAGCACTGGCGCGGAAGCGGAATCGTAAAAAAGCTCGTAAAGAGCAGGACTAGTAAAACCCAGTCGGTCTGTCCAGGTCCCCAGAATCTCGACAGATTTGAACCTCAGCCAGCGGATTTCCGCTCGCTGGGGCAAAGGACTACCTCTCAGGAGCGCCTTGTCAGCGTCCTGAGCTGGCGGACCGGCGTTCTCTGAATTCTCAATATTCCGTTCTCCCCCGGAACGGAATTTCCGGCGTTGCCGGTGATGTTCCTGGCTGCTTTTCAGCCGCGGCTTGGCAGTTTTGGGGAAGGCCCTTCAGGAATTTTCGATCCTGCCCGGACCGCTGTTCTCCAGCTGCCGCCTGGGCCCCTTTTCCAAAAATTGGAAGTACCACGTCCGGTCACGATCGGCGTGTCGCATCAAGCCGGCATTGCATCAAAAATGCCGGGCGATCCGAGCGCGCCGTCAGTCTGGCGCTGTTAGAACGGGTGCTTCGGGACAAAGGCGAGGGAAGCGCGATGGATTTCAGCGACAAGATTCTCAAATGCGCGGACTGCGGAAGCGATTTCGTCTTCACAGCCGGGGAACAACTCTTCTTCTTCGATAAACAGTTCAAGAACGATCCGAAACGCTGCAAGGTATGCAAGGCGAAACGCGCTTCCGGCTCAGGCTCCGCTCGTCCCGAGACGCGCACCGTCTGCTCGGAGTGCGGAACGGAAACCACCGTCCCCTTCAAGCCCACCCAGGGGCGCCCCGTCCTCTGCCGCGGCTGCTTCCAGCAGAAACGGACCCTGAGCCAGGCCAGCTAGCTTTTCGAACCGCTCTTGCCGCGGCTGTCCAGCGCACTGTTCCAGAATGTTCAGAGGATGATCGTGTGCCAGCGGCTCTCTGATCCATGATCGCTATGCTGCGATCGCAGATCCCCGACTCCCGCATCACTGACCTGTTGCCTATTCCCTGTTGCCTATTCCCTGCCTTACCGGCTTCTTCGCTGCGGCCTGCGTCGCCGGCACCGCGGCCAGCTTGCTCGCTCTCCGCTTCTTGTCTTCGTGCGACACCAGCATCGCCTCGATCTGCCGCAGCAGATCCTGCGTGTTCATCGGCTTTACCAGAACCTTATCCGTATCCGAGGTCGTCACCCACTCCGCATCCTTCGGCGGATACGCCGTCAGCATCGCCACCGCCGGCTGGTTCGCGGCTTTTTTCGCCGCCGCCGCCACTTCCGCGCCCGCCGTTTCGCTCTCCATGCGCAGGTCCGTGATCACCATGTGGTATTCGTGCGCCCTCAGCCGCTGCTTCGCTTCACGCGCTGAAGCCGCCGTCTCCACCTCGAACCCGCTGATTTCCAGTACCGCCTTCAAGGTCAGCAAAATCGCAACATCGTCATCCACAAGAAGAATGCGTCGTTTCATATTCAACTCCTGGTCCTAACTGCCTGGTCCTGACTTCCCGGTCCTGACTGCTCGTCCTGAACTTCTGGTCCCGAACTTCCGGTTGCATCGCTGGATCGTACACCAAAAAAATGAAAATAGCCTCAGAGACGTTGCGGGTTCGGCTGCCGGCCGAACCCTTCAGGCCCCCGTTGATACACTGAGCAACGTGGCAGAATATCACGTTGAAAACTTCGGCTGCCGCGCCAGCCGCGCCGATGGCGAGGCTATAGCCGCCAACCTGCGCCAAAGCGGTCTTTCGCCCGCTGAAGCCCCTGCCTCGGCTGATGTCGTAATTGTAAACACCTGCAGCGTCACCGCCGAAGCCGACCGCCAGGCCCGCGCTTACCTCCGCCGCGTTCGCCGCCAGAACCCTGCCGCCCGCGTCATCGTTACCGGCTGCTACGCCCAGCGCGCCCCCCAGGAACTCGCCGCCCTCCCCGAAGTCGACGCCGTCATCGGCAACAGCCACAAATCGATGGTCCCCAGCCTCGCCCTGGAATTTGCCAATCAAAACAGCGCTGTCATCGAAAAAAACACTGTCCTCCTGAGCGAAGCGGGGACCATGCGCCTTCCGGCGGTGCACGATGACAGACCGCGCGCAGTCGAAGGACCCCCCGAAGCCGGGGTCCCCGGCGCGCCTGCTGTTGGCGTGCCGGGGTGGGAAGGGGAATCGGTCGCGCAGCCGCCGATAAGAATCTCAAGTGGCGTAATCCTTCCTGAAACGGAATCTGCGGTTGGCTTGATCCCGCCGAGCGTCAGTGAAGCCCCTGCTTTTGTCCCCCTCAGCAAAATCCTCCACGACGACGCCTTCGCCCACGCCGAGCTCGCCACTCTCCCCTTCGCCCCCGACTCCCATCAAACTCGCCCTAATCTTAAAGTGCAGGACGGCTGCGGCAATCGCTGCTCCTTCTGCATCATCCCCACCACCCGCGGCCCCTCGCGCTCCATCCCTCTCGCCACCTGTCTCGACAACGTCCGCCGCTACGTCGATCAAGGCGGCCAGGAACTCGTACTTTCGGGCATCAACTTAGGACGCTGGGGCCGCGACCTCCAACCCGCCCGGCGTTTCGAAGTCCTCGTCGCCGCCATCCTCCGCGAGACCCAGCTCCCCCGCCTCCGCCTCAGCTCCATCGAGCCCATGGACTGGTCCGCCGACCTCCTCGCCCTCTACCTCGAATTCGCCATCGGTCATGAGGCCGACAAATCCGCTCGTCCAGCCGCCGACGCCCGCTCCACCACGGCCCCCCTGAACGCTGTACCCTGTACGCTGATCGCTGAGCTGCACCCTGCACCCTGTACCCTGTACCCTGCTTTTCACCCCCGCCTCGCGCGCCACGCCCACCTTCCCCTCCAGTCTGGTTCCGACGCCATCCTCCGTCGCATGTATCGCCGCTACCGCCCCTGGCACTACGCTGAACGCCTCGCGCAAATTCGCGAACTCCTGCCTGACGCCGCCATCGGCGCCGACGTCATGATCGGCTTTCCCGGCGAAACCGGCGCCCTCTTCGACGAGAGCTACCGCTTCATCGCCGCGCAGCCCTTCACTTATTTACATTTGTTTCCGTTTTCCGCGCGCCCCGGCACGCCCGCCTGGGAACTCCACCGCCAGAATCCCGTCCCCGCCCGCGCCGTTCACGAACGCATGTCCGCCCTGCGCGCCCTGATCGAGGAAAAATCCCGTGCCTTCCGTTCAGGATTCATTGGCCGCACGCTCTCTGCCGTGACCATCGAACCAGGTCCTGGTTCGACGACGCACGCCGTCACCGACAACTTCCTCAAGCTCACGCTCGACGGATCAATCCCCGCCAATCGCCTCGTCACCGCGCACATCATCGCGCTCTCAGCGGATGGCCTCCACGGCACCACCGCTCCCATCCACTGAATTATCCTCTCGCCGAATCTGCACTCAGGCGAAGAGCTTCTTCAGCGGATCCCAATAGTGCGAATACCACCCCGAACTCAGGTGATCGTATTCTCCGGCGGGGAATCCGGTGTGATCGAGCACGACCAGCGTCCCGCTGCCGCTGGGCCGAAATTCGAACTTCGCGATGGAATAGACGCCGGGATTCCAATGCGTGGGCCGCCACGCCTGCACGATGCGCTGGCCGGAGACCAGTTCGATGTTGCGCCCCACAATCAGCCCTCCGAACAGCGAGAACGCCCCGCCTTCGTGCGCATCGATGGTTGCGGCAAGCCCTGTAAACGCGGCAAACTGCTTCGCATCGAGAAGTGCGCCTTCGATGCGCGATGCCGTCGCCGCGAGTTCGACCTCCTGGTGCAGCGAGGTGCGCGGATCGTTAGGCGATGCCGGCGGGAGCTGCTGCATGCTTTGCCCCGCGGCCTCACTATCGAGACCTGCGGCGATGCTCCCGAGGAGGAGTGCAAGTCCACCGCCAAATTGTCTCCGCGTTGGGCCCTGTACCTTGCTGTGCATCGAAAGACCTCCATGAACACTCAAGGCATGGAATCACGAGGCCACAATATGTTCAAGATCATATTTTGCTGGACGACCCATCAACCCGGGCCGCATACTGATTCCCAATTCCATCGAGGTGAACAGAGTATGCCCTATCCCGGAGGTCATCGCGCCGCGGTCAGATCCAGGATCGTCGCCAGCGCGCGACGTCTGTTCAATCGCCACGGATTCGATAATGTGTCGATCGACCAGATCATGTCCGGTGCGGGCCTCACCCGTGGCGGGTTCTACAGCTATTTCCGCGGCAAGAGCGATCTGTATACCGAGGTGCTTGGCTGTTTCTTCACCGATCCGGAATGGAAGAACTGCTGGGAGGGGGTCGAAGTCGACCTCTCTTCGCAAAAAGCGGGACCCCAGGTGGTACGCGCCTATCTTTCGCAGCAACATTTCGAGGACGTGGAGAACTCGTGTCCGATGGTCGCGCTTCCCGGCGATGTAACGCGCGGCAGCGAGCAGGCGAAGAGCGCCTTCGAAGCCGTCTTCCTCGCCATGGTCGACGTCCTCGCGCGCAATGTCGAGGCCCGGGGCCGGCGCCGCCAGGCGACAGCCGAGGCCATTGCAGCCCTGTGCGTGGGCGGGATGGTTGTGGCGCGCGCACTGGCGCACCGCGAGGTCGCCGATCAACTCCGCAACCGATGCATGGCCGTCGCCCTCGAACTGGGAGGCTGGAACTCCAGACACCGGAGCACCCGCGCCTCAAAAACCAAAAAGTGACAGGATTTCAAGCCACCGGAGAATTGGCGGGAACCAAAAACCTCAGTGCGTCGCCACCGCCGTAGTCGACACCGCAGGTTCCACCAGCGCCTGGCAAACCTCGCCTGAATCCCCAGCACCATCCTCAACCGTATAGTGGTCCGCGATCCAACCCATCGCCGCGTCGATCCATTGATTCGTCGGATGCCCATCCTCTTTCGAGCCCCGCACGCGACCCGTAATCCGATCGCGCTGAGCGATCGTCAGGTTCCAGCTCAGCGGCGACAACTGATCCGGGTCGTTCGGAATCGTGAACACCACGTGATGAATATCCAGCCGCGAAGCGTACGCCTGCTCCAGAATGCACAGCTCCCGGCGGTTTCGCATCGAGATGCTTTCGTGCCCCGCCGCCCACATCCCGCTCAAAGGAGCCGTCAGCTGATTGATCTGCGTCCAGCCCCGCTTATCGGCAGTATTCTGACTCTGGCTGGCGAGATTGTTCTCATCGCTCACCGTCGACCCATCGTCATCCCGGATCTCGAACAGCACAACCTTCAGCCGCCCGTCTTTGCCGCTTCCCAGCGTCGAGTTGTCCAGCCCCGATTTGATGAACTCAATCGCCGAAGCCGTCCCGTCGTTGTCGTAATAACCCCCATCTACAAAGTGATACGCGTGGTCCGCAAACTCCGCCGGTATTCTCGTCGCCGAGGACACGATCGGAAACGTCGCCGATAGCCGCGCAGCCGTCGCCAGCGGCAGGTCAGGGTATTGCCCCTGGGCATTTGCCTTCGTGTAAACCTGCAGAAACGAGTCGGCGGGAATCATATCCGGCGCCGGCGCCGGCACCCAATAGTCCGAGAGCAGGAAACGTCCTCCTGTCTCCGCAGCCGTCGTGTTGAAGGTGAACGCGGGAAATCTTCCCGCCGCAGCCTGTTCCGCCGCATCTCCCAGCGTCCAATCGGCGCCTTCCTTGATCGCCGGTAACCCGTCAAGCAGCGGTCTGTTCTCTTTCGATACGCAATGCCGAACGTCCGTCAGGTTGCGATTCATCGCCGTCGTCAGCGCCCAGGTCCGGTCCGGATCGTATCCTCCGGCGCTCAGCCCGCTCGGCACAGGGATCCGCACTGTCAGCAGCAGCCGATACAGATCGAAGTATTCGAGGCCCCACGCCACCGCCTCCAGATCTGAACACGCCGGCGCGCTCGTCATCCGCAATTGCAGGCCGTCCCTGTTTGGGAACCACTGTGCCGGGTCCGCCGTATACTCCAGCAGATACGGCATCAGCCCGACGCTGCCTCCCGACACGCCGCTCGCCAGCAGCAAATGATCGTGAAACGTGTAGCCCTTCGACTTGAGTTTCTGGTCGTAAGCGAACCGCTTCTCCATGTGGCCCATCAACTGTGCTGTCCACTCCGCCGCCCGTATTCCGCCCCCCGAAGCCGTCACGATAATGTACGGCTCCTCTGCATTCTGCACGCGCTTCTCCATCAGATCGCCTGGCGTCGGCAGCGGCGCCACTGGCTGCGGCCTTGTCGTGACCCTGTAGTAGTGCTCCAGATCCAGATGCTCGGCCCCCCACGGGAAATGGATCCAGTCGCAGAACTCCGCCGCGTACGGTGCAATCCACTTCGGCAAAAAGACGAACACCAGAACCGCAGTGATCACCGGAATCCGGAATCGATCGAAGAAAAACGCCGCGCCCGCCAACAGCCATACGAAGAAATTCGCCAGCACCAGCAGCGAAGCCAGCGTCGGAAACCCCATCTCGAACCGCACCGTGCCGTGCGCGAGATCCCAGCTGACGATCACCATGTACCCTGCCAGCACCGCGACCGGCGACCATTGAAACCACAGCTTCACCCCCGCCGCCCACTTGCTGTGACTCCCATCGGCGGCCAGCGAGCCCGCGTTCCAGATGCTGTACTCGAAGACCAGCGTGACTAAAAATGCCACCGCCATCCACCACTTATCCGTGAACTGCAGCAGCACCGGCGCCGTCACCGGGTACAGAAGCAGATAGACAACAAAAATCCCCACCAGCGCAATCGTCGACAAAAAATGCAGCTCCCATAGCGGCCCATTCGGCGAATCCGCATAGCCCGCGTAGTTGGTCCATGACAGCAGCTTCTCCGTCAGTACCTCGATCCACCGCGTCAGCCGTGGCGGCGGAACCGCCCGCTGCGTTCCCCCAAACCAACTTTCCGGAAAGATCAGCGCCGCCGCTTCTCGATTCGCGGGTACCGATCGGTAGGTCCAGTAATAGAAGAGCGACACCACATACCAGAACGCCAGCGCCGCCGTAACCCCGAACAGGTAGAGGAAGCAGATATTCCACCAGTGCGTTCCCAACAGCCACACCTGGTAGGACTCGCCTTCAGACAAAGCTGTATGTCCCAGGTAAATCAGCGTCACTATGGTTGGCACATGCGCGACCACCAGCGTCCACCAAAGCGCCTTCGGCCGGTCATCTGTCAGCGCGTGATAAGCCCATCGCGGGCACGCGGACTCGAACCGCCTCTCCCCATTCCGTGCTGTGTTTCTCGCCGTGATCAGCACCACCATCCCCATCGCAACGATGAAAAATGTTGCGTTGAAGACCTGCCAGCTGCTGTCCAGTGTCAGGATCGCGCGCGTCAGATTGCTCGACACATGCCAAAAATCCAACCCGCACAGCACCGGCAGTAAACACCACCCCGCAAGGCTGAATCTAAGGAAGTAAAGGTACTGCCACCAGCTTGTAGGTTGGGGCGGTGCAACCGCGGCTGCTACGGCTGGCTGCGGAGGTAGGACTGGCGGAACGACGGGCGGAACTGGACCATTGCCCATGATCGACCTCGAGAGCATGGATTCAGGCTCACCAGCGCTTCCCCAGCGGCAAGGTTTCTCCTGAACCCGAACGGCGGATCGCAACAGATGCGCTCCATCATGCGCCCTTTTTCCGGATTGTCAACAGCTCTTCCCCGGCTTTTTCCAGGCACCCATAACGGGTCTTTCCTTAATCGATAGAGCCAGGCGGCAGCTCTCCCTTACGCCTGCGCCACCTTCCCCTGCGCCCGCCATGTTGCCGTCAGCGCCGCCGCGTCGATCGCGCCCGGCTCCATTGGCCGCGCAAAATAATATCCCTGCCCGCACGGACAGCCCATCGTCTTCAGCTCTTCCAGCTGCTCCGCATCTTCAATCCCTTCCGCCACTACATCCATCCCGAAGGCCTGCGCCAGATCCAAAATCGAGCGCACGATCAGATGCGACTCGTGGTCGTACGCTATCCCCCTCACGAACGACCGATCGATCTTCAGCGTGTCGAAAGGAAACCGCTGCAGGTAATCGAGCGAGCCGTACCCGGTGCCGAAGTCATCCATGTGCAGTCCCACTCCCAGCCAATCCAGCCCCCGCATCGTCTTCTGGGCGGCCGCCCCATCCGCAATCAGACTCGTCTCCGTCACTTCCAGCCGCAGGCTGGCCGCGGTCAGCCCCGTCTCCGCGAGCACTTCCACCACTCGTTCTACCAAGTCGGGTTGTTCCAGCTGTTTTGCTGAAAGGTTCACGCTCATCCGCGCTTTCTGCATCTCCTCGCCGCCGCCCTTCCGCCACTCCACCAGTTGCCGGCATGCTTCCCTCATCCCCCACAAGCCCAGCGGCACAATCAGCCCCGTCTCCTCCGCCAGAGGAATAAACTCCGACGGCGGCTGCAGCCCGCGCCGCGGATGCTTCCACCGCACCAGCGCCTCGAATCCGATAATCCGGTTCGTCCGCAGATCCACCTCCGGCTGATAGAACATCACCAGCTCACCCCCGCGGATCGCCCGCTCCAGTTCCGCCTCCAGAGCCAGCTTTTCCAGCGCCTGCTCCCGCATTCCTTCCGAGTAACAAACCACCCCAGGCGGCTCCCGCCTCCGTGCATGCATCAGCGCGCTCTCCGCGTCCGCCATCAGCTCCTCGGGGTGTGAGTACACCATGCTGGCCTTCGCCACCCCCACCGCCAGCTCCAACCCAATCTCATGTCCGCGCCATTCAAACCGCTGGCGAAATGCCTCGATGGCCTGTGCCGCGAACTGCGCCGCGTCCCCCTCCGTGTGTGCCCCTTCCAGGCACAGCATGAATTCCCCTCCCATCAGCCGCGCCGCCACCGACTGCCCCGGCAGCATCGCCTGCAGCCGTCGCGCCGTCTCGATCAGCAAACGCTCGCCGCCGCTCGATCCCAGCGTCTCGCTCAGATGCTCGAAGCGGTCCAGCGCCACCGACAGCACTGCAAACTCCCAGTCCGCGTGCTGGAAACCCCGCTCGATCCGCCGCTCCAGATGATCCACAAAAAACGCGCGGCTCGGCAATCCCGTCAGCGCATCCGCCATCCGCCGCTCCGTGTTGTCTTTGAGCGTTCCCGCTACGTGCGTCACCTGGCCCCCGGCGTCCCGCGCCGCCACGCCCCGCACCTGCACCCATCGCCATGAGCCATCTTCGCTCCGCACACGGTGCTCGTTCGCGATCTTTCCGGAATTCCCCGTTCCCAGCGCCCGCACCTCCGCTTCGAGCCCCGCCTTGTCCTCCGGATGCACCCGCTCCATCCACGCATCCACGCTCGGGCACGCTCCACTCACCCCGGTCATGGACTGAAAGCGCGTCGATCCCCACAACCTCTCCGCGACCGGATCCCAGTCCCAGAACCCCTCTTCCGATGTCTCCAGCGCCAAAGCGTATCGACACCAGTCCTCAGCGCTCTCCGCTTTCTGCGGCATATCTGCTCATTTCCAAAAAAATCGGATCAGGACAAAGCACGCCTGTATAGCTGGCTTATCGGCGCGGTGGATTGGCGCCATGAGACCAGGAAGGGCAATCTACCGCGCGCGCTTCCCATTCCGGCACGGCGGTTTCAGCCGATAACGCGCAAGGCGCTCCAGCAACTCGACCCGAACCTCCCGCTCATCCAGCCCATCACCCAGCGCGCGCAGTTCGAAACCACCATTTCAGGTCAACTGCTCTTCGCGCGCCTCGCGGAATTCTTTGGACTGCTCGCCGTCGTCCTCGTCGCCACCGGCCTCTACGGAACCCTCGCCTACCGCGTCACCCAGCGCACCGCCGAAATCGGCGTCCGCATGGCCGTCGGCGCACGCCGCACCCAGGTCGTCTGGATGATCCTCGCCGACAGCCTGCTCCTCACCGCCTTCGGAGTCGTCACCGGCATCCCGCTGGCCATGCTCGTCGGCCGCGGCCTTACCTCATCGCTCTATGGCGTCAAGCCTCTCGATGCCCTCACCTACCTGCTCGCCGTCATCGGAGTCGCAATCGTCGCTCTCGCCGCCAGCACCATCCCCGCCGCCCGAGCCGCCAGCATCGACCCGCTACGCGCCTTGCGCACCGA
>Ga0182015_10002052_pt1 | contig 25137 bp, 17 predicted proteins | sample 712P3MmetaG_FD_120478 | JGI IMG/M metagenome (GOLD analysis project Ga0182015, IMG submission 120478) | Permafrost microbial communities from Stordalen Mire, Sweden - 712P3M metaG | ecosystem: Environmental > Terrestrial > Soil > Wetlands > Permafrost | place: Sweden: Stordalen | collected...
CGCGCGGAAGCGCGTCAAAGTGACCACGTACGGGTTCTGGAGCATCTTCGCGGAGCGGATGTCGAACTCGACGTCGATCGCGTCCAGGCCGCCCGTCGCCAGCCGGCCGGTCGGCTCGTTGCCGTTTTCCGCCTGGTTCGCGCTGCCATTGGCGGATCCTTGGGCTATGCCGGTGTTCAGGCTCTGGGTCGGGTTGTTGAACTCGCCATGGATCGAACCCGGACTGAACACCATGTCGGGAAGCACATTGGTCGCCGCCGTCGTCGTTGAGGGCGCATAAGGGCTTGGCAGCGGCAATCCATTGGGGCCGAAAATCGCGCCGAGCGGATTGTTGTGTGAATCGGAATAGGCAAACTGGGCCGTCGTCATGAGCGCGTTGGCCGAGAACTGGTCGTCGGCGCCGGCAAGGTAGGCGGCGCCCCCGAGGCTCGAGTTGGCGAGCGTGTCCGCCCGCGCCTGCGCGTTCCGGGCGACCGCGGTCAGGTCCGAGTTCATCGAGGCCGACCGGTTGAGCCCGCGGGTCAGCATGACGCTCGGGTCGTTGGCGAAGGAATAGGCCTGCACCCTCTTGAAGCCGACGATCGTAGCGGAGTTCTCGGTCAACTTGAGGTTCGGCGTCACCTTGAGGTTCAAGGGCGCCTCCTTCGCCGAGACCTCCCTCTCGCGGCCGTTGATCATTATCACCCAGTTGGAGCCCATGACGTCGCGCACCTGGTAGAGATCCCGGTCGAGGTTGACGGCAATGTCGGCGCCCATGAAGAGCGTGTGGGTCTTCGCCGACAGCGGCTCCTCGACCGAGTATTCCGGCATCGTAGTGACCGGGGACTTGGAGACATCGCTCCGCGCGGTCCCCGAATCGGGCGCGCCGGCGGCAAACGCCGGCGCGCCCAATGCGAGCGCCGCCACCAAAAGTGCCGGGATCAGGAATCGCGCCGCGAGGGCGCGCGCGGGGGTGTTACTTCCATGGGGGGCATTCATCGGTTTCATCGTGGGGGACAGCTGACCGGGACTTCTTTGCATGCCGTGTACCATGGGGACGATACCAATGCTAACTCGATCGGGCCCAAAATGTAGCGATTTTGAGGCCGCACCCCGCCCTTCCCGGAACCGGGCAGGGCGGTTCCACGCACCCGCTTTCACCGATCCTCAAATATGGGGATTGGGGGTCGGCAACCAACCCAGCGGCCCCGGATGCAGGTCGATTTTCCCATCGGATCCCCTGCAACATTCGCAATTGGCAGACATGCCCTAGCCGCTTCTGGCCGTCCGAGGCAGCGGAATGCGTATCGTGATCTCAGTGCCGGCGCGCACGGCCGATTTGAAATCGAGGTTGCCGCCCGCATACGCCGCCCGCTCGCGCATGCCGTGGAGGCCAAGCCCCCCCTTTCCAATTCGTTTGACCGGACGTTTTTCCGGATCAAAGCCGACACCGTCGTCCCTGATCACCAGCTGAACGAAGGCGTCCTGCTGGGTAAGCTCCACGGCAACGTGGCGGGCCCTTGCGTGCTTCTCCACGTTCCTAAGCGCCTCCTGGAGGATCCGGTAGAGCGTCAGCTCACTCTTGGCGGACAACGGCATCGTCGGCTGGGTGAACGCAACGTTGACTGACACCCCCGTCCGATCCGCAAACTCCGTGCCGGCGTCGCGCATCGCAGCCACCAAACCCAGCTGGTCCAGCACGTTGGGCCGCAGGTTGTGCGCGACGCGCCCCACCTCCTCGACCGTCTTGCCGGCCATGTCACGGAGTTTCACAGCCTCGTTCATCGCTGGCCCCTCGTGCGCCAATAGGCTGGCCACCAGCGCCTGGCTGCGGAACACTATGGCGCAGAGCAGCTGAGTGATGCCGTCGTGCAGCTCCAGGGCCACGCGTCCCCGCTCGTCCTCCTGGATCTGCACGACGCGGTGCGTCAGGGCCCTGAGCACGGACTCGGCCCGCCTTGCCTCGGTCAGGTCCGTCACCACGATCCCGTAAGTCGCGCTCTTGTGCCCATTACCATTCGTCGGACGAATGGAGATCTGCACCGGAATCTTCGAGCCATCGCAAGCCAGCAGCTCGACTTGAATCTTGGTGCCGGACTGCCTGGTCCGCCTCAGGTGCGACCGGAGCAACGCCCGGTCCCCGGCCGAGAGAAAACGGCGGAAGGAGCCACCCATCACCTGCTTAAGCGGGCACCTGACCATCTTTGCGAAGCACTGATTGGCGAAAAGGATCATCTTGTCCGGCGAAATCGTCAGCGCCCCCTCGTTCATGGACTCGATGAGCAGACGGTAGGCATGCTCGGCGCCATGCAGCGTGAACACCTGCTGGCCCTGCTTGCCCGCGACGACGAGCGTGTCGACCTCGCCCGATCGTATGGCGCGGAGCGCCTCCTCAGCCTCGGCCAGCCGAACGCGCACCTCGGCAAGCTGGCGAGCCGGCGCGGCCCGGGAAGCGAACCGTCCACGCATGGCATTCACGGCGCAATTCCGCCATCTGCGACCGTTTCGGCCTCAAGGAACAGGCCGGTCGCGTTCCTCAGGTTGCCGATGAAACGGCGCACAGGAAGTGGATTCTCCCTTATGAGCGTTGGGGTCGCGATGATCTGGTTGTCACGCGCAAGCTCGGGCTGCTGATAGACGTCGATGACCTCCAGTTCGTAGTTTCCCTTCAGCTCGGCCTCGCACAGTCGATAGACGTGACGGAGGGCCTCGCGCGAGCGTGCTGTTGCCCCCGCAACGAAGAGCCGCAGGAAATACCTTCCCTTGGGTCCGGCAACCAGGGCCTCCTCCAGGGCTCGTGCCGCACGACTGGCCTTTGCTGTTTTCAGGATGCGCGCTCCGGTTGATCTGCTGCGCGCAGATCCAATCCGACAAGCACCTGATCAAAATTGGAAAGGCTGCCGATGATTGTTCTAACGGGGACCGGCAACAATCGAATCACCGTGGGCGTGGCAAGGATTTGGTCCCCACTGGCAAGATGAGGCTTCTTCAACAGGTCGATCACCGTGATGCGATAGCGGCCCTTGAGGTGGTCTTCACAAATCCTCTTTAGGTTCGAGAAAGCCGCCACCGACTTGGGCCTTTGATCCATGACGTAGAGGCGCAGCTGCCAGAACTTGGCGGCCTTTGCGTCGGACCCGGAAGGGCGTCGTTTCCCTTTTGCGGCATTCATCAATGCGTCTTTCCATTTCTGGGGCCGCCCAGCGAACCGGCCGCCGCCGAGACGTCTGCCTGGCGCAGGCGGCCCAATTCGTTCCGCTCAGTGGTCAGCAGGCGCGTCTGCGTTCCGACCTGCTCGTCAATCTGGCGCAGTTCCTCGGCGCCTGCCTCGTGCTCTGAGCGCAGTCCGCCGATCTGCCGTTCCAGCGCCACTCGCTTGCGTACCAGTTCACGTTTGCGCCTGGCGGCCTCCTGCTGGCTGGCCAGCGCCGCAGCCTTCTCAAGGGAGGTCTGCGCGGCCCGGGCCGAGCCCGTCAGGACGCCGCTGGGGCCTATGTAAGCGTCCACGAGGTCAACGCCCCGGTTCGAAATCAGGAACTCGCGGATCTGGTTCGAGTGGGCCATGCCTCGGGCTTTCAGCACGTAGAGGACACGGTTGCGCTCACCGTTGCCCTCGAAATCCTGGAGCAGCAGCCAGGAGTCCATGAGCGAGGACATTGCGGCCTCGCTTTGCTGCAGCGCGTGGCCGCCTTGCGTCAGGCTGGTGAAGAGCGACGTGATCTGACCGGCCTTCAGATAATCTATCAGGCGCGTCACCATCGCCTTGCCTTCGGAGGCCAAGCCGCCGTCCATCAGGCTGGTGATCGGATCGATGATCACGACCGCGGGTTTGAACTCGGCAATTTCCTTGAAAATCGTGGCCAGGTGCATTTCCAGGCCATAGAGCGACGGCCGCGCCGCGTGGAACCGAAGCAGTCCGCTCTTCACTTGCGGCTCCAGGCGCAGCCCGATGGAGTGCATGTTGCGGATGATCTGGTTGGGCGATTCCTCGAAGGAGAAGAAGAGGGCCCGCTCCCCACGCAGGCAGGCGGCGTGTGCGAAGTTGGCGGATATGATCGTCTTTCCCGTGCCCGGCGTGCCCGTGAGAAGAATGCTGCTTCCGCGAAAGAAGCCCTGCCCGCCCAGCATCGCGTCAAGACGCGGGATGCCGGTCGCGATCCGCGCCCTTGAGACCTTGTGGTTCAGTGCAAGCGACGTTATCGGCAGCACGCTGAGGCCGTCGGCGCCGATGAGGAACGGAAATTCGTTTGTGCCGTGCAATGCGCCGCGATATTTCACGACGCGCAGGTGGCGCGTAGCGATCTGGTCATTGACCCGGTGGTCGAGCAGGATGACGCAGTCGGAGACGTATTCCTCCAGACCGTGGCGGGTCAATTGTTCGCGCCCTCGCTCGGCGGTGATGACCGCGGTGACGCCTTTCTCCTTGAGCCATCGGAACAGCCTGCGCAATTCGGCCCGCAGGATGGCTTCATTGCGCAGTCCGCAAAAGAGCGCCTCGAGCGTGTCCAGCACCACCCGCTTTGCGCCTATGGAGTCGATCGCGTAATTGAGCCGGACAAAAAGGCCCTCCAGGTCGTACTCGCCGCTTTCGTGGACCTCACCGGGCTCGATGTGGACGTAGTCGACGACGATCTTCTTGCGACGGACCAGGCCTGTCAGATCAAATCCGAGCGATGAGACGTTGGCGTTTATCTCTGCCCCCGTCTCCTCGAAGGTCATCAGCACGCCCGGCTCGTTGTACAGGGAGGCGCCGCGCACCAGAAATTCAGCGGCCAGCAGAGTCTTGCCGCAGCCTGCGCCTCCGCAAACCAACGTGGGCCGCCCACGCGGCAGCCCGCCACCGGTTATCTCGTCAAGGCCGCGGATGCCCGTTGGGCATTTGGGCAGGTTAACGGACCTTGGGGTTGATTTGGGACCTTTGTGCTTCATGCAGGAATGCCCTTTATCTGGCGCGTTACAGACCGATCGGAACAGCGTCCCGGATCATGGGGTATTCACCTACCGTTTCGGCCTCACAAATCTCCGATTGGCAGTCGGTTAGCGAGGTCGCCCTTTGATTTTTACGCGAAAAACAGCGGGTGGAAACCCTGCAAAGTTTTCACAGGTGCCTCGTCAAAAATACAGACAACTCAAATGCAATATATTGACCATGAATATTTTGCATTTCGCCGCAATTTCTGGAATCTTTCGGTGGCCGCCCAGGTTGCTGGCGGCGCGGCGATTCGCGCCGGGCATCTTACCGCTCCGAGACGACAAGGTTAGGGGCCGACCATTTCAGTATCCGGAACACCGGCCTTCGCGGATTTCCCAGGATCGCAGAATGCCTACCGTTTCGCTTTTGGCTCCGGCGAAGCCTCGTCCATCTGCGCCTTGCGGGGACCAGTTTGCGTGGGGATTCCGGTGGTCAAACCGTTGTAATCCGTGCGCCGGGGATGGATGACAACGACACCCTTGCTCGTGATGACGTATTCGCGGATGTCCTTGCTGTGGTTGCTGCCCCGCATTTTTATTACAACCATCACCTTCCGCAACTGACCGTCGATCTCCACATAGCGAAGCCGAATGATGTCATCCGTGAGAAATGAAATCGCGTAGTGACTGAACGGAAGCCCCGTGAATGTGTCCTCCACCTCGACGGTGCTGAGAATTGTTATCCCCGCACCAGTCAGCGCCCCGATCATTCGGTAGAGCGATTCGCGAAAATCGGCCCGGAAACCCGGAGCCAGGGCCATCTCGAAACCTACCAGCGAATCGATAACCAGACGCTTTGCGCCAACCCTCTCGATGGCATCCAGGATTTCCTGCATCGTTTCATCCACCGAAAGGTCGAGCGGGCGGAGATAGAGGGTTTCGAGCCTACCCTTTTGCTCCGCAGCCTTCAGGTTCAGGCCGAACGTGGCCGCCCGGCGCTTGTAGCCCTCCGGGCGCTCCTCGAAGATGGCCATGATTCCCGACTCCCCTCGACGCAGGCCCTCGGCGATGAACTGCGTCGCCAACGCTGACTTGCCGGTGCCCGAGGGTCCGGCCACCAGGAGGCTGTCGCCTTCGAGTATGCCGCCGCCCATCATCTTGTCCAGATCGGGCACGCCTGTGGAGAGATAGCGGCGGCGGGCCAGTTTCGTGCTGCTGCTTATCAATCCCAATGTGCGGGAGAAGGCCTGCAGACCGCCGTCGCCGATGCGGACCGTGTGCAATCCAGGGACTGTTTCCTGTCCGCGCAGCTTGATGATCTGAAGCTTTCGAACGACGGAATTTCTCTCCGACATCTGCGTGAGCCAGAAGATGCCGTCAACCATGGTGAACAGCGAATTGTCGTGAATCTCCTCATCGGCATATTCGCCGACCAGAAACGTCGTTGCCTCCCAGCTTGTCAGGAACTGCGAGAGGCGGTGGATAAATGATTGCACCTCCGCGTCGGACCTCTCTCCAGACGCTCTCCGCGCCAGGGTGCGAAAGGAGTCAACCACCACGACGCCCGCATTTGCCGCCTTCACCTGCGCGATGATCTCCTCCAGCACCGCGTTCAGGTCCCTCTTGAGCGCCACGTCTGACAGGTTGACGTACCGGACGGCGCCTCCCACCTTGGATTCGTCAAAGAAGGAGAATTGCTGCTGATAGCGAAGCATCTTCAGCACGGGTTCGCCGAGTACCGTGAAATAAAGCGCCGGCCGCTCCAGCGTTGAATTTGCGAACGCTATTTGATGCGCCATCGTGGTCTTACCGCAGCCGGGCGCGCCTCCAATTATGTTCATGGAGAACTCCAGGATGCCGCCGCCCAGAATGTCGTCGAGCCCGCGCACTCCCGTCGGAAGCTTGCGAATCGTGACCTTGGCGGGCCGGCTTGGGCCTCTCTTCGGCACGGCGAGCTTGGCGGTCTCGTTTTGTTTTTTCATTTTTCGCCTCCATCGCAGAAATCCGCCCGGTTAAGCGATATTTGCGGCCAAACGTCGCCCACCATGTGCTTCGTCAAACTCGGTCCGATGTAGGCCACCAAAGAACCAAGCAGCTCGGAAAGCAGTGCAATCTTGCCCTCGAGAATCTCGTCCGGGTCGAGATGCGCCTCCAGAGCCTCCAGACCCTCCAGGGACCCGTCCGCTTTCATGTGCATCTCGCGCAGCCATGGAACCTCCGCGTCCGCCAGCACAAGCGCGTGCGAAAGCAGCGACCGATAACCGGCAGTTCCGTAAAGCGTCGCCAGATGCGGGCGCAGCCTCTCATTGAAATAAAAGGCCCCGGGGCTCGTCGTCCCGGAGGACCGATCCCCCGGCCTCTCGTAAGCCATGAGGCGCTTTGCGAGGGTTCGCATCTGCGGCGTAGCCCGACATATTCGGGATCGCACTTGTTCGTGCCTTTTGGTAATCTTGGGCATAGTCGCAGTCAGCTTCCTCCCAGGGATGAGGAGGAACCGCGGGTCTGATGGAATTGCTTCTAGAGGGTGATGTTTTCTGATCGATGAAGGATCCCTATTCGCGCACGCGTGAATCTAGACCAGAACTGCGCGTTGATATATGGGGTATTACCAGAAAGGGGGATTAGCCCGGCGTTTCATGATGCGGTTCATCGCCGCGTCCCGCGCATGGGGGACCAACGAGTTGAGAGCCGGATCAGGGAACAGGCTGCGGCCGCCCGCCTAGAAATATTCAGCTCGATTACCGTCAATTTCGGCTCCTTGAGCCGTTACCGTCCTTCCAACGGCCCCATGGGGCGCCATCCGACATTTCATGCGGCGGCAGATGCCCCGGTCGGGCACAAGTTTCATCGGGACCGGTCGCCCATCCCGAAATCTTCAGCAATTTAGTCCTTCGTATTGAGGCACTAAGCATCTCATTGTGACCAGATTGCCAGTTGACGCGGCTACCCGGCCCAACGATGCTCATTCAGAGGGGCCCGAGGCGGCGCTTCGAATCTTCAGCAGCCGTCAGGATCCGCGGCGGTCTTTCTCGGTCCCCAGCCATTCTTCGAACCGGATCAGCACCAACTTTCAGCCTTCAATCCCCGCTGACGCCCATGGCGGATCTTCCGCATAAGCCGAACTCGCTCCGGCTCGAATTTACCGCCGATTTCGCGTCCGCCCGGGAGACTTCGGCCGCCGTTCGAAGCTTCCTCGCTGGGCAAGGCGTCCCGGATGCAGAGCTGTTTTCCTACGAGCTCTGCATCGCCGAGGCGTGCTACAATGCGATCGAGTATGCGGGGGATTCGGCCCGGAAATCCAGGCCGGTTGCAGAGGTGATTTTCTCTCCCGGGCAGATCGAGCTGCGGGTGACCGACCACACTTCCGGATTCGCGATGCCGGAGAACATACCTACACCATCGCCATTGAGCGAACGCGGTCGCGGCCTTTACCTCATTCAGTCGATAATGGACGAGGTTCGGTACCTCCGCGGCCCGGATGGGAATGTACTGGTGATGCGAAAGAGGCGCCACGCCTCCGTCCCGTTGCAGGCGGCCGTGTAGGCGTGCGCATTCCAGCGATGCGCGCCGCCCCCAAATTCACCCGGCGGATTACTTGACCTCGTAGACCTCGACAAGCGCGACGCCAGTGGAGTTGTTTGTGCCGGCGACCTCGACCGTGTAGCTGCCGGACGGCAGCGTGACGAGCAATGCCGAGTCCGCCGAGCCGGCAGGCAGCGCAAATGCCCCCACCTGGGCAAACGCGGCGGTCAGCGCACTGCCGCCTCCCCATCCAGTATTGGTGCCGATTGCCGTGCCGGCCTGGTTGAACAGCGTGACCTGCGGCGTGGCGAGAACACCGCTGACTCCGAACTGCGTCAGCCCCGGTCCTATTCCACGGATGAGAAGCGTCTCCGTGCCGCTGCCCCCGATGACGAAGCCCGCTATCATGACGTTGCTTCCCGTTCCCGAGAGGGCCCGGGCGGACACGTTTACAAGCCGAGTCGGGGGGTTGCCCGGGTCGGCGTCATACAGCTCGGCAAGGGCGACGCCCGTCGTCCCATTCACGCCGGTTACCCCAGCGGTGTATGTCGTGCCCGCGGCGAGCGGAAGGAAAACGGCCGAGTCGGCCGAGGTGGCCGGCAGCGCGAACGCCCCCACGGCCGCAAAGACGTCGGCGAGCGGGGCGCCGCCGCCCCAGGCCGTGTCCGTGTCCATCATGACCTGGCTGCTGTTGAATATCGAAAGCTGCGGGTTGCTGAGCAGGCCGCCCACCCCGAAGGACGCGAGCGTCGGGCCGTCGGCCCGAATGAGCATCTGCTTCGAGCCCGAACCGCTGATCGCGAACCCCACCGTGACCAAGTCGGCCCCGGTTCCGACAAACGAACGTATCGAGAGGTTGATGATTCGGGCGCTTCCCGTCGGGGGGCCCCCCACGGTCGCCGGCGCCGACACCGTGAGAGTCGCCGTGCCGCTGACGCTCGAGCCGGCCGAATTTGCAAGCTGCACCAGAAAGAGATCGCCGCTCAATGAAACCGAAGGATCGGTCACCGACAGCGTCGCAGTCGTCGCGCCGCTGAAGGTCGGGTTGTTGCTCACGTTGGTCCACGTCGTGCCCGAGTCCGTTGACGTCTCCCATTGGAAGGTCATATTTGCGCCGGACGCCGCAACGGTGAAGCTGGCGTTCTGGCCGGACGTGATTGACTGGCTCGCGACCTGAGCGCCAGCCGGAGGCGGAACAACGGCGGCTCCAGCGCTTACCGCCTGATTGTCGCCATCGACGACGTAGAGGTTGCCGGAGCCGTCCACCGCAATTCCCTGGGGATAATAGAACCGGGTTTGTGAGCCGTTTAGCGTCGTGACGCCGCCTCCCGGCGAGATCTCCCGGATCGCGCGGTTGTACGTGTCGGCAACATAGACAAATCCCGATCCGTCGACGGCCAATGCGCTCGGCTGGTTGAATTTTGCCGCGAATCCCGTCCCATCGGTGAACCCAAGCTGGCCGGCGGTGCCCGCGAGGGTCGACACGGTGTCCGACGAGTTGATCTTTCGGATTGTCCCGTTGGTGTGATCCGCGACGTACACATTTCCCGAGGCGTCCACCGCCACGGCATAGGGGCCGTTGAATCGGGCGGACCCACCCGCCCCGTCACCGCTCCCGGTTTGGCCGGCAGTGCCAGCCAGCGTCGTGACCGTGCCCCCTGCGGTGATCTTGCGTATGGTGTTGTTGTTCGTGTCCGCCACGTAGACATTGCCGACGTTGTCAACGGCGACTCCAAGCGGTGCGTTGAACCTTGCCGAGGGTCCCGTTCCGTCGGAGCTGCCCGCGACGCCGGCGACCCCGGCGAAGGTTGTCACGGCCCCTCCCGCCGCGATCTTCCGGATGGTCGAGTTGCCTGTGTCCGCGACATAGACATTGCCGTTGCCATCCGCCGCCACGCCGGTCGGGCCGTTGAAAAGGGCGGCTCCCCCGGAGCCGTCCGCGCTGCCGGGAGGCCCGGCGGACCCGGCAATCGTCGTCACAACGCCAGCCGTGGTCACCTCGCGAATCGCGTTGTTGTTCGTATCGGCAATGTAGAGATTCCCTGAGCCGCCGCTCGCCACCCCGCAGGGGTACGCGAAGAGCGCCTGGCTTCCGGTGCCGTTGGCGCTGCCCTCAACTCCCGCCGCGCCAGCAAGGGTGGTCACGACGCCCGGGGAGTCCATTGCCCGGATCGTATGGTTGCCCGTGTCGGCCACGTAGACGGTGCCGGAGCCCGTCGACGCGACACCGCCGGGATAGAAGAAGCTGGCCGCAGGCCCGGTGCCGTCGGCGCGGCCGCCGATGCCCGGAGTCCCGGCGAGCGTCGACACGCTGCCAACGGCGGTAATTTCTCGCAGGGTCTGGTTGGAGGTGTCGATTACGTAGACATTCCCCGCGGCGTCGACCGACACGGCTTCCGGATGATTGAACTGGGCCGCACCGCCCTGGCCATCGGCGGTGCCGGACACGCCCGCGCTGCCCGCGAGCGTCGAGACGGCCCCCCCGGGCGTGACCTTCCGGACCGTGCTGTTGTCGAAGTCCGCCACATAGATGTTGCCGACGGCGTCCACTGCCAGGCCGAAGGGGTAGCTGAAGCGCGCCGAGGCGCCTGTTCCGTCGGAGCTGCCTGTCTGGCCTGCGGCGCCCGCCAGCGTCGTCACGACGCCGGCCGCGGTGATCTTGCGAATGGTGCTGTTGTTGGTGTCGCTCACATAGACGTTCCCCGCAGCGTCCACCGCTATCCCCTGCGGCTGGTCAAAGAGCGCGGCGCTGCCCGTGCCGTCCGCGCTGCCCGTGAGGCCTGCGTTGCCGGCCAATGTGCTCACGCTGCCGCCCGCAGTGACCTTGCGAACGTTGTTGTTGCCGCTGTCCGCCACGTACACGTTGCCAGAGGCGTCGATAGCAACCGCGTAGGGATACAGGAAGAGCGCGCCCGAGCCCGAGCCATCGCTGCTCCCAGCCTGTCCAGACATGCCGGCGAGAGTTGTAACGACCCCGCCCGCGCCCACCTTGCGGATGGTGTGGTCCCCGCCATCCGCCACATAGACGTTGCCCGCGGTGTCCACGGCGACCGAAGTGGGATTGAAGAAGCGCGCATTGCTCCCCGTGCCATCGGTGTGGTCGAGCACGCTCGCGTCTCCCGCCAGTGGTGCGAACGCATAGACGCCTGCCCTCGCGTTCACGGCAAACAGGAGGATGGCCGCGGCGGCGGCGAAGAGGCGGCCTGTCGATTTCGCAGCCGAAGCCGCGTTATTTATTTGAAGGTCGTTTTCAAGCATAGCGGGTCCCATAGATAGACCCCTTGGATGCTACGCGGCCGCGCCTGTTACTGGGGTCCAATGCTACTTCCCGGGGGGTTCGACGCCCGGCCCCATCCGGCGGCCACCGGCTGCTCCGCGTGCTCGCGCGTGAGCTTGCCGTAGTCCAGCTTGATCAGGCGGTCTGCGCAACCAAAGTACCGGTCGTCGTGGGTGATCACCAGGACCGCCTTGTTGAGCGAGCGCAGCTCCGGGAGGAGCTGGGTGTAAAACACCTCCTTGAACAGGGGATCCTGATCGGAAGCCCACTCGTCGAACAGGTAGAACGGACGATCCTCGATGTAGGCCGAAAGTAGCGCAAGGCGCTTGCGTTGGCCCTGGGAGAGCTGCGTCGTGGAGAACACGCCATCGTTTATCGAGACCTTGTGATCCAGATGCAGGCGCTCGAGGTACTCCCGGGCGCGCCGGTCTGCATCCGAACCGCCCCGGCCGACAATCCGGTCGAAGAGGAAGTAGTCCGAGAACACGGCGGAAAAGCATTGCCGGTAATCGTCGCGGTTGTGATCGCCGACCAGGCTCCCGTTCAGCCGGATCTCCCCGCCCGCAGGCGGGTAGAGGCCCGTTATCACCTTCGCGAGCGTGGACTTCCCGCTGCCGTTGCCGCCGACAAGGAACACGAGCTCGCCCGGCCTGAGATAAAGATTTATCGGCCCGAGTATGAAATTGTCGTCCTCGCGCTCCCGATAATAGTGGTGTTCAACCTGGACGAGCTCCAACGACTCGAACGGCTTCGATGCAAACTGGCCGTGGGAGACGACAGCATTGTCGGTGGGGTGCAGGGACAGGGCGAGCCCGAGCTGTTCCACCTTCCGCAGTGAGACGTTGGCGCGGCTGAACACCGACAGGCTTCCGAGCAGGCCCTGGAGCGGCCCCATCAGGAAGACTGTCATGATGATATAGCCGGTCATCGCCTGCTGGCTGAAGCTCGCCACTCGCGGGAGGGCGAAGATGATCAGGCCGATAAGCGCCAGGAAGAGCAGCTGGTTCCAGTTCTGCGCAATGATGAAGCGCAGCTCGGCCGCGACATTGTGCCTCTGGCACACGGCCGCGGCCTGGGCGACGTCCTCCTTCAGGTAGGCCTCGCGGCGAGCGCGGTGGAGCTTGAGCTCCTTTATGCCCTCCGTAAGCGACCGAAAATGCTGGAAGAGGCGGTCCTGGCCGTCTCGCGCCGCGCTCAGGTGCCCGAAGCCGCTCCGGATCAGCATGCGATAGGTGACGGCCCCGACGACCCCAAAGGCGAACATCCCGAGGAACACGGGCATTGAAAGCCAAGCCAAATACACCGCGCCGCCGAGCAGGTATGCAAAATTCTGGGCGAAGATCGGGATGCTGAGCGTTGCCTGCGTGATCTCCAGGATGTCCTCGGTGAGCGCGACCATCAGCTTCGGGGCGCCAAGCTCCTCGATCTGGCGCAGCGGCACCGAGAGTATCTTGCTGACGAGATCAAGGCGCAAGCGGGCCGTTGTCGCCTGGGAGAAATGCGCGAGGGTCACCTGCGCGAGCGCGTTTGTAATGAACCGGCCGAGTCCCAGCGCACAAAATGCAACTACCAGCGCCGTGCCGAGATTCCCGTGGCGGCTCATTGCCGCGGTGATCAGGACAAGAAGGAGGGTGTTGCAGGCTCCGCTGAGCAGTGCGGCAGCCGAGGTCCAGATGACCATGGAGGGCGAATAGCGCACTAGGAATCGCAGAAGCGTCATGGATGCCGGATAAAATAGACGCACGGCGTCCTCCGCGGAAGTAGGTGTCCACCCCAACATGCGGTCACCGGGGTGCCCTCCCCCGCCAACTATGGGTGCCGAACCTCACATCCGGCTCCCGCAGGTCGCTGTCGAAGCGGACATGCTGAATGTTGTCCAGGCGCCAGTGTATGCAACGGAGCTTGAGAGGCTTGTTGCCATCCTTGGCATTCCCTTTCACCAGACGACACTCGCGGGCGCCGTCGACCGCATCGATGCGATGGTCGCCGACGGCGGCGCCCACTACGTCGTCACCCCGAATGTCGACTTCCTTGTAAAGGCGCAACGCGACAACGAATTGCGTCGCATATTGGTACGGGCGGACCTGGTTCTGTGCGACGGCAAGCCCATCGTCTGGGCGTCGCATCTGCTAGGCGGTGTCCTGCCGTGCCGCGTGACGGGGTCCGACCTGGTACCGCTGTTGCTCCAAAGGGCGGCCGAAAAGGGCTGGCGCATCTTTCTTCTCGGCGGCAGCCCCGCCGTCGCAGCCGAGGCCGCCCGCCGTATCGGGGCTGCGCACCCGTCGCTCCCGCAGGTTTCGCACTATTCGCCGCCGTACCTGCCGCTTCTCGAAATGGACAACATGGGAATCGCCGACCGAATCCGCACCGCAAGGCCGGACGTCGTCCTGGTCTGCTTCGGCTGCCCAAAGCAGGAAAAGTGGATTTCGCGGAATCTCCACCTGCTGAGGGTCCCGGTGATGATCGCGGCGGGCGCCACGATCGACTTTCTCGCCGGCAGCATGGCCCGGGCGCCGGTCTGGATGCAACGGAGCGGCACCGAATGGGTCTTCCGGCTCATTCAGGAGCCAAGGCGCCTGACAAGGCGCTACGCGGACGACTTGCTTCATTTCTTCCCGGCGATCCTCCGTCAGCGGTGGCACCAGCGGCCCGCGAGCGCACCTGGGCAAACCAAGGGCCGCCCGTGAAAATCGCCCTTTCGACCTCCGTGATGCAGCGCGGCCGCTCAGGAGTCGGGCAGTATGTCATCTCGCTGGTGCGCGCGCTCCTGCCGGTCGCCTCGTTGCATGAATTCACGCTGGTCGTCCTTGAGGAGGACCTACCGCTCTTTTCTTTTGCCGAGGGCTCGATGCGCCTTGAGCCCGTCTCGGAGCGGCATCGCCCGCCGATAAGGGATATTCTCTGGCATCAGACAGTGCTGCCGCGCCTCGTGCGCCGCCAGGGAATAGATGTCCTGCACGTCCCGAGTTACCGGCGAATGCTCTGGCCCAAACCATGCGCGCTTGTCTCAACGATCCACGATCTGGCCCCTTTCCACCTGCCGGAAAAATACGACCGGATGCGGATGCTCTATGGCCGCATGGTCGCGCGGGGGCTCGCGCGTCGCCAGGACGAGGTTGTCGCAGTGAGCCTTGCAACTGCCCGCGACGTCGAATCACGCTTCAGCGTTCCGGCAGAGCGCATATCCGTCATCCCCAACGGCGTCGACCACGGTAAGTTCCATCCCGGGCCGCAGGCCCTGGCCCGCAAGGCGGTTTGCGTCCCGCTTGGGCTGACAGGCCCCTTTTTCCTCTACGTGGCGCGCCTTGAGCATCCGGCGAAAAACCATGCCGGATTGATCGACGCGTTCAATCGCTTCAAGGCCGCTACAAAATCGCACTGGCAGCTCGTGTTGGCGGGCGGAGACTGGCATGGGGCCGAAACGATCCGCCGACTCGTCATTGAATCCCGGTTTGCGCGGGATATCCACCTGCTCGGCTTTGTGTCGGCCGCCGCCCTTCCCGACTGGTACCGCGCGGCCGATGTCTTTGTCTTTCCCTCCTACTACGAGGGTTTCGGGTTGCCGCCCGTGGAAGCAATGGCCTGCGGCTGCCCGGTGCTCTCGTCCAATTCGGGAGCGCTGAATGAAACAGTCGGCGGGGCGGCGGGCCTCTTGGATCCAAGAGACACTGAGCAGATCCAGGCGCAATTGACCCGGGCGGCAACGGACAGCGCATGGCGCGAAGAATTGCGCACTGCGGGCATTGCCCGCGCACGCGTCTACGACTGGGCGTCGACCGCCGAGGCCACGCTCCGGGTCTACGCACGGGCAGCCGCCGGTCACTCGCATTACAAATCCGGTCCACCCAGGAGGCGGCTGGCGCAGCCATTCAGCCCGCCCGTGGGAGCCCGAATGGGAGGCCAGGCCCCCCCTGGCGGCGGCGACGCACCCTATCCCCTCCCGTCATGATCATGCCCGCTCAAACAAAGGAGGATTCGTCGGCGGTGTCAGAAGACGAGATCTGTCTCAGGAATGCCAAACTAGCGTCGAACGCCGAGCGCCTCGCCATCGAGCTGAGCGCCGCTCAGTTTGAAATGGACACATTTGCCCACTCGATCTCACACGACCTGCGCTCGCCGCTCACGGTCCTCAACGGGTTTGCGGACCTCCTGACCAAGCATTCAGGAAGTATCCTGGACAAGAAAGGGCGGCACTATCTTGAGCGGATCGAATCGTCGGCCGTTGAGATCGGGCGGATGCTGGACGAGATACTTGCATTCTCCCGGATGAGCCGGTCCGAGATGCGTTTCGTGCGATTCGACCTTGAGACACTGGTGAAGCGGATCGTGCACGACATCGACGCCACAAAGGGCGACCGCCGCGTAATCTGGCTGGTCGGGCACCTGCCAACGATCGAAGCCGATCCGAACCTGATTCGCGAAGCAATCACAAGCCTCGCGTCAAATGCCATGAAATTCACGCTGTCCCGCGAGGTCGCGCGCATCCAGATCGGCGTGCAGGCCGGCGAGAGCGAATTGGCATTCTTTGTCCGCGACAACGGCGCAGGCCTCGACATCAAACACCGCGAAAGGCAGTTCGGCTCGTTTCAACGCTCGCATTCCTCTTCCGAATCGAACGGAAGCGCCATCGGACTGGCCTTCGTTCAGCGGATCATCCAACGCCACGGCGGCCGCACCTGGACCGAGGCCGTGCCCGACGGCGGCGCAATCTTCTATTTTTCCCTCCCGTGGGACCGGGCAAGACCATGCTTTCGTCCCGAACTTTGATGAAAATGGACAAAAAGGCGCCTGAGGGGCCGCCCGGAGCGGTGCTGGGCACGCACGTCGTCAACCGCAAGGCGGCGTCCCCCGGGGATGGGCCTCCAAGGGCCACGGCTGACGCTCTTCGCATCGTTCTGCTTGAGGACAGCGAGCCCGACGTCGATCTCATTCAGCAGACGCTGTTCAATTCCGAGTTGAACGCCGCGGTGGTCGCTGTCGATACCCGCGAGGATTTCGAGGCGGAGCTCACACGCAGGACGCCTAACATCATACTCTCGGACTATTGGCTCCCGACTTTCGATGGAGGCTCGGCCCTTGAAATCGCGATGCAGCTCGCACCCGACGTGCCGTTCATCTTTGTCACCGGCATCCTGGGCGAAGAGGTCGTGATCGAGATGTTGAAAAAGGGCGCCACCGACTACGTCCTTAAAAGCCGCCTCACCCGCCTTGTGCCCGCCATAAACCGCGCGCTGCGCGAAACGGAGCAGAGGCACGAAAATGACAAGGCCCAAGAGCGGCTCATGCGATCGCACGACCAGCTCCGCGCGCTCACCGGCCATCTCCAGTTTGTGCGCGAGGAGGAGAGAACCCGGATTGCGCGAGAGGTGCATGACGAGCTCGGCCAGGCTCTCACCGGCCTGAAGCTCGACCTATCCTGGCTTTCCAACAAGGTCGCCGGCGACCGCATTCTGCAGCGAAGGACCAAGGCCATGTCGGCCCACATCGATGCGACGATCCAAGCCGTCCGGCGGATCGCAACGGAGCTTAGGCCAGGCGTGCTGGACAGCCTCGGCCTCGCCGCGGCAATCGAATGGCAGACAATGGATTTCCAGGAGCGCACGGGAACGCGATGCGAGGTCAAGATCGAGGTGAAGGAGGCGATCTGGGGCCGGGAATTCAGCACGACCTGCTTTCGAATTTTTCAGGAGATGCTCACGAACATAATCCGCCATGCAAAGGCGACCCAGGTCGAAGTCCGACTGGCGCAGGTTGGCCATGAGCTGGTCCTAACCGTCCGCGATAATGGCCGCGGCATCTCCCAAGCGGAGATCGCCAACGCCCGGTCGATCGGCCTAATCGGCATGAGGGAGCGCGCAGCCGAGCTGGGTGGAAGGGTCTTCTTCACCGGCATGCCGGCCCGGGGCACAACCGTCACGATGCGCGCCCCGATGCCCACGGCGGTCTCCAAAGGGATCGGAGCGGCATGAGAATCCTTATCGCAGACGACCATGCAGTTGTGCGCCGCGGCCTGCGGCAGATATTGGCCGAGGCGTTCAAGCGCTCAGTATTTGGCGAGGCTACCAACTCGCAGGAGGCGCTGGACCTCGTTTGGAAAGAGCCTTGGGACATCGTGATCCTGGACCTCACGATGCCAGGACGAAGCGGACTGGACGTTTTGAAGGAGATCAAGCGGGCGCGGCCCAAGCTCCCCGTTCTCATTCTCAGCATGCACCCGGAGGACCAGTTCGCCGTCCGGCTTCTGAAGGCCGGGGCATCCGGCTACATGACGAAGGAGAGTGCGGCCGACGAGCTTGTGGGAGCCGTCAACAAGGCAGTTGCGGGCGGCCGCTATGTAAGCGTGGCGCTCGCCGAAAGGCTGGCATCACTCATCGTGCACGACCTGCAAGTCGCCCCTCACGAGAACCTGTCCGACAGGGAATTTCTCATCCTCAGGCTGATCGCCTCGGGCAAGACCGTGGGCAAGATTGCCGCCGAACTGTCGCTGAGCGTGAAGACCGTAAGCACCTACCGCGCACGGCTGCTCGAGAAAATGTGCATGTCAAACAACTCAGAGCTCGTCCAGTACGCCTTCCAAAACCAGCTCGTGGAAAATCGGTCCAACGAACTGGGCTCGGGCCCCGGCAAAAAGTAGGGAAACACCCCAACCATTCCAATGGAGCCGATTGGCCCCCGCCGCGTCCAAAAGGAATTTCAGCTTTAATGCTCCCCCACACACTATGAACGACATCCATGGCAATCAACTACTGCCCGCACCCTTCGACATGTGGGCCATTCTCGACCTGTGGGCGCGGCGTTGGCGGTGGATTGCGGCCTGGACCATAGTCATGGCGATCGCGGGCGCCTTCGTCGCGAGCGCGGTGTGGAGCCGCTCTTTCGCATCCTCCGCGCAGTTGATTCGCTACGAGCCATCCTCCGTCGACGATTCCTATCACCCCAGGGAAATCGCGGCCCCGAGCCTTGTCGTGATGCTGCAGGCGCCGGGACTGCTTGAGGACGTGGGCTCACACTTGCAGCCGCCCGTCTCCGCAAAGGAACTGGCGGAACATCTCGAGGTCACCCTTGACCGCAACAACGACGTGGTGACGGTCACCGCGACAGGGCATTCCAGGGAGGAAACCGTCGAGACGGTCAATCGGTACTGCGCTGCGGCCATAGCCTATACCCAAACGATACAGCGTCAGGAGGCGATCGAGGTCGGCGACAACCTGAACCGTCAGCTGGCCGAGGTGGAGAGCGAGATCGCGTCCACGCGCAAGGCGATTCCAGCAGAAAGCGAGATGGCCGTGGCAGCCCTCGAATCCTCCCCTGAGGCGGCCCCCGAGGTGCCAAATGGCCTTCCTCTTCGGATACAGGCGGCTCGCGAACAGCTGGATGATCTCTTAACGCGCTACACCGACGCACATCCGCTCGTAATCGAGCAGCGCGCGAGGCTTGCAGCCCTGGAGGCCGAGCAGCGCCAGGCCCCGTCCCCTGCGGCAGGCGGCCCGCCCGCCCGCTCCCGCATTGCGCCAGCGCCGGTTAATTCGCCGCTGTTCTACGGGCGAGTGACCCCGGAGGAGGTCGCCATGGGCGAACGAGTCCGTGCCATGGAGACCAACCGTGCGCTGCTCATCGAGCGCCAGCGGGCAATCCAGCCGTTCCGCGACAATCCCCCCGGCTACTTTCGCGTGCTTCTGTCGGCGGCCGCGAATCCGACCCAGCTGCAGCGCTACCGGCTTGAGATAGCGCTCTTCGCCTGCGTCGGCGCCCTCATCGGCCTCTTCGGCTCGGCCGCGCAGATTCTTCTCGGGGAGTTCCTGGATAACAGGATCAAGACCCGCATCGACATACGGCGAGTCACCGGCCTTCCCCTTCTCGCGACGCTAGGCGACCTGAATCGGATGTCGCCCGCCAGCCAGGAACAGTGGGCCTTCCGCGCCTGGACGGCCCTGCAGAGCAAGCTCAGCATTTCACCCAATCACGGCATGATTTGCGGGATCACCTCCGCCAACAGCGGCGATGGGCGCTCGACTTGGATTGGCCTGCTCTCCCGAGCCGCCAAGAGCTGCGGATTTCGGGTCCTGACGATCATCGCCCAACCGGCCCAGAGGTTGCCGGCGGAGCTTGCGCTTCCCGAGAAGCGGCTGCCGCCTGAGACCGCCAAGCCTGGCGGCCCCCTAACGACGAATGACCTGTCGACGCCCGGGCAGATCACCGATCAGCTTACGAGAGAGGAATGTCCGCCTGTGGTGAGCATACCCCTGCCGGGCTGGATTTGGAACCTGGAGCGCCGCAAGCAGTGGCGGTCGGCCTTCGAGGCCTGGCGGGAGATTGACCACCTCGTGATCCTCGTGGAACTGCCCCCCGCGTTCGTCGCCGAATCGGTGCTCCTGGCCGAGAACATTCCGAATCTAATCTGGCTGGTCAACGACAGCAACACGGATGCCACGGAGACGCTCGTCGACCTGAAGACGCTGCGGGATGCGAGCTGCAACATCGTCGGCACCGTGTTCAACCGGGAGCGCGCGGCGCCGATGACCGGTCATTTCAGCCGTTGGATCGGCAGCAGCGCGCTCCTGCTGCTCCTCGGCGTCTGCCTTGCAGCCCCAACGGCATCCGCCACGGCCGAATCCCCCTCTTCCGCGGAGGCGCCGACCGCGTTCTCTGCCGGCGTTTCCGTGCAACGCGCCGATTGGCAGCAGCACCTGACCCTTGGGCCGGGCGACGTGCTCAGTTTTCATCTCTTTGGATCCCCGTTGCTTACGCGCGAGGGCGTGCCGATCGGACCCGATGGGACGATCTCCTACCTTGAGGCCGAGAACGTCGTCGCCGCGGGCCTGACTGTTGACGAACTCCGAGAGCGCATCAACGCGGAGCTCGGCAAATTTCGCCGCTCGCCGCAGGCATACATCACGCCCGTCTCATATAGCAGCAAGAGATACTACATGCTTGGCACGGTCGTGCAGAAGGGTGTCTTTCCCCTTGACCGCTCAATCACGGTGATCGAGGCGGTCGCCCGTGCGCGCGGCTTTGAGACCGGGATCTCCAACGGCGACACCGTCGACGCAACCGACTTTTCGCGGAGCTTCCTGTCTCGGGGCGGAAAGAGGGTGCCGGTTGATTTCGAGCGCCTGTTCATGCATGGCGACCTTTCCCAGAATGTCGCGCTGGAGCCAAACGACTATCTGTATTTCCCGGCCTCGTCATCCGGCCAGGTCTTTGTCCTTGGCGAAGTGGGGCTGCCGGGGCCGGTGGCCTATGATTCCAATACCAGCACCCTCTCCGCCATCACCTCGCGGGGCGGATTCACCGCTCGCGCATGGAAGGCGCGCGTCTTGGTTGTGCGCGGATCCCTGGACCACCCCGTGGCGTTCAGGGTTGATATTGACGGAGCTCTCACAGGGAAAACGCCAAACCTGGCATTGCAGCCCGGCGATCTGGTTTATGTTTCCGATCGGCCGTGGATCAGGGCGGAGGAGCTGCTTGATCAGGCCGCCTCGGCGTTCGTGGAGTCGGCCGTCGTAACCTGGGCGGGACTCAACGTCGGCCCGAACATCATTTCGAGGCCCTAGCCATGATGCCTTCCATTCGGCCCTCGTTCCTAGCCGTTCTCGCGGCGGGCTTGGCCTGTCTCTCGGGCTGTGAAACCACCCAGTTGCCCGTCGCAATGCAGGGGGCTCCGGCGCCGGTTACCGCCGAACTCAGCGCGCTACCCGAGCAGCCGCTCGATCCCGCGCTCCTCCACCCTTCGCAGTCCGCCTTTCGCATTGGTCCCGGCGACGTGTTGGAAATTGAGGTGATGGGCGATCTCACAACCCAGACGACCCTCACCGTGGGACCGGACGGAAAGGTCTACTATGACATCCTGCCTGGCATCGACGTGTGGGGTTTGACGCTTCCCGAGGCGCGCGATCGCATCGGAGACGGGTTGAAAAAATACATCCGCGAAAAGCCGGCTGTGACTCTCGCGCTTCGCACAGTCGCGAGCCAGCAGGTCTGGGTCCTCGGCCGCCTGAACAGCCCGGGAGTCTACGCCCTGGGCCGACCCACCTCGCTGCTAGACGCCGTGGCAGAGGCCGGTGGCCTCGAAGGCAGCACCCCGGTCGGTGGCGCGTACTCCGAGTCCGCTGATCTGTCCCACAGCTTCCTCATACGCGATGGCCACCTCATTCCCGTAGATTTCCAGAGACTCCTGCGCGGCGGCGACCTTTCCCAGAATGTCTATCTCCAGACGGGCGATTTTATCTTTGTTCCTTCGCTGCGCAGCGCACAGGTCCACGTCATTGGCGCGGTCCTTCAGCCGCGCTCCGAAAGGATGACAGGGTCGCTGACCGTGATCCAAGCGATTGCGCTGGCCGGGGGCACCGTGCCAGACGCCTGCCTCCGGAACGTTGCCATCCTGCGAGGGTCGCTCGCCCACCCGCAGATCGCGATCGTGGCGGTTAACAAGGTCCTGCACGGCAACGCACCCGATGTGCGCCTCGAGCCGGGCGACATTGTCTATGTCCCCTACACGCCGGAGCGCGTGCTCCTGCGTTATGTGAATCTCGTCCTCGACACCTTCGTCCGCACAGTCGGGGTGAACGAGGGCGCCTATGCGATCAATAGCAAAGCCCAGCCCATCACGGTCGGCGTGACCCTCACGCCGTAGCGCCAAATTTTCCTGCGAAGGACATGAGCGATGCGTTCGACGCTTCCCCTCCCCAGATTTCGACGCAACGCCTCCGCCTGAGAGCTCTTTCGCGGGACGATGCGCCGGCGGTTCGCGCCTATGCCTTTGACCAGGAGGTGGCGCGCTTCATGCCTTGGCGGCCGCAAAGCTCGGAGCCGTTCGCACAGGGCCTTATCAAGATCATTACGGAGCCCTCGTTTCTCAACTGGGCAATTACCAAGCCGCCGATCGACCAATCGATGGGCATGGTATTCCTGCATTCATTCTGCAGGCAACACCGGAAGGCGGAAATAGCCTTCATTCTTGCCAAGGCCCATTGGCACCAGGGCATGGCCGCCGAGGCCGTGAGTGCGGTTCTTCATTTTGCTTTTCACGAGTTGGGCCTCAACCGCATCGAGGCCACGTGCATGCCCGAGAACCTGCCCTCCAGGAGGGTCCTTGAGAGATTGGGAATGTCCTGCGAGGGAAGAATGCGGAAGTCCCACCACCGGTATGACGGTTTCCACGACATGGACCTCTTCGCGCTTCTCTCCCCCATTGCCCACCGTCTACCCGGGCCCTGAAACGGAAGGGACCGCCCTCCGTCCCTGGAGGCAGTCTCAGGGCAAATCCTCGTTCAGGAAGCGATTGACCAGGCGATCCGCCCGCTGGCGGGTGAAAAGCGCCGTTGCATGAGCCTGCTGCAGGTTGCGGGATCCCGATCCCAGATAGAAGCGTTCGTACTGTTCGTTGCGGCTCGCCAGGGCGCTGCCCGTGAAATCCCAAGCGAGCCGGAAGACCCGCGCTCGCGCCTCCGCTCCAACGTTGCGCGCGCCCCTGAGGTAACGGTCCAAAAGGGGACGCAGCTCGGGGTCGTCCAGCTGGGACCTCGTTGGTGTCGTAAGCAAATTGTGGGATCCAAGCAGGCGGATGATCTCATTTACCCGCGGAAACCAAGAGGGCAGCATCGCCCGCAGGGCCGTAAGCGGACCGCCCCTCGGCACCCACATGCCGTTGCCCCCGTCGAGCGACTGCTCTTCGGATGCGTAGACGCAGGCGCGGGCGAACTCAGCATAGGCCCATATCTCGCCCAGCATCTCAAGGGCCGAAGGCTGGCTCATGTTGATTGACTCCGCCATCTTGGCGGCAAGCCCCCAGGCGAACTCGAGCTTGGTCTGGGCCCGAATCATGGTCTGCTGCATGATGTTGGGATTCCAGCTTGTCAGCATGACCGAGTTATAGACGGCCATGTTCGCGTCGATGAAGACTCGATCCCACGGGACCTCGACATCGTCGAAAATCACGAACGCGTCCTGCTCGTCAAAGCGGCACGACAATGGGTTGTCGAACGGGTTCGTCGAAACTGCGCAGCTGTCACGGCAGATGATCTTAAGGCCCTTCGTGGCCATCGGAATGCAGAATGAGAGCGCAAAAGCGTCCGCCTGGAACGGCAGCGCCAAGGCCGGGTAAACCGCCAGCTCGTCCGCAAACGGTGCCAGCGTGGCCAACATGCGCGACCCTCGCACAATGATGCCACTGGATGTCTCGTCGACCTTGTGAAGCGCAACCTCGTCGCCGGCCTTCGGGACGTCCCCCCTAGCCCTATCCACCGTGGGGTGGACTATCGTGTGCGTGAGCGAGAGGTCATCCCGCCTCATCATCTTCTGGTACTTGGCGAGCCGCTCCGCGCCGGCCTCATTGCCGTGCGCGCCCCATTCGTCTGTCCGGCCGGCGAAGCCTGCGTACGTCACATTCACGTAGTCCGGCGTGCGACCCATGACGCCCACCGTATGCTCTGCGGTCCGCTCGAGTCCGCGGTGCCGCCGAAGAAGATCCGCCTTCGAGCGGGGGATAATATGGCTGACGTTGATTGCCTCGCCGGTCTCGGGATCCTGCATCAGGCAATCGGCGGCATACCTGTGCTGCAGGTCGAAGACTGAGGCGAGCCCGAGGGCCGCACCTTTGAACGCAGGATGCGACACGACGTCGCTTACGCGGTCGCTGCCAATCCATATCCGGCGGTCGTCCCTCAGTCCGCGAAGAAATTGATCTCCCGTGCGTGCAGGCATCTTATATTGCGTCGAGATGAACCCTGAGAGCGACCGCAAGCTCCCCGACGTTGGGCTCCTCCATGAGGCTCTCGTGTTGCCCGGAGATTATCCGCACGTCGACGCCTCCCTGCGCAAGGGGGCCCCAGCCGCACTCGTGATCGAATGTGGAGTTCAGGGGATGATCCGGCGTGCGCAAGAGGACGATCTTGCCCCGGTAGATTCGCGTCTTATGGCCGTTGAGCGCCTGCACATGCGATTTCCAAAGGCCGCGCTGGTTGGCCGGCACCGACGACAGGTCCAACAGCTCGTCGGCGTCGGGGGTAGACCGGAACCGACGAAAGGCCCTCTTCTTCAGGTTCGACAGCTTCCAGAGCACGAACTGCCGCTGCCTTGCCAGTCCCCACCGCGAGAAGCCGCCCATCCAGCGGCAAAGATTGCGTAGAAATTTCACCGGATGAAAAGCGGTCGAGTCCGGGCGAGCATAGCTGGAATCCGGCGGCAATGAGTTCAGCAGCGCGAGCAGGCTGATCCGCTGGCCCTGCTGTTCGAGCATACAGGCCATTTCATGGGCCACGTTGCCGCCAAAGCAATAGCCGCCCAAGGCATAGGGTCCCTCCGGTTGAAATCGGCGCAATGCCTGCGAGTAATACGCGGCCAGCTTCTCGACAGTGTCGAACTCCTTCAACCGCTCTTCGGCGCACGCCTTGAAGGCGTAAATCGGCTGGTCTGTACCCAGGTGGCGGGCCAAATTTGCGTACCCCCAG
>Ga0182015_10002054_pt1 | contig 25121 bp, 25 predicted proteins | sample 712P3MmetaG_FD_120478 | JGI IMG/M metagenome (GOLD analysis project Ga0182015, IMG submission 120478) | Permafrost microbial communities from Stordalen Mire, Sweden - 712P3M metaG | ecosystem: Environmental > Terrestrial > Soil > Wetlands > Permafrost | place: Sweden: Stordalen | collected...
ATTGGCACGAGTCGACCGTCCGACGAAGAGTCGAGGAACTCATTGCCTCGGGTGTCCTCTCCTTCGACATTGACCTAGACACCGAGGCAATCGGGATCCGCTCCCCGGCTCTGTTGTGGATCTCGGTCGCCCCCGCCAAGCTTGCTCAGGTCGGTCGGGCGCTGGCTCGCCACCGAGAGGTCCCCTTTGTTGCCGCCACCACTGGTTCAACCAATCTGCTTGCCGCACTGCTCTGCCAGGACGACAACTCGCTGTACGAGTACATGACTGGCAAGATCGCTGCGCTGGACGGCATCACGCACATCGAAACCTCTCCTGTGATGCGAGCCATCAAAATGCACGCCACAATCACCCCGCCCCAATCGTGACGGGGCCCGCCCCGTTCGAGCCGAGTTGCAATCGGTATGGGGCTTAAATTTCCAGACAACGGAGCAGACCTGTGGGAGGGCCCAGGACCGGTGACGACGACCATGCGCCGAATAACGACCGGATGTTTCGAAGAACCTAACTCGCGAGAAAGGGTAGGAGTTCGCTCAGGAACTGGTCCGGAGCCTCGAGATGAGGTATGTGGCCGCAGTTAGGTATGACGACCCGTGACGCTCGCGGGATCTCGCGGGCGGCCTCTTTCGAGAGCTCGACAAAATCACCAAGTCTCGCGAGTTCGGCCGGCTCTGCGTACTGCACGAGCGGGACGACGTGGTCCTCGGCGCCGACAACCAGCAACGTCGGCGGGACGATCCGCGAATATTCGTAGCGGACCGGCTGCTGGTAGATCATCTGAAAAGTGAGTGCCGCAGCACGCGCCCAGCGCGGGTAGTCCGGGCTCAGCGTTACGCGCACCCAATACCTCGGCGAGCGGCTCCCAAACCTTCGGGTCCGGGTGCACGAAGTACCCGGCGACATAGTTGCGGATCGTATCGGGGTCGGTCCAGTGGACCTCGTGGTCGTAGAGTGTTTCTTCCGACTGGGGCGGTATCCCGGGGCGGTAGTCCACCAGGCCGAGGGGATCTTCGAGAACGAGGTGGGTGACCCGACTGGGGTTCATCAGCGTGAAGCGTGTAGCGGTCATCCCGCCGGTGGAGTGGCCGAGGACGGACACCTTCCCGACCCCGAGGTGGTCCAGCAGTGCTGCGGTGTTGGCGGCGAAGAGTTGGAAGCTGTAGTGGATATCTGGCTTTGACGACTTGCCCCACCCGAGCTGGTCTGGGGCGACCACCCGGTAGCCGGCCGCCGTCAGCGCTTCGATGACGTTGAGGAAGTAGTACCCGCCGAAAGCCTTCCCGTGCATGAGGACGGCCGTCGAACCATTCGGCGTCGAGCTGGGCGGCACGTCCATGTAAGCCATGGTGAGCGATTGCAGGTCGCTCGTCACGGGGAAGAACCCAACGGGATAGGGATATTCGAACTCCTCGAGCCCGATACCCAGAGCCTGTCGTGGTGGCGCGGAAATGTCTGTCATCGCGGGTCCTCAGGATCCCTCGTACTCAGCTCGGATCTTCCGCGACATCGCCTCCGCGTCGCCGAAGGTGGACGTAAGAGGGGGATGCTGCGCCAGGTAGGCCGCTCCCCGAAGTTCTCCGACGTCCTTTTTCGGCACGAGCCAGAGATGGAAGTGGGCCGCTCGCTCCATCACCGCCAAGTAGTAGACGCGCTCGACCCGTGTGGCAGCCTTGACCGCCGGGACGAGCCGATGGAGGACCGAACCGAGCTCGCCACTTTCGGTTGGTGTCATTTCACCGAAATCCAGATAATGCCGCCTAGCTTCAACGATGACCGTTCCTGCGCTGGATTCCTGGAGCGGGGCGTGCTCGACGAGGAAGTGCTCGCCTTCGACGAGGTAGCCACCCGGGATGGGGGTGTCTAGTAGCTCTGAACCGGTTGTCAAGCCGTCTTGCTTCCGACAGATGTTGCAGTCCGACCGGTGATAATACGGAGGGGGGCCGACCTCCGCAGGCTCTTCGCCGCTTGCGGGGCCCTCGGGGGATGTCGACATTGGTCTTCGTCCCTTCGTGCGCGCTGCGCGAATCGCAGACTAGCGGGATTGCCTTGGGCGGAGTCAGTCTGATTGCCCAAAGATCCAAGCAAAGATTGGGCGTGAGCACAGTACCCGTCGTGCGAAGCTCGCTACGGAGCGACGAACTTAGGAGAAGATGCTCTATGGCAAAGACGGTAGGCGACCGCTTATGGGAGATGCTGATCAGTGCCGGCGTACGACGGTGCTACGGGATAGTCGGGGACGCGCTCAACCCCGTCATAGATGCGATGCGACGCAATGGGGGCATCGATTTCGTCCATGTGCGCCATGAGGAGTACGGAGCCTTCGCTGCTGTGGCCGAAGCACGACTGACAGGGCGTCCCGTTGTAGTGTGCGGCACGGCGGGGCCTGGGGCCGTCCATCTCATCAATGGGCTTATCGACGCCCGTCGGGAAAGGGTGCCGCTCATCGTGCTGGCCGGCGACACGGACTCGAGCCTGCTCGACAGCCAGACGATTGAGGAGAACAACCCGTACCAGTTCTTCCAGTCCAGTGCGGTTTATATCGCTCGCCTCGTCAACCCTCGTCAGCTCCGCGCCGTCGTCACCTCAGCGCTCAGTACTGCTGTCGGCCTCGGAGGCCCATCGGTGATCTCGATCCCAGGCGACGTCGCCGCCGCGGACGCGCCCGACGACGACTATGTCGTCAAGCTGGCGCGCCCGTCGCGCGCGGCGGCATCGGCCGAGGACCTCGCCGCGATCGCCGCCATCATCAATAAGGCCGAGACGGGCGCGATCTTCGGCGGCTATGGGTGCATTGACGCGGCATCCGAGGTGCGAGAGCTCTCGGCGAAACTGAGCGCCCCCGTGGGCTACTCCTTGAAGCGCAAGCAGTTCCTCGAACACGACAACCCCAACGCGGTCGGCATGACCGGCCTGCTCGGCTACGGCGGGTGCTGGGAGGCCATCAACCACGCCGACGTGCTATTGATGCTCGGCACCGATTTCCCTTTCAGCCGGTTCCTGCCGCAGAAAAACGTCCGGGTCGTCCAGATCGACCAGGACCCGGCCCGTCTCGGCCGGCGCGTCCCCATCGAGCTCGGTGCGGTAGGCGACGTCAGAGCCTCGGTCGCCGCGCTGATGGATCTGGTCGACCCCAAGGCGCGCGACGGCCTGCTCGATCGATGCGTGAAGATGACTGAGCGCTTTCATGCCCGGATGCGCCACTTCGTGGACAAGGGGCCCCACATCAAGCCGATCCGGCCCGAATACCTGGCAGCGACGCTGAACACCCTCGCCGCGGATGACGCGCTGTTCTTCGCCGACACCGGCACGGCGATCATCTGGGCGGCGCGCTTAATCGAGTACGGAGCCAACCGCTGTCTGTTCGGTTCGTTCTCCTGGGCCTCCATGGCCAACGCCTCGCCGAACGCCTTCGGGGCCCAGACCGCCTTCCCGGGACGCCAGACCATCGCTTTGTGCGGCGACGGCGGCTTCACCATGCTCGCCCTTGGTGACCTTCTCACCGAGGTCGAGCGAAGGGCCCATGTGGTGCACGTTGTGCTCAACAACGGCGGGCTCGAGTTCGTGAAGATCGAACAGCAAGAGGCGGGTGTCGTTCTTATGGGACTGAGTTCAAGAACCCCAACTTCGCCGCTGTTGCCGAGGCGATGGGAGCCAGAGGCATCCGGGTCGAGGACCCCGCCGACGTAGCCGCCGGGGTGAGAGCAGCTCTCGAGCACCGAGGTGGGCCCGTAGTGCTCGACGTCGTCGTTGACCCGCACGCGATCGCCATCCCGTCGCACATCCCAGCCTCCACCGTCAAAGGCTTCACTCTCAGCGTCGCCAAGGAGGTCCTGAGCGGCCGTCTAGACGATGTCATCGAGACGGCCACGCACAATATCGGGCTGCTCTAAGACCAAGGAGCCGCGCGGTCGCCCCGACGTCCGGCACTGCGAATGCAGGCCCTCAAGCAGCAGCGCATGGCAGGATCATGCGGAGTTGGCTCGCCCTTCGAGTTCATTGCGGGAGATCATCGGCCGTCTCGACCCGGGAGCGGTGGTGCGAGAGATGTACCAGCGCCTGCGCGAAATACCGACATATGCCCGGTACGTAGATGCCGACCCGGAAACGCGTGGGCGAGCGGCGATCGAGTGGAACGTGGCATTGGTCCTGCGGTGGCTCTCCGACGGGGTCGCACCCGACAACGAGGTGCTTTCGGAGCTGCAGGAGGTCGTACGACCTCACGCCGGGCGAAGGAGCCGATGGAAGACGGCTTGCTCGTGTACCGCCGCGGCGTCAGGATCTTCTGGAACACGTTGCTCGACGTTGCCAGTGACGACGAGCGCCCGGTCCTCCTCGAGCAGGCCGAGGTTCTCTGGTCTTACCTTGACGTGGTCATCGACGCCTTCGGCAAGGCATACGCGGACCAGCAGGATTCGCCCGCGACGCTCGGCGAACGGCGTGCCAGGCACCTTTTCGACCACATCTGTGTGGGCCTCCCCGTCACGGTCGAAGATCGCGACCGGGCCAGCCGCCTCGGCTTTGAGCTCCGGGGACCATTCCGTCCGTTCAGTGCGACGATCGTCGGCGCGCCGGTCGAGGACCACATCAGGCTCGCAGGTAGGTTGCGTGACCGTCATGTGTTGGCGACCACAGAGGGCATCGGGGTCACCGGGCTCACATCAGGTGACTTCGACTGGACGGCGCTCCTCGCAGACGGTCGTGTAGCGCTGGCCTACGGCCGACCGACCGAGCCCGCCCGGCTCGACGCGGTCCTCGATGACCTTCGCATGCTGACGAGGCTCGCGGTCAACGCCTGCCGGACCGGGCTCGTCTCGGGACGGGACTTCTTCCCGCAGCTACTGCTCGCCCGGTCACCCGAGATCGCTGCTGACTTGACTCGACGAGTGTTTGACGGTCTCGAGGGGACCGACAACGCCGAGCTCGTCACGACTCTACGTTCTTTGGCCGCCAATGGGTTCGAGCGGAGCGCCGCAGCGACCGAATTGATCGTGCACCGCAATACCCTGCTGTACCGGATCAATCGTATAGAGAACCTCACGGGGCTGGACTTGCAGAGCCACGCCGATCGAGAGCTCGTCTATCTCGCACTGCTTTGGACCGATATTAAAGGCTTGCTCTGGCAAGAATTTTCACCCCGCTAGGTCGCGGAGACGGAAGGCCCCGACGATCTCTGTGATGCCGTGCAGAAAGGCGGCGGCACCCACCCAGGAAACCAGGACGACTGCGCTCAGCCCCCACGACCCGGCAGCCCAGAACCCGAGCAGCAGCTCCGCCATACCCGAGATCAGCTGTAGCCACCAGCTGGACGCTGGGGAGCTGTCGGAGATCGCCATGATGATGTCGAAAGAGCCTCGAAATATCAAGTAGAAGCTGAGGACTGCGGCGAGCCCGACGAAAGTGCCGCCCGGATGGACGAAGGCAACGATCCCGGTGACGACGAAGACAGCGGCGAGAATTAGGTGCAAGACGCTCCGACCACCCGAAGATAGGGAAGCGATGAGGACCTCGTTGGCCGCGGTCGCGAGGACTAAGATCCCGAAAAGCACCGATATTGCCTGGACTGTCGAGTAGTCGAAGCGGAAGATGATGACCGATAGGAGTATCCAGGCGACGCCGGTGATCAGCAGCCGCCACCAGGACCTGGAAGCCGTGGAAAGGGAGGCCCGCACGTCCCTAGGCCTCGAGGGCCAGCTCGTCCGCGGCCTCGCGGGTGATCACTGCGTCGATGAGCACCTGTTCGGCCTCGTCGAGCACGTACAGGGCGAAGGCGACTGCGTCCACCGCATCGGCCTCTGCCTCGTCGGCCTGGTGCTGTGTTTTCTTAAGGTCGTGTTCGACGTGGCGCTCGTCGGACCTGGCTCGCCTTGAGGCGAAGCGTTCGTCGACCGAGGCGCGCGTTCCCGCCCACCACGTCGAGAGCTTGTCCCGGTCGGTGCTCGCCTGCGTGCTGGCGGCGGCGATGGCCGCCTTTAGTGCGACCTGATGCTGGGCAAGCCTCTCGCTGTCTTTTTTCCTTGCCGCATCCACGAGATCTTCGGTCTTCTTGGCGTGATCGGACAAATCTTGTAGTTGTTTGGAGAGCGGTTGCATGTCTGACCTTCCTGTGAGTTACCCCCAACTCTGGGGTTCAACCTTTGGGGTTGTAGGCCAAAGTAACCCCGGGCCCATGCGATGTCGATGGGCGGCCGCACAAGATCTCGCCACCCAGTTGTGGGCATGCACAAATGAGAAGGCGCGTTGCCCAACGGACGGCCGAAACTGCGACGACCCGTCTAAAGTAAACCCAAACTCGATTTCGTTCGTTTTAGGAGGCGCTACATGTTGATCGTGCGAGGTGACGCCCAGACCCTGCCGTCGGAATTAAACAAGGTGGCAACCGGTGAGGTGTGGTTCGACCCGATCCTTCCCAAGACCGACGGTGTGGACGTCGGTACCGTCGTGTTCTCGCCGAGCGGGCGTACGGTGTGGCATCAGCATGAGCACGGCCAGTTGCTACAGATCACATCTGGCTACGGTTTCGTTTGCAAAGAAGGAGAGGCCCCACAGCGCGTACGCGCCGGTGACACGGTATGGATCGCCCCGAACGAGCGGCACTGGCACGGCGCCACCTCGACGACTCTGATGTCGCACACGACGACGACGATCGGCGCCACCGAGTTCCACGAGACGGTCACCGAGCCCGCATACGCCGCGGCGAACGCGACTCCCCGCTCTAATACCTGACGCAACGAACGGCGGGCTGTTGGTGCCCTTCACCATTTTTCGAGATGTGGCCGAGGAACTAGATATGGGCGGCTGCCGTGCGAGAGCCTTCGACTACGTCAATCGGCCGACGGTGGGCCGGGGACCGCAATGACAACCACAGCAATGTCGTCACGAGGCTGTTGTGATTGGAACTGCATCACCTCGTCGAGAAGTCCTTCGACGAGGGCGGGTGCGGACAGGCGCCCGGCTGCCAAGGACGCCACAAGCCGGTCATCACCGTAGAGGTCGCCGTTTTGGTCGCGAGCTTCGGTGACGCCGTCGGTGTACACGACGATCAGGTCGCCCGGCTCGAGCTTGACGGTGGTATTGGAGAAGCGTGGCCAGTCAAGGACGCCCACCAGCGGGCCCGGCTGCCCAAAGGTGACCGGCGCCGCTGGCGGGCGGATCAGAAAAGGCAGCGGGTGGCCCCCAGAGCTAACCGTTGCAGTCCAGTGCTCGCTCTCGTGGCGGAGTCGGAGGACGTTAAGGGTGCAGAAACGCTCGGTTTCGTGGTGGAGGAGCACTTCGTTGAGGGTGGCGAGCGCAGCCGAGGGTTCGCTCTGGCGGACAGCCGCCGCCCGAACCGTGTAGCGGGCCAGTGATGCGACAAGGGCGGCGTCCACTCCTTTGCCGCAGACGTCGCCGATGACCACACACCAGTCGTCGGGGGCGATCTCGAAAACATCGTAGAAGTCACCTCCGATCTCGGTCCCATCGCCTGCCGGGCGATAGGCAGCGGCCACCTGAAGGCCGGGGATGCGGGGGTGAGTCGGCGGGATGAAGCTTTGCTGCAAGGTTTGAGCGAGCCCTCTCGCGTGGACTTCGGATTCCTCGGCCCGTTGTTTGGTCAACAAGAGCTCACGCTCATAGGCGCGACGCTGGGTGGCGTCGAACACCGCTGTGCGGACGACGGTCGGCGTGCCCGAGGGGTCGCGCTCGAGGACCGAGTTGACCAGTACGGGCAGGCGACGCCCGTCGGCGCAGACGACGTCGAGGGCGATCTCGCGTGCCGTACCGTGCATTTGCAACATCGGGGCGTAATGCGTCTCGTGGTAGATGCGGCCGCCCGCCGTGAGCAGGTCGACGAAGCGGCGGCGACCGACCAGGTCGCTATGTCCGTACCCGGTGAGGGTCAGGAACGTTTGGTTGACCTTGGCAATCAGGCCATCTGGCGTCGTAGTCAGGTAGCCACAGGGCGCCCGGTCGTAGAGTTGTTCTGGGTCGTCAGCGGCCAACGCGCATAGGAATTCATTGAGGGCCTCGGTCCCGTCGTGCTCGCCCGGCCGTTCAGGGCCGGACGAAGTCGGCGATGGCGGCGGCGGTAGCATCCGGGGCGCTCAGGTTTGGGCAGTGACCGGTGGCGTCAAGGACGACCAGTTTGCTGTCGGCGATGGCGGCGGCGACGTACTCGCCGACCGCCACAGGGGCGATCACGTCCTGGCGGGATTGCAACACGAGCGTTGGTGTGGCGACTTTGGTCAGGTCGGCTCGGTTGTCAGATAGGAAAGTCACTCGGGCGAACTGACGCGCGATCTGGGGGTCCGTCCGGCAGAAGCTCTCGGTCAGCTCCTCCCCAAGTTCTGGACGCTCGGCGTTACCCATGATGACCGGCGCCATCGCACTGGACCAGCCCAGATAGTTGCTCTCCAGAGAGTCGAGCAACTCGGCGATATCCGGCTCGCTGAACCCGCCCACGTACTGCCCATCGTCGATATATCGCGGGGAGGGGCCGACCAGGACCAGTTTGGCGAAGCGTTGGGGTTCGGCCGCTGCTGCCAGGGCACCGATCATCGCCGATACCGAGTGACCTACGAAAATCACGTTCCTGAGCCGGAGCTCGCGGCAAATCGTCAGGACGTCTTCCGCATAGGCACCGAGCGAGACGTAACGGCCGGGGTCGTAGGCGCTCAGGTCGGACCCGCCTGCCCCGATGTGGTCGAAGAGGACCACCCGGAACTCATCCTCGAAGCGTGGGGCGACGTGGCGCCACATGTGCTGGTCACAGCCGAAACCGTGGGCGAACACCATGGGCTGGCCATCTGGTCGGCCCGACATCGTCACGTTGAACCGATCGACGACGTCCATGGGCCGGAGGCTACTCCAGCACTCACAGGCCGGACCGGCTCGAACTTTTACCACACCTCGATACTTAAGTGATTACTTGACAGATGTCTAGTCGGATCGTACACTTAAGCAGATGCTTGACCAACAGATCGACCTGGACCGTGCGTTCCATGCGCTCGCAGACAGGAGCAGACGATTGATGGTCGAGCGGCTCGCAATCGGCCCGGCGTCTGTGAGCGAGCTCGCTGGGCCCCTTCGGATGACCCTGGCCGCGGTCGTCCAGCACGTCCAAGTGCTCGAAGCGAGCGGGGTCGTCACGTCCCAGAAGGCCGGGAGGGTCCGCCTATGTCGCATCGAGCCTGCTGCCATGACTGCCGTTGAAGGCTGGATGGTAGACCGCCGGCGAGCCTGGGGGGCACGGCTCGACCGGCTCGGAGAGGTCCTCGCCGAGCAGAACGCAAAACAACCCAACGAGGAGAACATATGACCGGGCCCAGTACCGTCCATGACACGTTCGTCATCGAGCGCGGCTACGACGTACCACCACAGCAGGTCTTCAAAGCTTGGTCAGAGCCAGCCATAAAGGCCCGATGGTTCGCTGGCTCATCTGACGCGCTTGGCGCCGGGTACGAACTTGACTTCCGTGTCGGGGGGCGCGAGCTCAACCGGGGAGGCCCCCCGGGAGGTCCCGTCTACACCTACGAAGCACAGTTCCATGACATCGTGGCGGGGGAGCGGATCGTCTTCACCTACGAGCTTTATGCCGACGACAGGCGACTTTCTGTTTCGGTAACGACGGTGGAGTTCCGCGCCGACGGCGACGGGACTCATCTCGTGTTCACCGAACAAGGGGTCTTCCTCGATGGCCTCGATACATCGGCGCAGCGAGAGGAAGGCACACTGGGCATTCTCGCCTCCCTCGGCCGCGCGTTGGAAAACACCGCAGTATGAGACGGGTTTTCCTTCAGGTTCTCGTGTCGCTCGATGGCTTCTTCGAAGCCTCAGACGCCAGCCTCGATTGGTTCGTCCTCGACGAGGACTTCTTTTCTTATGTGAACGAGATGCTCGGCTCGATCGACGGGATCGTTTTGGGTCGGAGGACCTACGAAGGCTTTGCGGCGAACTGGCCCAGCTCGTCGCAAAGCGAGGCTAAGAGGATGAACGAGCTCCCGAAGTACGTGTTCTCGAGGACGCTTCAAGATGCAGACTGGGAGAACACGACGCTGTATGCCGACGACGCCCCCGGCGTGGTGCGTCGGCTGAAGGAGGAGCCCGGCAAGGATCTGGCTATGTTCGGCAGCTCCGATCTCGCCGTCTCGCTAGTCGCTGAAGGGCTCATCGACGAGCTCCGGCTCTTCGTTGTCCCGGTGGTCCTTGGGAGCGGGAAGCGGCTCCTGGAGGGACTGCCTCACTCGGTCGGCTTGCAGCACACGTCCACTCGCACCTTGTCTTCGGGTGTCGTTGCCCTCCGTTACACGCAGGGGCCCAGCCCGGAACGCTAGGTCCGTTGTAACCCCCAAGGGCTCGGAGCCCGGCCCGTTTAGGCGAGATGATTTGGTAACCTAACTATTCGATGACCGAACTGACTGAACTGACCGAGCTGAACTACAGCTCGATCGGCTGGACGGTCGCCCGGCTAGCGCGTCATGTCGAGGTGGCGCTCGCCAAGCTCGAGCTCTCGCCGGCGCAGTACCGGATGCTCGTCCAGATCGCGAGAGGCACCGACGCCTCGAGCTCGCTCGCACAAAAGCTCGCCGTCTCCGCCCCGAGCGTTACATCTGTCGTGGAGGCCCTGGTCCAACGCGGCGCCGTCGAACGGGCGCACTCGGCCGCCGACCGCCGCAGGATAGCCCTGGCGCTAACCGAAGATGGTCGCGACCTGCTCGGCAGCGCCGAGAAGGCGCTCCAGGAAAAGTTCCGGGCTATCGCCGACGAGCTCGGGGATGAGGCTCTCATCTCGAGCGCGATGGCGGCGATGAGCATCTGGGGCGATGCGCTCGACCGTGCCCGGGCGCGGCGCCACGCGCAACGGGCGGGAGCAGTCGGGGACCAGCCTTGAGCGTCCGCGCGGTCCTGTTCGGAACGGACAACGGCGCACTCATCTCGGAGCTGGACGAGCGCCCTTTCGAGCCCATCGCTGAGACTTCGCCGTACTCTCCGCCCGGTGCGGCCATCGACCCCGACCAGTCCAAGGGCTGGCTCGGCCGAGCGTGGCCTGTCATCAAGACTCACAAGGGGATCTGGTCGCTCTCTCTCGCCATGTCGTTCATAGCACTGCTGGCTCAGGTCCAGATCCCTCGCCTGATCGGCGAAGCGATCAACGAATGCCTGCCGACAGTGGGCCACACCACCGACCTGAAACAGATCTCGAGCTTCGCGACTCTGCTCTTTGTTTTCATCGCCCTACGTGAGGTCTGCAACTATCTCGGGCGGCGCTGCCTGCTGACCACGGCGTACAGCTTCGAGTACGACCTGCGCCACATCATGTTCGAGCACTACATGTGGCTCTCGTTCCCGTTCTACGACCGCGTCTCTGTGGGCCAGCTCATCTCACGCGCCAACTCCGACGTACGTGCCGTCCAGCAGTACCTGGTAATGGCGCCGACGGTGCTGGTGCAATGCGCAGTCATCTTCATCGCTTTTGCCGAAATGTTCACGATCAACGTCCAGCTCACTCTCGTCACAGCCATATCGCTCCCGATCAGTTTCCTCGTCGGAGTGGCCATGAGAAAAAAGATCTACCCGGTTTCCTGGCTCATCCAGGCCAGGCTCGCTGACGTCGCGATGCTGGTCGAGGAGAACGTCTCGGGCGTGCGAGTAGTGAAGTCCGTTGCCGCTGAACAAAAAGAGCTGACCACCCTCGCTCGGGCGGCCGACAAGCTGCAATGGTCCTACATAAAAGACGCCAACATTCGGGGTACCTGGGCCCCGACGCTGGAAAACCTCCCGCGCGTGGGGCTCGCCGTTATCTTGCTCTATGGCGGCATTCTTGTGGTCCACGACCACCTCGGCGTCGGGACGCTGTTTACTTTCCAGGCGTACATGCTGATTTTCCAGCCGCCGTTCCGCCAGCTCGGGATGGTCATCATGAACGGGCAACGAGCCTCGGCCTCGGCCAAGCGGATTTACGAGATCCTGGACCAACCGCAGGAGATCGTGAACGAGCCGGGCGCAGTCGACCTCGTTGACTGTAAGGGCGATATCCGCTACGAACATGTGAGCTTCGCTTATTCGGACGGCACGCAGGTGTTGAACGACTTTGACCTTCATATCGCGCCCGGTGAGACAGTGGCCCTCGTCGGGCGCACCGGTTCGGGCAAAACCTCCGCCGGCCGCTTGCTGAACCGTTCTTACGAGGTGACCTCCGGGAGGCTCCTGGTGGACGGCCGCGACGTCCGCGAGTACACGCTCGCGAGCCTGCGTGCCAACGTCGGTTTCGTTTTCGACGAGGCGTTCCTTTTTTCCGTCTCGGTCCGGGACAACATCGCCTACGGCAAACCGGCTGCGACGAACGAGGAGGTAATTGCCGCAGCCAAAGCCGCCGATGCGGACGAGTTCATCGTCAATCTCCCTGAGGGCTACGGCACGGTCATCGGCGAGCGTGGGTACACGCTCTCGGGCGGCCAGCGCCAGCGCCTCGCGATCGCCCGGACCCTTCTCGTCAACCCGCCAGTGCTCGTCCTGGATGACGCGACGAGCGCGATAGATGCCCAGGTCGAGCAGCGGATCCACGAGTCGCTCCGCAAGCTCCTGTCCGAGCGGACGACCCTCGTCATCGCACACCGGCTCGCTACGATCAGCCTCGCGGACCGGGTCGTGCTTGTAGAGGACGGCCATGTGATCGCCTCTGGGCGCCACCAGGAGCTCCTCGAAAAAGACCCTCGCTACGCCGAGGTGCTGGCTCGGGTCTTCCAAGAGGGGGAAGCGGAGGTGGGCCTGTGAGCATGTTCGGCGGCGGGCCGATGTGGGGCACCGGCGTCGGAGGAGGCGGACCTTCCCGGGGCGGCGCATTTGGCGGGGCAGCGAACGCGACCGGGGGCGGGGCGCCGTTTGCCGGCGTGCCCCCCGAACTCCAAGATGCGGTCAAGAAACTCGTCGCAACCGAGCCCGACCACGGCGACCCGGGTGCTGTGTTTACGCAGCGGGCGACCGACGCCCGCCCCCTCACGCTGCGCCGCATGATCATGGACCGTTGGCAGATCGCTTTGCTGTCAGTGATCTTCCTTACGATCGAGACGGTCGGCTTCCAGACGGGCCCGTACCTCACCCAGGTCGGGATCGACGACGGGCTCATCGGCAAGCACCAGCACATCGACGTCGTCGTCATATGCGGCGTCGTCTACCTTTTTTCTGTCCTGGTGACGGTGTTCGTCGAACGTGCCCGGGTCCGTAACACCGGCAAACTCGCCGCCCAGGTCATGAACGACTTACGGGTCCGTGTCTACGCCCACATCCAGCGGCTCTCGCTCGACTTCTTCACCGATGAAAAGGCGGGCGTGATTATGACCCGCATGACGAGCGACATCGAGGTGCTGCAACAGCTGCTCCAGGACGGGCTAGTCCAGTTCGCGATACAGGGCCTCACTATGATCTTCGTCACCGCGGTGCTCCTTTCCTACAACTGGAAGCTCGCCGTTATCACAGTTGTCATTGTCATGCCGGCACTTGCGGTCGCCTCTCTGTGGTTCCGAGCGGCCTCGGAACGGGCTTACCTGCGGGTGCGAGACACTCTCGCAGGCGTGATCTCTGACATCGCCGAGAGCCTCTCGGGCGTGCGGGTAATCGCTTCGTACAACCGCCAACGCAACAACGTTGTCCACCATCGCAACGTGCTTGGCGCCTACCGCTCAGCCAACTTCAAAACTGCCCGAGTGACGGCGAACTATTCGACGGTGAGCGACTTCATCGGCTTGATGGGGCAGGCTGCGCTGCTGCTCATAGGTGGGACGATGGTGCTCCATTCCTGGCACCACGTAGCCGGAGGCGGGATCGCGCCGAACGCGCACCCCGAGCTGACGATCGGGGAGCTGACGGCCTTCGTGCTCTACCTCGGGTCGTTCTTCCAGCCGATCCAACAGATCGTGCAGCTTTACAACACCTACCAACAAGGTCAGGCTGCAGTGAGGAAGCTCCGGACCCTGCTCGCTACCGAGCCGAGCGTGCCCGAAAAACTGGACGCCTACGACTTGCCTCCGATCGAGGGGGCGATCGCGCTGGAGGACGTCGATTTCGGGTATGCGCCCGGGGCTCTGGTGCTTCGGGACGTGAATATCGTGATCCGAGCTGGCGAGTCGGTTGCATTCGTCGGACCGACGGGGGCGGGCAAGTCGACCATCGCGAAACTCGTCACACGTTTTTACGATCCGACGAGCGGGAGGGTGACGATAGACGGCCATGACCTGCGGGACGTGAGCTTGAACTCCCTCCGGAGGCAGCTTGGGGTCGTCCCCCAGGAGCCGTTCTTGTTCACGGGGACTATTCGCGACAATGTCGCATTTGCCCGGCCAGATGCGAGTGCCGAGCAGGTGCAGGAAGCCATTGACGCCGTCGGCTTGAGCGAGCTCGTGGAGAGGCTCCCCCGCGGGGTCGACACGTTCGTGCACGAGCGCGGCCAGTCGCTTTCTTCTGGTGAACGCCAGCTGATCGCGCTCGCGAGGGCATTCGTAGCGGCGCCGCGAGTGCTCGTGCTCGACGAGGCCACCTCTAACCTCGACCTCAAGTCTGAGGTGAAGGTGGAACGTGCCCTTGACCGGCTCCTCCAGGGCCGGACAGCGGTGCTGATCGCGCACCGCCTCACGACCGCGATGCGCGCAGACCGGATCGTGGTCGTCGACCATGGCCGCATCGTCGAGGTCGGCACCCACGAGGAGCTGCTGGCGGCCGGAGGTCGTTACAGCGAGATGTTCGAGACGTGGTCGCGCCAGTACGACGGCGGCCACAACGAGGCGCTGCTGGCGCCCAAGAGCCCGCTCATCGGCTCCGGCTCTCCCTGAGCGACGGGCTGAGTCCGGCTCTACTCGGGACGGTACTCGCGTTGGCCGGTGCTCGGGTCGTACCAAACGCGCGTCCGCTTGCCAGTCGAGGGGTCAGTGAACACCTCACCAGTGGGCTGGCTGGTGCCGTCGTTACTAGCTTTCTTCCGGTAGCGGTCCCAGCCGAACAGGGCGATGACGATCCCCGCGGCCACTACCACTAGGACTACCCAATCAACGATGCTCATCGGACCTCCTCAGCCCCGCGCGTTCATGGCGTGGGGGGCCCCGGTAGCCACTCGACCACACGGGCAGTCCCGTAGGCCACGATCTCGGACATGCTCCTGCCCATCTCGGTTGAGTCGAAGCGCATCATGGTCACGGCGTTGGCCCCCATCGCGGCGGCGTTCTGCACCATGCGGTCGAGCGCCTGGCGGCGCGAGTCCTCGTTGAGCTTGACGTAGGACCTGATCTCGCCTCCAGCGAGGCTCTTGAGCGCTGCGGCGATGTTACCGCCGAGGCTACGGGACCGGACGGTGAGGCCGAAGACCTGGCCGATGGTCTTCACAACCCGGGTGTCTGGGATGTTTTCCGTGGTGGTGACGATTATCGGTCGCGAAGCTGTGACCTTGTCGGTTAATGCCTGCATCGACCTTCCTCCTCTGAGCCAGCGGCGGTACGTGAACCGCCTATGCAAAAGTGATATCACTTTTACGTCCTGCCGTCAAGAGCGACAAGTCGGCTCCCAGCTAGTGGCTACGCCGATTGAGGCCGGCACCCGATGCCTGTTCCCCGGACAGCGCGACAGTCTCTTCAGGCCGCCGCGTCACGCCGCCTTTTGTTGTTCACGGTGTGTACGAGTGCTGAAATACCACCGGCAGTGGCAGGGACAAGCAGGTATATGGATGAGAAGACTGCCACCACTGCCATCGCCGCCAGGGCCGTAGCGGCGATGGCTCGGGGCCGCCCGCGGAGGACTAACACGGTGGACGCCAAGACCAGCACGTAGACGGCGACAAAGCACGCCGACGTTACCCTGACCAGTTCGGTTGTCCCGGTGACGCCGACGGCGAGGGCGCCCAGCAGGATCGCACTGGTTACGGCTAGGGCAGCAAGCGGCCGCAGGGGCACGTCACGGTCCTGGCCCTGCCCTAGCCAGGCCGGTAGGGCGTGTTTCTGGGCCAGGTTGGCGGCCAGGCGGGCCGCGCTCGCCACGTAGACGTTCATCGTGCCCATTGTGAGGGCGAGGGCCAAGAAGGAGGTGGCGTCGCGGCCGCCTCGGCCGAAGGCCGCTCCCAACAGGTCTGCCAATGGCACCTTGCTCCCGGTCCGGACGACCGTGATGGTTGCAACGGCAATCCCGCAGTACAGAGCGGTGATGATGACCAGCGCCAGTGTCACGGCGCGGGGGATGTCCCTGGCGGGGTTGCGGAACTCGTTGGCCATTTGGGCCATCGCCTCCCACCCGACGAACAGCCACATCAATATGTTCGCCGCGGTGCCGACCGCCCACCATCCGTGGGGGGCAAACGGAAGCCAATGGTGGGTGGCCCGCGACGGTAGGGCGACGGCCACAGCCACCGCTATGGCGGCCACGAGCGCCCCAGAAAGAGCTAGCTGGAAAGCCGACGAAACGCGCAAACCGAACGCATTGGCTGCCAGGACGCCCGTCATCATCGCGATGGCTACCGCGGTGGCGACGGCCCGTCCGGACCCTGCGATGTCAGCGACGTAGTACCCGCCGACCAAAGACACGGCCGGGGCACCGAAAGTGACGGCCGTAACGAACCAAACGCCGGTCACACCTGAGGCAAGCGCACCGAAGCCTTCATGAACGTAGGCGGAGACGCCCCCGACAACGGGGTGGCGCGTCCCGAGCAGGGCGAATGTCGCCGCCAGCGCCAACGACAACACGAGCAGGCCGCCCCACGCCAAGACCGAGGCGGGCCCAGCCGCTTGGGCAGCAAGGGACGGTACCACGAGCACGCCCGGCCCGACGAGTGCGCCGACATAGAGCGCGGCGCCGCGCACCGCGCCCAGGCCCACCTTTTGCTCCCTCACCAACTGGAGGTTATGGGCGATCGAGGACCGTTCCAGTCCTCGATCGCCAAGACGTCGAAGCTCAGAGTGCTATCAGCAGCCGTGCCCGCGCTTACGAGTACCCGTGCCGGTCCCGTAAATGCCCGAGGGCCGAGCTGCTCCCACGCTCAGACGTTATTTGCGGTAACCCGTACGACCTCGCCGCTGTACTTGGGGAAGTACGGGTCGTTGCTGCCCTGGATAACGCTCAGGTTTGTCAGATAGACCGTCCCGCTGGGGGCCACTGTCATGCCAGCGGGCAACAGCAGGCCGGTACCGGCAAGGACTGTGCGGGACTTGTCGGCGTTGACCCGGATGAGCTCACCAAACGGGGGCACACCCGAACCGGAGAGCCCGGGCAGGCCGCCTGTGGACATCTCCAGGACGAGGAGGTGTCCCTGATGGTCGAATGCGATATCGCCGATCATGGTGAAACCGGTGCGGTACATCGATAGTTGGCCCCCGGGTGTCAGTTGGTAGACGCTTGCGACCCCGACGTCGTCGGCCCCACCCAGCTCGCCGATGTAGAGGTCGCCGTTAGGCCCTACGGCTAGTGAGTCAGGCACCGGCTGAGCTCCAGCCACAATTGTGTGGGGCGGCTGGCCCTTCCCCATGGAGTTGGCCGGGATGGTCTCGGGAATTAGCGGTAGGACCGCGAGAGTGCTGAGAGTGCCGTTGGAGTAGAACTGGACGTCGTTGCCGGCCGCATCGGCGATGACCAGCCCACCGTTCCAGTTCACGATCGCGTAGGGGTCCGAGTCGATGGGCTGTTCACCGAAAAGCTTTGCCCCGGCGCCGTGGTCTGGGTTATGGGCCCCCTCGTAAAGGCCCAGGTTGGCTTCCGGCGTCGGATGGCCGCCGCCAGCCGGGGCCGACAACAACGTCCCCAGCCACTGCCCGCCCGGCCCGTAGGTCTCCGCTCCCGTCTTTTGGTTGAGGTTTTGGTCTTGGACCAGGAACTGGAGCTGGCCGTCCACGTAGGCCACCCCCGAAGGCCCGCCTGCGCCGGGGCCCGAAGTCTTGCCTCCATTGATCGATGGCAGGCCCTTGACCAAGGTCGTCACCTTCCCGCCGGTGGTCACTTCGGCTATGGCCCCCGAAGGGTTCACGCACTGCGGCTGTGAGCCGTCCTTGCACCCGGGGGGGACGGTGTTGAGGCCGGCCTCGCTGACGAGCAGGGTGCCGTTCGGGCCCATTGTGACCCTGCGGGGTTGGTTGAGCCCTGAAGCCACCACCTGGAAGGCGGGGGGGCCGGCTGCGGGACCGGCCGTGGCGGCCGCAGCGCTAAGGGTTTTGGGGGCGGCGTTTGCCGACGCGGTAGCAGCTGGGCCCGCCGCAATAACGGTGGCTGCCAAGAGGGCGGCGGCGGCCATCGGTCGCCAGGCGCACACGGGGGCGGCAGATGCCGTCACCCCATTTGGCGTCTTGGTCGTTCGATGGAAGCGACGGCTGAGCGAGGGACGCGGACTGGGCACATTGACCTCCGACTTGGTGGGTTCACTGGCTGTGGGCTGCGTGTTGCCCGAATTGGGCGAAAGGGTTGCGAAGTCTGCCCTGAGCAATTCCGAGCGCGCTGCCTTCGTTCCCCGTCCGTTCCACCGGGTGCACGGCTCCGTCAACTTGCCTCTGGCGAGGATCGATGCGGGCCCACGGGACGAGTTTCACCGAAATGCGCCGCCGTTGCCAGGGTGCCTGCCCCACTTGTGAGGTACGCCAGTACCTCCCCGCCGGTCCCTGCTGGCACGAACATAGGACCGGGTGGTGCTCGGTGCTCGGTCCTAGACGGCGGCCGAGCTCCTAGTCCTTCGGGACTGACCGACTATTAGTTAGCATAAGTAACTATACTGGGCACATGAGCCCATCCCGCCCCACCGCATTGGCTGACCCAATGCCGCCGGCCGGCCAACCCCCGGCTGAAGACGAGCTGGCCAGCCGCCTGCGAGTGGCGGTGACCCGCCTCAACCGCAAGCTTCGCCAGCAAGCCCTGGCCGGGCTGTCGCCAGCGCAGGCCTCCGCGCTCGGCACGGTCAACCGGCTGGCCAACCCCACGTTGGGCGAGTTGGCCGAAGCCGAGCAGGTCCAGCCGCCGACGGTGACCCGATTGGTGAGCTGCTTGGAAAGCGCCGGGCTGGTGGTCCGGGAAACCGATGCTGCCGACCGGCGGGTGGTACGGGTAAAGATCACAGCCGAGGGCCGCCGCAACCTCCAGAGGATCCGGGCACTAAAGAACGCCTTTCTCACCCGCCGGCTGGCCGCGCTTGGCCCGGCTGAAAAGGCGCAGGCCGAGGCCCTGACTAGCCTCCTCGAGCACTTGGTGGCCGACGTATGAGCCCCATCGCCCGGGCGGCCCGGCAGACCTTCAAGGCCCTGCGCGTCCGTAACTACCGCCTCTACTTCGTCGGCCAGGTGATCTCGGCCTCGGGTACGTGGATGCACGCCGTTGCGCTCGGCCTGCTTGTTCTTTCCGACCGGCTCCACGGGGACGGTTTCAACGTCGGTATCGTCACGGCTCTCCAGTTCTTGCCGATGCTGCTGCTCGGCAGCTGGGGCGGGCTGATCGTGGACCGAGTCGACAAGCGCCGCCTCCTGTACCTCACCCAGGTTGCGTCGGGCTTCCTCGCCCTCGCCCTCGGCCTCCTGGTGGCGCTCAGGACGGTCAACATGTGGGAGGTGTACCTGATCTCCACATTGTTTGGCGTCGTGAACCTCTTCGACAACCCGGCTCGCCAAACCTTCGTGTCCGAGATGGTTGGCCGTGAGCTCATGCCCAACGCAATCAGCCTCAACAGCGTGGTCATGAACTCAGCCCGAGTCATCGGGCCGGCCATTGGAGGGATCCTGATCTTCACCGTGGGCCTGGCTGCGTGCTTCTTGTTCAACGCAGCGTCCTACGTCGCAGTCCTGGTGGCCTTGTTCATGATGCGCCCGGGCGAGCTCTACCGGCACCCTGTGGTGGTCCGGGCCAAGGGGCAGGTCCGTGAAGGCCTTCGCTACGCGTGGTCGACCCGCGAGCTGCGCGACCCGCTGTTAGCGATGGCGGTGGTGGGCATCTTCGCCTTCAACTTCACGACAACTCTGCCGCTGCTGGCCACCCACACCTTCCACGGGGGCGCGGGCACCTACAGCGCCCTCATGGCGGCCATGGGGGCCGGCGCTGTCATCGGCGGTCTCATGGTCGCTCATCGGAGCAGGCCCAGCACCGCCATGCTTAGCGTCATCGGCCTCGCCTTCGGCGTCATGCTCCTGGTGGTCGCCGCCGCCCCGACCGAGATCGTGGCGTTGGTGGCCCTGGTCTTCATGGGGGCTTGCAGCATCTCGTTCATCTCCACTGCCAACGGGACTATCCAGCTGAAGGCGGAGCCGGCCATGCGCGGCCGGGTCATGGCCCTCTACGCCATCGCCTTCCTTGGGAGCACCCCAATCGGAGCCCCGCTGGTGGGTTGGATAGCCGACGTCAGCAACCCGCGCGTAGCCATCACGGTCGGCGGGGTGGCTACCCTCGCGGCTTGTGCTCCCCTCGCTCTTCGCTACCGGGGAGGGCGAATGTCCGAGGCGGCGAAGGCCGCCAACTCCGAGAGGTCCGACGCCGGACCGGGCGATGCTGTGGAGCCCGCCCCCCGGCCCATCCTCGGTACCCGTGGCGAAAAGGATCCCGTGGGAACAAGGCTAAGTCGAACTAGCAAAATCGGGATCTGACGACCGGAGCCCTGCGAGAATGACCTCTGTGGACGTGACAAAGACCATTGAGCCGTACTTCAGCGGTGGCCGCCTGACCGTCTTGCCACGGCGTCGACCTGCTCGAATCGCTGTCCTCGACTTTCTTGCTGGCCAGTTCGAGCCCGGGCGGCACTATACGGAGCTGCAGGTCAACGAGATGCTTGCTCGTTTCCACCCGGACTATTGTGCGCTCCGCCGGCACATGGTGGACGAGGAGATCCTGGACCGTAGCGACGGGGTTTATTGGCGGGCGGGCGGCACCTTCGTCGTGGAGTGACGGGCCTGGGAATAGGGCACCGATGTCCGCAGTTGCGCCTTGTATGGCCCTTAACGAAATAGCAATATCGGCGCTCGACGGCGGCCCGCTAAACCTAGAGCAGTTCGAGGGCAAAGCGGTCCTGATCGTGAACGTGGCGTCCAAGTGCGGGTCGACCCCCCAGTACGCCGGGTTGGAGGAGATCCACAACCGGTATAAAGCCCGGGGTTTCAGTGTCCTAGGGGTGCCTTGCAACCAGTTCGGTGGCCAGGAGCCGGGAACTCCGGAGGAGATCGCGGCTTTCTGCAGCACCACCTATGGCGTCACTTTCCCCGTCACCGAAAAGGTCGACGTCAACGGAGCGGGCCGTCATCCATTGTACGCCGAGCTGACCTTGACGCCCGATGACGAGGGGGAAGCAGGGGACGTCAAGTGGAACTTCGAAAAGTTCCTAGTCGGCGCGGACGGACAAGTGGTAACCCGCTTCCGCCAACAGGTCACCCCCGAAGCACCAGAGCTGCTGTCCGCCATCGAGTCCGCATTGCCAGCGTAAACCCCTCAGCTGTGGTTGAAACGTAGTGCTGGGGTATGTAGACCCGTGGCTCGATTCTGGGCAGCGCACATTGGCAACACGGCCGGGTGCGCGGTTTCGCGAAAAGGACAACGACATGACCGACGCTCAGGGTGAGGCGCAGTGGAGTGCGACGGATTGGCTGGGAAAGATGCTTTTCGATAGCGAAGGTGACAAGATCGGCAAGTTGCAGGACGTCTACGTTGATGTCGAAAATGACGAGCCGCAGTTCGCCACGGTGAAAGAGGGCTTCATCGGACGGCACCTGACCTTCGTGCCTTTGGGCGGGACAACGATCGGCCCGGACGGGCTGCAGGTGGCGGTTACCAAAGAGCAGGTCAGGTCTGGGCCAAACATCGAGTTGGAGGGTGAGGAGTTATCGCAGGCGGACGAGTCGGCCCTCTACCACCACTTCGGGTTGAACTACACGCCTATCAGTACCGAAAGCGGCCGTCGTTTGGCTCGCCGTTGAAGACGGCTGACTGAGGATGACCTTGTAACTACTCCAGGGCAGAAGTGAGGGCAGCTAGAGCGGCTAGGACATCGTGCCGGTAGGTGAGCTGCTCCGAGCCCTGTGCCCTCGGCGCTGCCCGGTGGCAGGAATACCTAGCTCACTTCAAGGCTCGAACCGCCGAGTTAACGGGTGTTGTCCGAGCCGTCGTTTGGGAGGTACCCCCGGTTGTCCCGCTGTCGTGCGCTGGTTGCGCGGGCTTGCTCAGTCCTCGCCGCCACCCTCGTGGTGGGCGGAGCCGCCGTCGTCCCATTGCTGCTGGTGGGAGCGCCACCGGCGGGCGCTTCTCCGCTGGTACCGACCGAGTCGAGCCTGCAGAGCTCGGCCATCCCCGCCGGCGTCGGCCAACCCGTCACACTGACAGACACCGTCGGAGCCTCGCTCTACGGGACTGAGGTCGTACCCGACAACCTGACCACACTGGTCGGCTCAGGGTTGGACAACCCTGAGCTCATCGCCGTGGACGGCGCGGGCAACATCTACTTCGCGGGCTCGTCCGGCAATGAGGTCTCAGTCCTGCCTATCGCGTCGGGGAGCCTCTACGGTCTCCCTGTGAGCGGTGGCACCCTCGCCACCCTCGTCTCCTCCGGGCTCGACGACCCAATCGGCGTTGCCGTCGACCCCGCCGGCAACCTGTACATCTCCAACTACGGCAATGACACGGTGTCGGTCCTTGCAGCGGCCAGCGGCACCCTTTTCGGGCAATCGGTCTCTGCCGGCGTACTCGCGACGCTGGTGCCAGCCGCCAGCGGCCTCAGCCAGCCCGAGGGCATCGCATTTGACGCTGGGAACCTGTACATAGCCGAGAGGACAGGTGCCATTGCCGTCCTCCCCGCGGCGGCCGGCACCCTATTCGGGACCTCGGTCAACGCCGACACCTTGACCACTGTCGTTTCGACGGGGCTGAGCACCGACTACAACGTTGCATTCGACGCGGCCGGCAACCTCTACATCGCCAACCAGGGCACCGGCTCGGTACTGGTGCTGCCAGTGGCGAGCGGCACACTCTTTGGCACGCCGGTCACGGCCGGCACGCTGGCCACAGTCACGTCGGGCCTCAATACTCCAGTTGGCCTCGCCTTTGACTCCTCGGGTGACCTATATGTGTCCGACTACGGAGACGCTACGGTCTCGGTCCTACCGGCCGCTTCCGGCACGCTTTTTGGGACGCCGGTGACCGCCGGCACCCCGGCCACGCTGGTCTCCTCGGGCCTCCAGGGCCCAACCGGATTGGCGCTGGACGGCCAGGGCGACCTCTACATCGCCGATTACACGGCGAGTGGCATGGACGTACTGCCAACGGTCATGGGCACCCTACCCACGTCCGGCGAGACGGTCGAGTTCCAAGATGGTGGGGCCGATATCCCCGGGTGCCAGGCGGCCGAGCTGACAACCACTTACCCCGACGTCGCCACCTGCGCCACCTCGTTCGCCACCCCGGGTACCCAGTCCATAACCGCCACCTACTCGGGCGACTCGAACTTCTCCGGTTCAACAGCCGCGGTCCTGTCCCTGGCTGTCTACGGCAACGACCTCTATGCTGCCCCGTCGGCGCTTGGAGCGGGAGACTGCTCGGACGCGGCCAATGCCTGCACTATCTGGACCGCTCTAAATGGCGCCACGGTCTCCGGCGACACGATCGACCTCGCCGGTGGCACCTACGACCTGTGGGACACACTTGAGGTATCCCTCCCGGGTTCCCTCAGTTTCCAAGCCGAGACGGGGGGCACGCCCGTGCTCGATGGCCAGGGCCTCGTCCAGGTGATGAACATAGCTGCCGGGTCGAGCGTGGCCCTCATGGGTGTGACCGTCGAGAACGGCCACAGCTCGAGCGGGGGCGGCGGCATATACAACGGCGGCAGCGTCTTGGTCCAAGGGTCCACCATCACCGGCAATACCGACGCCACGTCGGCTTCGAGCGCAGCCGGCGGGGGTCTGGCCAACGCCGGTCAGGCGACTGTGGTCAACTCGACCTTTTCCGGCAATACCGAGTCCAACAATTCCTGGGGTGGGGCGATCTCCAACCAGACGGGGAGCACCCTCAACGTCATCGGCTCCACCTTTTCGGGCAACGACGCGGCTGGTGGCTGTGGCTGCGGGGCGGCGGGGGCGATCGCCAACTTCGGTACGGCCACGTTTGTGGGCTCGACCTTCTGGGACAACGTGACAAATGGTGGCGATGGGGGGGCCATCGAGACCCAGGGCGCTCTGACCGTCATCGGCAACACATTTGCCGGCGGCAACAGGACGAACAACCTCGCCAGCGGTGGCGGTGACATATTCGACCAGTCCGGTGCGACCGTCGACTCGGCCGGCAACATCTTTGCCGATACGTCCAGTGACCCTTGCTACATCCAGGCCGGGTCGACCTGGGACGACGACGGTTATGACGCCGCCGGGAGCGGCACCCAGTGCCTGGGTGCGGCCACCGACGTCACCGACGCCGCGCTGCCCGGCGACCTCGGCACCCTGGCCGCCAATGGCGGCGGCACCGAGACGGTGCTCCCTAACGCCGCAGCCCCTGAGGTCGGGGCCGTTCCCGACCCGACCGGTCTGGTGGTCGACGGCTCCCCGGTGACTTTGTGCCCGGTGACCGACCAGGCGGGCGCCTTGAGCAACGACGAGGACTGCTCAATCGGCTCATTGTTCGTGCCCTCGGCACCGGGGACGCCGACCGGGCTGGGCGCCGCGGCGCTCACGAGCGGGGTTTCGCTTTCCTGGACGGCCCCGGTTACCAACGGGACGACCACGGTGACGGGTTACAACGTCTACGAAGGCACGACGCCTGGAGGCGAGAGCTCCACCCCGGTCAATGCCGCACCCGTAGCCGGGACCAGCTGTGCGGTGAGCGGGCTCACAAACCACGGCTCCCCCTATTACTTCACCGTCGCGGCCGTTGACGGCAGCGGGACCTCGGCCGCGTCCAACGAAGCGGACGCGGTCCCCAAGGCGCCCGCGTCTTCCAGCCCGACGACCACCTCGGCCGTTCCCACCTCGACGACCCTGTTCCCGACAACGTCGACCACCAAGCCGGGTACCAACCCCGGGCACACGACAACGACGACGGCCCGGCCGCGGACGAGGAAGCCCACCCCGACGACGGCACCAGCGGGCCCTACCACGGCCACGACCATGGCGCTCTCTACGACTACGAGCGCGCCCGGCTCGTCAACTACCGTCCCGCCCGGCTCGTCAACTACCGTCCCG